>Ga0187894_10001787_pt1 | contig 26962 bp, 29 predicted proteins | sample GBC1701081metaG_FD_136650 | JGI IMG/M metagenome (GOLD analysis project Ga0187894, IMG submission 136650) | White microbial mat communities from a lava cave in the Kipuka Kanohina Cave System on the Island of Hawaii, USA - GBC170108-1 metaG ... | reverse complement strand
CTGCTTTTTCGTTTCGCTTTCTGCCCGATGTCGAACCGTTCTTCCGGGAAGGTACTTTCCGCGCTTGCCAGGTCTGCTTCTCCGCCTACCGCTAGCAGCCACAGGGTGGCAACGGCAACCGCCAACCATAAGCGTCCGGCTCGTTGGGGGTCGCTCATTCGCGTCCTGTGCCATTGCCAGCCGCCGCGCTTGGTGATCCTGAAGCCTTGTTCGATCCACGCCCGCAAGGCATACCAAGCTGCCTGGGCACATTCCGGCTGCAAATCCGTCAACCCCAGCCAGGGGTCTTGGTAGCCTTCCTCAAAACGCCCTGACAAGGTGCAATTCAACTGTGCCCGTTTGGTCTTGAAGGCGGTTCCTCGCCCTTTCCACTCGCTGCCTGCCTGGTTGACAAAACTCTTTAACGGCAGAAACCTGGCGCTCCCCTGTTGGCGAAAGGTCCCTCCTGTGTTGATCCGCAAAAAGGGATGCCACCCTAGTCTGACGATCTCTAAAAAAAGCCACTTGGCGTAAAGCCGGCGAGCTGCCAAAACGATGACGAAAAGCGGTGCGGCAAGGGCGCTGTGCAACTGCCTTAACCAAGCCCTCCACTCCGGCTCCCAAGCCTGCGGTTGGCTGGCTCGCACGATCTTCCAGGCTACCGGGATGGCGCATCCACGATAGACGACACTGACACTCAAAACGATAAAGAGTTGTCCCGGAGGCGTCGCCTCTATTGCCAGAGCCAATTGCTTGGATTGCCAACGGCTGAGAAGCCAACCCGGCAAGGGAGCAAAGCTGTCTTTCCCGTCGATCCCGGTGCGCCACGCGCCACGCTTTGCAGGCACTTCTTTGTAGAACCCGGGCAATTGTTGACGCACGCGGTTATCACGTTTCGAGAGGGCGCGAGCCAGTACGCCGGCAACCGCTGTGAGTCCACAAGGGTGCGCCAAAACCATACCCAAACTCCACAACGCCAAAACGTAAGCTTGAGGCTTCGTCAAGTGCGGCAGATTCTCGCTTACCGTCTTCGCCCAACTGTCGACACGATGATATAAAGCAGGTTGAGAAGGGCTGAGAGGTTCAAGGTTCTTTTTTGGTTGTCTCATAAGACCATAAGAAACCAAAACCTCTCAGCCTCGCAAATCGTTCTTCAATTATTTCCTGACTCCTTGGCTTTTTTCAAATACCTACCCCTAAAAGACTCCCCTACTCCCTTACTCCCCGCCTTTTCATTTCTTCACATCTCAAAGCCGGGGTCAGCGGTGCGGTATTCGTCGAGTTTACGGTGCAAGGTTCTTCTGTCGAGTCCGAGAATTTCTGCTGCCCGCGATTTATTGCCGCCGGTTAGTCGTAAGGTTTCGATGATGTATTCGCGTTCGAGTTCGGCAACCGTCAGGCGTTTTTCCCGCGCCTGGGTCAATAGTTGCGCCGCCTGTCCGCCACTACGGATGCGCTCCGGCAAATCATCGGAAGTCAGATAAGCGCCTTCGGCAAGCGCCACGGCTCGCTCAATGGCGTTTTCCAGTTCCCGCGCATTGCCGCGCCAGTGATATGCCGTCAACATTGCCAGAGCTTCGGGCGCAACGCTCATTTGCCCTTTGCGGTTGCTCTCCGCCGCTTTATTCAAAAAATGCTCGACCAGCAAGGGAATATCGAAAGGGCGCTCCCGAAGCGGCGGAATATGCAGATGGATGACATTCAAACGCCAGTATAAATCCTCTCGAAATCGTCCCTCTTGAATCTCGGTTTCCAGATGGCGATTGGTTGCCGTGATGACGCGGGCATCAATCTCTTTTTCGCGGTCTGCGCCAACTCGTCGGACGGTTCCTTCCTGTAACACGCGCAACAATTTCGGCTGCATGGCGGATGGCAATTCGCCGATTTCATCAAGAAAAATTGTGCCGCCTTCCGCCGCTTCAAAGAGTCCGGCGCGTGCCTGTTTTGCGCCGGTGAAAGCTTGTCCGGTGTGTCCGAAGAGTTCGGCTTCGAGCAGGTCGGCAGGGATAGCCGCGCAATTGACCGGCACAAATGCGCCTTTGCGTTCCGACATTTCGTGAATCGAAGCTGCCACCAACTCTTTGCCTGTACCCGATTCGCCGGTAATCAATACGGCGCTGACGCTGCGCGCCGCCCGTGCCAGCAAACGGAATAGCTCCTGCATCGGCTGGGATGCGCCGATGATACGTTTGGGGGCAACTGGCATCACGCGCCGCAGCCGCGCCTGTGTGCGGTGCGCTTCGCTCTGCTGTAAGGCGGCTTCTACGGTCTGTACTAAATCGCCGGTATCAAAAGGCTTGGTCAGATATTGAAAGGCTCCGGCTTTGACCATTTCGACGGCTTGCCCGACCGAGCCGAAAGCCGTGATGACGATGACCAACGCTTCGCTGCGCTTTTCGCGCATGGCGGCGAGCAATTCATCGCCTTTGAGGGCAGGCATATTGACATCAGTAATCAAGAGGTCAATGATCTCTTGCTCCTGTTCGATATGTTTGAGCGCCACCCGCCCATCCATTGCGACAATCGTTTCATAGCCTTCATCTTCAAGGATGTCTTGCAACAGATCGCGCAAATCCGTATCGTCTTCAGCAATTAAAATCCGTGCCTTCATAATCTTTCCGGTAGAGAAACCTCTTTTTACCACAGAGACACCGAGACACGGAGATTGCACAGAGCTTCTTCCGCTTCTTCTCTGTGTCTCTGTGGTGAATCTGTAAATTGATTCATACAGCCTTTCCTTTTCCCACTATCAAACCTGTAAACACGCTCCTGTAGCCGGTTTCAAGGTTTACCGCGCTAGGTTCCTTACTCCTCCACGCCCCTACGCCCCTACTCCTGCGGATTGCGGCAAATAGATCGTAAACCGTGCGCCGCCGTCCGGGTTATTGCTGGCTTCAATCCAGCCGCCATGCTCTTCAATGATGCGGCTGGAAACTGCCAGCCCCAAACCTGTACCACTGCCGACCTCTTTGGTGGTAAAGAATGGGTCAAACAGATGCGGCAGATTTTTTGCATCAATTCCTATGCCGGTATCGGTGATGCGGATGCCGGCAAACTGGCGTTGCTCGCGGCGGGCGCTGTCTGCCGCATAGCGGATTTGCAGGACGCCGCCGGATGGCATTGCCTGAATGCCGTTCAGGCAGATATTCAATAAGACCTGATTGAGTAAGTCAGCATCGGCGCTGATGCTGACTTTTTCTGCCGCTTGCACTTTAATTTCCACGCCGCTTTGCGCGGCTTGCGTCTCCAGCGTCTCCACCACGCCGGCAATCAGCCCCGATAACTCGACCGTCCGGCAATTCAGATTGTAAGGTCGCGCCAGATTGAGCAGATTTCTGACGATGCGCGTGATGCGTTCGACCTGTGTGCGAATAATGTTGAGATTGCGCTGACGTTTTTCTGCCGCCGCTTCCGGTTTTTCAACCAGTTGTTTGGCGCGTCCGTCAATCACTTGTAAGGGAGCGCCGATTTCATGCGCCACGCCGGCGGCGAGTCTGCCGGCGGTTGCCAGCCGTTCGCTGTGGCGCAATTGCCGTTCGAGTTCGAGGCGTTCTTCGGCTTCCTGTTGAATGCGGCGACGCTGTTCTGCCAACTGGTCTGCCATATGATTAAATTCATTGGCAAGCAGCGCCAGTTCGCCGCGCGTTCGGTCAGCGTCTACACGATGCGTCAAATTGCCGCTGCCGAGCGCCATCACGCCGCCGACCAGTTCCTGAATCGGTTTTGCCAGACTGTAGCGCGTCACCAGCAGGACGACGAGAAAGATTGCCGCGCATAGCAACAGGGCAGTCAGGGTAATATCCCGACGAGTACGGGCGATGTGCGATTTCACGAACGAGATGGCTTGCGCCACTTCAATCGCGCCGACCCGTTTATCGCCCTCGCGGAGCGGCACAATAATCGAAAAAACATCTTCATCGCCAAGCTGCCTTACGGTCTCAAAGGTTTTGCCGGTAGCGATTGCCTGTTTTGCCTCTTCCGGGTCGCTCACCTCGTCGGAGGTCAGGCTATTGGAAACTTTGGAAACATCGCCTTTTTCATCGAAGAGAATAACACAGTAGATTTTAGAATTTTCTCCCAGCCGGTTGATGAGTCGTTGGGCGTCAAGCGAACGCCCGGTCAGGTAGTCTTCTTCGAGCGCCATCTGTAAGGTTAAGGCATGAGCGCGTACCTCTTCGCGGGCGCCATCTTCGAGCGTAGCGGCGCTGCGCGTCAAATTCAGATAGGTGGCAACCGCCATAATCGCGCCTACGGTTGCCGTAAGTAATAAAATCAAGCGTGTACTGGTCTTCATAACAAGTTCTGCCTGAAAGCCTACCGCAATCGGCGCGAAATGCAAGAAGCAAGTTGTTCCCTTTATTCAAAACAAAATTATGAATTGACTCAAGGATAGTGACCGGTTGCTCACCAAAAAACGCAAACCGAAGCCCCTTGATTTATCAAAGGGGAGGAAGTTTGCGAACCCCGAAAGGGGTTGATGATTTGCTCTAGTGAGCGTTTTAGTATATAATGGATGCACTGAAACTGACCCTGCAAATCCAACTGCACCCCGATAAAGAGCAAGCCGCAAAGTTACGTGAAACCGTTGAACGCTTCAACGAAGCAGCAACCTGGTTGGCAGGTAAAGCGTTTGCATTGCAGACTGCCAATAAAATCAAATTGCAACAACTCTACTATAATGAGTTGCGCTCGCGTTTTGACTTGTCGGCGCAGATGGCGGTTCGTTGTATTGCCCAGACTTGCGAAGCCTACCGACGCGATAAAAGCATTCAGCCGAAGTTTCGCAAACACGCTGCTATGCCGCTTGACCAGCGATTGATGAGTTTCAAAGGCCTTGACCGGGTTTCCATTCTTACCTTGCAAGGGCGCGTGATTGTGCCTTTCGTTATGGGCAAGTATCAGCGAGAGCGATTTACTCTTGCCAAAGGACAAGCTGATTTGGTTCTCAGAAAAGATGGGAAATGGTTCCTGCTCGTAACCGTTGACTTGCCAGACAAAACGCCCACACCTACCACTGACTTTCCTGGCGTCGATATGGGAACCATCATGCTGGCTACAGATAGCGACGGCGAGCATTTTGACGGCGCAGAAGTGGAAGCAACGCGCTGTCATTACCTGAACAAGAAACGCCAGTTGCAACAGCAGGCGGCGCAAAAGAAACGACAAGGCAAGCGCCCAAAGAAGATTCGCCGTAAATTGAAAACCCTTTCGCGTAGAGAGCGACGCTTCAAGAAAAACACCAACCAGGTGATTAGCAAACGACTTGTTGACAAAGCTACAGGCACGAACAGAGGTATTGCCCTTGAAGATTTGCAAGGCATAAGCAAAGGGAAACGGCTCAGGCGCAGTCAACGAGACAGCATCAGCAAATGGGCATTCAGCGAACTGCGCGGCTTTATCGAATACAAAGCGGCGATTGCTGGCGTCCCGGTTGTTGCTGTAGACCCGGCTTATACTTCGCAGCGGCGCTGCGAAGGTGGACACATCGAACGCGGCAACCGCCGCTGTCGCGGTATCTTCTGGCGCTTGAAATGTGACTACTTCGCTCATGCCGATGTCAACGCTGCGGTAAACATCTCTTCCAAAGCCACTGTCAATTGGCTTCATGTCTCGAAAAGCGCGACTACTGTAGCCGCGTGAGTACAGGGACAAGCCCCTGGCTTTAGCTATGGGGTAATTGACGGGAAATAAACTCTCTGTCAGACAAGTTATCGCCGAACAGCTTGTCTATGGCTTTTCATTACCAGCGGTGGTGCGGACTAGCTAGGCGGGGAGTTAAGCGGTTTTCAATTTTATTGAGCCAACAGGCTGTTTATTTGCCATTGCCGCCGAAATTCCTGATTGCGTCAACATTTGACGGATAAAGGACGCATTGGCAGAGACGACAAAGGTTCCTAAATTTTCAAAAACATTCATCTCCTGCGGCGATTCGCCGACCTCGTTGGCAACTTTTTCCACAAGTTTCTTAGCCGACTCTTCAACCGTGCGCGGATTCAGCAGTTGTTTTATTGGCAGCGCCAAGGTGAAGACCGCCTGAATCGGTTCATCGCTGGCGACAACCGAATCAATTTGTCGCAACAATTCGGGATCGGTTTTCACCTTTGCTGTTTTTTTACTCATACAGATGTAGTTTATCAGCTAAGTTCGTTGCTTTACAAAGCTGCTAAGGCTTTTGGCGCATTGGGGATGCCGCGATTGGCTCGCAAGTCGGACATACCTTTCGGCAAAGTACAAGACGCATAAATCGCCTTTTCAATCTGATTGACGGTAGCTGTAGGTTTGGCTTGCCACAGCAAAGCCGCCAGTCCGGCAATATGCGGCGTTGCCATTGACGTGCCACGCATTGCCTGATAACCGCTGCCGGGTTTGGCAGAGATGATATTATCGCCCGGAGCCACCAGGTCAGGAACAATCGGGTCTTTTTTCCGTTTGAAAATCTGGCTGGAAGAAAAATCCGCCACCTCGCCTTGTTCATTAAAAGCGCCGACCGATAGAGCTTGAGCGTAATTCCCCGGTGAACGGCTCGTCCCGGCGTACTCATTACCGACAGCAAACACCGGTAAAACGCCCCGCGCCCTCACTATCTTCGTGAGTTGTAAGAAGTCATCCCAGTAGCCGGGGAAGCCCAGCGACATATTCAAAATGCGGATGCCTTTGCCAATCGCCCAATTCATGCCGCCCAACACCCGCGCTACGACATCGCCGCCTTCGATAACCAAGGCGCTCACCAAATCGGCTTCCGGCGCGACGCCAACCGCTTTTCCTTGCACAGCGCGTCCGACAATCGTGGCGGCGGTGTGTGTGCCGTGGTCATCACTATCATGGGCTTTCGGTTTCGGAGTAATCTCTTTACCGAGTAGGTCGAATTCCGTAAAATCCACAACCGCATTTTTTAAGGTCGCATGGTCGCCATCAACTCCGGTATCCAAATGTCCGATTATGATACCTTTACCCGTCAAGCCTTGCTTCCATAGTTTGGGAATCTCTAAGGCTTCAATACCCCAGGTAACCGGGGTGGTCAAATTAGCCGCGAGAATTTCGACCGGGCGAATCAATCTGATTGACGGTGCGCCGCTCACTTTTTCGACTGCCTGATCCGCTTTCAAGGCGGCTAAACCGCTACGGTCAACGGTCCCCAGCGCCACTCCTAAGTTGGGATAGTAGCGCATCGTCGGAACCGTCGAAGGTTTGACGCCAAGACTTGCGGCTAAGGCGGTGGTTTGGCTTAGTTCAGACCTGGTGAAATGACTCTCGATACTGGCTCTTGCTGTTGACGCAGAAGTTGTGGCGTGCGGTTTCAAAAAAACCAGAACTTTGGCTACTCCCGACGCTTGCATTTGTTGCGTTATCTGGGCTGACATTTCCATATCCTCCTATAAGATTTTGCTACGCACCCGTTATAACTTTGACGGTAGTGGCGCAGGAAAGCGAGAGAAAGTTCAGAGTCCAGCCTTCAGGCTGCCAGTTTGAATTAGCAGCCTGAAGGCTGGACTCTGAACTCTTCTCACCACGTTGACCGACTACCACTTTGAAAACAGCAAGGGGCGAACTGAGTTCTGGTTTGCGAAATATAATCTACATAAGAAGAGTTCGTCGCTTGCGAACTGCTATAGATTTGGAACCAACCATATCCCAAACCAATGTGTCGCCATTATAGACTGATGAATCGTAAAAATGTAAGTCCAGTTTCCGCTTATTTGCCAGCAGGCGAAATAACGAGAAGCTGGCGGATAAATCGTTTCGAGAGTTGATAGCGCGGGCTTCTGCCGTCAGTTCGACTGATTGCACCGGCTTCGACAAGTCGCTCCACATCTTTTTGTCCTTTCTCAGGGGCTTGATTTGCCAGTTGAGTGAGTTTCCTGAGCGTCAGCGAACCGTGGGTCATCAGTAATTCAATGATGACCTGAAACTTTCGCCCCGTCGGTAAGGCAATCGGCTTGGTCTTTGTTGCCGATGGTTTAGATTCTTCGCTGACGGCAGCTTGTTCGGTTAGGCTCTTTGCGGCTTCTGTGGCTAACGCTTTTGCCGGTTCGTTTGGTGATTCAACGGCTGCTTCGCTGAGGTTTGGCAAATCTATAAGCGGCTCCATGATACCTGCAAAAGCGGCGAACACGGCATGAAGTTCAGCAGCATTACGGGCGATGCTTTGAAAAAGCGAATCCAGTTCCTGCCGCTTGTGGTTTTGCGCCCACAAGCGTTGTTGCATCAACACCATCTGCAACTGCCGGTAGCCTTTCACGGCATCCGGCAACCCCGCCTGTCGCAAGGAAACAAGAAATTTCGTCAAACCATCGTTGGTGGATTCGAGAGAAGTTCTGAGGCTATGGGCGATTTCTTCATTTTGCATGGTTCTTTATCCGCAATCCGCCCGACTGCTGTACGAGCCTTTGGAATAGGGCTTTTGACAGGTGAATCTGATATTGCCTTTCGCCCACTTCTCCGCCTTTATCACAAATTTAACGGCTTCGCTCGGTTTGAAATTGAATAACACACCATCAACGTCATAGCGGCTGGCTCTCGACGTTTTATCGCCTCTTTCAAGGAAAAGCGCCCACTCATCGGTCGGGGTTGCCGTATCCTGAGCAATCCAAATGAGGTTGGTGTCATCAATTAAGTAGCCGATATGACCAAATTCGACGACCGGACTTTTTTGCAGTTTGGTCACCCAGCCGGTGATGCCATAGTCTTTGCTGCAAACATCCACTGCAACATCCGTTTTCTTATCTTTTATGAGCTTCTGTAGATTGCCCTGAATGCACTGGTTGGTCAGTTCCAGACTATTACTGCCGGGTTTGCTGCTGTAAGCAAATTCTCTGGTTGATTGCGTCACCGGCTGAATGTAGCGCCCCGCCATAGGGATCGTATTATCCCAGATGTGATATTGCGGCGCGGGCGCATCGAGATAATTGTCCCAAGCGCCGAAAAACCAATTCGTCCAGGGGGCAAAGACGCGGCTGCCTTTCGATTTATAGATAGCCGCTAAATCGGCTTTCGTGACCGCAGAAAAGAGAGTTTCTAAGCTGGCAAGATCATAGCCTTTGGGAGAGCCGCTGCCCCGTGAAGGCGGAAAGAAAGAGGAGAAATTATCAGAAAAAAATTGCGCTAACTCTTTGGCATTGGCAGCGAAATTCTCTCGCCATTTGTCAAATCCGCCTGCCGCGGCAAAAGTGTCATGAGCCGACAGCGCCTCTCTCACATCGGTTATATCAATCCACCAGGATTTCAAGGGATCGTAAGTTATATCGCCCATCTTGGCTTCTCCGAGTTCATCGCAAAAGGCAAACCGATTGGCAGCGTCTTTGCAGCGTCTTTATAGCAACTGGTTTTAGGGTGCTGTAAGAAACGCTTTCTTTTATGCTGCGCGGTCAGAAATTTGCCTAAACTTTTTTCTGGTCATTGATGGCTTGATCCAGCAAATTCAAAATCTTCTCCATACCCGGAGCCAATGGCATCTGTTCCAGTTCGATTTCGATGTTGATTTCAAAATTGCCGCGTCCGGCGTTTTTCTCACCGTTGGCTTTTGCGCCCGCTGCCAGTGTGCCGCGCAGGTTCGTAAGTGCAGGCTTGAGATAAGCCGGTTGACTCCCTGCTCGCTTGCTCTGCGTCGTCTTTGCCGCTTCGGAAACCACATCGGTAATTTTTGCTGTGAACGCGACTTTGGCATTTTTGACCTGAATACCGGGAATCGGCACTAAGGAAAGCACCGGCACTCGCGCCACAAAATCGTTTTGGTTGCCCTGTTCATCGGCTTTGCGGTAACGAAACTCCGCCATGCGTAAATCACCGACATCGAGTTCCGAGGTTGCCGCGTTCTCGTCCGGCGGATTGAAGCCGACTTGTTCAATAAATTCGACGGTGGCGCGTGCCGCCTGTGTTTGCGCCTGCACGATTGCCACCATCGGAGCGCCGATTAACTCGAACAGGGGCAGCGAGCGAAGTTCTTTAATTGCACTTGCCATCATTTTCTCCCGGTTGTCCACGACATAGGCTTTACCATTAGTTTGAGATAGAAAAGAGCCAGAGAAGAGCAAACACAGATAACACAGATTTCCACCAATTGGCACAGATTTTGAAAGAAAAGAATCTGTGAGAAATCTGTGTTTGCTCTTCTCTTTTTCTGTTCATAGCGAACGGAGATTTCTTTACCTGTTGCCAGGTGTGTCAAACGGCAACCAGTTTGCTGACCGAGCGCCCGTCCTCATCTTCACTTTCGACCCACTCATAATTTTGAATCTCAACGGTGACTTTGACGCGAGCAATCGCTTTTTCATTGACGTTGAGCAGTTCATCTTTCGTCACCGCCAAGTCCACCGCAAAGGCTTCGGCTTTCGCCCGTGCAAGAGCTTCCCGGATTGCCTGACCTGCGGCTTCCGCCCACGATTGTACGCGCTCATTTACCTCATTCTGCAATTGCGAGGTAAACGCAATTGTCGCTCGTTTCTCTTTAACGGCAGTGCGGAGAATGCGTTGCGCTGATGTGCCGATGGTCTTCACGGCGCTTGCCGGAGTCGTCGTCAGTTGCTTGACAAGGGTTGCCGCATTGGTCTGCAAAATAGTGTTCAGTTTGCTTTCGATTTCGTCTTCCACATCGCGCCGTTTGTCCTGCAACACGGCGGCAAGGGATTCCAGTTGTTCGGCTTTTCTCGAAGGCTTTGCCGGAACCAGCATCAGGGAATGACGCAACGCGGCGGCAGATTGCTCAACCACGACGCGGGCAATCTGCGTTTCGTCTACCTCATTCTCTCTGGCAGCAGAGACCGCAAAGGTCAATTCAAGATCGGCGCTGCGAATCTCCACTCGCGGCACCGGGAAGAGTCGCAGCACCGGGTCTTTGAAGTATTCCAGACTGGCATCTCTCGAAAACAGGTCGGCTTTCACACGCGAAGCGGCAATGTCTTTCAATAAGGCTCCGAGTGTGTCGCTTAAATTGGGCATCTCTACCTCGTTGAGTGTCAAAATCTGAGCCGCAGCTTGAGTTGACTGATTGACTCAGCCGGAATCTTGTCTATCTCTGCGGCGCTGATAAGCGCCCGGTCTTTGATTTGTGCCAACTGCTGCAAGGCTTCGGCAAAGAGCAACCCTTCCTGCTTCCCAATAGCGATAGTCTGCGGCAAGGGCTTATCAGCAGCCACAACCGGCAGCGTAATGGTAATCTCTTTCACCTGGATTGTTGCAGTGCGTGAATTGAGCGAACCGCAAGCCCGCAGTTTTTCACAGTCTCGCAGCAGATGTACGCCCAATGATTGTAAAGAGATTGATTGGCTCATCCAAGACGCTCCAAATTGTCAGCCTATGCGCTTAGGGATTCGCCGTTTTCTCTTCTTTAATCGAACTTTCGAGGATGTCCAGAATCCGCGACAGCCCCGCCGGCATATCATCCTGCACAGCGCGAACGTGAATGGACATTGTGTAATCGCGTGAATACCGCGCCGAACTGGCATTCGACTGGTCGTATTTCAACGAGGTGCGAAATTCCAGCGACACCGGCGACCAGAAACTTTTGAATTTGCCGTTGGCTTCCGCCTGAAGCGAGAAATCATTTTTTTCCGTGCTTTCAATGGTGTCCGTCAGCTTGGCAGTGAAATCAATTGTCACTTCATCAATTCGCAAAACCGGAATCGGCACAATCGAAAGAATTGGCACCGAGAGCGTATGTTCGGCGCGAACGCCGTTCTCATCGCGTTTGGAATAGCGGAAGGTGACATTGCGAACCTCTCCGGCATCGGCGTCAACTGCCGTATCCTTAAAAAGCATTCCCTGTTGATTGTCTGTCGGAATGAAACCGACGGTTTCAATAAATTCGATGGTCGTTTTCGCTGCCAGCGCCTGAGCTTCAATGGCGGCTTTCAACGGTTGCCCGATTAAAAAGCCGAAAGGAATCTCGCGCAGTTCTTTCACGGCTCTGGGTGGATTCGGTGGATTGGCAGGCATACAGTTTCCTCCTTACTGAGTAGCGTGAGGCAATAAAGTGATAGCTGAAAATCTTGAATCAGATAGCGGGTAACGCTCAAAACTCTATGCTGATTTACGGCAACCGTCAAGCGTAATTTATGCAGCAATCCATTTTGCTTCCTTACTGACGCTATGCGATGATAGCAGCGATTAGAACCGATTTCACAAGGCGACGATGAAGGCAAAAACAGAAGCTCAGAAAAGAGCCTGCGAAAAAACGTCGGAATATCTCTTCGCGCTTTTCGGTGAGATAAACGTCACCGTCTTTGAAGAGAGCTTTATCTTGCAGGAAGGCTCCACCTTTGTCTATGTTCGCGTCTTGCCGGTTGGCGCGAAGCAATCCTGCGTCGAAGTCTCTTCTCATGTCGTTGTGGATGTGGATGTAACCGAAGCCTTGATGCGCTTTCTTTTGACCAATAATTTGCGGCTGACGCTCGGCGGTTTCGCTCTGGCGATTGATGAAAAGGGCAAAGGCACGGTCATTTTGAGCCATACGATTTTGGGCGAAACCATGAGCAAGGAGGAACTCTTTGTCAGCGTCTCGGCGATTGCGCGGGTTGCCGATGATCTCGATGACCAGATTGTTACGACCTTTGGCGGCAGAACGGCGCTGACCGAAATGCAAGCACATCAAGCGCCGCCGGAATACTGGGAAGAGTAATGTTATGTTGAAAGTCGGACTCACAGGCAGCATCGCCGTCGGCAAAAGTTTCGTCGTTGCCGTCCTCAAAGAGTTAGGCTGTACAGTCTTTGACGCCGACAGAATTGCTCATTCGGTGATGGAACCGCAGCAGCCCGCTTATGAAGATATTGTCCGCGACTTTGGCGCAGATGTGCTGGCAGCAAACGGCGCGATTGACCGGGCGAAACTTGGCGTGGTGGTCTTTGCTGATGCTTCACGCCGCCAGCGATTGAATGAGATTGTTCACCCGCGAGTCATTGAAAAACAGAATCGTTTGCTTGGCGAAGCCGAAGCTGCCAACCCCGATGGCATTGCGATAATGGATGCGGCGCTGATTATTGAATCGGGCGGCTACAAACGCTTCGATAGATTGATTGTTGTCTTTTGTGACCGTGAAACCCAGGTCGAACGCCTGATGCGCCGCAATCAAATCAGCCGCGCAGACGCCGAAAGACGAATTGCCGCGCAGATGTCTTCGGACGAGAAACGCAAATATGCTGATTATGAAATTGATACCTCCGGCACAAAAGCAGAAACCATAGAGCGAACCAAAAAAGTTTATGTAGCTCTCAGTGAATTGGCGCATCAGACACAGGGGGGATAAGGGTAGCGCGATAAGAATAAAGCGCAACGAAAGACAAAATTATCACCACAGAGGACACAGAGGAACACAGAGAATAGGACGGTTCTCTTTAGCAAAGTACGACAGGCTGCTAGCCTGTCAAGATGGTGATACTTTCCGAACGCGGACAGGCTAGCAGCCTCTCCTACCTGCATAACTCCTCTGTGTCCCTCTGTGTCCTCTGTGGTGAAAGTCGTTCTTCTAAGACCACAACCTTTTATGGCAACGATAAATAGCGAAAGCGAAGCATCTCCCGCTTTACCAATTGAACCGGCAATGGTTCACCTGCAACCGGCAATCTTTATTGACCGCGACGGAACGATTAACGAGGACATCGGCTATCTGTCGCACCCCAACGAATTGTACACCTACTCTTTCGCCGCCGAAGCCATTCGCCTGATTAACGATGCCGGACTGTCAGTTATTATCATCACCAATCAATCAGGCGTCGCACGAGGATTTTTAGATGAAACGATGCTGGCGCGGATTCATGAGCGGTTGCTCAACGAACTGGCGCGACAGGGCGCACAGATTGACGGCATCTATTACTGCCCGCATCACCCGCGCATCGGCAATGAGATATACCGAAAAGATTGTCAGTGTCGGAAACCGAAAACCGGAATGCTCGAACAGGCGGCACACGAACACAGCATCGCACTCGCGGAGTCTTATGTTATCGGCGACAAAGCAAGCGACATCAATCTGGCGACCAATGCCGGAGCAAAAGGCGTACTGGTGATGACCGGCTACGGCGCAGATACTTATGCCAATGTGGAGCGGTTCCCGTGCTATCCATCATTGATTGCTGACGATTTGCTGAATGCTGTTCGCCTTATCTTGACAGAGCGACAGTCACAAAGTAGAGATTACATTTCCCCCAGAGATAGTTGAGATAGTTCTGAATCGTTCTTATGTTGACTGTATTGCAAATATCGAACATTGCGCTGATTGATGACCTGCAAGTGGAATTTGAACGCGGGTTGAACCTCCTCACAGGCGAAACCGGCTCCGGCAAATCTATCATCGTCGATGCGCTTGGCATTTTGATTGGCGGGCGTTTCGCTTCCGATATGGTGAAAGCCGGAGAGAAACGCGCATTTATCGAGGGCTTATTTTCGGTTGAGCGCAACACCGAACTAGAAGAACTCTTACAAGCGGCAGGCATTGAACTGACCGAAGACGCAGAGCGAAACGAAATTATCATCCGCCGCGAAATGAATGCCGGACGCAGTAAAATCTTTATCAATAATCAACTGGCAACCCTCGCATTGTTGCGTGATTTACACCCCTTTCTGGTGGATATTCACGGACAGGGCGACCAGCAGACGCTTTTCAATCCTGATACGCATTTGGAACTTCTCGACGCTTATGCGAACAGCGCGATGCTCAAGCAGGAAGTCGCTTCGCGTTATAAAAATTGGCTCGGAATCAAACGCGAACTCGACAATCTCAGACAGGATGAAGCAAAGAAATTTCAACTCATAGACATTCTGAAATTCCAGATTGACGAACTCGAACGCGCCAGCTTGGAAGCAGGCGAAGATGAACGCTTGGAAGAAGAACGTCGCCGCCTCAACAATGTCGAAAAACTGACGGCGCTTGCGGCTGAGGCTTACGGCTTGACCTATGAAGATGATGATTCAGCATTGTCGCGTATTGTGCAGGCGACGCGCCGCATTGAGGAATTGAGCGAATACGACAGTAATTTCCGCAGTTATCAGGAAGGCTTGCAAAACGCCCGCGCCGTGCTGGAAGACCTCTCTTATACGTTGCGTGATTTTACCGACGGGCTTGAGTTTTCGCCGGAACGATTGGCAGAAGTGGAAAATCGCCTTGCGGAATTGTCGCGCCTGAAACGCAAATACGGCGGCACAATCGAAAGCGCCCTTGAGCATCGGCGAGCTTCTGAGGAGCGCTTGAAGAATATCGAACACGCTGACGAACGCGAACGCGAATTACAGAGCGAATTGACCGCCGCACAAAAACGCTATTTGCAGACCGCGCAACAACTCCACCGTGCGCGAGTGAAAGCAGCAAAGGACTTTGAAAAGAGCGTCGTGCAAAACCTCTCCGAAGTGGCAATGGAAAACGCTCGTTTCGAGGTGCATATCGCTACGCCTACGGATGAAGACTTGCAGGACGAAAATGCTTCTCGTAATTTCACAGCGCAGGGCATTGATCGCGTGGAATTTTACTTTTCGGCAAACATTGGCGAAGATGTGCGCCCGCTTGCCAGAGTCGCCTCAGGAGGCGAAGCCTCGCGGTTGATGTTGGTCTTAAAGACCGTCGCCGGAGCCTCCGAATTTCCGCGTACTATTGTCTTTGATGAAGTGGATACCGGCATCGGCGGGCGCGTTTCAGAAGCCGTCGGCGCGAAATTGAAACGCCTTTCGGCATCAAATCAGGTCTTGTGCGTCACCCATCAACCGCAGGTAGCGCGATTCGCCGACGCTCACTTGTTGGTAAAAAAAGAGGTCATCGCAAACCGCACAACGATCAATCTGGAACGCTTGAATAAACAGGGACGCATCGAAGAACTGGCGCGAATGATTGCCGGTTCCGAAATCACCGACGCCGCCCGCCGTCATGCGAAAGAGATGTTGAAAAGTTGAGGAACCAATGACAATACCTGCATTTAGAGAAGATGGTTGGTTGCCCGAAGGACATCACAACGCTACTTGGGAAGAGATTATTGAACGATTTAGCGGCGCTCTCGGCAGCCAGCGCAATAATGTCATGCAACAGTTAATCAGCTGGCGTGATGCCTTGCGAGCCAAAGGCATTTCAGGTCGGCTCATACTCAATGGCAGTTTCATATCGGCTAAAATTGCGCCAAACGACTTTGATGCGCTATTTATATGGGACGTAAATGCACGAGAGATTATAGAAAATGATTCTGAAGCCAAAGGTCTGATTGACTATCTTGCTTGTAAGCAGTCAGGTTTTGATTTATTGGCATTTGCTGAAGACGTTCTTGCTGCCTATCCTAATTGGGTTCCCCTCGATGCCTTTGATCGTGATAAACTAACTGGCGTATATAAAGGTGTTTTGGAGGTGCGATTATGATAACCAATAAAATTCAGTTGGAAGTAGCCCTTCATCAGTTAAATCGGTTTCACGAAATGCTGGAAGCCATGCGGGTGCATTTGAAGGAACAGAACTCTTCATTATTTCCTACTGTGGCAGAAGGTTATCTGGTGCGGATTCGAGAGTTGGAAAAAGAAATCGTTGAATATACTTATTTCCTTCTCGGAGAATCCGCTACCCCTATCGGCGTCATTGAAACGAAAGCAGCAGAACCATCGCTGGATATACGGTGAAATGCCCTCTGTCTAATGTTGTATGGCAGCAAATCAAGCTCAATTACAGGCGACAGTTCGCCAATTACATACGTTTCACGAAATGCTGGAAGCTGTCCTAGTGCATTCTATAGAACATGATGCCCGGGTATTTCCGACACTTGCAGAAGGCTATCTCAAGCATATTGCTGAACTGGAAAAAGAGATAGTTGAATATACCTATCGCCTACTTCCGGAGACAGGATCAGAAGTTTCTGTAATCGAAGCGAAAAACTCGGAACCGGCGCAGCCGATGGATATACGCTGATGCTGCAAAGTCTTGAATTACCGCCCGCCGCCATGCCAGAGAGATGCTGAAAAGTTGAGGAGGCGACTCGTTCTGCTTATTCAATAGTTCGACATTTGATTGTACTGAGGTGAACTATGAGAACAGTTTTGATTTTGCTCGTTCTGATTTTATGCGTTGACTTGTCCGCTTCGGCGCAAGACATTGACAAAATGCCAACCATTACCGTTACCGGAACTGCTGAAATCATGGTAGCGCCCGACGAAGTTATTTTTTCGCTCGATGTCACCAAGACCAATAAAGATTTGCAGGTAGCCAAACGCTTAAACGATGAAGCGGTCGCTAAGGTTCTGGAGTTGACGCGCCGCTTTGCGATTGCGCCGCAAAATGTCAAAACCGATTTCATTTCGGTTGACATGACATATGAATCAATCCGTGAGGCAAAAAAGAGAGTTTATAACGAAGACGGCGACGAGATCGGCACAAAACTATTCAAGGGCTACGAAGTTTCAAAAACTGTTATCGTCAAACTGACCGACATATCACGTTTTGAGGAGTTTTTCGCAGAAGCCTTAAAAACCGGAATTACGGAAATCAATAGCGTCAAATTTGAAACCTCGAAATTGCGCGAAAACAAAGACAAAGCGCGTGATTTGGCGATGAAAGCCGCCCGCGAAAAAGCCGTCGCTATGGCAACATCGGTTGGGCAAAACATCGGCAAGGCTATCCGCATCACCGAAGGAAATACGGCTAACCCAACCATCTCTTCACCTAACTTCGCAAGTAATGTTGTCGGCATTGGCGGAACTTTTTCGCAAGGCGTGGCGACCTTTGCACCGGGAGCGATTAAAGTTGAGGCACAAGTTACCGTCAGTTTTCTGTTAAATTAAGATTGTGCATCAACTATAAAGATAACCGCCGCCCGCCGCCACGCCAGAGAGATGTTGAAAAGTTGAATGAACAAACTCTTGAAACTCTTTTTTGCTATGTTAGACTAGCCACTGATACAACTCAGCACGCCCCTCGTACAATAGAATGAATCGCTTGTCTTTCAAGTTTGATTCATGATTCAGGAGAATTTCATGTTGGATGAAAAGAGAACTATCGTCGTGGGAGAAGAACGCAAAGAAGAGCGCAGGGAAAATTTCACCGAACGTCGCCAAAACCCGGAAGAACGTCGGCACATGGATGTCGGTCCGCCGCCCGGTGTGCAGGAACGTCGCGTTCTCAATCAACGCCTTTTTGATCGTCGTTCACAGGGCAGCACTACCGGCGAATTGCTCGTTGAAGTCGGACGCTTCGCGGCGGAAAATATGGCGTTTCGCCAGAAGATGAATAAAGCGGCAGCCCGTCGGGCGCGGAAACACCTGTCCTTGATTATGAAACTCGCCAAGTCGCGCCGCGCCGAAATTTCGGCGGAGATGAAACGGCTTGCGCCAAATGAGCCTGACCTTGATGACGATGATGACGAATAGCGGTAAAAGTAAAAAGGCAAAAGTAAAAAGGTGTAAGGACCTCTTTTTACTTTTGCCTTTTACTATTGTCTCGTCTGCCGCGCTTCCAATTGTTTTCTGATCTCGTAATAATCCTCGACCAGACCATTCAATTGTACAATGAAGGGGATTTGCAAGGCTGCCGCCTCATCGGCGCGATTCTCCAACGCTTTTGCCTCTTCCGAACCAGCATCTACCTGTTCCAACTGTTCCATGACTTCGTGGACATTTTCACCGCGTGGATGCTGGTGATAGCAATAGCTGATTAACGCCAGCGTCAGGCCGTCAATCACCTTTTGCACCTGCTCTTCGTCATCCAGCAAAAAACGGCGCATTAAAAAAGACTCTTTGGCGACTTCGGTAGCTCGCGCAAATTCTGCAACCCGTTGTTGCAATTCTAAGGTTTCCTCACTCATAACTGCGAGATAATTGCTTTTCTGACTCATATTGTCAACTGAACGATGAATTTCTCTTTGTGGTTCCCCTTAATAAATTCCTGTACACCATCAGCTTGGCGTTCAGAGTTTCGCTTATAGGCGCGAGTCTCACGCCTGTAAGCGAAATTCTAAACGAAATCTGTCATCAGCTACTGAATTGACAAGCAACGCTTCGACCACGTATCTTACGCGCCACATTATGCAATCCCCCTTATCCGTCAGACAACGATTCTTCTCACGCTTCTCGAACCGGCGAGACACGGCGTTATCGTATCTGCTCGTTGCGCCAACTATTTTCGTCCTGCTGGCGCTTTCCATTTATCCATTGATTTTTGCCATTAAAACCAGTTTTCAGACCGGCACGGCAGACAGCTTGCAATGGTCGCTGGCAAACTTTACGCGCCTGTTCACCGATCAATTTTTCTTTGCCGCGCTCGGACATACCTTTGTTTATGCAGCCGTAGCGTTGACGCTGGAATTTCTCTTAGGTTTAGGACTAGCGTTGCTATTAAACAGCGCCATTCGCGGGCGCAGCCTCTTTCGCGCCCTTATGCTAGTGCCGATGATGTTGCCGCCGGTGGTTGTCGGCGTCGTCTGGCGGTTGATGTACAATACCGATTTCGGAGCTATCAACGGCACGCTGAAAATGATTGGCGTCAATACTGAAAATTTCATCTGGACAGCATCGCCACAAATCGCCTTACTCTGCGCCGTTGTCGTTGATGTCTGGCAATGGACGCCGTTTGTCTTTCTGGTCTTGCTTGCCGGATTACAGGCAATTCCGCAGGAGCCTTACGAAGCGGCGCGAATTGACGGCTCAAGCCCGTGGCAAACCTTTCGTTACATCACGCTGCCGCTCTTAAAACCGGCAATCCTCATCGCCCTGCTGCTCCGCACGATGGATTTATTGCGCGTCTTCGATCAGATTTACATCCTGACGGAAGGCGGACCCGGCTTCGCTACCGAAACCGTCAGCCTGTATATATACCGCACGGCGTTTCGCTTTTTCGATTTTGGTTATGCGGCGGCGATGTCTTTTGTCTTATTATTGCTCACCAATATCATCAGCGCCTTCTATATTCGCATCCTGCAACGGGAAGAGGAGGCGCGATGAGACAGAACAGAAAATGGCAATCACTCAAATATCTGCTTTTATCAATTGCCGCGCTTGCGTCGCTGATTCCGGTTTACTGGATGTTGACGATTTCGCTAAAGACCGATGCCGACCAACTGGCAAGCCCGCCGCAATGGTTCGCTTTTACGCCAACCGCCGAACATTACCGCGATGCTTTCGTCACTCGTTCCTTCGGCAGTTATTTAATCACCAGCACGATTGTCGCCACGCTTTCGACTTTATGCGCTGTGGTCATCGGCACACTGGCGGCTTACGCGCTCACTCGTTTTCAGATGCCGGTGAAAGCGAACCGGCGCTTGTCGTTATGGATTCTGTCAACGCGAATGTTTCCGCCTATCGTGACGATTGTGCCGCTTTTTCTGATGATGCGCGATTTGCGCTTAATCAATACGATTCCGGCATTGGTGATTGTCTATACGGCATTCAATCTGCCTTTCGTCGTCTGGATGATGCGTGGCTTTTTCAACGAAATTCCGCGAGAAATGGAAGAAGCGGCTTTTGTGGATGGTGATTCGCGGCTTGGCGCATTACGGCGAATTGTGCTGCCGCTTGTGACGCCGGGACTGGCAGCAACAGCAGTATTTTGTCTCATCATCTGTTGGAATGAATTTCTCTTTGCCAGCGTCCTGACGCAGACCGAAGCGGCAATGACGCTGCCGATAGGCATTGCCGGTCGCGTCACCCAGTACGAAATCAAGTGGGGCGTGATGAGCGCCGCCGGAGTCGTCGCCATGCTGCCGATTCTCATCTTTGCCCTTTCGGTGCAACGCTATCTGGTACGCGGCTTATCGCTCGGCGCAGTCAAAGGATAATAGTGAAGATGGGAGATACTAGATGTTAGTAGAGAAAAGTAGATAGTAGTGAAAAGATTTGTACTGACATCTACTTATAATATGAATGTTCGATTTCACAATGTATCCAAAAGATTCGGTGAAGCTGCTGCGGTTGACTCACTCAATCTCGAAATAGCAGACGGCGAATTTGTTGTTCTGCTTGGTCCGTCGGGTTGTGGGAAATCTACGACTTTGCGAATGCTTGCGGGACTCGAAGACGCCGACGCAGGCGACATCTTCATTGGCGAGGAACGGGTTAATGATGTGCCGACGCAGGCGCGTGATATAGCCATGGTCTTTCAAAGCTACGCGCTCTATCCGCATATGAGCGTGGCGCAAAATATCGCTTATCCGTTGCGGGTGCGAAAGACCTCTGCTGATGAGATTGAACGGCGTGTGAAGCGGGTTGCCGAAATACTCGAAATCGGCAATCTGTTGCGTCGCAAACCACGTGAACTTTCCGGGGGGGAGAGGCAGCGCGTCGCTCTGGCGCGAGCCATTATCCGCGAACCGCGAGTCTATTTGATGGATGAACCGCTTTCCAACCTTGATGCAAAATTGCGCGTTCTGATGCGCGGCGAGTTGAAACGCCTGCAACACGATTTAGCCACGACGACTATCTATGTCACGCACGATCAGGCGGAAGCTATGACACTAGCGCATCGCGTAGCGATTATGCGCGGTGGCAAACTGCAACAATTCGCTGCACCAATTACGATTTATCACGAACCGGCAAATCGCTTCGTCGCTGAGTTTGTCGGCAGTCCGAGTATGAATTTCATTGAGGGTGAAATTGACGTTGCGGGACGGCAGTTTGCATCAAAATCGCTCACGCTGTCATTAAATGAAAGCCAGCTTGAGATATTGAAGAATTACCAGCGCGTCAGTCTCGGCATCCGCCCGGAACAGATTACTGTTTCCACCGTTGAACAGACTGGCTGGCTCGCAGCATCGGTCTATGTCACGGAATTGATGGGCAATGAAACCATCGCCTTTTTGCGAATCGGCGAAGAACGCCTGATAGCGCGAGCCGCCTCCGAGTTTCGCGCCGCTATTGAAACACAGGTCTGGTTAAAGATTGCCAGTGACAAAGCCCTCTTCTTCGATGCTGACACCGGCGCAGCCATACGATAAGCTGTACAGAACGTTGCTGACAGGGATAATCAGGTAAGGGCAGAAAAATATCATAGGAGTAAAGCATGAAGTTATCGTTGAACGGCGCAACCACAATGACCGCAGACCTCGTGACCGACATTCGCGCCGCTAAGGCTGCCGGGTTTGATTGTCTGGAAATCTGGGCGGCGAAACTCAGAAGCTATCTGCAATTATTCACAACCGCAGATTTGAAAAACGTCTTCGCTGAAAATGGCATTACGCCCTACAGCATCAATTCACTTGAGCGCATCACCTTTCGGGATGCAGAAGGACACGCGCAACTACTCACCGAATGCGATGAACTTTGCCGGATTGCCGGGGAACTGGACTGCCCTTATCTCGTCGTCGTTCCGGGAATTTTGCCGGAAGGTGCGACTGATGCTGCAATCATTGAAGAATCGGTACGGGTCTTAAACACTCTCGCTGACATCGCTGCAAGATATAACGTCAAACTTGCCTTTGAGTTTTTAGGGCAGATGGATTGCAGCGTCCAGACGCTCGATTTTGCAAAAGAACTTGTCGAAAAGGTTGGGCGAGATAAGGTTGGGTTGGTGTTGGACAGTTTCCATTTTTATGCGGGCAATTCGTCGTTTGCGGCGCTTGATGCGCTCAAAGCGGAAAAGCTCTTTATCTTTCATATTAACGACGCGGAGGAATTGCCACGTGCGGAACTGCAAGACCATCATCGCTTGCTGCCGGGACTTGGCATCTTACCATTGCAGGATATACTGCGGGGACTGCAACGCATCGGCTATGATGGCGTTGTCAGTGTAGAGATTTTTCGTCCCGAATACTGGCAGCGTGACCCCTATGAACTCGCTCAAGAGGCTCACGCCGCCGTTCAAGAGGTATTGAGCAAAAGCGCCTGATGGCGAAGTCTCATCTATAACAGGTAGCGGCGGCGCACCATATCAAGGGCGGCGCTGGACGCTCGCCAGCGAATTAGCTCGCGGTCGCCGAAGAGATTAAATCGGCGGTTTGATGTGCCAACATCGTCTGCCAGCCCAACATATACTGTGCCGACCGGATTGCCTTCTGTGCCGCCATCCGGTCCGGCAATGCCGGTGACGCTGACGCCAATCGTCGCGCCGGTCTGTTCTTTGACGCCCTTTGCCATCGCTTCAGCCACTTCGCCGCTCACTGCGCCCTGCTTTTCGAGCATTTCGGCTGGCACATTCAAGAGCCATTGCTTGATAGCGTTAGTGTAGCTGACGATACTGCCGACGAAATACTTACTCGCTCCCGGTGTCTGTGTCAGGCGTTCGGCGATAAGCCCGCCGGTGCAACTTTCTGCCGTCGCCAGCGTGTAGCCTTTGAGTTGCATTCGATTGCTAATAACCTCTTCAAAGGTTTCACCCCGCGACGAATAGCAGAATTGATCGAGCTTCTCTTCGAGCTTGTCGGCAAGATCATCCACTCGCGCCTGCGCCTGTTCAACGCTGGCAGCCGTGGCAATTAGATGGACTTCGATTTCTATATCGGTGAACAGTATGGTTGTCGTAACGTCGCTATATTCTGTGTAAATCGGCGCAATCATATCGTCCATTGCCGATTCGCCAAGCCCGACGACCTTTAGTAATCGCTTGGCAATGCGAACGCCGCGAGACATCTTTTCAAGGTCAGGGAAGATGTAGGTGTCGAACATCGGTTGATTTTCGCGGGGCGGACCCGGAAGCAAGACAACGAGTTTGCCGTCCTGCTCCAGGCGTAAACCCGGAGCCGAGCCATGCGGATTTGCCAGCGCCGTTGCGCCACGCGGCACTAAGGCTTGTCGTTCATTATTCGGCGTCATCTTGTAACCGCGACTCTCCATGCGTTTCCGCAGATTTTCGAGAATTTCATAATCGAGTTTGAGTTGCCGCCCAGTTACGCGGGAGAACACCTTGCGCGTTATATCATCTTCCGTCGGTCCCAAGCCGCCGGTCGAGATGATGATGTTCGAGCGTTTTATCGCATCGCTTACAACCTCGTCCATGATTGCTTCGTCATCGCCAACAATGGTTTTCAAATGAACGTCAATGCCGATGGAATTCAATCGCTCGGTAAGCCACAATGAATTGGTGTCGGTTCGGTGCGGAGTCAGGAGTTCCGAGCCGATTGCGAGAATTTCTGCCTTTAACATAGTTCAATCTTTTACCGATATAATCGGTGTTCGTCAATGAATCGCTCAACCGCCGGATGCACCAGACCCTTGACGGATTCGCCATCGCGCATTTTTCGGCGCACCTCAGATGCAGATTGTTCGCCGAGGTCGGCAGGAAATTCGAGATAGAAAACCTTATCGCGCACAGCATCAGGCAACAATTTTGTAAGCGCCTGAACCTCGCTGAGTCCCTCCCCGGCGCGGCTGGCAACAATCAGCGACGAGCGATTCATAAGATATTCTAACGAGTCCGAGCGGTCTGTGAATTTGCGGTGATAGAATCTTGTATACTTGTCATCGCGGTCAACGATGCGCTCAAAGGTATCTAAGCCGACGATGAAACAGAATTCGGTTTCGTCCGGGTAGACAGTTTGCAAGGCATCGAGTTGGTCTACGAAATAGGGGTGAGACGAAAGACCGATTTCATACAGGGAATAGTCTTGTGTTGCCAGCCTGAGCATCTGCAAACGCACTTCGAGCGGGCAGTCGTAACTTGTCTTATCGGCATTGGCAATTCCGGCAAGCGCCAGCATCCGGTCGAGTTTGAATTGTTCGGCGGCAAGACGCATCAATTCCAGATGCGCCGTTGTCACCGGATTGTAAGAAGAACCAAAGACGCCAAGATGATGACAATTCAGGTTACGCTCATTGATAACGTGAATCATCGGCTGATTGCCGCCTTTCGCCGCTTCAATGATTGCTGTGAAATCCATGTGATTTAGAAAAGAGTAAGGTAATGCCCCAGCCACACAAGCGCCGCCGCGTAGACCCCGGCAAGCGTATCATCCGACATCACACCAAAGCCGCCATGCATTTGTTCAAGCTTGCGTATCGGATACGGTTTGAAGATGTCGAAAAGACGAAAGAGCATAAAGGCAATCACGATTCCTACTACGGAAGGATTAAAAGCAAGCGGAATAAAAGCGATGAATTGCCCGTTAATTTCGTCAATGACCACCTGTTTCGGGTCATCATTTTTCAGCAGCTTGATTACCCGATTCGCTGCCCACACGCCAACAACATAACTGAGCAAGCTAAAGGCAATCAGCAGAATCAGATTCACTTGCCCGGACAAATGCAGCGCAAACATCAAGGAAAAGACCGCCACGCTTTCCAGCGCCCCAAAAGTACCGGGAGCTTTCGGCGCAAGCCCCGCCCCGAATCCCGTTGCCAATAGATAAGCAACGCGGTCAAGCGGTTTCATTTCTTCTGGTTGAATCGCCAAGCCGGTCATTGTTTGTCAGAGGCTGATGCTTGATAAGGTTGTAAGATACTTTGAAAAATCGCCATGATTTTGCCGAGATTGTCTATGTAATACTCTTTAATGTCGAGCGTTACATTATTCTCTTCGAGTTTCAGGAATTTCCACGCGCTGCCTGTCGTGACCACGCCGTAGATCGTTTCTATGTCGGTTTTCGACTGGCGGTTGAAGATTTGCGCGGCATACATCTCGGCGATGCACTGCCCCAAGCCGGCGCGGATATTTTCATTCTTGGCTTCGACAATCGTGATTAAGGGAGCATTCAAAGTGAATTGCTTTGCCTCTCTGGAGATGATGAAATCACAAACGCTGTTCAACCCTTTCGAGGCATCAATGTTCAACTCCACGCCGGAAAACAGCCCGAAGCTGTGAGCCAGAATCTTTCTAAGCTCCAGCAACAAAGGCGCAATGATAAATTCTGATTTGGCTTTCTCTGTGTTGATTGCCAGAGCCACAGTCGCGCCATCGTTTGCCGTTGTCAGAAATTCCTGTCGCGGCTCAATTGGCGCAATCGCCGGGAACAGGTCTTGCTCCAATAAATCAAGCCCAAACTCTTCCTGAACCTTTTGCAGCGTGAAATCACTGTAAGCCATATCGCTGACCTCAATTGAAACTACGTAAAAGTAAGGATACCAGATACCGCTTGGATAGCAGCAACCGCTTTAATCATCGCTCTGCCTCACCGAAACCAGCCCACATTTCACGGCGAACTTCGTCAATTTCTTCGCTCGACGGCGCTTGCCCAAGGTCAGCCAGCAACCCTCGTAAAGAGACTCTTTTGGCAGGCGAGGAGCCAACCTGCTCGAATAGCTTTTCCATATTTGGAGCAAATCGAGCAACTAATCGCGCCTGATCAATCGGTGGTAATTATTGCGCCATTTCCAGAACTTGCTCAAATGAAAATTGATTACTGCTCATATAGGTCCCTCGCAAAATCAAATGATTCTGCCAATCACATCATAATCGTGCGCTTCGGTAATTTCGACGGTGACGAAATCGCCTGCTTTGGCGGCGCAATCTTCGGGCATATCGTTTATCAATACGCAACCGTCAATTTCCGGCGCTTGCCCTTGCCTTCTGCCTTCTAAAAGTAAATCGCTCTCTTTTGATTTGCCTTCGAGCAACACCTGAATGCGCTTGCCGAGCATCGCTTTGTTCTTGCGTTTGGAAATCTTTGCCTGTTCTTTCATCAGGCGTTGTTCGCGCTTCTTCGCCACACTGTGCGGCGCTTTTTCATCCAGCACGAATGCCGGTGAATTCTCTTCATCCGAATAAGTGAATACGCCGACATTATCGAATTCCATATCTCGCACAAAGCCGACAAGTTCTTCAAAATCTTCCGCCGTTTCGCCCGGAAAGCCGACAATGAAGGTTGTTCGCAAAGTCACGCCGGGAACGCGCTCGCGGATGCGTTTGAACAATCGCTGATATGAGGCGCGATTGCCGCCGCGCCGCATTCGTTTCAAGACATTGCTGCTAGCGTGTTGCAGGGGAATATCGAAGTATTTACAGACGTTCGGATGCTCCGCCATGACGCGCAACAACTCATCGGAAATCGCCGTCGGGTAACAGTACAAAAACCGTACCCATTCGATTCCTTCCACATTCGCCACCGATTCAACGAGTCGCGCCAAGCCGTCTTTCAACATCAAGTCAGAACCATAAGCCGTCGTGTCCTGTGAAAT
>Ga0187894_10001786_pt1 | contig 26969 bp, 20 predicted proteins | sample GBC1701081metaG_FD_136650 | JGI IMG/M metagenome (GOLD analysis project Ga0187894, IMG submission 136650) | White microbial mat communities from a lava cave in the Kipuka Kanohina Cave System on the Island of Hawaii, USA - GBC170108-1 metaG ... | reverse complement strand
CCCGAACAGATCATGCCGCTCGAATTCGAAACATTTTTTCGATGAACCTGCTCTGTGATCTTCGCTCCGATTTTTCTTTTCGCCTTTTTAATTTTTACTTTCGCTTGCTCTACGAGCGACACTTCCATCACGCCGCCGCCGATGCTTCCCATTAATTCGCCGTTTTCCGCGACGGCCATTTTGTAACCAACTCGGCCGGGACTGGAACCGCTACTCTCAGTCACGACGAGCAGCATCACGGGTTCGCCGCAGGTCAGCCGTTCGACGATGAAATGCCAAAGCCCGAGTTCTTTACTCATTAATCGCTATCGCCAAGCCCCTTCGTTCGTTCCATTGCGATCTCGATCGCGTTCTTTGGTTCGCCACGCATTCGTTTCTCAAGTTCGTCGCGAAAATCTTCGAGCAGCGGAAGATCGACAAGGTCTTTTTCTCTACCAGAAGCCCTTTTGCTTGCGATAATGTCGCGGATGTGTGCGACCGGGAAGCCGTCAACCACGATCATTCTTTTTTTGGCGTCCTCGAAATTCGAGATTCCGTCCGGAGCGAACACGAGATCAAGATCAAAAGGACCTTGTTTGAGTTGAACAAAATCCACGCCCTCTATAATTTGGCGACCTGTGGATTCGTCAACGGTAAAATCCAATTCTCGCAAAGCGTTGATTAATTTCCGGCCGTTTTCTTTGCTTTTCTGAGGAAATAGATCGACGTCCTGAGTGGCGGATGGATAACCAAGAATAATAGCACCACTTTTTCCGATGAAAAGAAATTCGACCTTGTGTCTGTCAAACACATCGGCAACCTCTCTGGCTTGTTCTAGTTGAAAATACGGACGATTAGGTTGGTTCATCGCGATGTTGATCGACCAATTTGAATCCGAGATATCTCGGCAGACTTCGGTCAGCCCACTCTCGGTATTCTTTCATCGTTTTGAAAGTTCTTGATGGAGCATCGTCGAGCACGGGCTTATAATGCCGAAAGAAGCCGTATTTAAAGCGTTGCCAAAGCGGCCGATCAAGTTGTCTGCGGCATTGTTCCCTGAAGTCGTCCATCTTTGACATCTTACACTAACTACCATTCTTCACCGTAAAGATTCATCAATACTTTCTCAGGTGTAAACGGCGCATCGAAGTCGAGAGAGCAGTCTTTGAAAGATCTCATAGCATTTCGTATTGCGAAGTACGCGCCGATGCCGTACATCAGCGGCGGTTCGCCGACCGCTTTGGAGTTGAAGACGGCGAGGTTTTCTCGGTTCGTTTCCAGCGACAGGATGGCGATCTCTTTCGGGACGGAGTAGATGTCCGGCACTTTGTAAGTCGAGAGTGCATTTGAACGGAGTCGGCCTTCGGCGTCGTAAACGACCTCTTCCATCGTCATCCAGCCAATCCCTTGCACGATGCCGCCTTCGATCTGGCCGTTATCGACCGACGTGTTCATCGACGTGCCGAAATCGTGACAGCATTTTACGTAATCGATCTCGTAACGCCCGCGAAGACAATCGACCGTAACGCCGACAATCGCCGTTCCGTAAACGTGATATGCGAACGGATGTCCCTTCGCCGTTTCCCAATCGAAATTTATTCCGGGCGTTGCGTAATGCGCGTGCTCGCTCAGGTTGACGCCCTGCAAATGCGCATCCATCACGAGCGTTTGCCAATCAAGACTTGTGCGTTCGCCGTTGCGGTGGACGAAACCGTCAGTAAGAGTGACGCCTTCAGGCGTTTCTGCTTCGACCAGCGGAGCCGCGATCTGCTTTAGCCGCTGGGCAATTGCCTCACAAGCCATCTGCGTCGCTTTGCCGTTAAGATCGGCGGCGGCTGAGGCAGCAGTCGGCGACGTGTTGGCGATGCGAAGCGTGTTGGTCGTGTGCAGCCTGACCTTTTCGATCGGCAGGCCGAAAACTTTGGCGGCGACCTGAGCAATTTTTGTGTTAACGCCCTGGCCCATTTCAACGGCGCCGGTCGAAACGGCGACGCTGCCGTCGGTGTAAACGTGGACGAGCGAGCGTGCCTGGTTCATCGGCGTCTTTGTGAACGAAATGCCAAAGCAGACGGGCATTATTGCGACGCCTTTTTTGAAATATTTCGAAGACGCGTTGAATTCATCCGCGTCGCGCTGAAGCTGTGCAAAATCGTATTTGGTCGCGCCCTGCGTCCAGGTCGTCACCGCTTCGCTCTCCGCGATTTGGCCGTAAGGAAATTCGTCGCCGTCCTCGATCAGATTCGCGCGTTGTATCTTGCTTGCAGGAACGCCGAGTTTTTCCGCCGCGTGTGCTATCGCTGATTCGATGACAAACATTCCTTGCGGGCCGCCGAAGCCTCGGAATGCCGTGTTCGGCGGCAGATTCGTGCGACAAGAGTAAGCCGTCGCCGAGACATTCGGAACGAAATATGAATTTGTGCAGTGAAAAAGCGTGCGTTCCAAAACCGGCGGCGAAAGGTCGCACGCGGCACCTGCGTTCTGGTAAAACGTCACGTCATAAGCAACGATCTTGAAATTCTTATCAAAACCTATCTTGTAGTCGGACGAATACGGATGCCGTTTGCCGGTCATACGCATGTCTTCCATTCGGTGCAGCGCATATTTAACGGGACGTTTTGTCAATTGCGCGGCAACCGCGCAAATGCACGCCCACGCATTTGCCTGATCTTCTTTTCCCCCAAAGCCGCCGCCAAGCCGCTGCACATCGACCTCTACCTGATGCATCGCAAGCCCCGTAACGCGGCAAACCGCACGCTGCACGGCGGTCGGCCCCTGCGTAGAAGAATAAACTCGCAGCCCGCCATTTTCCGTCGGCACGGCGTACGCGCCCTGCGTCTCGATGTATAAATGCTCCTGGCCGTTCGTCTCCGTGCGGCCTTCGAAAACATGCCCGCAATTTTTGAACGCTGCCTCCGTATCACCCAGTTTGAATTTTTTTGGCGGCACGATCAGGTCGCCATTCGCCGCTGCGACACGCGGATCAGTTACGACTTCAAGCGGCGCGATTTCCACCTTGATCTTTTTCGCCGCCTTCCGCGCAAGCTCCTCACTCGTCGCAACCACGATCGCGATCGGCATCCCCTGAAAATGAACTTCCGTGTCGGCAAGCAGCGGCTCGTCGGGAATAATTCCGCCGATCTGGTTTTCGCCAACGAGGTCTTTCGCCGTGATTACTTTAACGACGCCTTCGCCTATTTCCGCCTCGTTCGTGCTAACAGCGGTCAGCCTTCCGTGAGCTATCGGCGAATCGAATATACACGCAAACAAAGTCCCATAGACGAGCGGAATATCATCGAGATAAATACTTTCGCCCCGGACGTGTGAAATTGAGTCAATGTTTCTCAGAGCTTTAGCCGTGGAGTTTTCAGCGAATCTATGTCGATGATGTCCTGAGGTCGTCCCGATGCAGTTTTGTTGACAATTAAATTCTCACGGTCGATAAAATGTGCGGGAATGCCATCAAAATCACCTTCCAGTTTCATCGGCCACGCATCAGAAAAGTTCACGCCGTCTATCGACATTAAAATGTCGATCCTTACGGGCGGTCGGCCCATCTGGAAAAAACCGTCTGAAGCAAAATCGGACTCGGCAAGCTTGCCGAGCGGTGCCCCGAATTCGCGAAGGGCGGCGTAAACGCTCTTAGCATTTTCCTCGGAGGCTTCGACCCAAATGTCCAAGTCTTTCGTATAGCGCGGTTCGGAGTATTTCATTACCGCATGAGCCCCGACGATAAGATACTTAACTTTGCGCGCGTTGAAAATGGACAATATCTCTTTGAAGTCGGGACTCATTGATGCCATTTTGCCTTAGATAAAATTCGACCAGTTCCCAAGCGGCTCTGAAAATAGCTGCGTCGCCCTGCCGCTGCCAAAACTCGATGTCAAACGATCGGTCCATGTCCTTAATATTCGTTCCATGCCGCTCCATCGTGAAATCGCCGTTTTCCCCTTCAGTTACAATGGTTTTCATGACTTTCTATTATACCGCGTTTTGCTTGAAGATTTCGTAAAAATGCGCACGGAAAAGCTGTCGGAGCAGCAGCCGTTTGTAGCTTTCTGTTCCGCGCACGTCGGAGATCGGCGCAATTTCGGATTGCATTATTTCGTTGGCGGCGTCGATAGTCTCGTCGCTGACGTTTTTGCCACGCAGGAACTGGGACGTTTCTTTTAGATAAAGCGGTATTGGGGCGACGCCGCCGGCGGAGACATGGGCTTCGACTATTTTGTGTTCCACCTTCGCTGCGCGCCCCATTACTGTCGCGTTTCCGCTTTTCTGGCCGCCCGCTAACGCAGGCGGTTCTGACAGGACTGGCGGCAGCCATGCTTCGCCGGGAGTGGTTTCGATGCGGAGGGAGATGGCTGTGTTGACGGTTGCGATGTCGAGATAGGTTCGCTTGCAGACCTTTTCAAAATTGAATCGAAAATCGCCGCCAGGTTTGCGAAATTTTATGGCGGTGATGTATTCATGATCGGTCATCGCGAGTTTTTTGTAATCGATGTAGAGCTTTCGCAGCGGCATTTCGCGGCGGTCGTTGAAAACTACGCTTGCATCGAGCGCGAGAAACCAGATCGTCATGTCGCCGATCGGCGAGGCGTTGACAAAGTTGCCCGCAAGCGTCGCCATGTTGCGGATCGGCGTGGACGAGACGAGCTTGAGATGTTTGTAGAGGTTCGGAAAGATCGAATGCATCAGTGGCGATTCGAGCAGGTCGGTGACAGTTGCGGACGCGCCGATTTCGATGTAATCGCCGAGGTCGCGAATGCCGCGAAGTCCGTCCTCATAAAACAAAGGCGTCGATTCTGACTCTGCCATCTGATCGGGCCGTTGGACATAAAGATCGGTGCCGCCGCCTGTCGGAACCGCCTGCGTGAGCGGGCGGCCAGTTTCTTGAGCATCAGTCAACGTCGCGGACAAAATCGATCTAAGCCTTTCTGCAATGTCGGCAAAATATTCGGGCACGACAGGAATCCTGGTGTCGGCGAACTGGCCGCCCGCTAACGCAGGCGGTTCGGACAGACGGCATGCCGCTCGCTCTATCGATTTGTAGCCGGTGCAGCGGCAGATGTTGCCGTCGATGGAGGAGATCGCCGCGTCGAAGGATAAAGCAGGTGAGCCCTTACTTATGTGCGGGCTACTGACACCGTGCGGGCTGCGGACTCCGTCGAGGCAGAAACCGGTTAGCGACATTACAAAGCCAACTGTGCAAAAGCCGCATTGGGTGCCGCTCTCATCGACAATCGCCTGCTGCACCGACGTAAGCGAACCGTCGGCGGGATTAACGCCTTCGATTGTTACGATGTGTTTGCCGGCCGCATTCGCCAGCGGCATCAAGCATGATGTCATAGCGCGATACTTGACCTCATCACCGACAAGTTCGCCGACGAGAATAGTGCAGGCCCCACAATCGCCCTCGCGACAGCCTATCTTCGTGCCTTTCAGATTCTGCCGATAGCGCACAAAATCAAGCACGGTCGTGCCCGACGGCTGATCGGTTGAGATGTCTTCGTCGTTGAGGAGAAAACGTGTCATCGGGCTTTGACTTTACACCTATCCCTTATTACTTCTCATTTATTTCGAAGCAACGTCCGAAATAAGTGATAAGGGAAAGGTGAGAAGTGATAAGTTAGTACTTGACCTTGTCGGTCTTTGCAGTCCACGCTTCGAATAATGTTAGGCCTTCGTCGCGGAGCAGATTTATCATCGCACGTGTTCGTTTTTCATTTGGTAATGCGAGCTCGCGGTAGATAAGTTCGTCGTCGAAACCAACGGTAGCAGCATCGTCTCGCGTGCAGGCGAAAAAAATCTTTTCGGGTCTCGCCCAGTAGATCGCCCCAAGGCACATAGGACAAGGCTCGCAAGAAGTATAAATTGAACAGCCGTCTAACTGAAACGAATTCAGCGAGTTACAGGCGGCACGAATAGCGACGATCTCGGCGTGGGCGGTCGGATCATTGGTCGAAGTTACTTTATTCACGCCCTCGCCGACGATCTCGCCGTTTTTCACGACAACGCAGCCGAATGGGCCGCCGGCGGTTGCGTCGATGCCTTTTTGCGCCAGCTCGATGGCGCGGCGCATAAACTTTTCGTCTGTTTCGGCCATCAAGTTCTTGGTTTTAGCTTGATCTCGAAGAGCCGCCGCCACATTTTTCCGGTCACGAAAATGCGGTCGCCGGCTTCGTCGTAGGCAATGCCGTTCAGCACGTCGGCCTTCGGGTTTTGTTTTCGCTCTTCGTCCATGATCGGCGTCAAGTCGATGCGGCCAAGCAGCTTTCCGCTGGCGGGATCGATGCGCGCTATCGAGGTCGATTGCCAAACGTTTGCCCAGATCTCGCCCTTGACCCATTCGAGCTCGTTTAACTGCATCAAAGGATCGCCGCGCTCATCGTTTACGACAATAGTTCGTTTTAAGTCGAACGTTGCCGGATCTAGAACGCGGATGACGTGTGTGCCGTCGCTCATGTACAATAACGCTCCGTCATCCGTCAAACCCCAGCCGTCTCCCGAGTATCGAAACTCCTTAACGGGCGCAAAATCCGACAAATTATAAACGAACGCGGTTCTTTCCTTCCAGGTAAGTTGATAGACCTTGTCGTTGTGAATAGTGATTCCTTCGCCGAAATAGTCACGGGAAAGGTCGCGTTTCTGCAAAACCTTGCCGGTCTCGATCTCAACTTTCCGGAGCGCTGAAAAAAAGTTATCGCCTTCCTTGCCGCCGGTGCCTTCGTATAGAAAACCATTGTGAAAAACCAGGCCCTGAGTGAAAGCGGTTGGGTCGTGCGGATATGATTTCACAATGTCGTATGTGTAAACGGGCAGCGCGGCCTTCGCAGGCGCGTTGGCGCGGTTGATCGGTTTGGGCGGCGGCGAACTGCCGCAGCTTGTCAGCAACAATAAAACTAACAAAAATAAAGTTCGCATAAAACTCACGGCCGAAGAGCGTTTTTGATCAATGCCCGAAGCCGGCCGGTCGAAAGCCTTTGAAGCCGCACGCCGTTTACAAAAACTGTGGGCGTGCCGGCGACGCCATAAGTCTTCCCGTCCATAGCGTCTTTGCGGATCTCGGCTGCGGCGGCTTCGCTCCTTGCATCGCGCTCGAACTGTTCCATGTTCAGTCCCAACTGTCGGGCGTAGCCGTTTATCGATTCCGCATCAAGCTCGCTTTGATTACGATACATCAGATCGGCCATCTCAAAAAACTTTCCCTGCTGCCGCGCCGCGTAACCGGCCAGGGCCGCGGCCATCGCATGTTCGTGAATTCCCGTCAGCGGAAAATCACGGACGACGATGCGAACGCCGGCGCCGAATTCAGCCGCGACTTGTTTCATCAGCGGGCTGAAAGCCGCGCAGGCCGAGCATTGAAAATCGACAAATGCGACGACGGTTACCTTTGCGCTCGCATTCCCGATCGAGGGATCGTCGTCGGCCGAAACATTCAAAGATTGCGGCTCCAGTGCCGGCAAGATGAACTTGACGCCGTGATCGGCGAAGAGCTTCGCCTGGAACATATCCTCCAGATACATCCGCTCGTAGTCGGTATAATCCTTTAGCTTGTTGGTTATCTCCGCCGCGATCACAGAGCTCGGATCGGAGTTTCTCTTTTTAGCCTCGGCTTCAAGCAGCTTTTCGTAGATAGCGTTTTCAAGGCTTGCCTTTATTTCTTCGTGGATGTCTGCGCGATAGTTGTAAAGCGCGATCCGGTTTGCAAACTGAAATTCGCCCACGGTGATCTGCCGCGTTCCGATGGTGGCGGCCACGTCCGCCGTCTTCAATACGGTACCGACGTCCTTTCCCGCAGCGTACTTGTATTTCGCTTTCAACGAATCGTTCAGGGCCGCGCGCTGGTTGTCTTCGGCCTGGCGCCGTAGATAATCAATAATGTTGCCGCGAACTTCGTCGAGCAGGCGACTGCCGATCGTCTCGCGGTTCGCATCGTAAACTGCCGTTATCTGGGCTTCGGTCGGCTTCGGAATTTTTGTTAACGATTCTTCTTCGATCTTTGCGACCGTCGTCGAGCGCGACTTCGCTTCGAGCTCGAGGAGCTGCTCGAAAATCCACTCGTTAAATACAGCCTTGCGGTGGTCAGCGATCAACTTCGTTTGGTCGTCGAAAAGCCTTTTTGCTTCCGGCGAAAGGTCGTTGTCAGTGAACCTGAATCCCGCGGCCGTTGCGAGCAAAGACGAACTACCTTGTGCAAAAAGCGAATTCGCACAAATGACGGTCATGAGCAGGGCGACTGAATACCAAATCCTTGTGAGCATAATGTCGAGAAAATCTTAACGAAATTTGCGGCGTTTAGCACCTGCGGCCGGGCGGCGCGTACAATTTGATGCAGAAATGTTAAAGGTGCCAAGAGATTTTTTCCTGTCGAAGAACACGGCCGGGATCGCAAAGCAACTTCTGGGCAAGCTGCTCGTCGTGCCGACGCGCTCCGGAAAACGCGTCTCTGGAATGATCGTTGAGGTCGAGGCGTATTTCGGCTTTGCCGACAAAGCGGCGCACAGCTACGGCGGGCGGCGCACGAACCGCAACGATGTTATGTATGGCGAAGGCGGCTGCGTGTACGTTTTTTTCGTTTACGGAATGTATTATCAGTTGAATTTCGTTTGCGGCCCGGTCGGGCATCCGCACGCGATCCTGATACGAGGCATCGAGCCGGTCGAAGGCGTTGAAATAATGCGCAGGCGACGGCGGCCGGGAACAAAGAATTCACAGCAGAGATCCCGGGACGCGGACGATCTAAGGTATTTGACTTCGGGCCCGGGCAAGCTTTCGATCGCCTTCGGCATCGACCGCAGCTATAATGGCGAAGACCTGCAAGGTAAACGCATCTGGGTCGAAGACCACAAAAATTTTAGCCGACGCGAGATCGCCGCCGGCAAACGCATCGGCATCGACTACTCGGAAGAATACGCCGAAAAGCCGTGGCGGTTTTGGGTAAAGGAAAATCAATTCGTCAGTAAAATGCAAAAGCCCGCACGTTAGTAAGGGCGATACCGACGGTGGCGAGTGGTGAGTAGCGAGTGACGAGCTGAAGCAGACGCTGGTTAAATACTGCCATCTCGATCTGTTTTTCCAAATTCTTTTTGCCACTCGCCACTCATCACTCACGGTTTCGCCCTTACTAACGTGCGGGCTTCTGCATCGCGATTTACGGATTGTCACGGACCAGCTCGTAGCCGGATTTCTCTTGCGGCGTTTGCAAAATGGCGAGTCGCTTTTGATGCCGCATTCGCGGCCAGTGCCGGGTATCGGGAGAAGATGTCACGAACTCAGGATTCGTGACGAACCTCTCTCGCATGTTACACATGCTCCGATGGCGATTTGTTTGCGTAGCTACAAATTCCGCTAGGCTGCTTGTGTGGCTAAGGTTATTGCCGCGTGTTTCGCACGTTCCCGTTTTGGGCAAAGGCGAATCTCAATTTAAAGATATAGAATTGGCAGTGATGAAAAGTTGGGTGATCGTTTTAGTGCTTACCGCGCTGGCTGCCAGCGCCTGTTCGGAATCTTCGACCGCGAGTAATTTGAAAAATGCGGCGCCGGTTGCGGAAAAAACTCCCGATCTTGAGCTGCAAGGGCAGATCGCGGAGATCGCGAAGGAAGCAAATGGGAAGGTTGGGGTTTATGCGGTCGTGATCGAAACGGGTGAGACGATTTCGCTGAATGCGGATGAGCGGTTTGCGATGCAGAGCGTGGTGAAGGTGCCGATTGCAATGGCGGTGATGAAACTGGTGGACGAAGGCAAGTTCAAGCTCGATCAGAAGATACAGATCGCGAAGGGCGAGATGGTGCCGCCGAACATGCGCTCGCCAATACGCGACGAAACTCCAAACGGCGGCGAGAGAACAGTTCGGGAGTTGATTCGTCTTGCGATATCCGAGAGCGACGGCACGGCGGCGGACGTTTTGCAACGTGTCGCGGGCGGTGCGAGCGGCGTGCAGGCGCATATCGATTCGCTCGGCGTCGGCGAAATGAGGGTGAAATATTCGCACAAGGAATTCGGCGAGAAGTGGGAGAAACAGTATGAAAATTGGGTCACGCCAAAAGGTGCAGTCGCGTTGCTGAATTCGCTGTGGACGGCTTCGGGCCGAAACGCGAGTGTAAACGAGCGTGCAACGACGTCGACGGACACGGACGGTCGCCTCTCGGTCGGCGGCGCGAGCCTTCTTTTAAAGTTCATGACCGAATCGAACAATCCGGGGAACCGCATCGTCGCGGGCTTGCCGAGAGGAACTGTCGTTGCGCACAAAACCGGCACCGGCGGGACGCGCGACGCCCTGACAAGCGCGACGAACGACGTCGGTATCATTACTCTGCCGAACGAAAATCAGATCGTCATCGCAATTTTTGTCGGCGACTCGCGTGCCGACCTGGCGATTCGTGAAGGCGTGATCGCGAAGATCACGAAGATAATTATTGACAATTGGTCTAAATCGAACAGTGTCGGGCCGCGCGACAATCGTTAAGCGAGCGGTCTGTGACTGCGACTAGAGATAATCGAGCAAGCGGTCGAGGAGAGGCTTGCTAAACGGTCTGGCCGTATCATTTCTTCGTTGGCTTCTGGCTGCCGAAGCGTTCGTCGTCGATCTTCTTTTCAGTTCCGAGGCCTTCGGTGCCGGATTTTCCGGCTCCGGCGTTTCCGCCTGATTTGCCGTCTGCGCGGGTGTGCGGGTGGTCGTTATTGCTATCGTCGTCGCTGCTGCGTCTTCTTGGTTGTTGCATATTGGTACATTTTCTCCTATTAGGGAGAAAGAACTGCAACTTGCGCGCCAAAAGGTAGACGTGCGGTCAGCCTTAGGAGCTTTTCGCTTCGCTCATGCAGGCAGGCTGCCTCTCGTTCCAGTCACTGCTTTGCGGCTTTGATGTCGGCGATGCGTTTTTCGAGAGCGGCGGTGTCGGCTTTTTCAGCTTTGCCGACCTCGACGGCTTTTTCCGTGGCGGCGAGCGCTTCAGGCATTCGGCCCGCGTTGAAGAGGATGTTCGATTTCGCGCGATAGTTTACAAACGTAGGCTTGGCGGCGATCTGCGCGTCGACCGCCTTTAGCGATTGGTCGAACCAGCGCGTCGCATCATCCGTTAGCTTATTTTGCTTCGCAAACATCGCGGCGTTGAGCGGTGGCTGCCATTCGTCCGGCTTGGCGTTGGCGACATAGGTCTTTAGCCGCGTCATAGTGGTGCCGACGACATCCTTTACTTCGACGGTGAAGGGAACTTTGATCTTTTCCCATCGCAGATAAACGGTCGCGGCATTTTCCGCCCCGATCTCTGATCCATAATAGAGAAATTCCTTGCTATCCGTCGTAACAACGGGCTTGGTCTTTACCCTAAGGGCGTCTTTCTTGGCGTCGTAGGTGAAGCTGCCCCACTGGCCGTCGTCCTTGTTGAACACGACCGTCCATTCTTCTTTGCCAGGGATCATGTGGAGGCTGTACTTTCCTGCGGCGAGCGGCTGGCCGTTGATGAGCACGTCGTCGTTTACGACGAACAAAGTTGCTTCATTTGCTCCTGCGCGCCAAAGGTGGCCGTAGGGAACGATCGGCGCGCCCGCGGGACGGGTGTTCTGATTATCAAGCGTGCCCTCGCCGGCAACTTCGGTCGGCCAGTCGCCCCAGATCGTGCGGCCCTTCACCGCCGGGCGGCTGTATGTGATCGCGACCTCGGTGGTGCCGATGATCTGCATTACACTTGCTTTCGGGCTTACGCGCGGAAGCGGCGCCCGCTGGGCCGACGCGATCTGCGAAACTAAAACAAAAGCTATTAGAGCGAACAGGATGAATTGTAAACGTTTCATTTTGGTCTCCTTCAAATTAAGAATTGCGCGCATTGTTATGCACAGTCTTCCTGTGCTCTAACGAGTTCGATTGGCCACATGAGCCCTTACTTACGTGCGGGCTACTGGCGCGAACCGGCTAGTGATCCATGCGCATCGGGGCGGCTTGGCGCGGCGACATCGGCATCGGCAGCATTCCGTCGGCGTGTTTCGTCAGCGCGAGAAAATCTTTATCCTCACGCAGCGAATCGAACACGGCATCGACACGGGCTTCCATCATTTCCTTCTGACGAACGGCGTGGAAACGCTCGAACTTGTAGAAATGACGCTGAAGAAGCTCGAGTGCCTTCGCCTTGTTGCCGTTTTGCGCATAGATCGCAGCAAGATTGTACGAGGCTGGCAGAAGATTGATATTCGCTTGAGCGATCTTCAACGCCTCGTCCTTTTTTCCAGCCATGGCGAGGAAAACGGCGGCGAAGACGAGGTTGTACGGGTCTTCCGGATCCATCGCCAACGCCTGTTCGGTGTAGTAACCGCCCTTGACCGGTTCGTATTCCGAATTCCAGTAAACCGCAAGGTTTCGATACGCAAGCGTGAGCGGGAAAGTTTCGACCGACTGCTCCATCAGCTCTCGGCCTTTGTCGAATTTACCCTCGTGAATCGTTATTTTGCCCAGCCCGTGAAGAGCGACGGCACGCGAGAGCGGATCGGACGGCATATCGAGTATCTGGTTGAATTCTATCTTCGCCTTATCCCAATCGCCGATGTGATGGCGGTTCAATTCGGCAAGATAGCGAAGCGGTGTCGGGTCCGCCGGGTCCATATTGCGTGCCTGCGTGTAAAGCCGGCGGGCGAGAATGTATTGCGCTTTGTTCTCGGCGATCAGGCCGCGCTTCATTGTTTTGGCGATTGCGGCACTTTTTGCGGCTTCGAATATAGGCTCGGCAGCGGGAATGCCGCCGATGTTTTCCTCACCGAGTTTTTTAAGCTCCTTCGCGGCGTCCTTCGCCTTTTTCGCGAACATGCATTTTTCGGCGGCGACCGCTTTGTAAAGCTCTATTGCAGCAGCCTTATCCCCCGCGGCCGACTTCGTTTTTGCTTCGGCCATTTTCGCGTCGATAGCTGCGGTGCGCGACTTTACTTCGGCGCCGACAAATTTCTCAACGTCCTTTACATTAAGCTTGCCCTTGGTGTTTTCAAGTTTCGATATCATTGTGCCGTCCGGCTTTGCCAGAACGGCGACGGGAAGCTGCGATTCGCCTACAAGCGTGTCGCCGTTAGGCGTAGAGCTGTCGGCCATGTGCATTGCCACGCACTGCGAAGCATAAAGCGAAAGCTCACGCGATTCCTTGAGAGACGAATTCTTTATCTCGTTCTGCGAAGCGGGAAACCAATAAAGGACAATGCCTTCGGCCACCGGTTTCTGGTTTTTGGGCAATTTCCAAGGCACGTGATAGACAACCGGATCGCTGCCGCTATTGCTCCCGCTGCCGGCCGTTCCGCCGCCTCCGCCACCGCCGCCTCCGCCGCAGGTGGCCCACACGGGAGAGCAGACAAATGCAACAACGAGCAGAAAAGCCGCGCCGCGAACGAACAGTGTTTTCATGGTTACGCTCCTGTCTTAAATTGCTTCGAAACTTTTTGTGATGCTCTCAGTCTACACTCGGTTGTGTCGGGGCAAAGAAAAACTCCCCTCCTTGTCTAAGAAGGGGAGCTTTTAAAACGATCTACTCATCCTCTTCGTGCGCTCTCACACGGCCGGCGGCGACGGCTTCGTCGATCACTTTTTGGGCCAGGTTGTGCGGCAGCGGGTCGTAGTGCGAAAACTGCATATGGTACGAGCCGCGTGCCTGCGTGACGGAGTTTAGCTTCGATTGGTAGTCGAGCATTTCCGAAAGCGGCACTTTAGCTTTTATCACCTGCTGTTTGCCGCGCATGTCCATGCCGCCGACGCGTCCTCGACGCGAGTTGAGGTCGCCCATTATGTCGCCGCTAACTTCCTGTGGCGTAAAGACTTCCACGTCCATGATCGGCTCGAGCAGCGTTGGTTTCGTTTTTTCCATCGCGGCGCGGTAAGCCTTGCGGCCGGCGGCGCGGAACGAATGTTCGTCCGAATCGACCGTGTGATAACTGCCGTCGATAAGCGTTACGCGAAAATCGACCATCGGGTAACCGGCGACCGAGCCTGATTGAGCGGCTTCGATAATTCCTTTCTCGACTGCCGGGCGGAAATTCTGCGGGATCGAGCCGCCGAAAATCTTGTCCACCCATTCGAAACCCGCGCCGCGTTCGAGCGGTTCGAAGATGACCTTGCAATCGCCAAATTGCCCACGACCGCCGGACTGCTTCTTGTGGCGGCCCTGCACCTCGGCCTGCTGCGTGATCGTCTCCTTGTACGGCACCTTCGGCGGATGCAGCGCGACCTCGACGTGATATCGGTTGTTCAATTTCGCGACGACCGTTTCGATGTGAAGCTGACCGGAGCCGGACAAGATAAATTCCTTCGTCTGCGCGTCGCGGTCGAAATGCAGTGACGGGTCTTCTTCGAGAATCTTGTGCAGCGCGACCGAAATTTTTTCCTCGTCGGCACGCGATTTCGGCTCGATGGCGAAAGCGATCGCCGCCTCAGGATATTCGACCTTCGGATAGACGATCGGTTTCGCTTTATCGGTGAGCGTGTCGCCGGTTTGCGTGTCTTTCAGTTTTACAACGGCGATGATGTCGCCTGTCTGGGCTTCGTTCACCTTGTCGAGCGTCTTGCCGTTGATGACGTGCAGCGCGCCGAGGCGTTCGGCGGCATCGCGGGTTGAATTGAAGACGGTCGCGTCGTTTGCTACTTTTCCGCTGACGATCTTCATCACGTTTATACGGCCTGCGAACGGGTCGGCGATGGTGCGAAAGACGTATGCCGAAAACGGCTCCTCGTTAGCATATTTCCGCGAAATGCGGTCGCCGGTCATTTCGTTGTCGGCGAAACCGTATTCGGCCTCGTGGGTTGCCGGGTTCGGCGCAAATTCGACGATGTGATCGAGCAGTATTGAGAGGCCGACGAGCGTGTTGCTTGAGACGGCGTAAACCGGACAAAGTTTGCTTTTCGCAATAGCCTTTGCGAGGTTGGGATAGACGTCTTCTTCGGGCAGCGTTCCGTCTTCGAAGTATTTTTCCATCAAAGCGTCATCCGATTCGGCGACGATCTCAATGAGACGTTCTCGTGTTCGTTCAAACACGTCGCGGCCTTCTTCGGGCAGCGGAATTTCCTTGGCTTTTCCGTGCTCGTCAAACTCGTACGCCTTTTGATGAACGACATCGACGACGCCTTTGAAATTTCCTTCGGCTCCGATCGGCAGCGTGAACGGAACGATCGACCGGGCAAAGCTTGACGTGGCCGTTTCGAGCGCGTGGCCGAAATCGGCGTGCTCCTTGTCGATCTTGTTGACGACCATAAAGCGCGGCAGCAAAAATTCGTTCGCGTACTGCCACGTTTTTTCCGTCTGCACCTCGATGCCGTGCACGCCGTCCACGACGACCAGCGCGCAGTCGGCCACGCGCAGCGCCGGCCGTGCATGTGAAACAAAAGCCGCGTATCCGGGCGTGTCGATGAAATTTATTTTGGTGTCTTTGTATTCGGCGTGAGCGAAGTTGTTGTTGAGGGAAACTTTTCGTTCGATGGAATCTTCTTCGTAGTCGGTAATGGTCGTGCCTTCATCGACCTTGCCCCATCGGTGAGATGTGCCGGACACGTGCAGCAGCGAGGAAACCAGTTGGGTTTTCCCCGCGTCGCCGTGCCCTATTACAGCCAGATTTCTTATGTTCTCGGTTTCAAATACTTTCATTAGGCCAAGCTCTCCTTATGTTTAGAATAGAGAGTGGAGAGCAAGCGAGTGAAGAGAAAAATGCCCGAATCCGGCGCTCCGCTCGATACTCTCGACTCGTGGGTTGTTGGTAATTCTTTAATTTAAACGAGCGGAAACAAAAGGGCAAGATGACCTGACTGGAGCGGCAAGCATCCCTGCTTGCCAAGATTGGAACGCAGGCAGCCTGCCTGCGATGAGCGTCGCTTCGACGTGAACCTTTTTCGTGCTGCCGCAATCACGCAGGCAAGCTGCCTGCGTTCCAGTCGCGTTCGGGCAAGCAGGGATGCTTGCCGCTCCAGTCGTTTCGCCGGACAAACCGCTTGTTTGCGGAGGTTTTTAAGAGTAATCTAAGATGAGTGGCTCGCACACGGTCATTTCTCTAAACCTCCGATCAACCAGATTTAGGCAAATCCCGGTTTTGGGAAACGTCCTGACATATTGGCCGCATCATATCGGCGGTTCACTGGCGTTATTATCAAGTTGAGATTTGAAATGGACAAGAACATCGGAATGAGGAAAAGCCCGGCCACGTTCGGCTTTGCGGTTGTGGCGACGGTTTGCGCATCGCTGGTTGCGGCGCAGGACATCGTGCCGGTCAGCGACATTACGGGCGGAACGAGCGTTTTCGTTTTTCGCGGTGCTTCGCGGGCGGTTGCGAAAAAATTTGCAAGCGCGGGGCGTTCGCGGCGGACGAAAACGCAGCGTATAGAATCGGCGAAAAAGGTGACCAGCCAGTATTCCCGATTGGCGAAGGCCAACCCGCGCCGAGCTCGAATCGAAGCCGTGAACCCGAACGATCCGAGAATTCCGAAGATCAAGACGATGCCGAGAGAAGAGGCGTCAAAGCTGTTTGCCGGCGTGGGCGAATATTACATGGATCAGCACAATTACGATCAGGCCATCGATTTCTTCCGCGAAGCTCTTGACCTGAACAAACAAAACGCGATCGCAGGTACAGGTCTCAGCGAAGCGCTTGCTTTGAAGGGCAACGAGTTGCTCGCGAAGGACAGTTTCCCGGTTGCTCGAAAGTTTTTCGAGGAGGCGTTGATCTACAACGCGAAGAACGCGCCGGCGTATTTCGGCCTTGCCGAGGTTCAGACTGAAATGGGCAATGAAACGGAAGCCGCCGCGACCTACGAAAAAGCCCTGGGATTCGACGCCGAGTTGACCGAAATCTACATTCCGCTCGGCATCCTTTACTATCAATCAGGAATGGCCGCGGAGCCGAACGACAAGCAGAAGATACAAAAAGCCGACGAGCTTTTGACTAAAGCCGCCGGTCTCAATCCGAACGAAGCGCAGACGCAGTATTACATCGGTCTTATTCGCCTGTCGCAGTCGAACGACCGCGATGCTCTGACGGCATTCAACAAGGCGAAGACGCTCGACCCGAAAATGGCCGAAGCGTTTTACAACGCGGGCCAAGTGAACTCGCGTTTGAACAACAACCGTGAGGCGGTTGCCGATTTTCAACAGGCTGTTGCCTTGCGTAGCAACTATTTCGAAGCATGGTTCGGCCTCGGCTCGGCCTACTTTGAGCTAGGCGAATATCCGAAAGCGATCGAGGCTTACGAGCGTGCCAAACGTTTGAGAAATGACAACGCCGAGGTCGTAGCGAATCTTGGCGACGTTTATCGGCAGCTTCCCGATTACAATAAAGCAGAGAGCAATTACAATCTGGCCGCCCTGTTCTTTGAGCGGCAAAAGGATTTTGCGACCAACAAGGAGTCACGCGATTTGACGGCAGAAACATATAGCAAGGCCGCGTTCGCCATCGCCAAACAGTGCGAATTGAACGTGCGCATGGCCGTGGCCTGCAAATGGGACGCCGCTGTGCGTGTGCTCGAAAAAGCGGCGGCGTTGACTAACAACAATCCTAACGATCTGGCAAACCTCGGTTGGGCGCTTCACAATGCAGGCAAGGACGACATCTTCAACGGCAGGGCCGCGCAGGGACGCGAGAAATTCGTGCGTGCACGCGACGCATTGCGGCGTTCGGTCGATACAAACCCCAAATTCGTCGAAGGCCCGATGCTCAACCTGGGCATGGTCAGCACCGACCTCGGCGAGCACAAGGCAGCCATCGACGCTTTCAAACGAGTGATCGACAAGGAGCCAAAGTGGGTGTTTGCGCTGAATGAGCTCGGCATTGCCTATCTGAACGACGGCAATGCGAAAGAAGCGATCGTGCAGTTCAAAAAAGCGATCAACCGCGACAATAAATTTGCCGCAGCGTATTTCAATCTCGGCAAGGCCGAATTCAAGAACGGAAATTTGAACGAGGCAAAAAAGGCGCACCAAAAGCTGAAATCGCTCGGCGACGTCGGGACCCGGTTGGCAAATCGGCTGACGCAGGAAACCGGCGGCGCCGTCAGAAGCTGACGTCGGCCACATTTGATAAACCTGATCGGGAGTTCTGAAAATAAAGAGCTCCCGATTTTCTATGACCTTGGAAGTTCAGGAAAATGTGCCTCTCGCGCCGCTGACGACGCTAAAGGTCGGCGGCCCGGCGCGGTTTTTTGTCACCGCAACAACCGAGAACGAAGTGGCGGAAGCGTTTGAGTACGCCGATGTGAAGAAGCTCGATATATTCGTGCTCGGCGGCGGGAGCAATATTCTGGTCTCCGATTCGGGATTCGATGGGCTGGTAATTCACGTGAAACTGCGGGGCATTGGGGGCGAAAGCGCGAGTGTGAACGAGCGTGCAACGCCAAGCCCTGACCGTTTAGCGAGCGGTCTTCGACCGCGGCCGGTGCGCAACGGACACGCGGTCGAAGACCGCTCGCTAAACGATTCGGAGCGCGTCTCCGCCATGGCAGGTGAGGATTGGGACAATTTTGTCGAACACTGCGTCGCGAACGATCTGGCGGGCGTCGAGTGTCTGAGCGGTATTCCCGGACTTGTCGGCGGCACGCCGGTGCAGAATGTCGGTGCCTACGGGCAGGAAGTCTCGGAGACGATCGTTTCCGTTAGGTGTTTTGATCGCAGGACGCGCGGGTTTATCGATCTGAAAAACGAAGAGTGCGGTTTTGAATACCGAAAGAGTATTTTCAATTCAGCGCACCGCGACCGTTATGTTGTTTTATCGGTTAACTTTAAGCTGACGCCCGGCGGCAAGTCGAAGATTGTTTACCGAGACCTGCGGCAGTATTTCGGAGCACGCGAGCCGGCCTTGCGCGAAACGCGCGAGGCCGTTTTAGAGATTCGCCGGGCGAAATCGATGGTGATCGATCCGACCGATCCGAACTCGCAAAGCGCCGGATCTTTTTTCAAGAATCCGATTGTTTCTCAAAAACGATTTGATGAGATCGCATCGCGATTCGGACGCGTGCCGAGCTTTCCGGCCGGCGACGATCTGGTAAAAATTCCTGCCGCGTGGCTGGTCGAGCGGGCCGGTTTCCGCAAGGGCCTTGTTCACGGGAACGCCGGCATCTCCTCAAACCACACGCTCGCAATTATCAATCGCGGCGGCGCGACGGCGGCTGAGATAGTTTCGCTTAAAGATGCAGTTCAAGCCGCAGTCGAGTCACAGTTTCGAATCTCTCTTCAGCCGGAACCGATATGCGTCGGCTTTCGATCGTGTCAGTAGCCCGACCGTAAAAGAGGGTATCAGCGCCGGCGGCAAAGCGCCCTCCCTTACGGTCGGGCTACTGATACCTCAGAAATATATATTTACGCAAAAACACTCCCGAAAGCGCGTCAGTTTGCGGTATAATTTTCGATACCTTATTTTGATTTCCATCTTCACGGCGAGGTTGACATGTTCCGCAGAAATTTTTTTGCACAAGCTTTTGTAATTTACGTTCTGGTTTTTTCGTTGCTTATCGCTCCGGCTCCGGCTCGTGCAAACGACATCGTGCCGACTGATGATATTGTCGGCGGAGCCAGCGTCTTCGTCTTTCGCGGGTCAAGCAAAAGACCTCAGGAAAAATTGGGCACGGTGCGAGGGTTTCGCGGCGGCGGCGGAGCGCGGTCGAGCAAGGCCCGAATAGCGACGCAGATAGCGTCATCGCGTAAGAAAAGGGCCGACGCGAAAAAAGCGCGCGCCGCCGAGCTTGCACGCATACGAGCCCGTGAAAAGGCCGTGCGACTGAAACAATCGAACACGTTTGCCGCGAAGGGCGAGATGCAGCTTGACGCGGGCGATATTAACGGAGCGACCACCAGCTTCCGCGCGTCGATCAAGTTCAACGCGAAAAACACCGAAGCGATCAACGGCCTGAGCGAAGCTTTAACTGCAAAGGGAATCGAAACGGCGGGCGAAGCGAATAATGAAGCGGGGCTTACGTTTCTGACCGAAGCCGTTCAGCTCGATCCGAAAAACGAGGCGGCGTATGCCAAGATCGGCGAGATACACGATTCGAAGGGACGCAACGCCGAAGCGATAGCCAATTATGAAAAGGCTTTAGCGATAGACCCAAATTTCACTTCTGTTTATCTGCCGCTCGGCCTGGCTCATGCCGAAGCGAAAAATTATGTCGAGGCGGAGGCATATCTCGGCAAGGCCGAGGCTGCGGGACTAGCAACCACGGAGGCAAATCTGGCGCGTGCCGACATCTATACCAAACAAGATCGCATGCAGGAAGCGATCGCGATGCTCGACCGCGTGATCGCCGCCGAGCCGACGAATGCGTCGGCCGTTTACCAGCGTGCTGCGGCGCTTGATAAGTCAGGACAAGCCGATCAAGCGATGGCCGGTTATCAAAAAACCGTGCAGATCGATCCGAACTACGGAGCGGCATGGTATGAGATCGGCGTCGCGTCATACAACAAAGGAGATTACCGAAACGCGCTTACGGCCTATCAAAACGTCGTTCGCATCGAGCCGACGAATTACGCGGCGCAGGCAAATCTGGCCAGCACGCATCGCCAGCTTCAGCAATACGCGGAGGCGAACGTGGCGTACAAGGCCGCCGAGCCGGGCAATACGAAAAACCCCGATCATTACAGCGAATGGGGCTTTTCTCTAGGCAAGACCAATGAATGGGACAGGGCCGTCGAGTGTCTGCTGACCGCACGCGAGATAAGCCCGACGGCCATCGATAACACGAATCTCGGCTGGGCGTATTACAACGCGGCGAAGGTCGATCAAAAGAACGGCAACCAGGAGGCGGCGAAGGCGAAGTTCGAGCTTGCTCGCACGTATCTGAACACTGCCGTTCAGCAGGATCCGAAACTCGATGCGGCGTATATGAATCTCGGTTCGACGAGCAACGAGCTCGGCGACCATCAGGCGGCTGTAAACGCATTAAACACCGCTCTTTCCTTGCATAGCAACTGGGTTATTGCTATGAATCAGCTTGGTGTCGGCTATCGTGGGCTCAACAACCTTGCGTTGGCCGTTTCAACTTTTAATCAGGTCGTGGCACTTGACGGAAACAATATTAAGGGCCTTTTCGGTCTTGGCGAAGCTCAGAATGCGAGCGGCGACAAAAAAGGAGCCAAGAAGACACAAGACCGGCTCAAGAAGCTCAATCCCGAGTTGGCAAACGCGCTCGGCAACGTCATCGCCGGTAAGCTTATCGACGCCGGTAAAAATGAGCTGAAGAAAAAGATAAAAATACCCGGAATTCCGTTTTAGAATTTGAGGAACTAAGTTGCAGACGCGGTTCGAATGGACCGCGTCTTTTTTGTATAATTTTGCGTTTACATGCCGCGACGCGAAGACATACGCAAAATTCTGATCATCGGTTCAGGTCCCATTATTATCGGACAGGCCTGTGAGTTCGACTATTCGGGAACGCAGGCCTGTCGTGCGCTAAAGCAGGAAGGCTACGAGGTCGTGCTGGTGAATTCGAACCCGGCGACGATCATGACCGATCCGGAGATCGCCGATAAAACCTACATCGAACCGCTTACGCTTGAAACCGCAACTGCGATCATTGAAAAAGAACGCCCCGATGCGCTGCTGCCGACTGTCGGCGGACAAACGGGCTTGAATCTTTCGGTCGAGCTTTACGAGAAGGGAATTCTGGATAAGTTCGGCGTCAAGCTAATCGGGGCGAACGTCGATGCGATCAAGGTCGGTGAGGATCGCGAGCTTTTCAAAAAGGCGATGGACGAGATCGGCATTCCATCGCCTAAGGGCGGTTTTGCGCACACATGGGATGAGGCAAAGGCGATAGTAGAAAATACTGGCTATCCGGCAATTGTGCGACCTGCGTTCACGCTCGGCGGAACCGGCGGCGGGACGGCTTACAACCCGGAAGAATTTGAGGAGATCGCGCGCAACGGTCTCGCGGCGTCGCCGGTTTCGCAGATTTTAGTTGAAGAATCGATCCTCGGTTGGAAAGAATACGAGCTCGAGGTGATGCGCGATCTGAACGACAACGTCGTCATCATCTGCTCGATCGAAAATTTCGACCCGATGGGCGTGCATACCGGCGATTCGATAACGGTCGCGCCGGCGCAGACGCTGACCGACGTCGAGTACCAAAACTTGCGCGACATGTCGATCAAATGCATTCGCAAGGTCGGCGTCGAGACGGGCGGGTCGAATATACAATTCGCCGTCAATCCAGCGAACGGCGACGTGCGCATCATCGAGATGAATCCGCGTGTTTCGCGTTCGTCGGCGCTCGCATCGAAAGCTACAGGTTTCCCGATTGCGAAGATTGCGGCGAAGCTCGCAGTCGGTTACACGCTTGACGAAATTCCGAACGACATCACGAAGAAAACTCCGGCCTCGTTCGAGCCGACAATCGATTATGTCGTAACAAAAATCCCAAAATGGGCGTTCGAAAAATTTCCGGGCGCGGAAGACGTACTCGGAACGCAGATGAAATCGGTCGGCGAGGTGATGGCGATCGGGAGGACATTTAAAGAAAGTTTATTTAAAGGATTGCGTTCGCTCGAAGCGGTAAAACCTTTACGACTCGTTGATGTTCCCGACGAAGAGCTGCAACGCAAACTCGCCCGTCCGAATTCGCAACGCTTTTCATACATTACCTACGCGCTGCAAAACGGGTATTCGATCGACGAAGTTCATCGCCTGACAATGATCGACCCGTGGTTTCTCGATCAGCTCGCGCAGGTGATGGAGTTACAAAAGGAAATTGAATCGCGGGTGCAAAAGTTGGAAGCCCAAAACGAATATGAGCGCAACACGCTGAAATTACTTGCAACGCCGATCATCGAAGCTTCCGGAAATAAGTTCGCTGGCGATCGGCGCAAAGCTCTCAAATGGGCAAGAGAAAATCTTCAGGGTCATAGCTTCCTGAATCTGCACACCGGCTTTGAAATAGTCGTCGGACGACGCGGAATCGAAAAATCGCTTGGCGAGAGCGCAATTTCAGATAAGACACTTCGACCGATCCAGTACGAGGCGATCCGTTACCTGGGACAGTTACTCGAGACTGCGATACTTTGCGAAACGTACGCCGATCGGGATAATGATCCGCACATTCTCGGCTTGGAGCGATTCTACAACTGCGTTTACGTTTCCGGCAGGACGATTCGTGCAAAGATGACGGTCAAGGAAATCAGAGAGGAACCGCGAAGATACTATTCCCTGGAGATCGATCAAATTGAAATGCTCGACGTCATCTGGGACACGGGAGCCGAAACGGCCCCGATGCCCCGCCCGCCGAGCATCTCAGTTAAAAGTTTACTACTGGGCGCTCTGAAAAGCAACGGAAAAGAGTTTTTTGACGTTAATGCTCAGGCGAGTTTAGCCGATCTGCCTGACGAAGAAATTAGCGTTGCCAAAGAATACGGATTATCGGATCGGCGCTTGTCCTTCCTTACGGGTTCGACTGAGATCGATATTCGCAAGCACCGAAAAAGCGTCGGCATCGCTCCGGTTTATAAACGCGTCGATACGTGCGGCGCCGAGTTCGAATCATTTACGCCGTATCTTTATTCGACCTACGAGGAAGAGTGCGAGGCCGAGCCTACGGATCGCCGCAAGATCATGATACTCGGCAGCGGGCCGAACCGTATCGGGCAGGGAATCGAGTTTGATTATTGCTGTTGTCACGCTTCGTTCGCCCTCCGTGACGCGGGTTTCGAGACGATCATGGTCAACTGCAATCCCGAAACCGTCTCGACCGATTACGACACTTCGGACAGATTGTATTTTGAACCGCTGACTTTCGAAGATGTGATGAATATCGTCGATGTCGAGAAGCCCGAAGGCGTGATCGTGCAGTTCGGCGGACAGACGCCGCTGAATCTTGCGGATCGATTGCATGCAGCGGGAGTTCCGATCATCGGCACATCGCCGGATTCGATCGACTTGGCAGAAGACCGGAAACGTTTTTCCGCATTGTTAAAAGACCTGAATATTCCGCAGCCGCCGAACGGCACAGCTATCTCGCCGGACGAAGCTAAGGAGATCGCCGCCGGGATCGGTTATCCGGTCGTCGTGCGGCCGAGCTTTGTTCTCGGCGGACGAGCGATGGCAATCGTTTACGACGAGGAATCGCTCGACGAATACATGCGAACCGCGGTTGATGCATCGCCGGAGAAACCGATTCTGATAGACAAGTTTCTCGAACGCGCGGGTGAGATCGATGTCGATGCGTTAGCGGATTGCGACGGAGCGCGGACACTCTTGTCCGCAACGGGCGGCGACGCTTCATCGGCCGTGAACGCGAACAAAAGCTTTTTCGCCGGAGGAACCGGCGATGGGGACAAGAGTGTCCCCGCTCCGACTGTCGTGATCGCCGGAATTCAGGAGCATATCGAAGAAGCGGGAATTCATTCGGGCGATTCGTCGAGCGTTTTGCCGGCGCAAAAGATCGCACCGGAACTGCTTGAAACCATTCAGCACTACACAAAACTTCTGGCAAATGCGTTGAAAGTGAAAGGACTGATGAACATCCAGTACGCGATCAAGGACGACCGCGTTTATGTGCTTGAGGTAAATCCGCGCGCGTCGCGCACCGTCCCGTTTGTTGCAAAAGCCACGGGCGTTCCGATTGCAAAGATCGCTTCGCTTGTGATGGCAGGCGAGAAAACTCTGGCTGAATTCAATTTGCCGGACGTTTTGCCCGTTCCGCAGGTTTTTGTAAAGTCTCCCGTGTTTCCGTTCAAAAAATTTGCCGGCGTCGATCCGATCCTTGGCCCCGAGATGCATTCGACCGGTGAGGTGATGGGCGTCGGTTCGACATTCGGCGAGGCTTACGGCAAGGCGATGGAAGGTGCCGGATTGAAGCTGCCGATGTCCGGCAATGCATTCATTTCCGTCACGAACGCCGACAAAGGCCAGGCCGTTATCCTCGCCCGCCGTTTGAGCAAGCTCGGTTTCGATCTCGTTGCGACATACGGCACCGCAAAACGTCTTCGTGAAGTCGGCCTCGCGTGCGAAGACGTTTTCAAGGTAAACGAAGGCCGCCCCAACATAGCCGACCTAATCCGCCAGGGCGACATCGCCCTCATCATCAACACGCCTCTCGGCAAAACCTCGCATTACGACGAGCGAGCCATCCGCAAAGCCGCCCTTCAATTTAACGTCCCATGCGTGACGACCATCACGGGAGCCGAAGCATTGGTTGAGGCGATCTCAACAAAGAAATTGCAGGAACGAGTTTCGGTGAGGAGTTTGCAGGAAATACACCATCACCGCCGACTCGTGGCTGAGGACGCAAGGTGAGTGCGAATCATCGGTTCGAAACCGCTTTCTTGTTTTTCTTCGAACTAATTAAGTAGCTTTCATTAAAGATAAATTCTATTCGAAGAGGAAGGTTCCCATTGTTAAGAAAAAAACTTCGGACTTCGAGAGTACCGATGGTCGTGCCTTTTTGATAGCGAAGAGAATGCAACTTGAATTCTGCAGGGTTTAACTTAAAACCTTCCGATCGCAGGCGCTTTTGCATTTCGGTCGCGAGTGCTTTCTGGAAATCGTAGGAGTATCCGTCGCTCATCTTTCCAATTTCAACCATCCAACGGCGTGTAAGAAAAACGCGGCCCTTTAAAGAAGTCCAGTCCTCTACTCCACCGCCTCCTTCGACAGCATCGATTTTGTCGCCTGCAATCTGTTGCAATATATCCGGCCTGCCATTCTCCTCGCTCAAACCGCCAAGGGTTCTGATAAACATACTGGCCCCAGGTGGTGACAGTTCGCCCTGCCCGTACGACGGAAACTTAATAACACATAAGACGAACAAAAGGCATGCAAAGTAGTTCTTCATAGATCATCAAGCGAAACTTACACAATGATTATCTCACAGGTGGGAGGCCTTCACGATTCCGGTCAAGCGCCCGTGGTTTGTCTCGAAAACTGTAGTGAATAGGGATCTCTGCGTAAAACGCGGATTCTTGACCAACCCCGCTGTTTACAATACCTTAAGGTCTAGGTTGTAATTTCTACCTTCCAAGCGAAAGAAGCCGGTCGCTACTGCTTCCGGTTCGGACAGGACTATGACTGATTTGCATGAACGCGAGATCATTGGCGGGCATTTGCTGGTGATCGGCGGGGCAGAGGACAAGTATAACGAGCGGCGGATATTGAAGAAGTTTCTGGAGCTGGCTGGCGGCGGGCGGGCAGAGGTGTTGATCGTGCCGGTGGCTTCGGATTTTCCCGAATTTGCGGCGGATGTTTATACGCAGGCTTTTCGAAATCTTGGCGTCGCGAATCCGCGCGTGCTGCGGGCGACATCGCGACAGGACGTTTTTCACGCCGATGCCGCAGAGCTTCTCGACGGCGTAACCGGCGTTTTCATCACCGGCGGCGATCAGATGCGGCTGGTTTCGCTGCTCGGCGGGACCGACTTTGCCGCAAAATTGCGGACAATGGTGCGCGACACAAATGTCGTGCTCGCGGGAACCAGCGCCGGTGCGGCGGGAATGAGCACGTCGATGATCGTTCGCGGCGAATCGACGCCGCATCCGCATAAGAACAGTGTTCGATTATCGCCCGGCCTCGGCTTTCTGAAAAACATCATCATCGACCAGCACTTCACCGAACGCGGCCGCATCAGCCGCCTGATAACGGCCGTTTCCTATAATCCCTATAATCTCGGCGTCGGGTTGGATGAGAACACGGCGATAATTTTGAATAATACCGGCGTGCTCGAAGTTTTCGGACAGGGCGCGGCGACGATAGTCGATGGCTCGCAGATCACTTACAACGAGATCGCCGAGGTGGACGAGTTTCAAACCTTCAGCGTCTGCGGCGTGCAGCTGCACGTGCTGCGTGACGGGTTGGTTTACGATTATTTAGAACGCCATCCGCTGCAGCCGAAGACGGAATTTTTACTACCAGATTTAGGTTAGAAATGTTTTTAACGCAGAGACGCAAAGGAGCAAAGACGCATCTCTAAAGACGGTGGCGTTGTCAAGGTGCAGTTTTAGTGTTCCGCCGATTGGCGGTTGGTGGTTTATAAAGATCTTTGACAAAACAGATTTTGTTCACGTTTCTTTGGCCT
>Ga0187894_10001785_pt1 | contig 26982 bp, 22 predicted proteins | sample GBC1701081metaG_FD_136650 | JGI IMG/M metagenome (GOLD analysis project Ga0187894, IMG submission 136650) | White microbial mat communities from a lava cave in the Kipuka Kanohina Cave System on the Island of Hawaii, USA - GBC170108-1 metaG ... | reverse complement strand
TGGTGGAAGCCGGACTCCATGCCCAGCGATCCCATGTTCGCCACGAACAACGAGGTGAACAGCGGGTCGTCGTCGATCATCGACTTGGGCAAAACGCCGAGCGAATCCGCCCAGCGGAGAAACCTCATCCCGAGCCGGATCACCGGCGACGGGAGGAGCAGAGCGAGATCGATCTCCTTGTCGGCTTGGGTTTTCTGGCCGCTGCGCCGGCTCACCAGCGAGTCGAGCACGCGGTCGACCATTTCGGGCAGCGTCTCCCCGGGCGGGAAGGGCCGCTTCACGGTGATCACGTAGGAGCCCTTCTTCAGCTCGCGCATCGCGCTGAACGTCAGGGAAAGCTCGTTGTGCTGATACATCCGCCCGCCCGCGATGAAGCGGTTCATCTCCGGGTTGGCGTGCATGCCGAGCGCGATCGTCCGCAAATAAAGATGGAAGAGCGTGATCTGGCGCCCATCCGGCCGGCCGCGGTTCTGCTGTTCTAGGAAGCGGAGGGCCGTGTCGACTTCGATCTCGTGCGAGTAGTAGAAGCACGATTCATTCCGGCCGGGCGAAACGAACGGCATGAAGCGCCGCAGCTTCGGCAGATTGCGGACGAGCGTTCCGTCCGAACGGCGGCCGAACATTCGGGTCTCCCGGCGAGGTCGTCGCGGAAGGGGAGCCGCGGCGCGCCGGGCGCAGAGTAACCCCAGCTTTGCGCCCGCGTCACCGGCGAAGCTGCAGCGCGAGCACGCCCAGTGCGACTGCGCCGGAAGGCGCCCACCCCGCTGCGATCGGCGGAATCGTCCCTCCGTACCCCAGCGCCCCAGCGACACCGCTCGCGAGGATGAAGCCGACGCCGATGGCGATGGCCCACAGCGTCGACGGGGCTGGCTTGCGCACGCCGAGCGCGACCAGCAGGCCGAGCCAGGGCAGCAGCAGGCACTGGAGCGGCTGCGCGAGCCGCGTCTGCAGATCGACCTCGAACGCGGTGGCGTCGTAGTCGCCCGCGCGCGCGTCGCGTATGTGCCGGCGCAGCTGCGCGATGTCGAGGTGCATCGGGTCGCTGAGCGACGACTCGATCTCCGGGATCGAGCGCGTCGCCGGCACCGGCGCATCCGTGACGCCGACGCGCGAGATCAGCGTGAGCTTGCCGTCCAGCAGCCGCCAGATGTTGTGCCCGACGTAGCGAGCGACGCGCACGTCGAGGCGCCGCTCCGGGAGCCCGCTCGAGCCGAGCTCGTACAGCGTGATGTCGCGCGCAACGCCCCCACCCGAGTTCAGCGCGCCGACGTGAAGCGTCGTGCGCGTCGTATGCGTCCAGACCTCTTCCCACCCGCCCGGCGACTTGTTCTTGATCTCGATGTCCTTCAGCCGGTCCGCGAGCGCGTTCGTGCGCGGCAGCACGCGGTCGACGAGCACGAAGTAGGCCGGGATCGCGAGCATCGCGATCACGATCACGGGAACGAGGCCGCGGCCCGCGCGGATCCCGCAGGCCTCCATGCCGACCAGCTCGCCCTCGCTCGACAGCGCGCTCACCAGTATCGCCGCCGCGACGAGCAGGCCCATCGGCACGACGCGCGACGCGAGCAACGGCAGGCGCACGCCATAGAAGCGCACGACCTCCGAGAATGCGGCGCCGTACTCCGCGAACTGCTCGAGCTTCTCGAGCACGTCGACGAGCAGGTACGCGAGCAGCAGCACGCCGATGCCGAGCACCGCGAGCGACGCGAAGCGACGCGCGACATAGCGCGTGAGCGGGAGACGGCTGCCGCCGGCGCGCCGCTGCGAGCGCACGTCGCGGGCGTCGCCGGCGCCGCGCGGCTTCGCTTGCCGCTCTCGCAGCAGCACGAAGCGCCGAATCATCAGCAGCGCGCCGCCGATCAGCGCCGCGACGTTCGGCAGCCAGGCCGCGACCGCGACGGGAACGTCGGGAAACTCGAGCAGCCCGTTCGACGCTTGCAGCAGGCCGTAGTAGAGCACGGTCACGCCGAGGCCGACGACGCCGCCGCTGCCGCGCGTCGCGCTGCCGAGCGTGAGCGCGAGCGGCACCGCGAGCCAAGTGAGCGCGAGCGCTGCGAACGGCGTCGAGAAGCGGCGCGCGAGCTCGGTGCGGATCGCGCGGGCGTCCTTCGCACCCGCAGGCCGCGCGCTCCACAGCGTCTCGGTCGGCGTCGACGCGAAGCGGCCTTCGTCGCCCTGCGCGTCGGTCACGGTGGAATCGCCCTTCAGCTCGGTGCGGAACAGCTTGAAGCGCACGAGCTGCGCGCGCGGGCCGGCGTTGGTGACGATCACGCCGTCGCGCAGCGTCACGACGATCTCGCCGGGCTTGGGCACACGCAGCGTCGCGGTCTCGGCGAAGAACGTCTCGTCGAGGTCGTCCGCGTGCAGCATCACGCCGCGCAGGTCGTCGCCGCGGCTCGACGCCTCGAGCGCGGACAGCCGTCGCTCGCCGAAACGCTGCACGACGCCCGCTCGCAGGATCGAGCCGGGCTGCTCGAGCGTGGTCCGAATCAGCAGCTGCTCGCGCGCGGCGAGCGTTGCGGGCACCGCGCGCAGCGAGAGTCCGAGCCCGAGCAGCGTCCCGAGGCAGCCCACCGCGAGCACCGGGCCGATCAAGCGCCCGGGCGAGACGCCGCAGCTCTCGAGCGCGAGCAGCTCTCGATCGGCCGCCAGCCGGCCGAGCGCGATCAGCGCGCCGAGCAGCACCGCGAACGGGAGGATCCGCGCCGCGAGCACGACGATCTCGAAGCCGACGAACGCCGCGGTGTCGGCCGGGCTCAGCCCGCGGTTCACGAGCAGATCCGACAGCCCGAGCAGGCTCTTCGTCACCGCCGCCAGCGAGAGCCCACCGAGCGCGAGCAGCGTCGGGAACACGGCCTCGCGCGCGATGTACGTGAACAGCGTCCAGCCGAGCGGCCGGTGCCCGCTGGTCAACGCCTTCGCGGCCCGCGCCGCGTCGTCCCGGAGTTTTTCTGCCGCCGCCACGCGCGCGGCAGCTTAGGTCTCCTGTTGCGAATTCGGGCCGCGCTCGTGCCCGCCGCCCTCTCCGATTCCCCCGGGCGAGTCCATCGAGGACCTGCAAGAGTGTGCGGCGCATCGGCGCGGGCAAGTCAAAGAAGACGGAGAGCACGAGATTTGAAGGCGATCATTCTCAGTGCCGGCCAGGGCCGGCGCCTGTTCCCCGTGACCCGCGATCTCCCGAAGTGCCTGGTGCCGGTGGACGGCGATCGCTCTGTGCTCGAGACGCAGCTGCGCGTGCTCGCGGCGCACGGCGTGCGCGAGGCGGTGGTGATGGGCGGCTACGGCATCGACAAGGTCGAGCGCTTCGCCGCGTCGCACGAGATCCCGAATCTGACGCTGCGCGTGCGATACAACCCGTTCTTCGATCAGGCCGACAACCTGATCACCGCGTGGCTCGCGAGCCGCGATTTCGAGGGCGAGTGCATCCTGCTGAACGGCGACACGCTGTTCGAGAGCGAGGTCGTGCGGCGGCTGCTCGCGTCACCGGCCGGCCCGGTCACGATCGTCGTGAACGTGAAGCCTGGCTACGACGACGACGACATGAAGGTGCACGTCGAGCGCGGCCTCGTGAGCGCGATCGGAAAGGACCTCGACGCCGACGAGGCGCGCGGCGAAGCGATCGGGATGACGCTGCTGCGCAGCGACGGCGCCGCGCTGATACGCGACGCGTTCGAGCAGCTCGTGCGCCGCTTCGGCCAGCAACGCGCCTACTACACCACCGCAATCGGCGAGCTTGCGCGCCGCGGCCTCGTGCGCGCGTGCTCGATGGAAGGCTTGTGGTGGGGCGAGATCGATTCGCTCGAGGATCTCGAGAGCGTGCGGAAGGCGCTCGCCGCGGGCGTCAGGAGCTGACGGCGCGGAGCCGCGCCCGCCAAACCTGCGCGAGTCGGACGGCGTGGAACGCGAGACACGCGACTTGCCATGCGACGACCAGCGCGATCGCCTCTGCGCCGAGGCCGAGCGGCAACGCGAGCGTGAACACCGGCAGGTTCACGTTCCGGCGCGAGATGAACGTCCGCATCTTCACGTCGATCGGCGCATAGCCGTGGATCGACTTGCCGCTCACCACTTTGAAGACGCGAGCGAGCGCGCGGTCCGCGAGGTAGATCGCGAAGAACCAGAGAGTGAGCGCGAAGGTCGCGCCGTGCGGGCCGCCCGCGAGTCCCCACGCCCACGCGGCGTACCAGAACGGCGGATGGATCAGGTCCGTGCCGTGATCGAGGACGTTGCCGAACAGCGAGGTCGTGTAAGTGAGGCGCGCGAGCTTCCCGTCGACCGAGTCGAGCACCGCCATCACATAGGCCGCCGCGAAGCCGAGTAGCCACGCGCCGCTCGCCCAGAGTGGCACGGCGGCGACGCACAGCAGCACGGCGAGCCCGGTCACCCAGTTCGGGTGAACGCGCCAGCGCGCGAGCGGACGCACCGCGGCCCACACGAGCGGCGGGAACACCCAGCGCGTCAAGAAATCCGTCGAGCCCTTGTAGTTCGACCAGAACAGCCAGCGCTCGGTCTCCGCGACCTCGCTCTGCGGCAAACGGAACGCGTACGCGGCGAGGTCGCGGCGCAGCGCGCGGATGTGCGTGCCCAGCGACTCGAGCGCCAGCTCGCGCGCGGCGCCGCTCGCGACCAGCGCGGCGCCGACCGCGAGCGCGTCGGCCCCAGCGGCCGCCCGCTGCTGCGGCGCGAGCCGGATCAGCGCCGTGCGCCTCGGACCCTCACTGCCTACCGCGACGAGCGCGCCGCTGCCGGTGAACAGCGCGCGCAGCACGCGCGAGTCGACGATCGAGTCGCCCTGTAGCGCGAGCAGCGTCGCGCCCGCTGCCGCCGACGCGCGCGCCAGCCGGTCGGCGAAGGGCGCGTCCACCTCGCGGAATTCGACGTTCAGCGCGGCGACCAGGCCCGGCTTCACGAAGGGCCGGCGGCCCGCGGGGTGCTCGACCACGATCCGGACGACGTCGCACTGCTTGCGGCGGCCGTTCGCGAGCTGATCGATCGCCGCGATCTGGCGCTCGGGCAAGCACATCCCGAACACCACGAGCCGGCTCTCCGGGCTCGCGGCGTCGATCCAGACCTCGAAGCGGTCCAGCGCTCGCGCCACCTGACGCCTCCCTCGAGCGCATCTTATCCCGTGCGCCTCGAGCGTCGGCCCCCTAGCCTCGACGTGTTATTGTGGAATCCTGAAGCTGTTACTGCGGCATTGGGAGTTGAGGCTTGACACTGCGCGCTCTCGCGAAGGCGTTTCCGCCGGACGCAGCCTTGACGCTCGTCGACGCGGGCTCGGCGGGCGGCATTCACCGCCGCTGGCGCCCGCTCGCGCCGGCATTGATCGCGGTCGGCTTCGACCCCCGCGAGCGCAGTGCGAGCGGAACGCTGCGCCGTGGCGGCACGCGAATCTATCCGGTCGCGCTCGGCGACAAAGCCGGCACGGCTCGGGTTCACATCACCCGATATGCGGCGATGTCGTCGATCTTGTTTCCGAATCGCGACGTGTTGGGCGCGTTCCGCAAGAAGCCCGAGCACACCGAAGTCGTCGAGTCGCCGGTCGTACCTGTCGACACGCTCGACGCGATCGCTGCGCGCGACGGCATGTCGCCCGACGTCTTGAAGCTCGACACCCAAGGGAGCGAGTGCTCGATCCTCGACGGGGCGCGCAACGTGCTCGAGCACTCGCTGGTCGCCACGGAGATCGAGGTTTCGTTCATCGAGCGCTACGTCGGGCAGCCGCTGTTCGACGACGTGAGCGCGCGAATGAGCGCGGCGGGCTTCCAGCTGATCGATCTCGTGCGCCTCAAGCGCTACCGCGCCGCCAACCGCTCGAACGTGAGGAACGTGAGCCTTGGCCTGGGCCAGCGCGCGGGAACGCTCGCGCATGCCGACGCGATTTTCGTGCGCCGCGACGAGACGCTGCTCGCGCGCGCGCAGCGAGACGGCGGGCTCACGCTGCTGCGCGCGATCGCGGCGATGGTCGCGTACGGAAAGCCGGACATCGCCGCGCGGCTCTTCGATCTGGGCGAGGCGCTGCTCGCGCCCAAGCTGCGGGCGATCGTGGCGGCCGCGCTGCGTGATCTCTCGCGCGCGCGATTCGGGCTGCGCCGCCTGCATTACTACGCCGATCGATTCGCCCGGAGGCTCTGAGCGAGGTGGCACAGCGCGGGTCAGCGAGCGTCAGCGCGCCGGCGTGCGGACGACTGCGCGCCGAGCGCCACCTGCGCCGTGCGCACCGCGTGGAACACGAAGCACACCGCCTGCCATGCGAACACGAGCACGATCGCCTGCGCGCCGAGGCCGAGCGGCAGCGCGAGCGTGAACACCGGCAGGTTCACGTTCCGGCGCGAGATGAACGTCCGCATCTTCACGTCGACCGGCGCGTAGCCGTGGATCGACTTGCCGGTGATTGCCTTGAAGAGCGGCGCGAGCAGCCGGTCGAGCGCGTAGAGGCCGAACAGCCAGAGCGTGAGCTCGAACGTCGCGCCGCGAGGACCGCCCGCGAGCCCCCACGCCCACGCGGCGTACCAGAACGGCGGATGGACCAAGTCGGTGCCGTGATCCATTACGTCGCCGATGAGTGAGGTGGTGTACGTGAGCCGCGCGAGCTTGCCGTCGACGGAGTCGAGCACGGCCATCGTGTAAGCGGCTGCGAAGCCGAGCCACCAGTGCTGCGCCGCCCAGAGCGGAATCGCCGCGACGCACAGCAGCACGGCGAGCCCGGTCACCCAGTTCGGATGCACGCGCCAGCGCGCGAGCGGGCGCAGCGCCGCCCACACGAACGGCGGAAACACCCAGCGCGTCAGGAAATCCGTCGACCCCTTGTAGTTCGACCAGAACAGCCAACGCTCGGTGGCCGCCACGTCCGCACTCTCGATGCGGAACGCGTACACCGGCTGATCGCGCCGCAGGTTCGTGATGTGCGCCTCGATCTCGCCGAGCGCGAGCTCGCGCAGCGCGCCAGCGCCCAGCTGATCCTCGGCGAAACCGCGCAGCTCGCGCGCGTCGCTCGGCGCGAGCCGCGCGCCCGGTGCGATGAGCACGAGCCCGGTCAGCTGTGTGCCCTCGCCGCCGAGCGCCGCGGCGCCGTGCTCGGCGGAGAGCAGACTCGCGAGCAGGCGCGTGTCGACGATCGCGTCGCCGGGCAGCGCGAGCAGTGGACTCTGGCCGGCGGCGACTGCGCGCTCGATGCGCTCCGAGAAGCTGCCGCGCGCCTCGGCGAGCGTGACACCGAGCATCGCAACGAGGTCGGCGCGCAGCACCGGCGCCGCCGCGGGCGCGTGCTCGACGACGACGCCCACGATCTCGCCGCGCGTATTCAGCTGCGCGAGCGCCGCCAGCAGACGCTCGACCAGCGACATTCCGAACACGCGGAGCGCACTGTCCGCCGCCGTCGCGTCGATCCAAACGCGCAGTCCCATCGGCGCGCCTGCTGCCTCCTGCGACGGACGGAAAGGCCGCCCGGTCGGCGGCGCAGTGTGACGAATTGGGCGCGCTGCGGTATTCGGGGCGCGTGCCGAGAGACAGGCAGGGGCCGGAGGCGGTCGAGGCGCTCGTGCTCGCGGGCCGGCGGCAGGCCGAGGATCCCGTGGCTCAGGCCGCCGGGGTCTCGCACAAGGCGCTCGCGCCGCTGCACGGAAGGCCGCTCCTCGCGCATGTGCTCGCCGCGCTGCGCGGGGTGCCTGCGGTGCGAGCGATCACGATCAGCGTCGACGATCCCGCGCCGTTTCGGCGCGATCCCGAGATCGGTGCTGCGCTCGCGACCGGCAAGCTCGCGCTTCACGCGAGCGGCTCGTCACCCGCGGACAGCGTGCGGGACTTCGTCGAGACGAGCGGCGCGGCGGTCGTGCTGGTCACGACCGCCGATCATCCGCTGCTGACGCCCGAGACGCTGCGCGAGTTCATCGCCGAGGCGCTCGCGAGCGGCAGCGATCTCGTCGTCGCGCTCGTGCCCGCAAAAGCGGTGCTCGCGGTCGCGCCCCGTAGCAAGCGCACTTGGCTCGCGCTCGGCCGCGAGCGCTTCACCGGCGCCAACCTGTTTCTCGCGCGCTCGCCGGGCGCGGCACGCGTCGCGGCGTTCTGGCGCAGGGCCGAACGCTTTCGCAAGGAGCCGTGGCGGCTCGCGGCGGTGTTCGGCGCGCTCACGCTCGCGCGCTTCATGGCCGGCCGGCTCTCGCTCGAAGCCGCGCTCGCGGCGATCTCGAAAGCGAGCGGCGCGCAGATCAGCGCCGTTCGCCTCGGCGACGGCCGCGCCGGCATCGACGTCGACAAGCCGGAAGACTTCGCGCTGGTCGAGAAGCTGCTACGCCCGCGCGGGTGAGCCTCGCTAGCGGGGACGTTCCGCGCTAGCGGGGACGTTCCGCAACCAAATCAACCTGCACCTCGAGAACGTTCCGCAACGAATTCCACGCGGTGGGCACTCACGGCCGCGCCTCCAGCGGTCCGAGCTCGGCCCGAGCCCGGGCCGCGGTGTCCGGCTTGGACCGGGCCCGTCCGATGAGAACGACCGTTGGCGTTTTCTCGGTTGCGTTAGTTGAAGAACGTCCCCGGTCGGGGAGGGGTTGGTGGCGGAACCGGTTGGTTGCCGGACTCGTACGTGCGCTGGGTCCGGCGCTCGCTCGGCCATGCTGCGCGTGCGTTGCTAACACTCGCCTGGGGACATCTCGTGCTGATCGACCTCGACTCACCGGGCGAGTTGCCGGCGGGCGCACTCGCGGCCGACGTCTGCATCGTCGGCGCCGGCGCCGCGGGCACGACGCTCGCCCGCCGGCTCGTACGCGGCCGGCGCCGCGTGCTCGTACTCGAGGCGGGCGGCCGCGATTACGAACCGGCGGTCGCGGCGCTCGGCGCGGGCGAGAACGTCGGCTTCCCGTACTACGAGCTCGAGGATTCGCGGCTGCGCTTCTTCGGCGGCTCGACCGCGGTATGGGGTGGGCGCTGCGCCGAGCTCGACGAGATCGACTTCGAGCGGCGCGATTGGGTGCCGCTCAGCGGCTGGCCGTTCTCGAAGGACGCGCTCGTTCCGTACTACACCGCTGCGCGCAAGCTCGTCGGCATCGAGGACCGCCCGCTCGACGCGCGGCTCTGGCGCGAGCTCGGCTTCGCCGGCGAGCCGCTCCCGGCCGAGGCGCTCGAGACGAAGTTCTGGCAGTTCGACGACCGCTGGGATCGCTTCGCTTTCGCCGCGCACGCTGATCTCGCCGCGCATCCGCGCGTCGTGATCGCGCTGCACGCGACGGTCGCGAGCCTCGCGCTGAACGACGCGGGCAGCGCGATCGCGTCGGCCGAGCTGCGCGCGCCGAGCGGGCGCCGCGTGCGCGCGACCGCGCGCGTGTTCGTGCTCGCCGCGGGCGGCCTCGACAATCCGCGCCTGCTGCTCGCGTCGCGCGAGCGCAGCGAGCGCGGGCTCGGCAACGGGCGCGACCTCGTCGGACGCACCTTCATGGAGCACCCGCACGCGCGCGGCGGGCGGCTGCGGCTGCGCAAGCCCTGGCCCGTGCTGAGAGCGTTCCGCCAATCGCACTTCGTCGCCGGCGGCCGCTACGCGGCGACGCTGCGTCCGACCGACAAGGCGCAGGTCGAGCACGCGATCCTGAACTCGTCGTTCACGCCGAAGGTGCGCCTGCATCCCGGCCGCCAGCAGAACGTCGCGAGTCGGCTCTACGACACGGTCCACCGCCGCGTGAACCCGACGCGGCGCGGCCGGTTGTTGTGGCGGCTGACGAAGGGCGCCGCGCGCGCGGTCCAGAGCGCGACCGACCCGCTGCTCCCTTGGCTGCGCCAGCGCATCGGCAGCGCGGGCCTCTATCTCTCGGCGCGCGCCGAGCAGGCGCCGAACCCGAGCAGCCGCGTGCGCCTCTCGCCCGAGCGCGACGCGCTCGGCATTCCGAAGCTCGAGCTCGATTGGCGCTTCAGCGAGCTCGATCGCCGCACGCTGCGCGTCGTCGCGCAGCTGCTCGACGCCGAGCTGCGCCGCGCGGACGCGGGCAGCGTCGCGCCCGAGGACTGGCTGCGCGAGGACGGGCCGCTCTGGGAGACGGATCCGCTGATCGGCAACCATCCGATCGGCGGGTTCCACCACATGGGCACGACGCGCATGTCCGGCGACCCGACGCGCGGCGTCGTCGACGCCGACTGCCGCGTGCACGGCCTCGCGAATCTCTACGTCGCGGGCAGCTCGATCTTCCCGACGTCGGGCTGGGCGAACCCGACGCTGACGATCCTCGCGCTCGCACTGCGCCTCGCGGAGCACCTCGAGCGCTGGATCTGAGTCATTGGGGTCAGGTCAGAGCACCTCGCGGGGCCGCGCGCGGACGCGCGTGGTGGCGAGGTCGATCTCGTGGAGCTCGCGCGCGATCTCGAAGCGGCCGCCGCTGCGCTCGGCGATCGCGAGCACCTGATAAGCGCCGGGCCGCGACGCGACGGCGGACGAGGTGGCGGGCACGCCGAGCACCGGGATCGCGCCGCGCGGGCTCGCGATCGCGTCGCGCGTCGCGCGGTGCGTGTGGCCGTGCAGCACGAGCTCGGCGCCGGCGCGCGCGAGGATCGCGCACAGCGTCTCGCCGTCTTCGAGGCGCCGCCGCCAGGAGACGTCCGCACGCGTCGGCGGATGGTGCACGAGCACGACGCGGCACAGCCCGCGCGCGCCGAGCGCAACGAGGAGATCCGCGAGCGGCGCGAGCTGTGCGGCGCCGGCGCGTCCGGTTGCGAGATGCACGGCGGTCGGCACCGCGGAGCTGAGGCCGACGAGCGCGATCGGACCGCGCACGCGCACGCTAGGAAAGAATGGGCCCCCGCGGGCGTCGCCGTCCTCCGCGTCTGAATTCAGATAGGGACGCCACGCGTCCGCCACTTCATGGTCTCGCGCTGCACCCTGCGCGTCGTGATTCCCGGGCACGAGCGTCACGCGCTCGGGTGGCCCGATCCGCGCGAGCCAGCCCGCGCCCTCCGCCACCTCGGCCGCGAGCCCCATGTGCGTGAGATCGCCGGTCACCGCGATGTGGTCGGGCTCGCTCGCGACGAGATCGTCGATCAGCCGCGCGGCGATCTCGGGCCGATAGCGGCGGCGGCGGCGCGCTTGCCACGAAATCCAGCCGAGCGCGCGCTTCGCGTTCCATTCGCGCGGGCCGCTGAAGCGCACGCGCGTCGCGTGCAGATCGGAAACGTGGGCGAGGCGATACAGCGCGGCGGCCTCCGAGAAATGCCCGCGTATGATAAGCGGCCCGCGCAGCGGCCCGAGGGCGACCGGGGTCGGAATAGACGCCAGGTCGACGAGGAGCGAATGAGCGAGAAGCCCTGCGCTGCGAGAAGCGCCGCCGTCGTGACGCCGCCGGGCGCACGGCTCGCGGAGCTGTTCGCGGAGCGCAGCGACTCGCGCGTCGCGCGGAGTCTCGAGCGCGCGGGCGCGCGCGTCGCGCGCGCGGACGCGCTGCCGGCGGGCGAGCTCGCGCTGCTCGTGCGCGGCGACGCGGTCGTCGACGAGCGCGTCGCGACGGCGCTGCTCGCGAGCGGCGAGCTGCTGCTCGTCGCGCGCGAGGAGGGGCGCGACGAGCCGGCCGCCGCGGTGGTCGCGAGCGCGCGCGCTGCCGAGGCGGCGGCGTGGCTGAGCGGCGGCGCCGCGCCGGCGGGGCTCGCGCCGCGCAGCGCCGAGCAGCTCGTGCCGGCCTACACCGCCGAGCTGCGCAAGCTCGCACCGCCGCTGCTGCGGATCGCGACGCCCGAGCGCGCCGCGCAGATCGAGCGTGCGCTGTTCGACGCGTCCTACAAAGGCGTCACCGATTTCGTGACGAAGTACGCGTGGCCGCCGCTCGCGTTCCGCGTCGTGCGCTGGTGCGCGCGCCGCGGTGTGACGCCGAATGCGGTGACGATCGCGAGCTGGGCGCTCGTCGTGTTCGCGTTCGCTGCGTTCTGGCGCGGCGCGTTCGGCGCCGGCCTCGCCGCGGCGTGGGCGATGACCTTCCTCGACACCGTCGACGGCAAGCTCGCGCGCGTGACGCTCAATTCGTCGCCGTTCGGCCACTGGCTCGATCACGGGCTCGACATCGCGCATCCGCCGTTCTGGTGGGCGGCTTGGGCGCACGGTCTCGGCCTCGCGCTCTCCGCGCCGCTCGCGCTCGTCGTGGTCGGCGGCTACGTCGTCGGCCGGTTGGTCGAGGGCGTCTTCCTCCTCGCGTTCGACTTCGAGACGCACTCGTGGCGGCCGCTCGACTCGTTCTTCCGACTGATCACCGCGCGCCGCAATCCGAACCTCGTGCTGCTCAGCGGCTTCACGCTGGCCGGCGCGGCCGCGCTCGGGTTCGCAGCGCTCGCGTGGTGGACCGCGCTCTCGATCGCGTTCCACGTGATTCGCCTGCTGCACGCGCTCGCGTTGCGAGCGCTCGGGCGCGCGCTGCGGCCGTGGGAAGAAGAAGTCGCGCTGGCGCGCGCCGCTCGGTGAGGCCGCAGCGTATGCGCTTGCTCGCGACCCTGCTGCTCGGCACGGCGCTGTGCGCGTGCTCGGCTGCTCTCGCCGCTCCGACCGAGTGGTGGGTGCTCGCGGCCCAGCTCGATTCGGGCGACCGCGTGCTGGCCGAGGTCACGCTCACCGACGTCGGCCCCGGCGAGCGCAACGCCGCGGCGATCGGAGCATGGATCGCGGCCGACGGCGCGCGCACGCCGTTCTCGCGCGCGAAGCTCGGCGGCGACTGGACGGCGAGCGCCGATGGGCGTCGCATCGATCTCGGCAAGTTCGTGTTCGACCGCAGCACCGCGCGCGCGCAGCTGCGCGTCGAGAAGGCCAGCCTGCGCATCGCGCTCGACTTCCCGCTGGCCGCGGCGCCGCTCGCGACGAAGCGGCTCGCCGGCGGCAAGTGGACGCAGCAACTATGGACCGCGAGCGCGCCGCTCGAGGCGACGCTTTGGAAGCGCGGCATGGCCGAGCCGCTGCGCACGCGGGGTACGGTCGGCCTCTCGCGGCGCGAGATCCAAGGCCCCGAAGCGAAGCTGGCCACGCGCCGGCTCGAGGCGTTCACGCTCGGCGCAGCGCCGATCTACGTGCTCGAGCTCGCGAACGGGAAGGGCGCGGAACGCTGGGTCGTCGCCCTCGACGCGAGAGGCAAGGTCGTCGCGCAGGACGCGGGCACGCTCCCGACGGCGGGCGCGCTCGGCGCGCCGGCGGCGCAGCTCGCGCTCGCGGGGCCGGGCGCCACGGGCGCACTGCTGGCGGGCGCGCGCCTCGCGTCCTACGACCCGCTCGCGAACGTGCCGGCGCCGATCCGCTTCCTGCTCGGCCTGCGCTTGAAGTCGACGTGGATGGCGTCACCGTACGACGTGAGCGTGAGCGCGGCGCGGCGGAAAGGGACGGCGATCGCCAGCTACACGTTCTACGCGGAGTAGACGTGCGCATCGGCCTGCTCAACAACCTGCGCGCGGGTCGCAATCGGCGCCGCGCGCAGCGCGTCTTGCGCGCGATCGACGGCGCCAAGGACGTGCTGCACGTCGCGACGCCCTCCGCGGAGGCGGTGCCCGACGCGCTCGCCGTGATGGAGCGCGCGGACGTCGAGCTCGTGATCGTGAACGGCGGCGACGGCACGCTCGAGCGCGTGCTGACCGCGCTGCACGCGGATGCGAAGCCGAGCTGGTCGCCCGCGATCGCGCCGATTCGCGGCGGGCGCACGAACATGACGGCTGCAGATCTCGGTGCGGCGCACGACTCGATACGCGGGCTGCGCGAGGTCCTCGCCGCGGCGCGCGCAGGCCGGCTCGAAGAGCGCGTCGTGCGACGCTCGGTGCTGCGCGTCGCGAAGCACCATGGCGCCGACGTTCGCTGCGGGATGTTCGCGGCCGCCGGCATGCTCGGCCGCGCGGTCACGCTGACGACGCGCCATCTGCCGAAGGGCCGCGCGCAGGAGACGTTCGGCGTCGCGCTCGTGACCGGCGCGCTGGTCGGCAACGTGCTCTCCGGCGCGCGCGGCGAGATCATGCGCGCCGACAAGATCCGGCTCGCGTTCGACGGCGAGCCGCTTCCGGACGAGGAGCGCCTGGTCACGCTGTTCACGACGCTCGACCGTCTGATCTTCGGGATTCGACCTTGTTGGGGAACGGGGCCGGGGCCGATTCGGGCAACGCTCGTGCGCGGCGGCGCCGAGCGCATGTCGCGCACGATTCCGGCGATCCTGCGCGGCCGCGCGCCCGCTTTCGCGACACCCGAGCACGGCTACACGAGCGCAAACGCGGCGCGCGTCGAGCTGGCCGCCGACTGCGAGGTGACCGTCGACGGCGAGCTGTTCCCGGTCGAGCCGAACGCGGCGTACACGATCACCGCAGCGGAGCGCGTGCGCTTCGTGCGGGCGTGAGCGAATCGCTCCCTCCCGCCGTGAGCGCGAGCGCTTCGGTCGTGCAGGAGGTGAGCGCGCAACGCCCGTCTCGCGCGCGCGAGCAGCTCGAGGCGATCGTGCACGAAGAGCTGGCGCGCCCGCTGCTCGAAGGCGCGCTGCGCGTCGCGAACGAGATCCGCACGCGGCACGGCGAAGCGGTCGTCGCGCTGCTGTTCTACGGCTCGTGCCTGCGGCGCGGAACGGCCGAGGGCGTGCTCGACTTCTACGCGATCAGCTCGGACTACCGCGGCGCGTACCGCTCGGCGTTGCCCGCGCTGCTCGGCGCCGCGCTGCCGCCGAACGTGCACTACGTCGAGCTGCCGGAGCACGACCTGCGCGCGAAGTACGCGCTGATCTCGCTCGCCGATTTCGCGCAGCGCGCGGCCGGCGCGAGCTTCGACTGCCGCGTCTGGTCGCGCTTCTGCCAGCCCGCGCGGATCGCGTGGGCGCGCGACGATGCAACGAGTGCGGCGCTCGTCGCAGCTTGCGCGGACGCGGCGGTGACGATGGCTGCGCGCATGCTCGCGTGGATGCCCGGCGCGCAGCGCGAGCGCACGCTCGATGCGCAAGCGCTGTGGGCGCGTGGGTTCGACGAGACCTATCGCGCCGAGCTGCGCAGTGAGCGGCCCGCGTCGATCGCTGCGATCGCGGCTGCGGAGCCGGAGCGGTACGACGCGGTGCTGCGCGCCGCGCTCGGCGTGCTCGCCGAGCGCGGCGAGCTCGAGCTGCTCCGGAGCGAGCCGGGCGCGCTGCGCGTCGCCCAAGCCCCGCGCGCGCTCGCCGCCGCGCGCCGGGCATGGCGCGTGCGCCGCGCGCTCGCGAAGGCGCTCGCGGTCGCCGGCCTGCTGAAGACCGCGTTCACGTTCGAGGGCTGGCTCGCGTACGTCGTCTGGAAGATCGAGCGCCACAGCGGCCAGCGCATCGAGCTCAGCGACCGTCAGCGCCGTCACCCGCTGCTCTATGCGTGGCCCGTGATCCTCCGCCTGCTCCGCTCCGGCGCGCTGCGCTGAAAAGGCGAAGCGGGGACGCGCCTCCGGAACGTCCCCACTACTTCACCTTGCTCAGCAGCGCGGCGAGCGCGCGCGAGAGCGAGGGGACGATCGTGCCGCGGTAGACGGCGCTCGCGGGCAGCTCGCGCGTGAGCTGGCGGTGGACCGCGCCGAGCGCGTGATACGGCAGCGTCGGGAACCAGTGGTGCAGCGCGTGGAAGCGCAGGCCCACCGGAGCGGCGAGCGCGCTCAGCGGTTGGAGCCACGCGGGGCCGACGACGCTGAGCGAGTCCGCGACCTGCTCGCTCGTCGTCATCGGCGCGCCCGCATTCTCGTAGCGGTGCGCGCCGAGCGTGCGCGCGTGGTTGATCAGCAAGATCGCGGCGAGCAGCGCGTACCAGAGCGCGAAGACGCGCAGCGGAATCGCGCCCAGCGCGAGCGCCGCACCGGCCGACCACACCGCTGCCATGCACGCGAGCTCTTCGTTGCGCCAGCGCTTCGCGAGCTTGCCGCGCGGCGCCGCGCGCACGTAGTCGGGATTGATCACGAGCGTCGAGAGCCGCCCGACCGCGAGCTCGCGCACAGCGGGAACGAACCAGCCCAGCGGAACCATCAGGCCCCAGCGCAGCACGAGCGCGGCCGGGACCAGTAACAACCCGAGCGACGCGCTGGCGAGCCGCGCCGCGCTCCAGTGCGCGAGCGGCGCGTACTCCGGATCCTGCGCGGTGCCGAAGATGTGCGCCTTGTGGTGCTCGCCGTGCGAGCCCACGTACATCAGGCTCGGCGCGAGCAGCGGGAAGCCGGCGAGCAGGTCCCAAGCGACGTGGAAGCCCGGCACCGCGCCGCGCGCGAGGTGCGCGAGCTCGTGGATGAAGAGCGCCGCGCGATACAGCGCGAACACCGCGACGACGAACGCGAGCGCAGCCGCGGCGCTTCCCCAGCGCGCGACCGCGAACGCGAACGCAGCCCAACCGAGCGCGACGCACGCGAGCAGATCGCCCCAATAGATCGCGGGCTTCGCGCGGTGGAGCGCCGCCAGCTCGCGCTCCAGCGATTCGGCGCTGGACGGAGGCGGCGTGTGCGCGAGGGCGACCATGCGCCGCGCAAGATACGGAACGCGGCCGCGCGGGGCAGGGCGAGGCCGCAGGGGCGGTCCGTTTCGCCGCGGTACGAGTCTCGGCGGCTCGCCGGCCCACCCGACGGCGGCGCGCCGCCCCACGCGCGACACCGAACGGTGTCTGCCGGGCTTCCCTCGCGAGGAATCGCGCGCGCCTCGCGCCGGCGCTTCGTTCTCGCTGCGCCCCGAGGAGGCCTCGATGTCCACACGCTCGCTCGTCTACACCGCGCTCTTGCTCCCGTTCCTCGCGCTCAGCGCGTACGTGCTCGGAACGGCGGGCCTGAGCGGCTTCCTTGCCGCGCTGCTCGCGAGCCCATCGACCGCGCTCGCGAGCGTCGACCTCTCGCTCTCGCTCGGGCTGATCCTGTTCTGGATGCACGCCGACTCGCGCGCGAGTGTGACGCCGTTCGCTCCCTACCTCGTGATCACGCTCGCGCTCGGCGTCGCGGGCCCGCTGATGTACTTGATCCATCGCGAGCTGCGGGCGCCGCGCGCCCGCGTCGCGACCGCGCGCGGCTGACCCACCCCGCGGCCGGCAATCAGTGGCCTACGACGCCGCGGCGAGCGAGCGCAGCACCGCCTCGCTCGCCGCGTCCGCGGGCATCAGCGTCTCGATGTGCAGCTCCGCCGCGGTCACGTCCTGCGCGGCGCTCACCTGCGCGAGCACGGTGAACAGCCTCAGCTCGAGCTCGCCGCGCTTCAGGTGCAGCGGGAGCACGGGCTCGAGCGCGACGGGCAGCATCTCCGCGTCGGGGATTCCAGGCAGCGCGCGCAGCTCGCGCTCGAGCGCGACGAGCTCGGGGTCATCGCCCGCGGCCGCGAGCGTGCGCTCGAGCCGCGCCAGCAGCGCGGCGGCCACGTGCGCGAAGTTCACGAGCTGCGGCTGCAGCCCGTCCGGGTGCAGCGTCACCCGTAACAGGTTGGTCGGACGCTCGCGCCAGAGCGGCGCTTCGCTCGCGAACGCGCGCAGCGCCTGCCCCCCGGCGCGGTTCGCGCGCAGCACGCGGTAGCAGCGGTCGACGAGGTAGGCCGGGAACGGCTCGAAGCGCTCGAGCATGAGCTCGATCACGCGCAGCAGCGCGCTCATTCCCGGCGCGTCGAGCGCGCTCTCGCGGTAGACCGCCGCGAAGCCCGCCGCGCCGAGCAGCGCGTTGCGCTCGCGCAGCGGAACGTCGAGCGCGTGCGCGAGCCGCAGCACCATCTCGCGGCTCGGCTGCGCGCGGCCGGTCTCGAGGAACGAGAGGTGTCGCGCCGACGTCGCCGCCACGGTCGCGAGACCGAGCTGGCTCACGCCGCGCGCGCCGCGCCAACGCCGCAGCAGCTTTCCGAATGGAGAGAGATGGGAGTCGCCGCTCATCACCGCCTCCGAGCGCGCGGCGAGCATGACGCGCCCAGGAAGCGCAGCCATTCCCTCGCGGGGAACGGGCGATCGACGAGCGTGAAGCTCCGCCCGCGAGCGAGGGCTCGCGCGCACGAGGGCTCACTTCGGCGTGTACCAGATCGGGCTCGTCCACGCGCGTTCTTGGATCGTCGGCTTCGCGACCTCGCTGCAGCAGCCCGCGAGATTCGGTGGCAGGCGGTTCGGTGCGCTGCAGTCGACCTTGGCGGCGCGGCAGATGCGCTGGCTCCAGCGGCAGGTCGGGTTCTCGAGCACGCGGGCGTAATAGAACGCGCTCTGCTTCGCATCGAACTCGGGGTCGCGCCACACCGCGCACAGCTGCTTCGCGCCCTCGCCGCGCGGCTCGCAGCTGTCGAGGTCGACGCTCGCGCCGTTCTCGCCGCCCGCGACGTCTGCGACGCGCTCGTGCGTCACGCCCTTCGCATCCAGCCAGCCCTTCACGATCTGGATGCGCTGCAGCGGCGTGCCCTTCGCCTCGGGCGTGCCGGCGTCTTGCAGCGCGAATACCGCGAAGCTCGGCGCGCGCGCGCTGCTCGGACGCGGCGGCAGGTCGCCTCCCATCGGCACGCCGCCCTGATAACCCTTCGCGACGAGCTGCGCATCGCTGCACAGCTCGGCGCCGTAATTCCAGCCGCCGAAGAAGCGCACGATCGGGCGCGTGCCGCTCGTGCCGTACGCCTCGCGTCGCTGCATCGCCGCGAAGAGCGAATCGCGCGAGTTCTCCTCGGCCCACAGCACCGCGAGGCCACCCGGGTTGTACTCGATGTCGTCGGGCAGTCCGCCGGTCGCGCCCATCACGCCCGCGCCGCCGTGACCTCTCGGCTGGTCCTCCTCCGTCAGGCCAGGCGTCCCGAGGTGCGTGTCGGTGCTGGCGACGATTCCCATCTTCAGCGGGTTCACGCCGAGCTCGCGCTCGAGCGCGATGCCGCGCTTCAGCGCCTCGCGCACCATCGCGGCGCGCTGGGGCTGTTGGTCGCTCGGGGGATTCAGCGCCGCGAAGCGCGTCACGCCGGCGAAGCTGTTATACGGCAGCTTCTCGAAGCCGCAGGCCTCGTCGGTCGTGTCGCCGCCGAGCAGGCACTCGCTGTCGCCCTTGTGCTGCGAGATCTCGACCAGCGGCGACCAGCGCTGGCGAAGCCTCGCCTCCTCGCGGTCGACGCGCGCGCCGGCTTCCTCGCGCTTCGTGATGCGCGCCGACTCGAAGATCAAGCCGGGCCCTGAGAGATTCGAGTTGTGCGGAATCGTCAGCGCGTCGCAGCCCGGTGTGCCCTCGATGCACTCGCGCTGGAGGCGCGTGAACAAGTCGTAGAGCGACGGCGTCTCGACGTAGCTGATCGGAAGCGCGGGGACTTTCTCGTTTCGGAAGATCACGTTGTGGTGCATGTTCGCGCCGAGCGCGAACGAGCTGGTCCACTCGTAGCCGACGAAGCTCGTGAACGAGCACGCGGCGCTGCGGTCGTAGGCCTCCTCGGCAGCGGCCTGGATGTCGCGCCAAACGAGCCCCGCCGCGGCGATGCAGTCGCGGTCGTTCTCGCCGCACATCTGCGGGTAGTGCTGGCGCTGCGTGATCACGCGCAGCGCGAGCGGGCCGAGCGCGCCGGCGCCGAGATTCCGGTAGATCCAGCAGAAGTCCGAATCGTGGCCGGCGAGACTGTCGCTGCGGCAGATGCGCACCTCGCCCAGCGTCTCGCTGTGGTCCGTGACGACCGTGAAGTCGAGCGGACGGCGCAGCCGCGCGCTGCGCAGCGGCTTTCCGCTCGCGTCGTGCGGCTGCAGCCCGAGCTCGGCGCCCTTCGCGAAGCGATAGGCGTCGCGCGGCGTGTTGCGCGTGCCGCCGAGGTTCGCGTCGAACGAATAAGAAGTGTGGACGTGGGTGTCGCCGAAGAACGGCCGGCGCAGCGCGTCGTAATGGCTGCACGCGGCGCGCTCTTCGCTGCGCGCGAACGGCGGCGCGTCCGCGAACGCGGGCAGCGAGACAGCGGCAGCGAGGCACGCGGCGAGCCGGCGAGTGGTGCGAGATCCCATGGATTCCTCCCGAAGCGCGCACGGTAACTCCACGTTGGCGCGACCAAAGAGGCGCAGAACGCCGCGAGAGCTCCGCGCGATCAGCGGCGTCTTCCGCTCGCGGCCGCTTCGTCCTCTTCGACGTGCAGCGCGTGGAAGAGGCGATGCACCGCGGGCGCGAGCAGCACGGCGGACATCGCGACGAACGCGACGCCGCTGAAGAGCGCGTAGGCGCTTGCGAACAGCTTCGCCGCGGGCGTGGCGAGATGATCGACCGGCCCCATGCCGGTCAGGATCATCGACGCGTTCAGCAGCGCGTCGAGCCAGGGCAGCGCGGCGATCCAGTGGTAGCCCGCGACGCCGATCGCGAGCGAAGCGCCGATGATGCCGGTGGCGAGCGCGCCGTGCCGTAACAAGCGGCGCACGAACAGCCCGCGCGCAAGCAGCGGCTCGCTGCGATGCTCGTAGACGCGTGCGCGGCGCGTCACGCCAGCCGGTAGCGCACGCGCATCCGCTTCACGCCGCCGATGAAGCTCGAGCGCATGCGCGCGGGCGGCGCAGCGTATTCGAAGTGGGCGAAGCGCTTCGCGAGCTCGGCGAAGATCACGCGCAGCTCGAGCCGCGCGAGGTTCGCGCCGAGGCAGAAGTGCTCGCCGATCCCGAAGCCGAGGTGCGGGTTCGGACTGCGGTCGACGCGGAAGCTCTCGGGGTCCGGGAACGCCTCCTCGTCGCGGTTCGCGGACGCGTAGAACAGGCACATCGATTCGCCGGCGCGGATGCGCTCGCCGCGCAGCTCGAAGTCGAAGATCGGCGTGCGGCAGAACTGGATCACCGGCGTGGTCCAGCGCACGATCTCCTCGACCGCGCAGTTCACGAGGCCTGGGTTCGCGCGCAGCCTGCGGAGCTCGCCCGGGTGGTCGATCAGCGCCATCAAGCCGCCGCTCGCGGCATTGCGCGTGGTCTCGTTGCCGGCGGCGACGAGCAGCTGGTAGTAGGAGAGCAGGTCGTGGCTGGGCAGCGGTGCACCGCCGACGCGCGCGTTCACGAGCACACTCGTGAGATCACCGGTCGGCCGCGCCGCACGTTCCGCCGCGAGCTCGGCGAAGTACGCGAACAGCTCGCGGCTCGCGCGCTCGTCCGAGAGCTTCGGCTGGCCCTGCTGGAACTCGGGATCGGTGAAGCCGATGAGTCGGTTGGTCCAGTCGAACAGCCGCTGCCAGTCGTCGCGCGGAACCCCCAACATGTCGGCCAGCACCGAGAGCGTCAGCGGCGCGGCGAAGTCGACCACGAAGTCGAACTCGCCCTGCGGCGGCAGCGCATCCAGCAGCTCGCGCGCGAGCTTCTCGATCTCGGGCCGGCGCAGCTCGATCGCGCGCGGCGTGAACCACGCGCTCGCGAGCTTGCGGTAGGCGGCGTGATCGGGCGGATCCATCGTCAGCAGGTGGCGCGTCTCGAGCGTGCGCTCGCTCGACGGCGGGCTCTCCGCGAACACCGCCGTGCGCGGCTCGATCAGGAACTTCTCGGGCTCCTTCGAGATCGCGACGATGTCGGCGCGCTTCGTGATCGCCCAGAAGCCGGGCCGCGCGCCGTCGAACGCGAACCACTTCACCGGCGCCTCGCGCCGCAGCGCCGCCCACGCCTCGTGCGGATAGCCGCGCGCGACGAAGCGGTCGGGATCCATCAGGTCGGCGGTCGTGACGGAGGCAGCGCTGAGCATCGAGCGGTCCTCTCATCGAGCAGTTGGCCAAACGGGGTCAGACCCCGTTTGGCCAACGTAGTTCTTCAGTCGAACTGTTTCTCGCCCTTCGCGAACGTCAGAAAGAAAGCGAGACCGAACAGCTTGATGCCGGCGGCGACGACGAACACGATCGACCACGAGCCGGTGACGTCGACCAGCCAGCCGCTCAGCGTCACGCCGATCACGCCCGGGATCGTGCCGGCGGTGTTCGAGAGGCCCATCACGGCGCCCGCGTGGCGCGGCGCGATGTCGAGGTGGTTGCTGCCGAAGCCGGCGGCGACCGCGGCGCCGAGCAGGTTGCCGATGCACATCACCACCACGGCCGCCTCTGCGCTCTGCACCTGCGTGAGCGTCAGCAGCGCGCTCGCGACGCCGCCGAAGCCGATGCTCTGCATCAGCTTGCGCACCGTGCGCACCGAGAGGCCGCGCGCGATCAGCCGGTCGCCGAGCGCCCCCGCGCCGTTCAGGCACAGGAACGAGACGATCGAGGGCGCCATCACGTAGAGGCCGACCGAATGGAAGTCGACGTCGAAGCGTTCGAGGAAGTAGGTGGGCGCCCACGACAGCATCACGTAGGTGCCCCAGTTACTGCAGAAGTGGCCGACCACGATCGCCCACACGGCGGTGCTGCCGAGCAACGCGCGCAGCGGAGGCGCGGCGGCGGCGGAACGCGCTTCGGAGTCCGCGGCGAGCTCGCGTAGCTCGGCCGCGCTCACGCGCGGATGCGTTTCGGGGCGCGAGCTCGTGAGCGGCTGCCAGGCGGCCCACCACACGAGCCCGAATGCCGCGAACGCGTAGAACGCCCACGGCCAACCGAAGCTCGTCACGAGCGCCGGCGTCGAGAGCTGTGCGAACACGGTGCCGAGCGGAATCGCGCTGAACACGAGGCCGACCGCGCGCGAGCGCCGGCCCGCCGGCACCCAGTGCGAGAACAGCGCATAGATCGAAGGGAACGTGACGCCTTCGCCCATGCCCATCAGGACTCGCGCCGCGATCAACGCCCCGAAGCTGGCGAACGCCGCCGGCGGCGTCAGCGCCGTGAACAGCGACCACAGCAGCACGCCGCCCGCGAGCACGTGCTTGCCGCCGAAGCGCCCCGCGAGCGCGCCGCCGGGAACCTGAGTGATCAGGTACCCGATGAAGAACGACGACATCACGAAGCCGCTCGTCGTCTTGTTCCAGCCGAACTCGCTCGCCATCGACGCGATCGCGAGCGAGATGTTCACGCGGTCGACGTAACAGATGAACACGGCGGCGAAGCAGAGCGCGATCAGCGTCGTGCGCTGGGGACGGACCGAGAGGGCCCCGGCCGCGGCGGTGCTCATCGGCGGAGCCTCCTGCGGAGCGCGCAGTCTATGCCGGCGCCGGCCCGATTCGCTCGAAGAATCGCGGAGTTGGGGCGCGCGGCCGCGCGCGGGCGACGCGTCCGGGCCGACCGGGGCCCCTCCCCTAGTTAGTTAACGCTCGCTAACTTGCGCCGCGCCATGTCCCCTCGCCGCAAAGCCCCGGTCCGGCCGACGCGCTTGCCGGCCGAGCTGCGCCGCGCCGACATCCTCGCGATCGCGGCGCGCTGCTTCTCGACGCACGGCTTCGTCGGCGCGACCACGCGCGACATCGCGCGCGAGTGCGGCATCACCGAGGCCGCGCTGTATCGCTACTTCCCGAGCAAGGAGGCGATCTACACCGCGATCCTCGACGAGCGGCTCGCGTCGGAGGATTTCGTCGCGCCGTTCGAGGAGGCGGCGCGCGCCGGCGACGACATCGCGGTGTTCGGCGGCCTCGCCCACGCGCTGCTCGAGATGGTCGAGCGCGATCCGACCTTCCTGCGCCTGATGCTCTACTCGGCGCTCGAGGGCCATCAGCTCGCGCGTCCGTTCCACGAGAAGCGCGTGAAGCGGCTGCGCGAATTCCTCACCGGCTATATCGAGCGGCGCATCGCGCAGCGCGCGTTCCGCGAGCACGACCCGGTGCTCGCGGCGCGCGCGTTCGTCGGCATGGTCACCGACCACCTGATCGTGCGCGAGATCTTCGGCCAGCGCGACGAGTACCCGCAGAGCAACGCCGAAGTCGCCGAGAACTTCGTTTCGATCTTCCTGCGCGGCGTGCGCCGCGAAGAGCGCGAGAGAACGGGCGCGACCCCCAAGCGGCGGCGCGCACCGAGGAGATTCCCCAATGGCTGAAGCACTGGCGCCGGACGAGAGCGCGGAGGCGGCGCCGGGGCGCGACGTCGCGCGGCTCGTGCGCGGAGCGGCATTCCTGTTGTTACTGGCGGGCGGCGTCGCGTACGCTGCGCACACGCTGCGCGCGACCTGGGGCACCGAATCGACCGACGACGCGTTCGTCGAGGGGCATGTCGTCTACGTCTCGCCGCGTGTGAGCGGGCAGGTGCTCGACGTGCTCGTCACCGAGAACCAGGAGGTCGCCGCCGGCGCGCCGCTCGTGCGCGTCGACGCCGCGGATTACGAGGCGCGCGTCGCGCACGCGCGCGCGAACCTCGAGGTCGCGCGCAACTCGATCGCGCAGACGAGCGCGTCGGCGGAGGCCGCCGCGGCGCAGGCGCGCGCCGCAGAGGCGCGTCTCTCGCAAGCGGAGCTCGATCTCTCGCGCGCGCGTGGGCTCTTCGCACAGGGCGCGGGCAGCAAGACCGCGCTCGACGCGGCACAGAGCGCGCGCGACGCGGCGACCGCCGAGCTGCGCGCTGCGCAGCGCCGCGAGGCGGCGGAGCGCGCGATGCTCGGCAGCGAAGCGCCGGTGAAGCAGGCCGAGGCGGCGCTGCGCGAGGCCGAGCTCGCGCTCGGCTACACCGCGATCTCCGCGCCGATCGCGGGCCGTGTCGGCAAGAAGAGCGTCGAGGTCGGCGCGACCGTCCAGCCCGGCCAGCCGCTGCTGACGATCGTCGCGACGCACGGCAACTGGGTCGTCGCGAACTTCAAGGAGACCCAGATCGGCGCGATGAAGCCGGGCGACCCAGTGGAGATCACGGTCGACGCGTATCCGGGGCGCGCATGGCGCGGTCACGTCGAGTCGATCTCGCCGGCGACGGGCGCCAAGTACGCGCTGCTGCCGCCGGACAACGCGACCGGGAACTTCACGAAGGTGGTGCAGCGCGTTCCGGTGCGCGTCGCGCTCGATGCCGTCGAAGGCGAAGGCAGCGCGGGCGAGGATCCGACCGCGCTACCGGTCGGGCTCTCGGTCGTCGCGCGCGTCCGTCCCCAATAACTTCGCGATGGCGGCGCCGGCGACAGGCTCTCGGGACGCTGCGCGCGCGCGCGGCGACGCGGCGCTCGCCGCGGCGCACGCCGGCAAGCTGAACTTCGCTGCGCTCGCGCTGATCTTCGGCGTGATGCTCGCGGTGCTGCTCGAGCTGATCGACACGAGCATCGTCAACGTCGCGTTGCCCGACATGATGTCGAACCTCGGCGCGACCGTGGACGAGGCGAGCTGGATCGTCACGTCGTACATCATCGCCAACGTCACGATCATCCCGATGACGAGCTGGCTCGCGAGCCGCTTCGGACGCCGCCGTTATCTCACCTTCTCGATCCTGCTCTTCACTGGCGCTTCGGTGCTGTGCGGCACGGCGACCTCGCTCTGGGAGCTGGTGTTGTTCCGAATCCTCCAGGGCGTCGGCGGCGGCGCGTTGCTCTCGTCGGGCCAGGCGCTGATGGTCGAAATCTTCCCGCCGCACCGGCAGGGCACCGGCCAGGCGATCTTCGGCGTCGGCGCGACGCTGGGCCCGAGCCTCGGACCGACGCTCGGCGGCTGGATCACCGACAACTTCTCGTGGCCGTGGATCTTCTACGTGAACCTGCCGCTCGGCCTGATCGCGGCGTTCCTGATCTACAACTACCTGCCGACCTATCAACACGCGCGCAAGGCCGAGCGCATCGACTGGATCGGCATCGTGCTGCTCGTCGTCGCGATCGGCACGCTGCAGTACACGATCGAGCGCGGCAATCACTTCGACTGGCTCGCGAGCCCGGCGATCCGCGCGACCGCCGGCGTCGCGCTCGTCTCCGGCATCTGCTTCGTCTGGCACGAGCTGCACACGCCGCATCCGGTCGTCGACCTGCGCATCCTCCGTAACAAGCCGCTGCTGCTCGGCTGCATTTACGGTGCGGCATTCGGCATCGGCCTGTACGGCAGCATCTTCCTGTTCCCGATCTTCACGCAGGGAATGCTGCACTGGACTTCGTGGAAGAGCGGCATCTTCGTGCTGCCGTCCACCGTGACGACCGCGCTGATCATGCCGTTCGCCGGCCGCGCGGTGATGCGCACCGGTCCGTTTCCACTGATCTTCGCCGGCATGCTGATCTTCCTGCCCGCGCTCTACGGCATGAGCCAGTGGAACCTGCAATCGAGCGACTGGGACCTGATGTGGCCGCAAATCGGGCGCGGCATCGGGCTCGGCTTGTTGTTCGCGCCGCTGTCACTCGCCGCGATGCGCTACTTGCAGCCGAAGGACGTGCTGCAGGGCGCCGCGCTCTACAACCTATTCCGCCAGACCGGCGGCTCGCTCGGCATCGCGGTGCTCGCGACGCTGCTCGATCATCGCGCCGACGTGCACGGCGCTGCGCTCGCCGAGCACGTGACCTCGCTGACGCCCGCGACCTGGGAGCGTCTGCAGGTGCTGCAGGCGGGACTCGCTGCACGCGGCCTCGACCCGGCGCAGGCGCTCGCGGGCGCGCAGCAGCTGATCGGCGGTGTGATCGAACGCGAGGCGAGCGTGCTCGCGTTCCGCGACAGCTACTACTTCGTGATCCTCGCGATCGGCGCGCTGCTGCCGTTCGTGTGGATGTTCCGGGGCCGCGTGTTCGACCTGAGCAACCTCGGGGGTGGAGCGGCGGCGCGGGGTGCGGGCGGCGAGGTCGAAACGCGTGCCGCGGCCGCGGCGGCCCATTAGGGAACATCGCTCGACGACGGCTGCGCTGAGCCGCCCGCAGCTTGTCGGTCGGCCTTGCCCTCTGTGCCAGGCCGGCGACCTCGGTGGCTCGAGAGGAACAGCGCTGCCCCGAGAGGAAACGACACGGAGAGAACCCAGGGCTCGTAGATTGGCGTCTTCATGATCCCCGCACCGAGCAGTTGGACGGAGAGAGGCGTGAGCTGGACGTTGCGGCCCGCCAGCGGGCCGGGGACCCAAACGAGGCTGAGCTTTCCGACCCCGAGGAGAGTGAATAGAAGCCACAGCCAGCGTCTCGGAGGCCTGCGCCTGAAACAAACGACCGCGGCGTAGAGCATGAAGATCGGCGTCGCGACTGCGAACGCGAGAACGCAGTAGTAGAAGAGAGGAAGACCGCTCAGCTCGAACGGATACCGCTCGGAGAGGTCCAGCGGCGCTGGATCCCAGCGCAGGCCGACGAGCGCCGGGACAGCGTTGATCTCGCGTGTCTGCGCGA
>Ga0187894_10001784_pt1 | contig 26995 bp, 12 predicted proteins | sample GBC1701081metaG_FD_136650 | JGI IMG/M metagenome (GOLD analysis project Ga0187894, IMG submission 136650) | White microbial mat communities from a lava cave in the Kipuka Kanohina Cave System on the Island of Hawaii, USA - GBC170108-1 metaG ... | reverse complement strand
CGGTAGGTTTCATTGCCGATTTTCACGGTTCGATTGAGAAAGCCTGTTTCGGTCGCGCGGACGCTCGAAGTCGTGGCGAAAAAGATGACACTGAGCGGAAGCAGTAATGTGAGGTGTGGGTAACTTCGCATTAGGTATCCTCCGAAAATTTGAACGCGGACAATGCTCTGACTTGCAGTCAGGCATTTTTTTCACCCAGCGAATTGACAATTTCTCGGTTAATGTTTTGTCGCGGATTGTCGTTTATGGAATTCGCCAAGCATTCTATGCGCCTAGCCGAAGTTGCGCAAGGCGCGCCGTTGATGCCCGAATTGTTGAGGGGTTTTGGCTGGAACAACCCAATGCCTTGATGCGTACCTAATTGTTCTAGTAGCATCCGTCATCTAATCGAACGCAAAGCCCATTACAGGACGATGAACCTTGTGGACGTGAGTCAGGCGCTCGTTGTTTTCAGCCTGCCTTATTCGATCCTGACCTCAGTACGCAATGTCCGACAAACTTCAGTTTGTCGTTGGTTTCGGCGGGTAGCCGTCTCATCAAGCAACGACAAACTGAAGTTTGCCGGACATTTTGGAGGAGATGAAATGAAAGCGCGCATCTTGACCATCCTGCTGCTATCCGCCGTGGCAAGCGTCTGCTTCGCCCAAACCGAAACCCCTACGCTCCTGCAAAAACCGGCAGTCAACGGCTCGCAGATCGTCTTCGTTTACGCGGGCGATTTATGGACTGTGCCGCGGGAAGGCGGGGACGCCAAGCGCCTGACGACCGGCGTCGGCTTGGAGACCAATCCGGTCTACTCGCCCGATGGGAAGACGATCGCATTCACGGGCGAATACGACGGCAACACCGACGTCTACGTCGTGCCCGCCACGGGCGGCGTGCCGAAACGCCTGACTTACCATCCCGGCGGCGATCTGGTCAGCGGATGGACGAATGACGGAAAGCGCGTGCTGTTCGCTTCGAGCCGCAACAGCTATTCGGGTTTCCCGCGCCTGTTCACCGTCGGTTTGGACGGAAGCTTTCCTGAAGAAGTCCCGCTGCCGATGGCCGAGCGCGGCGCTTATTCACCCGACGGCGCCCACATCGCTTACGAGCCGCTGACGCAGTGGCAGCCCGAATGGAAACGCTATCAGGGCGGACAGCAGGACGTGATCTGGATAGCGAAGCTCTCCGATTCGTCAATCGAAAAACTCCCGCGCGAAAAATCGAACGACCGTTACCCGATGTGGCCAAAGGGAGAGGCCGACAAGGTCTACTTCCTCTCGGATCGCAACGGCGGCTACTCGCTCTTCTCGTTCGACACGAAATCGAAGAAGGTCGCCGAACTCGTCAAAAACAACGGCCTCGACATCAAATCGGCGTCGGCTGGTCCCGGCGTCATCGCCTACGAACAGTTTGGGACGATCCACCTTTACGACATCAAATCGAACAAATCGCAGAAAGTGAACATCCGCGTGGCGGCCGACGTGGCCGGTGTGCGCCCGCGTTTCGAGAGGGTCGGCAATCGGATTTTCAACGCGCACATTTCGCCGACCGGCGCGCGCGCCGTTTTTGAAGCCCGCGGCGAGATCATCACCGTCCCGGCGGAAAAAGGCGACCCGCGCAACCTGACCAGCACCGTGGGCGTGATGGAGCGCAACCCAGCCTGGTCGCCTGACGGCAAATGGATCGCCTATTTCAGCGACGAGTCCGGCGAATACGCGCTGCACTTGCGCGACCAGAAAGGCGCCGGCGAGGTAAAGAAGATTGCGCTCCCGCCAACGTTCTATAACTCGCCGACCTGGTCGCCGGATAGCAAGAAGATCGCGCTCTATGACAAGAAACTCCAACTCTGGTATCTGGAGATCGAGAAGGGGGCGCCGGTCAGAGTCGACAGCAATCCCATCGGTTTGAACGACAGCGTGATGAATCCGAACTGGTCGCCCGACAGCCGCTGGATCGCATACACCAAACAACTGCCCAACCTCTTGCGCGCCGTCTTCGTCTACTCGCTCGAAACCGGCAAGACGCATCAGATCACCGACGGGCTGGGCGATGCGCGCTATCCGGCCTTCGACAAGAGCGGCAAATACCTTTACTTCACCGCCAGCACCGATCTCGGTCCCGGCATCAGCTTCGCCGATCTTTCCGGCATCGCGCACCGCTCGACGCGCAGCGTCTACGCCGCAGTCCTGCGCAACGACATCCCCTCGCCGTTGGCTCCTGAAAGCGACGAAGAGAAAGTCGCTGAAGAGAAGAAGGAAGGGGAGAGTGGGAGAGCGGGAGAGGGGGAGAAGAAGCCGGCTGATAAGCCTGATGAAAAGAAGGCTGACGCCCAGGCTCCGGCCGGCGCTCCGAAACCGCCTGCGAAGAAAGAAGAGCCGACTCGCATTGATCTCGACGGCATTGACCAACGCATCATCGCGTTGCCGATGATTCCCGCGCGTAACTACGTCGGGTTGACGGTGGGCAAGGCGAATATCATCTATGTGCTGGAACAGCCGATCGCCCCGGCGGCGCCAGGGCAATTCGGACAGACTCTCCACAAGTTCGATCTCGAAAAACGTAAATTCGACAAGGCGCTTGACGGCGTCACGGCGTTCGAGGTCTCGGCCAACGGCGAGAAGGTTCTTTACCGGCAAGGCTTCACGAATTGGGTTATCGCCGCTACCGCGACGCTCGGCGCGCCTATGGGACCGATGGGGCCGGGGGGACCTGGCGGCCCGGGCGCCCCGGGCGCCGGTCCCGGCGGCCCCGGCATCCTGAAGACCTCCGAGATGGAGGTCTACGTTGATCCGAAGGTCGAATGGAAACAGATGTACAACGAGGCCTGGCGCAATGAGCGCGACTTCTTCTACGACAGAAACCTGCACGGGCTGAGCCTGGAGGAGATGAAGAAGAAGTACGCGCCATATGTCGAATCCGTCGCTCACCGCAGCGACCTGACCTACCTCTTCACCGAGATGCTCAACCAGCTCACCGTCGGCCATATGTTCATCGGCGGCGGCGACCAGCCGTTCCCGACCTTCGTGCCCGGCGGACTGCTCGGTTGCGATTACAAGATCGAAAACGGCCGCTACCGTTTCGACAAAATCTACAATGGCGAGAACTGGAACCCGAACCTGCGCGCGCCGCTCACCCAACCCGGCGTGAATGTCAAAGCAGGCGAGTACCTGCTGGCCGTCAACGGACGAAACCTGACGGCGGGCGACAACGTCTACAGTTTCTTCGAGTCGAAGGCGAACAAGCAGGTGGTCATCAAGGTCGGTCCGAATCCCGATGGATCGAACTCGCGCGAGGTGACGGTTGTGCCGGTTGGTAACGAACAGGGCTTGCGCAACCTGGCCTGGATCGAAGGCAATCGCCGCAAGGTGGATCAACTGTCTGGCGGCAAGCTCGCTTACATTTACATGCCCGACACGGCCGGCGGCGGTTACACCAGCTTCAATCGTTATTTCTTCTCGCAGACCAACAAAGACGGCGCGGTGCTTGACGAACGGTTCAACGGCGGCGGACTGCTGGCCGATTACGTCGTGCAGCACCTGACCCGCCAGCAACTCAGCATGATCCATTTCCGCGAAGGCGGACAGGACGTGCCCGTTCCGGCGGGCGCGATCTACGGCCCGAAGGCCATGATCATCAATGAACTGGCCGGTTCGGGCGGCGACGCCATGCCATGGTTCTTCCGCAAGATGAAGGTCGGCCCGCTGGTCGGCAAACGCACATGGGGCGGTCTGATCGCTTCTTTCCGCCCGCCGCCGTTGATGGACGGAGGCGGCCACACCGCGCCCGACGCCGCGATCTACGGCTTGAACGGCGAGTGGGAGGTCGAGAACGCCGGCGTCGGCCCCGACATCGAAGTCGAATTCGATCCGGCGGCGTGGCGGCAAGGCCGCGACCCGCAGCTCGAAAGAGCCGTCGAGTACCTTCTGGAAGAGCTGAAGAAAAATCCGCGCCCGCAATACAAACGCCCGGCGTATCCTAATTATCACAACAACCAACCCGTGCCCACCGGACAGAGCGGACAAGGTGGACGCGCGGGACAGAATTAAGCGAACGCTGTATTCGGACAGCGGCTGATTGATCGGGCGCAAGGAGCGGCTCGGTCAGGGTAGCGCAAACTGTCCAGTTTGCGATGCTTCCTTGATAAGTTAATTGCCGAAGCCACGCAAACTGGACAGTTTGCGCTACCCTGACCGAGCCGCTCCTTGCGCCCGAACCGCTCTTATTTGAAAGGTATTGCGGTTCAATCAATGGATGACGGAGGCTTCAATTGTATTGTCCAAAATGCAGCCACCAGGCGCCCTCAAGTAATGTCCGAACTTTTTCTTTTGGGGCGCGCTCGTGACATTCATCGGTGTGTCTGGCTACCTGGCGCGCCTGATAACCAAAATCTTTTCTGAAGAAGAGCCTTCGCCGTCGAAAAAGATCGTGTCTCCTCGCGCCTCTATGTTACCTGCGGCGTATAGCCCGCCAGTCGCGGATTCAGGCCGGCGGATTGTAGACACAGCGAAGGCGCCGCAGTCATCAAGCGTTACCGAGCAAACCACGTCGCGGCTCAACAAAGTATAAGAATTGAAAGGAAGCATTGCCATGAGAAAAACAATTTTGATCCTTGCTCTATTGCTCATCGCTTCAACCGTCAACATCTCGACCGGCGGCCTTGCGCAAGGGAAGCCTTTGTTGATGCGCGCGCCGACGATGAGCCGCACGCACATCGTCTTCTCCTACGCGGGCGACCTCTGGATCGTTGCGCGCGACGGCGGCGAAGCGAGCCGCTTGACCACGGGCGTCGGCAACGAGACCTCGCCGAGGTTTTCACCCGACGGAACGACGGTCGCCTTCACGGGCGAATACGACGGCAACGTTGACCTATACACCGTGCCCGCCGCGGGCGGCGTGCCGAAACGTTTGACCTATCATCCGGGCAATGACGGGTTGGCGGGCTGGACGCCCGACGGCAAGCAACTGCTCTTCGTCTCGGGGCGGGACAGCGATTCGGGCCGCTTCGCTCGGTTGTTCACGATGCCGGTTGACGGTGTCTTCCCGGCCGGAGTCCCGCTGCCGATGGGATGGGCCGGGTCGTATTCGCCGGACGGAACGAAGCTGGCTTACGAGCCGTTGCCGCGCGGGTTCGGCGCCTGGAAGAGGTATCGCGGCGGAATGGCTTCGGCGGTCTGGATCGCGAACCTGAGCGATTCGAGCGTCGAGAAATTGCCGCGCGTCGATTCAAACGACTACAACCCGATGTGGGTGGGCGACAAGGTCTATTTCCTCTCCGACCGCAACGGCCCGATCACTTTGTTCGCTTACGACACCAAGGCGAAGAAGGTCGCGCAGTTGATTCAAAACAACGGCCCCAACACTCTGGACATCAAGTCGGCGTCGGACGGGCCGGACGGCATCGTTTACGAGCAATTCGGAGCGCTCAACATCTATGATCTGAAGTCGGGCAAGACCAAACAGGTCAACGTTACGATCAATGGCGATATGCTCTCGTTGCGCCCGAAATACGAGAAAGTCGGAATGCGAATCAGCGATTCCGCGATCTCGCCGACCGGCGCCCGCGCGGTCTTTGAAGCGCGCGGAGAGATCATCAGCGTGCCCGCGGAAAAAGGCGACGCGCGCAACCTGACCAACACTCCGGGCGTGGCCGAACGCGATCCTTCCTGGTCGCCCGACGGCAAATGGATCGCTTACTTCTCGGACGAATCGGGCGAATATCAGCTTCACCTGCGCGACCAGAAGGGAATGGGCGAGGTGAAGAAGATCAATCCGGGCAACCCGCCTTCGTTCTTCTACAACCCTGTCTGGGCGCCCGACAGCAAGAAGATCACCTATTCCGACAAGCGGCTGAACATCTGGTATGTTGACATTGAGAAAGGCCAGCCGGTCAAGATTGACACGCTGGCCCGGGGCTTCGCGCCGGGCGCGAACTGGTCGCCCGACAGCCGCTGGCTCGTTTACTCGAAGCCGCTCAAGTCGTGGTACAACGCGGTCTTTGTCTATTCGGTCGAAGACGGCAAGAGCGCGCAGATCACCGACGGACTGAGCGACGCCGCCCATCCGGTCTTCGACAAGAGCGGCAAATATATTTACTTCACCGCCAGCACCGACATCGGCCCGCGCGTCTTCGGATTCGACATGTCCAGTTACCCGCACCGCCCGACGCGCAGCGTCTACCTCGCCGTGCTGAAAAAGACCGACCCTTCGCCGCTCGCGCCCGAAAGCGATGAAGAGAAAGTCGCCGAGGAGAAGCCCTCTGACAAGCCCTCTGATAAAAAAGACGGGGCGACTGGGGGACAAGGAGACGGGGCGAAAGACGGTGAGAAGAATGCTGATGCGGCGCAGGCAGCGGCAGGCGCGGCCAAGCCGGGCGAGAAGAAAGAGCCTCCGAAGGTCACAATCGATTTCGACAATATCAGCCAGCGCATCCTGGCGCTGCCGCCTCCGAACCGCAACTACGTCGGTCTGGCGGCGGGCAAGGCCAATACGCTGTTCATCATCGAATTCCCAGACGGCGCGCAAGGCGCCACTCTACACAAACTCGATCTCGAAAAGCGCAAGTTCGACAAGGCGCTTGAGAACCTCAACGACTTCAAGCTGTCGGCCAACGGCGAGAAGATACTCTACCGGCAACAGCAAAACCTGTTCATCGCGGCTACTGCGACGCTCGGCACGCCCGCGTTCAAACCAGGCGAGGGCAAGATCAAGACCGAGGAGATGGAAGTCTACGTTGACCCGCGCGCCGAATGGGATCAGATGTACCGCGAGACGTGGCGCATCGAACGCGACTTCTTCTACGCCCCGAACTTCCACGGCCTCGACCTGCAGGCCACGGCGAAGAAGTACGAGCCGTACCTGGCCTCGCTCGCGCATCGCGCCGATTTGAACTATCTGTTTCAGGAGATGCTCGGCGAATTGTCGGTCGGCCACCTTTACGTCAACGGAGGCGATACGCCCGACCCGAAGCGCGTGCCGGGCGGATTGCTCGGAGCCAATTACAAGATAGAAAACGGCCGCTACCGTTTCGCCCATGTCTACAACGGCGAGAACTGGAACCCGAATCTGCGCGCGCCGCTCACACAGCCCGGCGTCAACGTTACAGCGGGTGAGTACCTGCTGGCGGTCAACGGGCGTAATCTGACGGCCAATGACAACCTTTACAGCTTCTTCGAGAGCACAGCCAATAAACAGGTCGTGATCAAGGTCGGCCCGAACGCGGACGGCGGCGGCTCGCGCGACGTGACAGTCGTGCCGGTCGCCAACGAGCAGGGCCTGCGCAGCCTGGCCTGGGTCGAAGAGAACCGCCGCAAAGTGGATAAGATGTCGGACGGCAAATTGGCTTACATCTATTTGCCCGACACCGCCGGAGGCGGCTACACGTTCTTCAACCGCTACTACTTCTCGCAGCTCGACAAGCAGGGGGCGGTCGTGGACGAGCGTTATAACAGCGGCGGTCAGGCGGCCGATTACGTTATCGATTACCTGAAGAAGCCGCTGATGAGTTATTGGGCGGTGCGCGACGGCGAGGACTGGCGCCAGCCGTTCGGCGTGATGCCGGGGCCGAAGGCGATGTTGATCAACGAGTATTCCGGATCGGGCGGCGATTACATGCCATACATGTTCCGCCGCGCGCAGGTCGGTCCGCTGATCGGCAAACGCACGTGGGGCGGACTCGTGGGCATCGGCGGCTATCCGCAGTTGATTGACGGCGGCTCGGTCACCGCGCCGCACTTCGCCTTCTACACGCCCGAAGGCAAATGGGAGATCGAGAACCACGGCGTCGCGCCCGACATCGAGATCGAATTCGATCCGAAAGCCTGGCGCGAAGGCCACGACATTCAACTCGAAAAAGCCGTCAGTTTGCTGATGGAAGAGTTGAAGAAGAACCCGCCGAAGCCGACCCAGCGCCCCGCGTACCCGAACTACCACAACGGGCCGAAGGCGGTGGCCGGATCGGGGAACGGATCAGGGAATTGAGCTTTCGCCGATGGGATAACGCGGACCGCCGGTTTGCGTTATCCTATCGGCGAAAGGAGCGGTTTTATGAAGATGTATGACGTGATTATTGAGCGGCAGGACGGCGCCTACCGCGCGTTTGTGCCAGCATAAAGATTGGACGAAGTGAAAAAGGAGTAGTGATGAAGCTAGTCGCAAGATTACTGCTGGCCTTGATGGCCCTCGTCATGCTGTTTGCCGTCGCCCCGGCCCAGCAACTGCAAATCAAGACGCACACGCTCAAGAATGGGATGAAGATCATCATCGAAGAGGATCATTCGATTCCGAACGTGGCGCTGTACATCTTCTACCGCATCGGCTCGCGCAACGAGCGGCCGGGCACGACCGGGCTGTCCCATTTCTTCGAGCACATGATGTTCAATGGCGCGAAGAAATACGGCCCGAAGCAATTTGACGTCGTGATGGAGGCCAACGGCGGATCTAACAACGCTTACACCAGCAATGATCTGACGGTCTATCAGGACTGGTTTCCGCGTTCGGCGCTCGAACTGATCTTCGATCTCGAAGCCGACCGCATCGCCGATCTGAGCTTCGATCCCAAAGTCATCGAATCGGAGCGCGGCGTCGTCGCATCCGAGCGGCGCACCTCGGTTGACGCGAACAATTTCGGCATCCTGTACGAACAGCTTTCCGCCACGGCCTACACGGCGCACCCGTACCAATGGCCGGTGCTCGGATGGATGGTGGACATCGAGAATTGGAAGCTGGAAGACCTCAAGCGGCATTTCGAGATGGGCTATTCGCCGTCGAACGCGACGATGGTCGTATCCGGCGCCGTCAAGTCCGAAGAGATCATCAAACTGGCCGAAAAATATATCGAGCCCATCCGGTCGCACGCGCCGCCGCCGCCAGTCACCACGCGCGAGCCTGAACAATTGGGCGAACGCCGCGTCACTGTCAAAAAGTTCGCGCAACTGCCCCTGCTGATGATCGGCTATCACACGGTGGACGCGAAGAGCCCGGACTATTACGCCTTGCAGGTTTTGCAAACGATCCTCTTCTCCGGCCAAAGCTCGCGGATGTACCAACGCCTTGTGGACAAGGATCAGATCGCGCTCTTCGTCAACGGCGGGGTCGGGCCGGCCTTCGACCCATCGCTTTTCACCATCACCGCGCAACCCAAAGCCAACGTGCCGCCCGAAACGGTCGAGAAGGCGATCTACGAAGAGTTCGACAAGGTCAGGACGCAAGCTGTCGCCGATCAGGAGCTGGAGAAAGCCAAGAACATTCTGCTCGCCAATTTTTATCGCTCCTTGAAGACGATCAACGGGAAGGCCAACACGCTCGGCAGCTACGAGGTCTTCTTCGGCGACTATCGCAAGCTCTTCACCGCCGCCGATGATTACGCCAAGGTCACCAAAGCCGATCTGCAGCGCGTCGCGCAGAAGTATTTCACCGACAAAAACCGCACGGTGGCGACGCTCGCGCCTGAAAAGGCGGAGGAAGGAAAGAAGGCGGTGGGCAGCGGGCAGTAGGCAGTGGGGAGTGGGGAGTGGGGAGTGGGGAGTGGGCATTTTGTCATTTTCCATTTGAGATTTGAGATTTGCCGTTGCTCGTAGGCCGACTCGATCGATCCTTGATGAACATTGATCAAAATCCGCGGCGGTCTCAAATCTCAAATCTCGAATCTCAAATCAAAGCGATGAGCGACCAGCAAGAGGAAAGATAAAGATGCTGAAACGATGTTTGATATTTTCACTGGCGCTGGCCCTGGTATTTTCAACGCCAGGCGCCGGCAAAGCGGATGAAGGCGCATTGAAGCTGCCGCCATATAAGAAGGTGAAGCTCAAGAACGGGATGACTTTGTTGTTGATGGAGCAGCGCGAAATTCCGCTCATCAGCTTCAGCTTCATTATCAAAACAGGTTCGACGGCTGACCCGGCGGGGCGAGAAGGCGCGGCCTCGCTCGTCGCCGAGTTGTTGCGCAAAGGCACGAAGACGCGGTCCGCGGATCAACTCTCCGCCGAACTCGATTTCATCGGCGGGCAGTTGGGCGCCGCCGCCGCGCTCGATTACACCGGCGGACGCGCGGAGTTCCTGAAGAAGGATTTGAGTAAGGGATTGGACCTGCTTGCCGATGCGATGCTCAATCCCACCTTCCCGCAGGACGAAGTAACCAAGGCGCTCAAACAGCGGCTCGACGGCGTCCGCGCGGCCAAAGACCAGGCGCAGGGCGTGATCGGTTCGTATTTCAACGCCTACCTCTTCGGCAATCATCCGTACGGCCGCCCGATGGGCGGAGACGAAAAGTCGCTCGCGGCGATCACGCGCGAGGATGTGGCCGGATTTTACGAATCCGGCTACACGCCTTCGAACACGATCCTTGCCGCCGCCGGCGATTTCAACGCGGCGGAGATGGAGCGGATATTGACCGAGAAGTTCGGCGGCTGGGTGGCGAAGAACGCGCCATCAGCCAGCTTGCCCGAACTGGCGCCGGCGCAGGGCAAGCGGTTGTTGCTTATTGACAAACCCGACGCCACGCAGACGTTTTATCAGATCGGCAATCTCGGCATCGCGCGGACCAATCCTGACCGCGTGTATATCCAGGTCGTCAACACACTCTTCGGCGGGCGCTTCACCTCGATGCTCAACGATGCGCTACGCGTCAGCTCGGGATTGACCTACGGCGCGCGGTCGTCCTTCTCCGAGAATCGCGCGCGCGGCCCGTTCGTCATCTCGACCTTCACACGCAACGCGACGACCGAGAAGGCGATCGATATGACGCTGGACATCCTCAAGCGGCTGCACGAGCAGGGAATCAGCGAAGCGGATTTGAAATCGGCGAAGACTTACATCAAAGGGCAATTCCCGCCGCAGATCGAAACGACCGATCAACTGGCCGCGCAGATCGCGCAACTGGAGTTTCACGGCCTGAACGAAGGCGAGATCAATAATCTCAACGCCAAGATTGACGCGATGACGATTGACGACGCCAGACGAGTGATCAAGCAATATTTTCCGCTCGACAACCTGGTCTTCGTCCTGATCGGCAAAGCGAGCGAGATCGAAAGCGTGGCGAAGAAGTACGCGTCGAAGATGGATACCAAATCAATCAACCAACCTGGCTTCTAAAAGGAGTCGTTCACGCCGCAGTGAGCGACGCTCAGAAACAATGAAAACGCGGCGCGCGATGTCCGACAAACTTCAGTTTGTCGTGGCTCCCGCAATGGGCGCGCTCCGGGAGCCACGACAAACTGAAGTTTGTCGGACATTTTTCGAGGAGAGAACGAGATGAAAAAGATACTGACCCTGGCGGTTTTATGCGCCTGCGCCAGCCTCGGCTTTGCCCAAAGCGACAAGACGCTGCTTTTGCAGGAACCCGCGTTGAGCAAGACGCAGATCGCGTTCACCTTTGCCGGCGACTTGTGGACAGTGGCGCGCGAGGGTGGCGAGGCCACGAGGCTGACAACCGGCGTCGGGTTCGAATTCCTGCCGATCTTTTCGCCCGACGGGGCGCGGATCGCGTTCACGGGGCAATACGACGGCAACGTCGATGTCTTTATCGTTCCGGCCAGCGGCGGCGTGCCGCGGCGTTTGACTTATCATCCGGGCGCGGATGTCGCGATCTCCTGGACGCCCGACGGCAAGAGCATTCTCTTCCGTTCGGGGCGCGCCAGCGATTCGCCAGGCTACCAAAGGTTTTTCACGATTCCCGCCGAGGGCGGCTTTGAGACGGAAGTTCCGCTGCCGATGGCTCACGACGGCTCTTATTCGCCTGACGGATCGAAGCTGGCTTACATGCCGCTCGCGCCGGCGTTCGCGCAATGGAAGAATTATCGCGGCGGCACGATGACCAAAATCTGGCTGGCCAATTTGAGCGATTCCACCGTGGTTGAAATCCCGCGCGCCAACGCCAACGACAATAATCCGATGTGGATCGGCGACAAGGTTTATTTCCGCTCCGACCGCAACGGGCGCTTCACGCTCTTCGAATACGACACAAAAACGAAGAAGGTCACGCAAGCGATCAAGAACGACGGTCTCGACATCAAGTCAGCCTCGGCCATGGCGGGAGGAAGCCCCGACGCCATCGTTTACGAACAGTTTGGCGAGGTCAAACTCTTCGACCTGAAGTCGGGCAAGACGAGCAAGATCAACATCACGCTCAACGCCGATCTGGCCAGCGTGCGCCCGCGTTACGAAAGAGTCGCGAACCGCATCGCCAACGTCCAGTTGTCGCCGACCGGCGCGCGCGCCGTCTTTGAAGCGCGCGGCGAGATCATCAGCGTGCCCGCCGAAAAGGGCAACGCGCGCAACCTGACCAATTCGCCCGGCGCCGCCGACCGCGACCCCGCGTGGTCGCCCGACGGCAAATGGGTCGCCTATTTCAGCGACGCCTCCGGCGAATACGCGCTGCATCTCTCCCCGCAATCCGGCCTCGGCGAAGTGAAGAAGATCAGCCTCGGCAGTCCATCGTCGTATTTCTACTCGCCACGGTGGTCGCCCGACAGCAAGAAGGTCGCCTTCACCGACAAGCGCCTCAATCTCTGGTACGTGGACATCGAGAAAGGCGCGCCGGTCAAGGTGGACACGAACACGTATGAAAATCCCTGGCGCGTGATGGACCCGGACTGGTCGCCCGACAGCAAGTGGGTCGCGTACACCAAGCAGTTGAAGAACCGCATGTGCGCCGTCTTCGTTCATTCGCTCGAATCGGGCAAATCAACGCAAGTCACCGACGCGCTGAGCGACGCGCGCTTCGCCAATTTCGACAAGAACGGCAAATATCTTTACTTCACCGCCAGCACCAACGCCGGCCCGGCCACCGGCTGGCTGGATATGTCGGCTTTCCCGCACCAAACGACGCGCAGCGTCTATGTCGTCGTCTTGAAGAAGGGCGAGCCTTCGCCGCTCGCCGCTGAGAGCGACGAAGAAAAGATCGCTGAAGAGAAGAAAGACGAAGCGCCTAAACCACCGGCCAAGAAAGAGCCTGTCACGGTCACAATTGATTTCGACCGGATCGGCCAGCGCATCCTTGCGCTGCCGATTCCCGCGCGTAACTACGTCGGAATGGGAGTGGCCAAGCCTGGCGTCCTCTTTATCGCCGAGGGCGGAGCAGGCGGATTGCTGGGATTGTTAGGCGGCGGCGGCCTTACTATCCACAAGTTCGAACTCGAAAAGAGGAAATTCGACAAAGTGCAGGAAGGCGTCACCTCGTTCACGCTCTCGGCCAACGGCGAGAAGATGCTGGTGGGCCAGGGCGCCGGCCCCGCGCAGCGTTTCACGGTCATGCCGACGATGATGCCCGCCAAGCCCGGCGAGGGCGTTTTGAACATCGGCGACATGGAGGTTTATGTTGACCCGAAGGCCGAATGGCGGCAGATGTACAACGAAGCCTGGCGCATCCAGCGCGACTTCTTCTACGATCCGGGACTGCACGGACTCGAGTACGAAAGCACGAAGAAGAAGTACGAAACTTATCTGGACAGCGTCGGGCATCGCGAAGATCTAAACTACCTCTTCCGCGAGATGCTCGGCAACATGTCCGTCGGTCATCACAACTCCGGCGGCGGCGACGCCCCACAGCCGAATTTCGTGCCGACTGGTTTGCTCGGCTGTGATTTCAAAGTCGAGAACGGCCGTTACCGCTTCGCCAAAATCTACAACGGCGAAAACTGGAACCCGAACCTGCGCGCTCCGCTCACTCAACCCGGCGTCGAGGTCAACACCGGCGATTACCTGATCGCGGTCAACGGGCGCAACGTGACCACGGCCGACAATGTCCACAGCTTCTTCGAATCGAAGGCCAACAAGCAGGTCTTGATCAAAGTCAGCGCGAACCCCGACGGATCGAGTTCCCGCGAGTACACCGTTGTACCCGTGCCGAACGAAGTGGGCCTGCGCAACCTCGACTGGATCGAAAACAACCGCCGCAAAATCGACCAGATGTCGGGCGGCAAGCTGGCGTATGTCTATCTGCCCGATACCGCTGGAGGCGGCTACACGAACTTCAATCGCTACTACTTCTCGCAAATCGACAAGGAAGGCGCGGTGATTGACGAACGCTTCAACGGCGGCGGCACGGCGGCCGATTACATCATTGATTACATGCGCCGCCCGCTGATGAACAAATGGACCACGCGCGAAGGCGAGGATTTCTCGACGCCCTCGGCTTCGATCTACGGCCCGAAGGTCATGATCATCAACGAATACGCCGGCAGCGGCGGCGATTTGATGCCCTGGCTTTTCCGCAAAGCCGGCGTCGGGCCGACGGTCGGCAAACGCACGTGGGGCGGGCTGGTCGGCGTTTACGATTTTCCGCCGCTCGTTGACGGCGGTTTTGTCAGCGCGCCGCGCGTGGCCTTCTACAACCTGCAAGGCGAGTGGGATGTCGAAAATTACGGCACGCCCGCCGATGTCGAAGTCGATCTCGATCCGGCGGCGTGGCGGCAGGGCAAAGACACGCAACTCGAAAAAGCAGTCCAGGTCGCGATGGATTTGCTGAAGAAGAACCCGCCGCTGAAGCCAAAGAAACCTGCTTATCCGAATTACAACAACGGGGCGGGGCCACTGGCTGGCGGCAGTGGGAACGGCAAGGCGCCGGGCGGCGCGGCAGTCAAAACCACAAAATCCGGCGGGCAGCGGTAACATTGTTTAAGCGCGGAATGGGCGCGCGCGGCAAACTCGCCGCGCGCGCCTTCCTGCCTTTCTGTTGACTCAGGTCCCATCCCTGCCCGCAGTAGCGTTGTAGGCGCGTCGTTTCTTACGGAACTGCCACGGGCGGAACTGCCACGGGCAGTAATGGACAGCGCTCCCGAGGCGGATTGTAAAATCTCGTAAAACTCTTTTCCGACGTGCAAAGCGTCGCCGCTCACTTCCTGATCTCAACCTATACTTCAGCCCTCATCCGAGAGAATTCCGTAAGTGACAATCAACGTTTTCAACCACGAAGGAGGTTGTTATGACACGCTTAAACTTATTCGCAGCGATTCTGTCTCTGTTCTCGCTGACTACCGCCGCGTTTGGGCAGAACTATGAGGCGGGCAATCGCATCGCCGTCAAATCCGAGGTTCTCGGCGAAGAGAGGGTGATATTGGTCCACACGCCGCCCGGATATGAGCGTGGCGGGCAGCGGTACCCAGTGCTCTATTTGACCGACGGGAACGCGCATCTCGCCCATACGGTCAGCACGATTGACTTCCTCTCGCGCAACGGCCGGATGCCTGAATTGATCGTAGTGGCGATCAACAACACCGACCGCACCCGCGATCTGACTCCGACCAACGCTTCGATGTGGCGCGCTGACGGAACCGAAGCCAAGCTGCCGACCAGCGGCGGCGCGGACAAGTTTCTGAAATTCATCGAGACCGAATTGATCCCGAAGATCGAAAAGGATTACCGCACGCAACCCTATCGCGTCTTCGCGGGCCATTCGTTCGGCGGGCTGTTTGCGATTCACGCTTTCCTGACCCGACCTGAAGTCTTCAACGCCTACATCGCCGTCAGTCCGACGATGCATTGGGACAACCACCTGCTTTCGCGCAAAGCCGAGGAGTTCTTCAAAGATCGAAAAGAGCTGAACAAGACGCTCTATTTCACTCTCGCCAACGAGGGCGGCGAGGCGCGCGTGGGCCTCGACCGGTTCAAAGCCATACTCGCGAAAAACAAGCCGAAGAACTTCGAGTGGGGATCGATGCTGATGGAAGACGAAGACCACGGCTCGGTCGTGATGCCCAGTCATTATCAAGGCTTCCGCAAGGTCTTCGAGGGATGGCAGGTCGCGGCGGACATCGCAGCGGGAGGCGCGCCGGCGGTCGAAGGTCATTACAAGAAGCTTTCGTCCAGGTTCGGTTACGCGATCACGCCGCCCGAGGCGTTGATGAACAATCTCGGTTATCAGCTAATGGGCGCGGGAAAGATGGACGATGCGATCGCCGTTTTCAAATCGAACGTCGAACGTTATCCGAACTCCGCCAACGTCTATGACAGCCTCGCCGAGGCTTACGAGAAAGGCGGCAAGCTCGATCTGGCCAGACCGAATTACGAAAAGGCCGTCCAGTTGGGTGAGCGCTCCAACGATCCGAACCTGCAGGTTTACAAGACCAATTTTGAAAGAGTGGATGGGATGTTGAAGAAGACCGCGGATGCGAAAGGGAAGTAACGCAAGTCAGTACCGCGAGCGGTAGCGAGCGAGTCTCGATCAGCGAGCGGATTTAGGATGTGACGCTCGCTACCGCTCGCGGTACTGACTCGGAACGCTCGCTACCGCTCGCGGTACTGACTCGGAACGCTCGCTACCGCTTGCGGTACTGACTCGGAACGCTCGCTACCGCTCGCGGTACCGATTCGGCAATTTCGGTGTATCATTGTCGCGCCCATCACAGGACTTTAGAACGACAAGGGTATGCCTGATGCTGAATACAAATCTGACAACAACGATCACCAGTGAAACAAAAGTTTCTCCAGCCTTTGCTCCATTCCTCGCGGACAGCGGTCCAAACGACATCCGTGACGCCATCGTCATTTTCCGCTCGACCGGGCAGGAAGAACCGCCCGCGCGCGGACGACTGCGAGCGTCGAAGACGAAACTCAAAGAGGTCGAATCGCGCGCCCGCTCGCAGCAGGCGATCCAGCGCGAGGTTCTCGCCAGTTATCAGAAAGCCGGGAGCGAAAGCCTGTCCGTCAAACAGGAATTGCAGGTCTCGACCATCGGCTCCAGCGCGCTGCCGGTCGCCGCGGTCGAGGTTACGCCGAAGACTTTGCCGATACTCGCCGAACAAGAAGACGTGATCGCGATCCTGCCGAACCAGAGGATCAGCCTGATCCGGCCCAAAGAGGTCGATTACAAAGAACTGGTGCGGCAGGAAGAGAAAGACGGTTTGACATGGGGGTTGAAACAGCTAGAGATTCCTGAGTTGTGGGAAACGACCAGGGGCCAAGGGATCAACGTCGCCGTGCTCGATACCGGCGTGTATGCGGATCACGCGGCGCTCGCCGGGCGCGTCGCGGATTTCATTGTGGTTGATCCGCTCGGCCGCCGGATCAAATCGGAGCCCGGATACGATTGCGGCACGCACGGCACGCATGTATGTGGCACGATCGCCGGGGGCAAGACCGCCGCGGGCGTTTCTATCGGTGTGGCGCCTGAAGCCAGTCTATTTGTCGCCGGTGTGTTGATCGGTGACGCGACGCTGCGCACGCTGATGGAAGGCATCTCGTGGGCGGTCGAAAAAGGCGTGGACATCATCAATATGTCGCTGGGCTTCAGCTACTACGAGCCGCTCTTCGACGAGGTCTTCAAAATCCTGCTCGACCAGTTCGGCATTCTGCCCGTCGTGGCCATCGGCAACGAAAATCATGGCAGCAGTTGCTCTCCGGGCAACGCGGCCAACGCTTTTTCGGTCGGCGCGGTCGAGAAGGTTAAAGGAGGCAAGTCCGACGTGGCCTTCTTCAGCAGCGGCGCGAGCCTGGTTTTTCCGGGTGAGGACAACAGCGTGGTCGTCACCAAACCGGATGTGGTCGCGCCGGGCGCGCAAATCTTCTCCTGCATCCCGCCGGAAAAACGGCCCGGTGGCGTGTTCGACTACAGCTATATGAATGGGACTTCGATGGCGACGCCGCACGTAGCGGGCGTGGCGGCGCTGCTAATGGCAGCCAAACCCGAGGCGCCGGTGGCCGACATCATCCGCGCGCTGAAAGAGACCGCCAAACACCCAGGCGGCGACAGATTGCGCCCCGACAACCGCTGGGGCTACGGGATAATTCAACCCGCAGGCGCCTTGCAGGCATTGGGTTGATCAGTGCTACAATGCCTTCGCCAGTGATGGTTCAAGTTCAGTGGCGTTAAAAAGAGAAAAGACGGCGAAAAACTTATCGTAAATTTCAGCGGGCAATTTGCGCTGGCCTTCACGGGCTGTGAAGTATCGGCCGCCCTGTCTTGACGCCACCGGTTCAAGTAGGTGTCCCAATGAATATAGGAAATGATCACCCAAAGATTAGCCGGGAGTTCAGCCGCAGGCTGGACCGGTTGCAACTACGTGACAAGGTGCGCGCCATTTTGATGCTGCGCGCCGAAGGCAATGGCGGAGGCGGCGCGGGCGGCAGAATCTCCGGCGCCAAACGGCCGTCGCGCGCCGAACGTCAAAAGGCCGCCGAGAAGATCAGTCAATCGGCCGAAGCCGCCTTGCCTGAGATTGATCAGATTCTGGAGAAATTCGACGGACATCGTCTGGCCGAGCATCCGAGTTCGGTCGGCGCCATCCCGGTCGAAACCACCGTCAGCGGCGTGATTGCGCTGGCCGATGCTGACTGCGTCAAAACGATTCTGGAAGATCAATCTATTTTCCCTCCCACCGCTTCCAGCTCGGATAGTTGAACGTTTCGACGCCTCCTCAAACCCGCCCATTCAGGCCATCCTCACTGGCTATTCCGCAATACTTCGTTTCGGAACCGGAAATTGAAATGCGAATAACTCCCATCACACCACTGAGCGTCCTCTCGCTCATAATGTCTATTTTTATCGGAGGTTTGAGATTGAACGCCGAGGTATACGAAGAGATGAACAGCGCCATTGCCGCATCGGGCCAGATCGTCATCGTGACGACCAGAGACTGGAACGCGGTTGACGGTGAGATGCGGCGGTACGAACGCGGCTCAATCGACCATAAGTGGAAGATGGGTGGCGAAAAAATACCGATTGTCGTCGGTCGCGGCGGAATGGCTTGGGGCAAAGGCTTGCACGGCGATGCGATTGGCGACGGGCCGGTGAAAAAAGAGGGCGACGGGCGTTCGCCCGCGGGGATTTTCAGCCTCAGTTCCGCGTTCGGCTACGCGCCGCGCCAGCAGGCGGGCGAGGTGAAGCTGCCTTACGAGCAAGCCGTCGCGACGCTCGAATGCGTGGACGATCCGCGGTCGGCGCATTACAACAAAGTCATTGATCGCGCGGGCGTCAATAACCCCGATTGGAAAAGCTCGGAGCTGATGCGGCGCGATGATGATCAATACCGCTGGGGCGTGGTCGTTGACCACAACGCCAAAGGCGAGCCGGGTTGCGGCTCGTGCATCTTCCTGCACATCTGGGAGGCGCCCGGAAAGGGAACCGCCGGTTGCACCGCGATGGAGGCGGCGAAAATGCAAGATGTGTTGCGCTGGCTAGATGCGAAGAAGCGGCCCGTGTTGGTTCAACTGCCGCAAGCCGAATTCGAGCGGCTGCGAAAAGCATGGGGACTGCCGATCTGATTTAGCGCAGATCGCGCTCCATTGGTATAAGGCATTCACAAGAGCGTGGCGGCGCGGTATAGTGCGCCGCAATGGTCAAACAACTTCTGCTGACAACGCTAGTGTTGTTCTTGTCCCTGCCGCAAGCGCAGCAGGGACAGGCGCAGCGCGCGCCCGCCGAAGCCGCCTTCAATCTCGCGATGGGATTGCAACAGCAGAGCCAATGGCCGGAAGCCGCCGCCGCCTGGCGCAAATTTCTTGAGCTTGATCCGCAGCACGCAGGAGCGCATGCCAATCTCGGCGCGGTCCTGGCGCGGTTGGGTCAATACGATGAGGCGGTCAAAAGTTATGACAATGCGTTGCGGTTAAACCCGCAACTCACCCCTGCGCTCTTCAACCTGGGCGTGACGCATTACCGCGCCGGGCAATTTGTTAAAGCCGCTGAAACGCTCGGCCGTTATTTGGCGGCCAGGCCGGACGCGTGGCAGGCGCAGCAAATGCTCGGGCTTACGCTGGTTGAACTCGGGCGTGATGAAGAGGCCGCGCCATTGCTGGAAGCGGCGCTCAAGGTCAACCCACAGGATGTATCGCTGCTCTTCGGCCTTGGGCTAAGCTATTTGCGCCTGAATCGCCCGGAGGTCAAAACGATGATTGACCGGTTGGCCGCGACCGCGACCGGGGCGCCGTTTGCGCATCTATTAAAGGGACAAAACTACCTCGCCGATTCGGACTACCAGCACGCCGGCGAGGCTTTGGAAGCCGCCGCGAAACTTTCCGACGACTTGCCACGCCTGCATTTCTCGCTCGGCGTCGCGTACTTGCGCACGGGCCGCAATCAGGAAGCGATTCGCGCGTTCGAGCGCGAACTGCAACGGCTGCCGCGCGATTACTGGACGCTCTATTACCTAGCGTTCTTACATGACGCCGAAGGGCAGTTTGACGCGGCGCGCGAAAGGGCGCAGCTCGCTTTAACGCTTCAACCGCGTTCCGCTGACGCCAGCGCGTTGCTCGGCAAGGCGCTGCTCAAACAAGGCAAGGCCGCCGAGGCTGTGCCGCCCTTGGAGATCGCCGTCGCGCAGAATCCGAATGATTCAAACCTGCGGTTTCAGCTTGCCCGCGCGTATCAACAGAGCCGCCGCCGCCAGGACGCCGCGCGCGAATTCGCCGAAGCCCAGCGGCTCAAAGATCAGGGCATTGAGAAAGAACGCAAAGGGGCGAAGCCGTGAAGTGGCGCCTCATCGGAGTTCCTGGTAAGATGGCTGGCGCGTAAGGGACGCATCCGGTCCGCGGAAAGGGTAGAAGCCCACCCATTTGCAGTAGATTTTCGCGAACCTTCTTTCAGCCCGATATGCGGACGACGGGCGCTTCGATGAAAGGAGTTCGCTATGTCGAATGATTCCCAAGAAGTACCACGCCAACTTCCCGACCATCCCAATCTCCGGCATCTGAAGGACCAAGCCAAGGACCTGCTCAAGGCCGGCGGCGCTAAATCGATCACCGACGCTCAGTTCAAGATTGCTCGTCTCTACGGATTTTCGAGTTGGCCAAAGCTCAAGGCCCACGTCGACTCACTCAAGGAGGTCGGGAGCCTCAAGCAGGCAATCGACGCTGATGACGTGGATCTCGTCAAAACGCTCATGACTCGCAACCCCACGCTGCACCGGGCTCCGCTCGGCTATGGCCAAAGTGGTCCGCTCACTTGGGCGGCAGAATGCCGTATCCCGTGGGGACCGCCGAGCCCGGAGAGGCTGGAGATGGCGAAGTGGATGATCGAGAACGGGTCGGATGCGCATCAGGGGGGCGATGCGCCGCTCATGCGCGCGGCGCTCAATGCAGTGCGCGTTCCAATGATGGAAGTACTCCTGACTTACGGCGCGGATGTGAACGCCAAGTGGAATGGTAATTTCCCCATCATCTTCGCCGCTTGCGAAGCGGTCAACGCAGTGTCACTCAAATGGCTGTTGGAGCATGGAGCGAATCCGAATTGCGGCGGCGCCTACGGCTGCGCGACGGCGCTGGATTACCTGATCTGCGCGTACGCGCGCTCGCCGCAGCTCCCCGCTTGCATCGATCTCATCCTCGAAGCCGGCGGAAAGACCAAATACGATGCGCCGGGAGTCTTGGATCTGCTTTGCGGCAAAATCGAGCGACTGGCAGAGCAGCTTGACGCAGACCCTGACCTGGTCGACAGACGATTTCCTGAACTCGACTGCGGCCAAACCGGCGATCGCCTTCTACTGCTGCGAGGAGCGACGCTGCTGCACGTGGCTGCGGAATACGGCCATCTTGAGGCCGCCAGGCTTCTCCTCGATCGCGGGGCGCAAGTCGACGCGAAAGCGACAGTGGATGAAAACGGCGTCGGCGGCCAGACGCCCATCTTTCACGCGGCGACGCAGTTCAATGATTGGGGATTTCCTGTGGCGCAATTGTTGGTGGAACGCGGCGCGGATCTCTCCATTCGGGCGAAACTTCCTGGCGCCTATGAGCGGCCTGGCGAGGTGGTCGAATGCGCGCCATTAGGATACGCGCTGCGGTTTCCCGGCGGCGAGGGGAAGACCGTGACGCTGTTGCGAGAGCGAGGGGGGCTGGAGTAACCATCATCAGTAGATCACGAAATGGAGGAATCATTTCATTTTCCATATTCCATTTGATATTTGGCATTTGTCATTGCCCCGGAAAATGCCCAACGTTCATTGGGCGTTGACCCGATCCGAACTCTGGCAATGTCAAATGCCAAATATCAAATGGAATATGGAAAATGCCCTTCTTCCATTTGTCATTTGGCGCCTTTGTTCTCGGTCACTGTCAGCGTTCGATCCACCGCTTTCACATTGACCGTTTCTCTCGCGCCACTTGGCCAGCGAATCTCCAGCTTGTCCACTTTTGTGGCCCTGCCCAAACCAAAATGGAGTCGCAGATCGGATTGTGAGCAATAGCTCGCGCCGCTGATGACGTCGGCGCGTTGGCGTTTGCCGTCAGCCGTTAACCAGACCGTCGCGCCAATCGCGTCGCGCGGGCTTTTCGCGCCGCCAATCAGTTTCACCGACAGCCAATGCCCGGTGTTTTTCGTCTCATTACGCAAGACGGTTGGCGTGTCATCGCAATTGTTGAGCACGACGTCTATGCGCCCGTCGTTGTCCAGATCGCCTACGCCTAAGCCCCGCGCTGATTTCACGACGGCCAGTCCGCTATTCGTCGCGGCGGACAGCAAATCGAATACCTTCCCGTTTCTGTTTTTGAACAACAGCGGCCGTTCGGCCCACGTCGTGCCCCAATCGTATTTGTCCACCTGCGGGTAGACGTGGCCGTTGGCGACGAAGACATCCTTCAATCCGTCGTTGTCGAAATCCATAAAGGCCGCGCCCCAGCCCAGGAAGGGAATCGTCGGCGTACCGTGCCCGGCGGCGAAGGTGACATCGTTATACAGCGCTTCGCCTTCATTGTGATAGAGCGTGTTGGAATCGTCGGAAAAGTTGGTGACGTAAAGATCAGGCTTGCCGTCGTTGTCGTAATCGCCCACGGCCAACCCCATTCCGGCCTGCTCGCGCCCGTCTTCGTTGAGCGCGAACCCGGAGACGAAGCTGGCGTCATCAAACTCGCCGGCGCCTTTGTTGATGTAAAGAAATTTCGGGGTCGAATCGTTGGCGACGATCAGATCGAGTTTGCCGTCGTCGTCAATGTCGCAAAACGCGGCGCCGAAGCCGTAATAGCCTTTCTCATCGGCCACGCCCGCTTGTTTGCTCACGTCCGTGAATTTGCCGCCGTCGTTGCGCAGCAGATGATCGGGCGCGCCTTCCAGGCCGCGCGGCCCGCACATCACAGGCTGGCCGCGATAGTAACAATATTTCTGACCGTCTTTGGTCGTACGCGGCTCGGGCGGATTGGCCGGATCGAAATCCACATAGCCCGCGACGAACAGGTCGAGATCGCCGTCGCCGTCGTAATCGCCGAACGTCGCGCCGGTTGACCAACTGTCAATCGCCGCGCCGAGTTTTTCGGCCACGTCTGTAAACGTGCCGTCGCCGTTATTGCGATAAAGCCGGTTCTTGCCGAAATTGGTGACGTAGAGGTCTTCCCATCCGTCGTTGTCGTAATCTCCGGCCGCGACGCCGAAGCCCCAGCGTTCGTTCGCCACGCCTCCGCGAGCCGTGACATCGGTGAACGTGCCGTCACGGTTGTTGTGAAAGAGCGCGGCGCGCGGCGCGCGCTCTTTGCCTTGCAGGGCGAGGAAGGTCGAGCCGTTGACCAGATAAATATCGAGCCATCCATCATTGTCATAATCGAAGAGCGCCACGCCGCCCGACGGCGATTCGAGAATGTAGCGTTTATCCGCCGCGCCCGAGACGTGGCGGAACTTTTGCAGGCCGGCGCGGGCGGTGATGTCGGTGTAGTAAACGGGCGCGTCGTCCACGAACCCGCCCGCGGTGATCGGGCGCGAACGGGAGTCCTTGACGGGGTTGAAGGTTCCGGCGGTGCTCGCGCCGCCCTGTGTCTGCTGGCCTTGCGTTCGGGAATCGGCTTGCGGCGAAAACATAGTTATGAAGGCGAGGAGCGGAAGCGCAAGATGGAGGCGAGTAAAAGTCATGTGAGAAGTTGAAAGAAGGCGTTATAGAACACGGATTGAACGGATGCGGCGGATCAAAGCGGATCATCTCCGTCTTGATCGGTCACATCCGTTCAATCCGTATTCTATTTTGGCCGATGGGATAGAACACTGATTGAACTGATGCGACTGATCGAGACGGATTTGGTCTGTTCCAATCGGTCGCATAGGAACAGGCAAGATTGGGACATCCGATCAACATCATTCTCCATATTCAATTCCTCCTTCTCCATTCTTGGGCGAGAAGAAAGGCGCTTTTCTCCTGCCCGAGAATGGAGAAGGAGGAATTGAATATGGAGAATGGCGCCGGCTCAATCAACCTCTCGTATCCCAATCCTGTCTGCTCCGATTTAGAAGGAAAGCCTCAGAGCCATCTGAATCTTGCGCGCGTCGCGCGTCGATGTCAGTTGGCCGAATGTGCCCGGATTCGTCACCGGGCTATTGGCGTTAGCCACATTGCCGATGCCCGTGTTGATGCCGAACCATTGCAGATGGTTGAAGATGTTGAAGAACTCGGCGCGGTATTGCAACTTGATCCGCTCGGTGAACTTGAAGTCCTTGAACAGCGAGAGATCGAAGTTGGTGAATCCGGGGCCGCGCAGGAAGTTGCGCCCGGTGTTGCCGAGTTCGCCGTCTCGCGGCCGTCCGAAGACGAAGGGGTCGAACCACAGGCGCCTGGCGAAATCCTTAATGATGATTTGGCCGCCCCGGTGATCGGCGCGCGGGCCGCCGCCGAGCGTGCCGGCGTTGCCGTTGGTAGTGACCGAGAACGGCAGGCCGCTCCAGAAGCGAGTCACGCCGGAAATCTGCCAGCCGTCGAGGATCGTGTTGGCGACCGGGTTGTCGCCGAGTTTCTTCCCGACATTGGGCACGTTGTAGATGTAATCGAGCGTGAAGACGTGCGTGCGGTCGTAGCCTGCCACCGCGCGTTCACGTAAACGATTGAGGAAGTAGGCCAGCGTGTCGGTGTCGCCGTCGGTTTCGTCAATCGCCTTGCTCCAAGTGTAATTGACGTTGAAGGTGAGGTTGCTGCCGAAGCGGCGGCCCAGGCGGGTTTGCAAACTGTGATAGTTGCTGCTCGCGCCGAATTCGACAAAGGTGACGCCGGCGTAACCTTTGAACGGGCGGATCGCGTTCGCTGTGTTGTTGGCGGCGGTCAACGGGTTGTTCGTCGTGACAGTGGTCGTGCCGAGCGGCAGCGTGTTGATGTCGCGCTGGTACATCAGATGCCGCGCGACATTGCCGTTGTAGGAAACATCCAGCCCGATCTGCCAAGGCAATTCCTGTTGAACGCCCAGGCTCCACGACCAGACCGTCGGAATCTTGCCTTCGGGATCGATGGCGCGAATGCCGACAGGGAAGCGCAGCCCGCTTGCCACGAGTTGCGGACCGAGGTTATCCAGGTTGCCCGCGGACAACTGCGGCGTGTAGGTCAACGGCGGATTGCCTAGGCCGTCGAAGTAGGTGTTGTTCTGGCGTTGCCGTTCGAAGAAGTTCCCCGCGCCACCGCGCACCGCCGTCTTGCCGTTGCCGAAGACATCCCACGCGAAGCCGAAGCGCGGCGAGACTTGGTTCTTGCGGTGCTGGACGCCGCCCGACGGAATGCCGTTGCCCTCTTGAATCATTCCGTTGAACGGATCGCCGGAGCCGGGGATGATCGAGCCGTTGGTCGGCCCGCTGGCCGTTTCGATGCGCACCGCTCGGGCCGGATCGTATTTGTCCACGAAGAAGTAGTTCTGCAACAGATCGCCTGTCGTGAAGGTCGGCCCCAGGTACGCGTACCGCGCGCCGAATTCGAGCGTGAGACGGCGTGAAACCTTCCAACTGTCCTGCCCGAAAAATTCCAGGCCATAGAAGCGGAACGCGCCGAAAAACTTGCCGTTGCTCTGATTAACCGATGTGTAGTTGCCGAGCAGCAGGTTTGCGAAATTGTTGCCCGTATCGCGTGGATTGTTAGCGCTCGATCCGAAGTTCAGGTTGATCGAATCGGTCCATGCGGGCTGCTGGCCGTTGCGGTTCATATTGAAGAAGACGCCGGTCTTGAATGTGTGCGCGTTCTTCACGATCGTCACGTTGTCCGTCCACGCGAACTGGCGCGCCTCGCTCTCCCAGTTGTTGGCGAAGCCGGGGAAGTTGCAACCGCCGACGCCGCAATTGAAACGCGGATAGCGGTTGCGCAGATTGGCGTCGGGATAGAGTTCCTGGAATTTGAAGCCGAGCGCGGTGCGGTCATAAATGTTCTTGTCCACGCCGTCGGCGATGTCCACGACCTGGGTCAGATGGTTGTAGCCGAAGATGAATTCATTGGTGACCGTCGGCGAGATCACGTTGACCAGATTCCATGACCAGCTCGAACCGGGTTTCTTGCGGAACTGCGGCGTGTAAGGGAAAGAGCTGGAGTTGAAGATGCCTACGCCTTGAACTTCGTTTTGCGAATCGTCCACCCAACGGAAGAAGAAGTTGGTCTTCGAACTAAGGTTGTAATCCACGCGCACGACCTCCTGGCGTTTGCGCAACCGGTATTGGTCTTGTATGAAAACGCGCAGGAGTTCCGGGTTGTTGCCGCCTGGCACGGGGACGCCGTTGGCGCGGGGGAGCGCGCCGATGAGCTTCAGGAACGCGGGGGCATTTTGATTCCATTCGCTCTGCGGCACGGTGTTGTTGGGATACGGCTGGCCGCCGATGATGTCGCCCCGCTGATTGCGCAGGATCGTGCCGGGCCTGAAGACGGTGCCCTGTTGGCAAGGCCGCGCCGCCGTTTCGCCCGGATACAGACAACTCGATCCGGCGAGCGTGTCGGCGCGAAGCAGGCGGCGGAAATCGCCGGCGAGAATATCAGGATGCGCCACATCGACAAACGGGCTGCCGAGCGGACGGTTGCCGCGCGTCGCTTCCATATTGAAAAAGAAGAAGAGCTTCGGGTCTTTGAGCGATGAGACGCCCCACAACGGAATCGGCCCGCTCACATTACCGCCGAACTGGTTCAACCGCAGTTTCGCTTTCGTGGCGGCCAGCGGATCGCGCGCGTCCAGAGCCTCATTGCGCAGGAATTCATACGCCGTGCCGTGGAACTGCCTGCCGCCGCTCTTGGTCGTCGCCGAAATCAGGACGCCAGGGTTGCGCCCATGCTCGGCGTTGAAGACCGAGTTCTGCAATTTGAATTCACCGATGGCGTCCAGGCTCATCTGCGTGAACTGGCCGTCGTTGGCGCCCACGTCGGTATTGATCGTGCCG
>Ga0187894_10001783_pt1 | contig 27004 bp, 27 predicted proteins | sample GBC1701081metaG_FD_136650 | JGI IMG/M metagenome (GOLD analysis project Ga0187894, IMG submission 136650) | White microbial mat communities from a lava cave in the Kipuka Kanohina Cave System on the Island of Hawaii, USA - GBC170108-1 metaG ... | reverse complement strand
CGAAGTCCGAGCGCCCGGCCCCCTGCGCCGGCGATCTCGGACGTCAGACGGTCGAGAGCGGATTGCTCCACGTCCACGGCCACGACGGCACCGCCTTCCCGAGCGATGATGCTCGCGGTGGCGCGGCCGATACCGGCGCCGGCCGCGGTGATGAGGGCAGTCTTGCCTTCGAAGCGTCCAGGCATCAGTTGCGCTCCTCGGCGATGAAGGGTTTGAACCCGCGGGCCTCGAGCCGCCGCACGCCGGACGCGGCATCCGCGCGGCGCGGGAACGGCCCCGTGCGCACCGGCGCCAGCGCCGCGCCCTCCGAATCCGCCGTCATGGTAACGGTCCACATCGGGGACGCCGATCGATCGTCTCCGCGAAGCCTGGCGGCCAGGCGATCCCGTGCCACGATAGAACAACCCCCCGGCGTTCGCCGGCGTTTTTTGGCGCTGTCCCGGCGGGTCGGCACCGGGCGATCCGCAGGTCCGGGGCCGTGATAGGATACGGGCCCATCCGGTCCGGTGGCCCTCGATGACACGCATGGCGCGCGCTGCAGTGGTCGGTCCGCGAGTCTGGCGCAGGTAATCGCCGATGGCCTCGCTCCACGAGCCGGCTCGATACACCGACATCGTCCTCGCCGCACTCGCGCGGTTCCCCGATCGGGTCGCCTTTCGCCAGGACGGCCGAGAGCTGACCTACGCGCAAACGGCCGATCTGCTGGCGCGCTGGGTGGCGCTCCTGCGCCAGCGAAGCCTGGGCCGCGGCCAGGGCATCGGGGTGCTCTCGCCGAATCGACCGGAAGTGTGGCTCGGCCAGACGGCAGCGCCATTCGCCGGAGGCCGCTACACCGCGCTCCATCCGCTCGGCTCCCTCGACGACCATCGCTACGCCTGTGACGAGGCGGAGCTCCGGTTCCTCTTCGTCGATCCGGTCCATGCCGAGCGCGCGGCAGCGCTGCTCGAAGGATGCCCGTCGGTCGAGTCGGTGTTCACGTTCGGCCCGGCTGACATCGGCGAGGACGTGACCGCTCTTTCTTCGGCGCTGTCCCCGGTCAAGCTCGACGGCGGACCTCACGGCGCCGAGGACCTCGCCTGGCTCCTCTACACGGGAGGAACGACGGGCGTGCCGAAGGCGGCCATGCTCCCCGAACGGGCGCTCGCCCAGATGGTGTCGAGCGTGCTCTCGGGCTGGGACCTGCCGAGGCAGATGCGGTATCTCGCGTCGGCGCCGATCTCCCATGCCGCCGGCATGCTCGTCACGCCCACGCTCCTTTCCGGAGGCACGGTCGTCCTGCTGAAGTCATTCGATCCTTCGCGCTGGCTCCACGCGGTGGCGGCGGAGCGGATCAGCCTGTCGCTCCTGGTTCCGACCATGATCTACGCGCTGCTCGACCACCCGGGTCTCGACGCGAGCGACCTCTCGAGCCTCGAGACCATCATGTACGGCGCCTCGCCGATCTCGCCCACGCGCCTCGTCGAGGCCATCCAGCGCATCGGCCCCGTCTTCTGCCAGCTCTATGGGCAGACGGAGTGCGCCGGCATCGCGACCGCGCTCTGGCGCGCCCAGCATCGGCCGGACGACCTGGAGCGCCTGCAGTCCTGCGGCATGCCGATTCCCGGCGCCCGGCTCGCCGTGCTCGACGACGACGGGCAGCCCGTGCCCGACGGCACGCCCGGCGAAATCTGCGTGCAGGGCTCCGGGGTGATGCAGGGCTACTGGAAGCAGCCGGCGCTCACCGCGGCGGCGCTCGCCGGCGGCTGGCTGCGCACCGGCGACATGGCCATCCGCGACGATGAAGGCTTCTTCTACATCGTCGACCGGAAGAAGGACATGATCGTCTCCGGCGGCTTCAATGTCTTTCCCCGCGAGATCGAGGACGTGCTGGCCACGCACCCCGCGGTCTCCGCGGCCGCGGTCATCGGCGTCCCCGATCCAAAGTGGGGAGAGGCTGTCAAGGCGCTCGTGGTGCCGAAACCAGGCGCCGCGCTCGAGCCGACCGACCTGATCGCGCTCGTCCGGGAGCGCAAGGGGCCCGTGTACGCGCCCAAATCCGTGGAGTTCCTCGACGCGCTGCCGTTGACCCCGGTGGGCAAGGCCGACAAGAAAGCGCTGCGCGCCCGGTACTGGGCCGGGCAGACGCGACGCGTGGGCTGAGCCGACGGACCAGACGAGCCGGCGCAGGAGCACAGGATCGTGTCTTCCGTCGACGGCCTCTTCGATCTGACCGGGAAGATCGCCCTCGTGACCGGCGGCAGCCGCGGGCTGGGGCGGGCCATGTCGCTGGCGTTCGCGCACGCCGGGGCCGATCTCGTGATCGCGAGCCGCAAGCTCGACGCGTGCGAGGCCACCGCGGCCGAGGTGCGGCAGATCCCCGGGCGCCGGGCCCTGGCCGTGGCGTGCCACGTCGGCGACTGGCGGCAGGTCGAGGCGCTCGCCGAGGTCGCGTATCGCGAGTTCGGCCGGGTCGACGTGCTCGTGAACAATGCGGGCATGTCCCCCCGATACGAGCGCGTGGACGGCGTCACCGAGGAGCTGTACGACAAGGTCCTCGACGTCAACCTGAAGGGGCCGTTCCGCCTCACCGCCCTCGTCGGCGCCCGCATGGCGGCAGGGGATGGCGGCTCGATCATCATGGTGTCGAGCACGGCGGCGGTGCGGCCCACCGCCGACGTGATTCCCTACGCGGCCGCCAAGGCCGGGCTCAACGCCATGACCGTCGGCTTCGCCCGCGCCTTCGGCCCCAAGGTGCGCGTCAACTGCATCATGCCGGGGCCGTTCCTCACCGACATCTCCAAGGCGTGGGACATGGAGCGGTTTCGCGAGCGCGCGCGGACCAGCATCGCGCTCGGCCGCGGAGGCGAGCCGGAGGAGATCGTCGGCGCGGCGCTCTACTTCGCGTCCAGCGCCTCGAGCTTCACGACGGGCGCCGTCCTCGGCGTCGACGGAGGCGTGCCCTGAGCGGGATGTCGACGCACGACCAGCACGCGCCGCCGGAGGTCGCTCCCGTCCGACCCGGCGAAGTCATGAACCTCTCGTCGCTCGAGGTCTGGCTGCGCCCGCGCCTCGGCGCGGTCGTGCCGGGCGTGGACGGCCCGCTGAGCCTCCTGCAATTTCCCAACGGCTCCGCCAACCTCACCTATCTGCTCCGCGTGGGCGACCACGAGCTGGTGCTGCGGCGGCCGCCCATGGGCCAGCTCGCCCCCGGCGCTCACGACATGAAGCGAGAGCACCGGGTGCTCTCGCGCCTGTGGCAGCGCTTCGACCGGGCGCCGCGCGCGTATCTGTTCTGCGACGACCCTGGCGTGCTCGGGGCGGACTTCTTCGTGATGGAGCGGCGACGCGGCGAGGTCGTGAGGGAGGCGATGCCCGCCTCGATGCGCGGGCATCGCGAGGTCGGCCGGCGCGTCGCGTTCGCGCTGGTCGACGCCATGGCCGATCTGCACGCGGTCGACCCCGCGTCGTGCGATCTCGTCGATCTCGGCAAGCCCGACGGGTTCGTCGAGCGACAGGTGCGCGGCTGGGCCAAACGATGGGAGCTGTCGAGATTCGCCGACTCGCCGCCTGCGATGGAGATGATCGCGGAGCGGCTGATCCGCGCGCTCCCGCCGATGAGCCGCGTCTCGATCGTGCACAATGATCTCAAGCTCGACAACTGCCAGTTCGATCCGGGCGACCCCGACCGCGTCGCCTCGATCTTCGATTGGGACATGACGACGCTCGGCGATCCCCTGATCGACCTCGGCACGCTGCTCAACTACTGGCCCGATCCCGGAGACTCGGAGGCGACGGCGCGTGGGACCCGGCCCGGACTGGCACGGATGGGGCTGCCGTCACGCGTCGAGATCGTCGCGCGCTACGCCGAGCGGAGCGGCGCCGACGTCGCCGCTATGCCGTGGTGGGAGGCCTTCGCGCTCTGGAAGACGGTGGTCGTGGTCCAGCAGCTCCACCGGCGCTGGGTCCGGGGCGAGAGCACCGATCCCCGCATGGCCACGATCGCCGATCGGATTCCATCGATGATCGCGGCGGCCGTCACCGTCCTCGACGGCGCCGGGCTGTAGGCGACACCCCGGCGCCGGAAGAAAGGATCCGCGCATGCTCTTCATGCTGATCGAGACGTTCCGGGATCAGGACGGCAAGGCGGTCTACCGCCGGTTCCGCGACAAGGGCCGCATGGCGCCGGAAGGGCTCTCGTTCGTCGGAAGCTGGGTCGAGGCGAGCCTCGGCCGGTGCTTTCAGCTCATGGAGTGCGACGACGTGACGCTGCTCCAGCGGTTCGTCGCCGAGTGGTCCGACCTGGCGGAATTCGAGATCGTGCCGGTCGTGCCCGGCAAGAGCGTGGCGGACGCGCTGTCCGGTCAGCTCTGATCGCGGTCGAGCCCTGACGGATGCCCACTCACGTCCGACGCCCCATCTGGAGGACGTCCTCCTGCGCCCAGGATTGATCGTGCGGCACGGTGAAGTACGGCTCGAACTTCATCGAGGCGAACCGCCAGCCGCCGGGCGTCCGCACGCAGACGTCGTCGTACCGGCCGGCCACGAGATAGGCCTTGCCGCGCGACACGCTCTTGGCCTCGAGGTAGCTCACGCCCGTCGCGCGATCCCCGTCGACCTCGACCACGTGGTTGTGGATGAACTGCTTGACGAAGTCGAGCAGCACGGGCAAGGCCGCGAAGAACTTCGTGATCTTCTGGCGGCCCCGGGTCCGACCGAGATAGCCGAAGTCCAGCTCGGCGTCGTCGGTGAACAGATCCGGGATGTCGGCGGCGCGATTGAGGTTGACGTACTCGTGGTAGCGGAGGCGCAGCGCACGGATGTCCTCGATGTCGACGAGGCGTTGCACGGAGGCCTCGAGCGTCGCGAGTCGCCGTTCGATCTCGGTCATGATCGTCTCCCTTCCGGTCGGCGTCCACGGCGCAGCCTGCCGTCCCGGCCGGCGCGCCCGGCGCGGCGATTGTCATCCGACCGGCGATGGGCGTCAACGGCGGGCCCCGTCGCCCTCGGTCCGCTGTCGACGACACGTGCGGCGGTCGTTCGTGAACCCGATACCCTGACGTAGAGGAGGATCTGCCCATGCGCCTCGAAAGGAAGATCGCCCTGATCACTGCGGCGGCATCCGGCATCGGTCGAGCGGCAGCCACGCTCTTCGCCCGGGAGGGCGCCGCCGTGGCCGTGGCCGACATCGACAAGGGACGGATCGCGGACACGGTCGACGAGATCACGAAGGCGGGCGGTCGCGCCCTCGGCATCCCGTGTGACCTCACGCGGGACGGCGATAGCCGCCGGATCGTGAGCGAAGCCGTCGCCGCGTTCGGCGGACTCGACATCGTGTGGAACAACGTCGGCCATCCCGGGCCGGGGCGGGTCGAGGGCGTCCTCATGGAGGATTTCGACATGGCGATGACCCTGAACGTCCGCAGCGTGCTGATCACGACGGCGGAGGCGATTCCCGCGCTCCGGGCTCGCGGGGGCGGGAGCATCCTATTCACGAGCTCGATCGCCGGCATCTACGGCTCGCCGTTCAGCCCCGTGTACTCCGCGGCAAAGTTCGGCGTCACCGGTCTCACGAAATCGCTGGCGCTTCGCCTCGCGGTGGACAACATCCGGGTGAACTGCGTCTGCCCGGCGCCGATCGACACGCCGATGCTCGACATCTTCATGGGGCGCCCTGACGTGGAGTCGAACAAGCACGAGAACCTCGCGCGGATGAAGCAGGCCGTGCCGCTCGGGCGCGTGGGCACGCCGATGGAGGTGGCGCAGGCCGGTTTGTTCCTCGCCTCCGACGACGCGAGCTACGTCACCGGCGTCTCGCTGCCGGTCGACGGAGGGTACACCGCGCGATAGATCATCGAAGGGGGCCAGGACGGCCCCCTTCGACCAGGAAGGTTACAATGACCGGCATGCGCGTTGGCCTCTCCATCGATCCTCCGCTCGCCGCCATTCCCGGGATGCTGGCCTCCGAGGGTCTCGACACCTTTCAAACCGTCGTCCGTGATCCTGGTCGGTTCGGAAACTATGGCGTGCCGGATGCCACCGACCGGGCGGCGCTGGCCGCGTTCCTCGCCGAGCGGTCCGCATGGGGCGTCGCGCACGGATCGCTCCTGATCAACCTGGCGAGCGCGGAGGGCCGGATCCGCAACTCCTCCGTGTCGAGTCTGCTCGCCGATCTCAAGGTCGCTGCCGAGGTCGGGCTGGCCGCCGTCTGCTTCCACGTGGGCTACTCGAAGGGTCATCCGAGCGCGGAGGCCGCGCTGCTGGTCGCGACGCGCAAGCTGGCGGAGCTGATCGAGCGCATGCCGCCTGGGCCCCGACTCCTGCTCGAGAACTCGTGCGAGGGCAGCGAGCTGGGACAGACGATCGCCGAGCTGGGCCGACTTGTCCGGGACGTCGGCGCGCCGGCCGACCGATTCGGGCTCCTGATCGACACGTGCCATCTCCACGCGGCGGGCTTCGATCTCTCGGGGCCGGAGGCCGGCGAGCGGCTGGCCGGTGCGCTCGATGACGAGCACGTGCTCGACCGGCTCGTCGCGTTTCACCTGAACGACTGCCAGCTGCCGTGCGGCGCGCATCGCGACCGCCACGCCGTCCCCGGCGAGGGAACGATCGGGTTGGGCGTGGTGGCAGTGGCCGCGCATGCCGCGTTCGCCGCGTTGCCCGGCGTGCTCGAGCTCTCCATCGACGAGGCCCGCCGCGGCCTCGCGTTCCTCCGCCAGCACGACGCGGCGCCCGTTGCCCCGCGATGAGCGGCGCGCCCCAGGTGAGGCGCGCGGACAGAGTCATGTCCGAGGCGCGCGTCGACGAGCTGCTCTCTCGCGGTTACGCCGGCCGGCTCGGCACCGTCGGCGAGGATGGCTGGCCCTACGTCGTCCCATTGCTCTACGTCCGGATCGACGGCGAGATCTGGGTGCACACGACCGCCGCCCGCGGTCATCTGCGGACCAACGTCGAGCACGAGCCGCGCGTCTGCTTCGAGCTCGACGATCCCGGCCCGGCGTTCCCGTATGGGCGCTTCGAGTGCGACACGGCGCTCGCCTATGAGAGCGTCCTCGCGTTCGGCCGCATCCGCGTCGTCCAGGGCGATGCCGACAAGCGGCGGTTCTTCGACTCGCTGATGGCGAAGTACGCCGATCCCAGCTGGGACCGCCCGCCGGGCTTCTACCCGCGCCTCGGTGACGTCACGGTGTACGCAATCACCGTCGAGCGCGTGACGGGGAAGGAAACCGCGCTGCCGGCCGCCCAGAACCGCTGGCCCGCTGTCGACAACACGAAGTCGCCCGGCGCCATTGTCTGAGCGCGCCCACCGTCACGCTCGCAACGAAGCATGGCGAAGCCAATCGACCAGTGCCCGCGGAACTTCGGTCTTGACCCCTTGGTCGCCGGCAGTGTATTGGAGGGCAAATGCCGCAGGCCCCCCTCCGGTCAGTGACGCCGGTCCCCGAGCGAACTCGTCGATGACGCCGACGCCGGAGGTCGTCCCTCGAGCGCCGGCCCGCGGGTTCGACAACCATGCGTTCCGGCTTGCGCTCGGCCGCTTCGCGACCGGCGTGATCGTCGTCACCGCGGGACCGCGGCGCGCGCCTCGTGCCATGACGGCCAACGCTTTCATGTCCGGCTCGCTCGACCCGCCGCTCATCGTCGTGTCGGTGGGACGCACGGCGCGGATGCACGACCGGCTCGCCGGGGTGCGGCGCTTCGGGGTGAGCATCCTCGGCGGGCAGCAGGAGATGGAGAGTCGATACTTCGCCGGTCAGGCGGTCGCGGGGTTCGCCCCGGCGTTCGGCACGCTCGCCGGCGTCGTCGTGCTGGCCCGGGCGCCCGTCACCATGGCCGTGCGGATCGAGCACCGCTACGCCTGCGGAGACCATACGCTGTTCGTCGGCGAGGTGGAGCAGCTGTCGGTGGAGGAGGACACGCCGCCGCTCGTGTTCTACGGCGGCCGGTACCGCGCGCTCCGGGCGTCCGGGCCCCCGGACCGCGCTCCGGAGCCCTACCCGTCGTTCTTCTGAACGGTGCGCGCGATGGCGTGGACGCCGTTCCTCGCTCGCGCGTCGCACGTCGCAACGGAAAGTGAGGAGGTGCGCCCATGAGCGTCGCATCCAAGCGGAAGACGGCCAATCGCACGCGGCAGTCGGCGCCGCCATCTGGGCCCAGGGCGGCGAAGGCGCTGCCATACACCGGCAAGGAGTTCCTCGCGAGCCTCGACGACGACCGCGAGGTGTGGATCTACGGGGAACGCGTCAAGCAGATCACCAAGCACCCGGCGTTCCAGAACTGCGCGCGGATGCTGGCCCGGCTCTACGACGCGCTCCACGAGGACCACGCGAAGGGCGAGGGCGTGCTCACGATGCCGACCGAGTGGGGCGGCTTCACGCACCGCTATTTCCGCGCGCCAACCACGGTCGACGAGCAGGTGAAGGCGCGCGACGCGATCGCGGCGTGGGCCCGGCTCAGCTACGGCTGGCTGGGCCGCTCCCCCGACTACAAGGCGGCCTTCCTGGCGACGCTCGGGGCGAACGCCGAGTTCTACGATCCGTACCAGGAGAACGCGCGGCGCTGGTACCGCTTCTCCCAGGAGCGCGTGCCGTTCATCAACCACGCCATCATTCATCCGCCGGTGGATCGCGCCATGGCTCCGGGCGCCCCCGGCGGCCCGACCGACGTGTACGCGCACGTGAACAAGGAGACGGACGGGGGCATCTACGTGTCGGGCGCGAAGGTGGTCGCCACCGGTTCGGCGCTCACGCACTTCACGTTCGTCGCGCACCACGGGCTCATCCCCGTGCAGGGCAAGAACTTCGCGATCGTGTTCATGGTGCCGACGAACGCGCGGGGCGTGAAGCTCATCTGCCGCGTGTCCAACGAGATGCGCGCGGCCATGCTCGGCAGCCCGTTCGACTATCCGCTGTCGAGCCGCCTCGACGAGAACGACGCGATCTTCGTGATGGACAACGTGTTCGTGCCGTGGGAGGACGTGTTCGTCTACGCGGACGTCGAGAAGGCGAACAACTTCTTCCCGCGCACGGGCTTCCTGCCCCGCGCGCTGATCCATGGCTGCACGCGCCTCGCCGTCAAGCTCGACTTCATCACCGGGCTCATGATCAAGGCGACGGAGATCACGGGCGCACGGGCATTCCGCGGCGTCGAGGCGAACATCGGCGAGGTGATCGCCTGGCGCAACATGATCTGGGGTCTCTCCGACGCGATGGCGAAGACGGCGGACCCATGGACGGGCGGCTGCATCCTGCCGGGCATGGAGCCGGCGGCGGCGTATCAGGTGCTGGCGCCCGAGGCGTACGTGCAGATCAAGAACCTGATCGAGAAGACGGTGGCGAGCGGGCTCATCTACCTCAACTCGCACGCGAAGGACTTCAAGGCGCCGGAGCTCAGGAAATACCTCGATCTCTACCTGCGCGGATCGAGCGGCGTGGACGCCGTGGGCCGCGTCAAGCTGATGAAGCTCCTGTGGGACGCGATCGGCAGCGAGTTCGGCGGGCGGCACGAGCTGTACGAGATCAACTACTCGGGCAGCCACGAGGAGATCCGGCGCTACGCCCTGTTCGGCGCGCTGGCGTCGGGTCAGTACGATCGCTGGAAGCAGTTCGCCGAGTCGTGCATGGCGGAGTACGACGTCGACGGCTGGACGGCCAAGGACCTGGTGAACGTCACGCCGGCCGGGGCGCTCGCGAGCGCCCCGCAGCGGGGAGGATCGCGATGATCGGGACGGGACGCGTGCATCGGATCAGCCGTCGCCAGCTGCTCGCGGGCTCGGCCGCGGTCGCCGGACTCTCGCAGGGGCTCGTGGGCCGGGCGTTCGCGCAGGGGCCGCGCCGCCTCAAGATCGGCTACGTGTCCCCGCAGACGGGGCCGCTGGCCCCGTTCGGCGAGGCCGACAAGTTCGTGATCGGCGGCGTGCAGGCGCTCGTGAAGGACGGCATCGCGATCGGCGGCAAGACGCATCCCGTGCAGGTCGTGGTCCGCGACAGCCAGTCGAATCCGAACCGCGCCGGCGAGGTCGCCGCCGACCTCATCCTGAAGGAGAAGATCGACATCATGGCGGTCGGCAACACGCCGGAAACGGCGAATCCGGTGTCCGACCAGTGCGAGCTGAACGAGGTCCCGTGCGTGTCGAGCCTCTGCCCGTGGCAGCCGTGGTTCTTCGGGCGGAAGGGCGATCCGGCCAAGGGCTTCAACTGGACGTATCACTTCTTCTGGGGGCTCGAGGACGTCATCGCGGTGTTCCTGAACCTGTGGGGCTCCGTCACCACCAACAAGGTGGTGGGCGGGCTCTTTCCCAACGACGGCGACGGCAACGCGTGGGGCGACCCGAAGCTCGGGTTTCCGCCGGTCCTCGCCAAGGAGGGCTTCAAGCTCGTCGACCCCGGCCGTTTCCAGAACTTGAACCAGGACTTCTCCGCGCAGATCGCCGCCTTCAAGAAGGACGGCGTCGAGATCGTCACCGGCGTCGTGATCCCGCCCGACATGAAGACGTTCCTGACGCAGGCGCGGCAGCAGGGCTTCCGGCCCAAGGTCGTCACCGTCGGCAAGGCGCTCCTGTTCCCCGCCGCGATCGAGGCGCTGGGCGAGCTCGGCGACGGGATGTCGACGGAAGTCTGGTGGACGCCCACGTGTCCGTTCAAGTCCTCGCTCACCGGCCAGTCGGCGGCCCAGCTCGCGCAGGCGTACGAGACCGCCACGAAGAAGCAGTGGACGCAGCCGATCGGCTTCGTGCACGCGCTGTTCGAGGTGGCGATCAGCTCGCTCAAGCGCGCGAAGGACGTGGGCGACAAGGCGGCGGTGCGCGATGCGCTCGCCGCGACGGACCTCGCCACGATCGTCGGACCCGTCGCGTGGGGCAAGGGCCCGGTGAAGAACGTGACGCGGACGCCGCTGGTCGGCGGGCAGTGGGTGCGGGGCAAGACGTACAGGTACGAGCTGGTCGTGGTCGACAACAGGACCGCGCCCGCGATCCCGACGGGCGGGAAGCTCAAGCTGCTCTGACGGCCCTCCTCGCGCTCGATCGGGTCGAGAAGTCGTTCGGCGCCGTCCGGGCCGTCGACGCCGTCACGCTTTCCCTCGATGCCGGCGTCCTGCTCGGCATCATCGGCCCGAACGGCGCCGGCAAGACTACGCTGTTCAACCTGATCGGCGGCGACGTCTCGCCCGACCACGGCGCCGTCCGCTTCCGCGACGTCGACATCACCGGGCTTCCGCCGCACGAGCGCTGTCGCCGGGGCATCGGTCGCTCGTATCAGATCCCGCATCCGTTCGGCGGGATGACCGTGTTCGAGAACGTCCTCGTGGCCGCGACGTTCGGCGGCGGCCTGCGGGAGCGCTCGGCCACCCCCGTGTGTCTCGAGATTCTCGAGAGCACCGGCCTCATGACCCGGGCGAACCGCCTCGCCGGCTCGCTCGGGCTGCTCGATCGCAAGCGCCTCGAACTGGCGCGCGCCCTCGGCACGCAGCCGTCGCTGCTCCTGCTCGACGAGATCGCCGGCGGCCTCACCGAGGCCGAGTCGGCCGAGATCGTGGCCCTCATCGGGCGCATCAAGGCGCGCGGCGTGGCCATGATCTGGATCGAGCACGTGGTGCACGCGCTCGTGGCGGTGGCCGACCGGCTCCTGGTCTTGAACTCCGGCGCGGCGATGGCGGAAGGCGAGCCGAGACGCGTCATGTCCGACCCCGAGGTGCAGCGTGTCTACCTGGGGATCGAGGCGTGAGCCCGCTGCTCGAGACTCGCGGGCTCCAGGCGTTCTACGGCGACTTCCAGGCGCTCTTCGGCATCGACTTCGAGATCGCGGAGGGCGAGGTCGTCGCGATCGTCGGGGCCAACGGCGCCGGCAAGTCCACGTTCCTCGGCGCCATCGCCGGCCTGCTCCCGGTCCCGCTATCGCAGGTGGCGCTCGACGGCGAGCCGATCGGCGGCCTCCCCGCGCATCGCATCGCGGCGAGGGGCGTGGCCCTCGTGCCCGAGGGGCGGCGGCTGTTCGCGAGCCTGACCGTCGAGGAGAACCTGCTCGCGGGCGCGTACCTCGGCCGTCCCGGCGCGTGGACGTTCGAGCGGGTCTGCGCGCTGTTCCCCGTCCTCGGCGACAAGCGGCGCGCCCATCCGGAGACGCTGTCGGGAGGACAGCAGCAAATGGCGGCGATCGGCCGCGCGCTGATGGCCAATCCGCGCCTGCTCGCCTGTGACGAGGTGTCGCTCGGCCTCGCGCCCGCCGTGGTGCGCGAGCTGTATCAGCGTCTCGCGGAGGTCGCGCGTGACGGCCTCTCGGTCATCGTCGTGGAGCAGGATGTCTCGCTCGCCCAGCGCGTCTCCTCGCGCCTCTACTGCTTCCAGGAGGGACGCGTCTCGCTGTCCGGCCGCTCCGACCGCCTCACCCGGGCCGACATTTCCCATGCCTACTTCGGCGTCTGAGCTCTACGGCTGGCTCGACACGCTGATCCAGGGCGCGCTGCTCGGCGGGCTCTACGCGCTGTTCGCCCTCGGCCTCTCGCTCGCGTTCGGCGTGATGCGCCTGGTGAACGTCGCCCACGGCGACCTGATCGTCCTCGCGTCGTTCGGCGCGGTCGCGCTCGGCGTCGCCACCGGCGCGAGCCCTGCCGTCGCGCTCGCCCTCGTGCCGTTGGGCCTCGCCGTCCTCGGCTACGCGCTCCAGCGCGGACTGCTCAACCGGACGCTCGGCGGCGACGCGCTCGCGCCGCTCCTCGTGACGTTCGGCCTGTCGATCATCGTGCAGAACGCGCTGCTCGAGATCTTCTCCGCCGACCCCCGCTCGCTCGGCGCCGGGGGATTCGAGACCGCGAGCGTGCGACTGCCGGGCGGCATCGCGCTCGGCTGGCTGCCGCTCACGGTGCTGGGCGTGGCGATCGCCCTCACCTTCGCGCTCGATCTGGCGTTCGGCCGCACGCGGCTCGGCCGGGCCTTTCGCGCGACGGCGGACGACCGCGTGACCGCCGAGCTCATGGGCATGAGCCACCGGCACGTGTACGCGATGGCGATGGCCGCCTCGCTCGGGCTCGTCGGCGTCGCGGGCGTGTTTCTCGCCGTGCGCACGACGGTGGCGCCGAGCGACGGGCCCGGCTATCTCCTCTACGCGTTCGAGGCCGTCATCATCGGCGGGATGGGATCGTTCTGGGGGACCTGGGCCGGCGGGATCATCCTGGGCGTCGTGCAGGCGATCGGATCCCGGCTCGATCCGGGCTGGGGCGTGCTCGCGGGCCATCTGGCGTGCCTCGCGGTGCTGCTCGTCCGGCCGCAGGGCCTGTTCCCGCGCACGCGATCGTGAGCCGCGGCGCGGTCAAGCGCTCGACCGCCACGAGCCGGGCCGGCGGCTGGATCGCGCTCGTGGCGGCGGCCGCGCTCGCGACGCTGCCGTGGTGGGCCGATTCGAGCACGCTGCGCCTGGTCGTCGAAGCCGTGTGCCTGCTCGTGCTCGCCGAGATGTGGAACCTGCTCGCCGGATACGCGGGACTGGTCTCGGTCGGACAGCAGGCCTTCGTCGGCCTCGGCGGCTACGGCCTCATCACGCTCGCCGATCTCGCCGGGCTCGATCCGTTCCTGTGCGTGCCGCTGGGCGGCGTGATTGCCGCGCTCGTGTCGCTGCCGGTCTCGCGCATCGTGTTTCGCCTCCAGGGTGGCTACTTCGCGATCGGCACGTGGGTGATCGCCGAGGTCTTCCGGCTGCTCGTCGCGAACACCCGGGGGCTTGGCGGCGGCTCCGGGCAGAGCCTGACCTCGATGCGCGCGTACCCGAAGGCGCTGCGCGAGACCGTGACCTACGAGATCGCCCTGGTCCTCGCCGCGCTCGCCCTCGCGGCCATCTACCTGTTCCTGCGCTCGCGCTTCGGGCTCGGGCTCACTGCGATGCGCGACAGCGAGGTGGCGGCGGAGAGCCAGGGCATCGACGTGCGCGCGACGAAGCTCGGGGTGTACGTCGCCGCGGCCTTCGGCTCGGGCGTGGCCGGCGCGCTCTACTTCCTCATGAACCTGCGCATCTCGCCCGACGCGGCCTTTGGGGTGAACTGGTCGGCGTTCATCATCTTCATCGTGGTGATCGGCGGCATCGGGACGATCGAGGGGCCGATCGTCGGGACCGCGCTCTTCTTCCTGCTGCGCGAGGCGCTCGCCGACTACGGCGCCTGGTACCTGATCGCCCTCGGCGCCGTGGCCGTGGTGACGATGCTCGCGTGTCCGCAGGGCCTCTGGGGATGGGTCGCGGCCCGCTTCGACCTCTCCTTCTTCCCGGTCCAGCGCCGTGTCGTGCTGCCCGATCCCCCGGAGCCGGCGCGGAGGGCCTGACGCGCGAGGGCTCGGTGTCAGCGCGCCCGGCGCGAGCGAGGCGGGGCGCCGCGGCGCATGGCCAGCGCGTCCTGCACTCGCTGCTGGAGATCCTCGTCGTGCGGATAGAGGCCGAGCGCCTCGACGGCGGCCTTTGAATCCGCGACCAAGCCGCGCGCGACCAGCGCCAGCAGGGCCGCGAACGCCTCCTCGTCGCGCGAGGTGGCGAGCGCGAGGATCATCGCGTGGCGAACGTCGGGCCTGTCTTCTTGGGGGAGATGGTCGCGGAGCGCCTGCACCGCGTCGGGCCGATGCGCCTCGCCGAGCGCGAGCGCCGCGGCCCGCGCGATGTCGCGATTCGCCGAGGCCAGCCGGTCGGCGACGAACGGGACAGGGTCGTCGGCCGATAGCAGCAGGAGCGCGGCGAAGGCCTCGGCGAGGACGCCGGGATCAGGGTCGCCGTGGAGCGCGAACAGCCGGAGGAGCAGGGCGATGTCGGGACGGCCGCTGGCGGCGAGGGCCCGCAGCGCGCCCGCGCGGGCCACGGGCTCGGGATCGACGAGGAGACCGACGCACGCCGGGAGCGCTCGGGAATGCCCGCTGACGACCAGTCCCATCATCGAGACCGCGCGCAGCTCGGGCGCCGTGTCGACCGGGGGCCCGAACGACGGTTCCTTCTGCACGTGCGCGGCGCCCCGGAGGTAGACGTCGGAGGCGTCCTGCCCGAGCGCGAGGAGCGCCCGGGCGATCTCGGTCTTGGCCGCGCAACCCGGGTCGCGCCGGACCGGGTCCTCGAGGAAGCGGGGGAAGGCGGCGATCAGCTCGGGGACGAGCGCGGCCAGGTCCGCCTCGCGGACGGCACGGGCCGCTCGCGCGACGACGTGGTTGCTCTTGTGGGCGAGCGAGGTGCGAATGACGGCGACACTGGCCTGGTCCTGTGGTCGCCGTGCGGCCTCGGCCAGTGCCGCGAGCGCTAGCTGGATGGGGTCGCGCCTCATCCGGCCTGCCTCATCACGATCGCCGGCCAGCCGGTCGCGGGATCGCCCGCGTGCCGTCGCTTCTCGCCCCCCGCGCGCGGTGCCACCCGCACAGTATGTGCGAACTCCGGATGACCTCACCGCTCGATCTCGCCCCGCGTCACTTGACCGGCGAGGGCCGACGGCTCACACTGCCAGGCATCCAGGCACCACGATCCGTTGCGATCAGGAGGCGTTCATGAGCCACCCCGACGTGCCGGCCACTCCCATCGCGCCCCGCTCCGTGAACCACGTGGTCCTCAACGTCCGCGACATCGAGGCCTCGCACGCGTTCTGGACGGAGATGCTCGGATTCAAGTTCGTCGGTCAGCTCAAACCTCGCCCGGGGCGGCCCCCAGTGAAGATGCGCTTCTACAGCGGCACGGACGAGAGCGGCGACGTGAACCATCACGACATCGCGCTGATCGAGGTCGCCGAGCCGGCGGCCGCGCCCGCGGACGATGGCCCGTGGTCGCTGGCGGCCCGGCGGGTGGGCCTGAACCACATCGCGATCACGTGGCCCGACCGCGAGTCGTGGCTCAAGCAGGTCGCCTACCTGCAGGCGCGTGGCGTGCCCTTTCACCTGCGCATCAACCACGGGATGACACACAGCGTGTACGTGTCCGATCCGGACGGCCATGGCATCGAGGTCCTCTACGAGCTTCCCAGAGAGGTGTGGGAGGGGGACATCGAGGCCGCGCAGAACTTCGCCGAGCGGCTCCCGACCGAGGGCACGGAGACGCTGATCGACCGCCAGGACAACCCGGTGTTCACGTCCACCGCGGGCTAGCCCTGCCGAGATCCGGATGAAGTTCGGCGTCTGGATTCCGAACTGTCGGCACCTCGCCACGCCCGACATCATCCGCGCGACGGCCGTCGAGGCCGAGCAGCTCGGCTACGACTCGGTGTGGGTGAGCGATCACGTCGTCGTCCCGAACGCCAACGTCGCCAACTTCGGCGCGGCCATCTTCGACCCCTTCGTCACGCTGGCCGTGGCGGCCGGGGCGACGAGCCGGGTGAAGCTCGGCACCACCGTGCTCATCGTCCCGTATCGCAACGCGGTCGTGACGGCCAAGATGGTGTCGTCGCTCGACGCGCTCTCCGGCGGCCGCGTGATCCTGGGCGTCGGCGCGGGCTGGGTGGCCGCAGAGTCGGCGATGCTCGGCGTGCCGTTCGCCGAGCGCGGTCCCATGACCGACGAGCATCTGCGCGCCATGCAGGCGCTGTGGACGAGCGAGGAGCCGAGCTTCGCGGGGAAGTACACGCAGTTCAGCGGGCTCAAGTTCGCACCGAAGCCGGTCCAGCGACCGTTGCCCATCTGGGTGGGCGGCCACAGCCGGGCGGCGCTCCGGCGCACCATCGAGTTCGGCGAGGCCTGGCATCCCATCAATCGTCCGCCAGACGAGTTGCGCGCCGCGCGGACCGAGCTGGATCGGCTCGCGAAGACGGCGGGCCGACTCGCTCCCGCCATCACGCTTCGCAATGACGTCCGGCTCCTGCTGCCGGGTCAGACGACTCCGGCCACCACGCACGGAGGCCGGGTGATCGCCGGGGAGGCTCGAGCCGTGATCGACGAGATCAACGAGATCGCCGACTGCGGCGTCGAGCACCTGGTCTGCGAGTTCCTATCCGAGGACGGTCGGGCGCTGCAGGATCAGATGCGCGTGTTCTCGTCCAAGGTCCGTCCCGCGTTCAGTTGAGCCGGGCCGGTCCCGCGTCGGCCGAAGCGGCCTGCTGGGTCTACGAAACGATGCCGAAGGTGGACTTCTCGCGCAGTCCTCGGGTCGGCTACCTCGGTCTGGGCATCGACGCCGGTCTCTCCTGCTGCCGCGTGACTGGCGGCGGCGCTCTGAGCGCTCTCGTCGAGGGCAGGACCGCGAGGATCAGCGCGCTCACGCCGAGGAAATGGAGTCCGAACCGCATGGCGTGCCCGGCCTCCCACTGATCGCGCCAGACCGTCCAGTCGCCTGGAGGAGAGTCGGGCGACATCGCCCCGAGGGCGGCGTTGGCCGGCTCGACGATGGCGAAGTAGGTCAGCAGCCCGGCCAGGAGACACACCTCGCCCACGAGGGCCGACCCGAAGCCAGGACGCCGGCGAAGCAGGAACACGAGGACGGCTGCACTCACGATCGCTCCAATCTCGATCGCGGGGCCGACGTTCGGGGGGCCGAACGCCACGTAGAGCGTCCGGTGGACGTTGAGGTAGAGCGCCGCGGGATAGCGCATCTTGGCCGGCATCTCGAGCACGTGGCAGAGCGTCGTGCCCATGAGGAGCGCTGCCAGCATCAACGCCAGATACCGCCAGATCTGGAGCAGCATCGTCGATCCCGCCATGTCGGATTGGCCCGTCGATCGACGAGCAACTCCCATGCCCCTCGGGCCGGGCCCGAGATCGGCTGCCGGCATGGTAACAATCGACGTAGATCCGAGTAGTTGTCGCGCCGACGGGGCCGGACTTTCGGTCCGGCTGAGACCGGTGAGGCGGGATGGACAGGGGCCCGGTGAAGTCCTTACATGGCCCCCCTGGAGATTGCTGCCGGTCGTGACCCTCCAGGGAAAATGATACCTGCTGATCCGGAGATGGGCGCGATGCTAGATCACGGCGCGACAGTGACCTCGGATCCGCGAGAAGTGTAGAGGTCCCTGCCGATTCGGGCCTGGCGATGCCGACAGGTGGGGATCCGCTCCGAGTCATCCGCCATCCTTCTCCGGCCCGAGCTCCCAGAGACGGTGCATCAGATCCCGGTTCTGCGCGTAGACCTCGTGGTAGAAGCGCTGATATCGATCGTAGAGTCCCGCCTTCGCCGCATCCGGCTCGACGACGCGGCGGCCGGCCTGCGTCCACGCCCGGATCGCCGTGTACGACTCGAACACACCGGCGCCCATACCGGCGAGGAAGGCATCCCCGTAGCACGCGCCCATGGTGATCCCGGGCACGATCTGCGCCTGCTGGGCGATGTCGCTGACCACCTCGAGCCACAACGGGTTCTTCGTCCCGCCGCCCACGGCGACCACCGCGCGCGGGGCGGCGCCCATCTCCCGCATCACCTCGAGGTGATGCCGCACGCCATAGCCGATGCCCTCGAGCACGGCGCGGAACATGTGCCCGCGCGTGTGCGCGAGCGTCAGGCCGAGGAACATTCCGCGCGCCTCGGGATCGTTGATCGGCGTGCGCTCGCCGCTCCAGTACGGGAGGCAGACGAGACCGTCCGAGCCGGGCGGAACGGCGCGCCCCTCGGCGACGAGCGCCTCGTAGGCCGGCGGACCGCCACTTGCCTCGCGGGCCACGAGGTCGGCCGCGAGCCGATCGCGGAACCAGCGGGTGAGCGTGCCGCTCGTCGCCATGCCACCCATCAGGCACGACGTCCCGTCGAAGAGATACGGCGCCGCCCACAGCCGCCGGTCGGCGACTGGCCGATCGACGACCTCGATCATGAACACGGTCGATCCGTACATGAGCATCATCTCGCCCGGATCGATCACGCCCACGCTCACCGCCTCGGCGGCCGCGTCGGACGTGCCGATCACGACCGGGGTGCCCTCGGCGAGACCGGTCTCGCCCGCGGCCCACGGCGTCACGCGCCCGGCCACCTCGTCGGCCCATCCGAGACGCGGGAGGCGATCCAGCTCCACGATGTCGGGCGCGAGGCGGTCGGTCCAGGCCCTCTGCGGAAAGTCGTAGAGCGGCAGCGCGAAGGCGCCGGTCAGGTGGTCGATGACGAACTCGCCGGTGAGGCGCGCGACCAGGAACGTGGTGGCGGTCACGAACTTGTGCGCGGCCCGGTACACCTCGGGCTCGTGACGCTTCAGCCAGAGGATCTTCGGGCCCACGGCCTGGGACGACAGCACGTTGCCGGTCTCGCGGAAGATGGCATCGGCGCCGACGCGCGCCTCGATCTCGGCGATCTCGGCCGTGGCCCGCGTGTCGACGCCGTAGAGGATCCCGCCCGCCCGCAGCGGAACGCACGCGCGGTCCACCGGCAGCACGTCCGGCGCGATGGCGCTCACGCCGATGCCGGCGACGGCGGTGGGGGCGATGCCGGACTCGGCGAGCATCCGGCGCGTGATCGTCACGAAGTCGCCCCACCACACGCGCTCCGCGTCGTGCTCGGCCCACCCCGGCCGTGGAACCAGCATCTCGTGGGCCGTCACGGCGGTCGTCACCACGCGGCCCTCGAGCGTCGTGATGACGCCCTTGGATTCGAAGGTGCCGATGTCGACGCCGACGAGATAGCGGGCGCTCACGGGCGCGCTCGACTCGGGCTCACGATGCGCCGCCGTCGACGATCGCGACCTTGCCCACGCCGTCCTGGTCGCCGTCGAGCAGCGCGAACGCCTCGCCGCCGGGCGCGAGTGGGATGAAGTGGGTTACGAGCGATCGCACGTCGACCATACGCCCGTCGACGAGGGCGATCGTGCGCGCGTACACGTGTCCGATGCGCTGCGACACCTTGATCGTGATCTCCTTCTTCCGGGCGGGCGTGGCGCGCAGTGGGATCCGGTCGTCGGCGCAGATGCCGACGATCACGACCGTGACGCAGGCTTCGTGACCTCGACTGGCCTGCTCCGGGGTGTCGAGCGCGCCCGCCGCTTCGAACGCCACATCGACGCCGCGCCCGCCCGTCGCGTCCACGATGGCGCGCACGGGATCGCTCGTCGCCGGGTCGACCACCAGGCTCGCGCCCCACGCTCACCGGCGCGGCCCGCCTAGTCTACGACGCCCTCGAGCTGGCGGGCGCGGGGTCGACAAGGCCTTCGAGGCCGCGGGCGCTGCCGAGACGCCCGATCAGGCGGCGGCGCCGGTCCGCCGCGTTGAGTCCGGGCGTCGGAGGGAGTAGGCTTCCGCCACCATGGCGGCCGGCACCGCCCTCGAGTCCCGGCGTTTCAGTCCCACGGGCCCGTTCGTCTACGTTCCTCGCCCCCCTCTCTCGCACTTCGTTGAGCTGATCTGGCTGTACGAGCGCTACGGCGAAGGCCACCCGCGGGAACGCGTCCTGCCGACGGGGACCACGGAGCTGGTCATCGACCTCCGCGATCACCGCCACGCTCCCGTGATCGCCGGGCCGAGCTCCGAGTTCTTCACGATCGAGACCGCCGATCGGCCGTCGCTGATCGGCGTACACTTCCTACCCGGCGGCGCGTTCCCGTTCCTGCGACCGCCGGCCGGCGAGCTGCACAACGTCCACGTGTCGCTCGATGCGCTCTGGGGGCGGCGCGCCGACGAGCTGCGCGATCGCGTGCTCGAGGCCAGGACGCCGGCCGCCAAGTGCCGCGTGTTCGAGGACGTCCTCCTGGCGCAGGCTCTGCGGCCTCTGGCGCGCCATCCCGCCGTCGCCTACGCCGTCCGTGAGCTCGAGCGGGTGCCACAGGCGCGCACGATCGCGGACCTCACGGAGCAGATCGGCCTGAGCCCGCGACGGTTCATCGAGGTGTTCACCGGCGAGGTCGGGCTGACGCCCAAGCTGTTTTGCAGGGTCCAGCGCTTCCAGGAGGTGCTGCGGCTGATCGACGGGCAGGCCCCCGTCGAGTGGACGGATCTCGCGCTGGCGTGCGGCTACTATGACCAGGCGCACTTCATCCGGGATTTCCGGGCGTTCTCCGGTCTCACTCCCACCGCCTATCTCTCCCTCCGGAGCGAGCATCGCGGCCACGTGCCCCTGCTGGACTGAGCAGCCGCCCCACGTCAGTTTCGTCCAATACGGGCGGGCGCGGTCCGGTCAGAATGGCTCTCGTCGCGGCGTCCCGGGGCCGCCAACTCTCACCAGATTCGGGTCGCAAAGGAGAATGACCATGACGGTATCGGAGCTGCCGCCGCCTCTGGCGCTCTTCCGGATGGTGACCGGCTATTACGTGTCGCAGGCGCTCTACGTCGCCGCCAAGCTCGGCATCGCCGATCTTCTCGCCGAAGGCCCGCGGCACCACGCGGACCTGGCAAAGGCGACGGAGACCCACGTGCCCTCGCTCAACCGGCTGTTGCGCCTGCTCGCGAGCATGGGCGTGTTCACGGAGGAGGACGACGGGCACTTCGCGCTGACACCCGTCGGCTCGTGTCTCAGGGCCGGCGTGCCCGGCTCCATGCGCGCCGCCACGCTTCTCTTCGGGGGCCGAACCCAGCAGACGTGGAGCGAGCTGATGTACTGCGTCCGGACCGGCGAGCCCGCGTTCAGGCGCGCCGGGGGCATCGACCCGTTCGAACACATGGATCGGCATCCGGAGGAAGCCGCGTTGTTCGACGAAGCCATGGCGGACTGGACGAAGCACGTCGCCGCGGCGACGGCGGCGGCCTACGACTTCTCGACGCTCGACACCATCGTCGACGTCGGCGGCGGCAACGGCATGCTCCTGGCCGGCATCCTCACCGCCAACCCGGCCCTGCGCGGAATCCTGTTCGACCGCCCGCACGTGGCCGAGCGAGGACGCGCGCGACTCGCCGAGCTGGGGATCGCCGATCGCTGTAGCGTCGTCGGCGGGGATTTCTTCCGGGAGGTGCCGGGCGGCGGCGACGCCTATCTGCTCAAGCACGTCATCCATGACTGGAACGACGACCGCGCAGTCGAGATTCTCGCGACCTGTCATCGAGCCATGGGCCCCGAAGCGCGGCTCTTGATCATCGAGGGCGTCTATCCGCCGCGAATCGATCAATCGATCGCGAGCAAGGGCTCGGCATCGAACGACGTGAACATGCTGGTCTGCACGGGCGGACGCGAACGCTCGGAGCCCGAGTTCCGGTCGCTCTACGCGGCGGCCGGCTTCGAGCTCGTGCGGATCGTCCCGACACCCATGCGAACGAGCATCATCGAGGGGCGGCGGCGGTAGGCGAGCGCGTTACACCGGTCTCCGGCCCGACTTCGTCGTCGGCGACCAGTGACCGCGGCGGGTCAGTTCGTCGCCGATGCTGTCGCCGCGCGCCAGATTCGGCGCGCGCCGCGGTCGATGTTGAGCGCGACGATCGCCGCGCCCGCCAGGAAGATGCACGCGAGCACGAACGCCGCGCCGTACCCGCCCGTGCGCTCGAAGAGCGCGCCGGCCAGCCAGGAGCCGAGCGCCGAGCCGGTCTGGTGGACGAGGAAGATGAGGCCGAACACCGAGCTGACCGAGAAGCGCCCGTAGATGTCGGCGGTGAGCGCCGACGTCATCGAGCCGGTGCCCGCCATCGTGATCCCGCCGAGCACGGCCACGACGATGATGGCGGCCGGGTTGTCCCGGATCAGGAACAGGCCCGCGAAGATGAAGATCCGGCCCGCGTAGATCGCGGCGAGGACGGGGCGGCGGCCGAAGCGGTCCGACACCGCGCCCAGCATCACGGTGAAGCCGATGCTCGAGCCGCCCAGCACGCCGAGCGTCCACGCGGCGAACATCGGCGTGTAGCCGTGATCGGTGAGCATCGGCTGCCCGTGCGCCGAGAGCAGGCTCATCGAGAACCCGCAGGTGAAGAACGACCCCGCGAGTTGCCAGAACGCCAGCGTCTGCACCGCCTCGCCGGCGCTCACGCGCTCGGACGCGGGCGCGCCGGCCGCCGCTTTCGAGGCGGCGCCATCGGCCTCGAGCCCGAGCGATTCGGGCGAATCGCGGACTACCCAGAGACACAACGGCAGCACGAGGAGCACGACGCCGGCGGCAATCAAGACATACGTGAAGCGCCAGCTGGTCACGAGGATGAGCCAGGTGACCGCGGGCACGAGCAGGCTCATCCCGGTCATCGACGCGCTGCCGAGCACGGACAGCGCGGTGCCCCGGCGCTTGTTGAACCATCGCGCCACCACGCCGGAGGCGATCACCGGGCCGGTGCCCGCGAGTCCGAGCGGCACCAGGACGCCGTACACGAGCGCGAACTCCCAGTAGTTGCGCACCATCGCGGTGAGGATCAGCGAGACGACGAGCAGCAGCGTGCCGGCCGTGGTGACCGCGCGGACGCTCCACCGGTCGAGCGCCATGCCCGCGAGCGGCATGAACACGCCGTAGAGGAAGAGACTCAGCGCGATGACGAGCGAGAAGCTCGCGCGGTCGAGGTCGAGGTCCGCCACGATCGGCTTGAGAAACGGCCCGACGGCGTGCCGCACGCCCGTCGAGATGAACGTCGTGACCGAGAACGCGGCGACGACCCACCAGCCGTAGAAAATCCCGCGATGGCTCATGACCTTGCACTATAGCTCACAACGCGCGGCCGCGGCCGCCTCCGGCAGCGGCCGCGGTCGCGCGTGGTGACCGGACGGACGTTGCGGCGGCGCGAAGGCGCCTCAATCGCTTGACACGTTTCGCCGCGCATCCGAAGCTGAGGCGCCGACCGTCCGAGCGGTCCAGGCCGCTCGAACGAAGCGGTGCGGGCCGCGACAAACGACCGACCGACCCGGGGAGGTGCCGTCGTGGCGACGATCAGCGTCAACGGTCGAGCCGTGGAGGTGTCCGCCGAGGCTGACACGCCCTTGCTCTGGGTGCTTCGTGAGGATCTCGGCCTCGTCGGCACCAAGTACGGGTGTGGGGCGGCGCAGTGCGGCTCGTGCACCGTGCACGTCGACGGGCAGGCCGTCCGCTCATGCGTCATGCCGGTGTCGGCGGCGGCGGGCCGTCAGATCACCACGATCGAAGGCGTGACGGGCAAGGTCGCGCGCGCCGTGCAGGAGGCGTGGACGCGGCTCGACGTCGTGCAGTGCGGCTACTGCCAATCGGGCCAGATCATGTCGGCCGTCGCGCTCCTCTCGGAGAACCCGAAGCCCACCGACGCCGACATCGACGCTGCGATGACCGGCAATCTCTGCCGCTGCGCCACGTACGTGCGCATCCGCGCCGCCATGCACGAGGCGGCGAAGGCCCTGTGATGTTGACCCGGCGACGATTCCTCCGGACCGGCGCCTCGGCCATCGGCTTGCTCGTCGGGTTCCGGCTCGATCGGGCCCTCGCGCAGACGGCGCCGCCGCCCTCCGATGGGCCGGCGTCTCCGGATGTCCTGGCGCCGAACGCGTTCGTCCGGATCGCGCCGGACAACACCGTCACGATCGTCGCGAAGCACATCGAGTTCGGCCAGGGCGCGCACACGGGTCTCGCCACGATCCTGGCCGAGGAGCTCGACGCCGACTGGTCGCAGATCCGAGTCGAGGCGGCTCCCGCCGACGTCACCCGCTACAACAACCTCACCTGGGGCCCGGTGCAGGGCACCGGCGGCAGCTCGGCGATGGCGAACTCGTGGGAGCAGCTCCGCCGCGCCGGCGCAACCGCGCGCGCCATGCTGATCGCGGCGGCCGCGCAGGCCTGGCAGGTGCCGGCCGCGGAGATCAACGTCGACAAGGGCGTGCTGTCGCACGCGGCGACGGGCCGCCGGGCGACGTTCGGCGAGCTGGCCGCCGCCGCGGCCCGCCAGACGCCTCCGGCGCAGGTCACGCTCAAAGATCCGAAGGACTGGAAACTCATCGGGCGCCACACGCCGCGGATCGACTCGCGCGCCAAGACCGACGGATCGGCCGTGTTCACGATGGACGTCCAGCTGCCGGACATGCTGACTGCTGTCATCGCGCGGCCGCCTCGGTTCGGCGCCAGGGTGAAGTCGTTCGACGCAGCCGCCGCGCGTCGCGTGAACGGCGTCGCCGACGTCGTGCAGGTGCCGTCCGGCGTCGCGGTCGTCGCGCGCGGATCCTGGGCGGCCATCACGGGCCGGCGCGCCCTTCGCGTCGAGTGGGACGAGACGGCGGTCGAGACGCGAGGGACCGAGGAGCTGCTCGCCGCCTACCGAGCGCTGGCGGCACAGCCAGGAGCCAGGGCGCGCTGGCAGGGCGACGCTCCGGCGGCGCTCCTGACCGCGGCGCGATCGATCGAGGCGATCTACGAATTTCCGTACCTCGCTCACACGCCCATGGAGCCGCTCGACTGCATCGTCCGGATCACAGGCGACGGCTGTGACCTGTGGCTCGGCTCGCAGATACCGACGGTCGATCAGATGGTCGTGGCAGGTGTCCTCGGCCTGCCACCCGCCAAGGTGCGGGTCCACACGATGCTGGCCGGCGGCAGCTTCGGACGGCGGGCCACGCCGTTCGCCGACGTGGCGGCCGAGGCGGCGAGCGTCGCCAGGGCGCTCGGCGGCGGGCGCCCGGTCAAGCTGCTCTGGCCACGGGAGGATGACGTGCAGGGCGGCTTCTACCGCCCGCTCAACGTGCATCGCCTGCGCGGTGGCCTCGACAGCGCCGGCCGCATCGTGGCCTGGGAGCATCGGATCGTCGGTCAGTCGATCGCCATCGGGACGCCTCTCGAGAGCCGGATGGTGAGGGACGGCATCGACCGGACATCGGTGGAAGGCGCCGGCAATCTGCCCTACGACATCCCGAACATCGCGGTCGAGCTGCACTCGCCGACGGTGGGCGTGCCGGTGCACGCGTGGCGCGCGGTCGGCAGCACGCACACCGCGTTCTCGACCGAGATGTTCCTCGACGAGCTGGCCCGCGCCGCCGGACGCGATCCCCTCGAGGTGCGACGGACGTTGCTCCATCAGCATCCGCGTCATCTCGGGGTGCTCGATCTGGCGGCGCGTCTGGCCGGATGGGGTCAGCCGTTGCCGCCGGGACGTGCGCGCGGCGTCGCGGTGCACGAGTCGTTCCGCACCGTCGTCGCCCAGGTGGCCGAGGTGTCGGTGGGCGACGGCGGCATTCCGAGGGTGGAGCGCGTCGTCTGCGCCGTCGATTGCGGCATCGCCGTGAACCCCGATGTCGTGCGCGCGCAGATGGAGGGCAGCATCGGCTTCGGGCTCGGCACGGCGCTGTGGAGCGAGATCACCCTCGTCGACGGCCGCGTCCAGCAGTCGAACTTCCACGACTTCCGAATCCTCAGGATCGACGAGATGCCGCGCGTCGAGGTGCACATCGTGCCGTCGGCCGCGCCGCCGACCGGCGTGGGCGAACCCGGCGTGCCGCCCATCGCGCCCGCGGTCGGCAACGCGCTGCTCGCGCTCACCGGCCGGCCGACCCGTCGGTTGCCGTTCGCGCGGGTCGCTGGGAGCGCGACCAGGTCGGGTGCCGACACCGGCCGACTCGGCCGATCCCGGGGCGCGACAGGCTCTGGCCGTCAGCCGTCGTCGACCGGGCCGAGCGCGACGGTGCGCGTGGCCGCGTCAGGCGAGCCGAGCCCTTCGTGAGCGCTCGCGCATCGATCCGGGCGAGGGCGCTGGTCGCGGCCGCGCTGGTCGCCGCAGCGCTGGGCGAGAGTCTCGGCGCGATCGATGCGAGCGGCCAGGCTGGACGTGCGCTGCGCGGACCGGAGGCGTTCGCATCGGTCGGCGACGCCGCGCAGCGGTCGATCGCGATCTTCACCGAAGCCGGCAAGGTCTTCCTCCACCCGCGCTGCCGGAACTGCCACTCCGCTGGCGAGCAGCCGCGCCAGGGCGAGGACGGCCGCGCGCATCAGCCGTTCGTGCGGCGTGGCGCGGACGGTCTCGGCGTTCCCGGGCTGCGCTGCCCGGCATGCCACCACGACCTGAACTACGACGCGGTCGGGATGCCGGGCGCGCCCGGATGGCACCTCGCGCCCGGATCGATGGCGTTCGAGAGGCGCTCGCTCCCGCGCATCTGCGCTCAGCTCAAGGACCAGGATGCAAACGGCGGCCGCAGCGTCGCCGATCTCGTGACGCACGTGACGAACGATCCTCTCGTCGTCTGGGCGTGGGCGCCTGGAACTGGGCGGGAGCCCGCGCCCGGAACGCCGGGCGCCTTTGTCGCGCTGATCCGAGCGTGGGTCGACACCGGCGCGG
>Ga0187894_10001781_pt1 | contig 27042 bp, 11 predicted proteins | sample GBC1701081metaG_FD_136650 | JGI IMG/M metagenome (GOLD analysis project Ga0187894, IMG submission 136650) | White microbial mat communities from a lava cave in the Kipuka Kanohina Cave System on the Island of Hawaii, USA - GBC170108-1 metaG ... | reverse complement strand
GTCAATTTCCCATCCATCTTCGTCTCGAAGGCCACCGGCGACGCGATCAAGGCGCAGCTCGCCACGGGCGTGAATGTCACGTTGCAGTCGGCCAATCCGTCCGACACGCTGGCGTCATTCTCTTCGCGGGGCCCTGCGATCAGTTCGCCGAACCTGCTCAAGCCGGACATCTCGGCGCCGGGCACGCTGATCACTTCGGCGCAGACCGGCGTCACTTGCGCGCCGGGCGGCGGTTGCATCGTTTCCAACACGACCGGCTTCATCCCGGACAATCAACCGCTCACGATCTCCGGGACTTCGATGGCGACGCCGCACATCGCCGGCATTATGGCCTTGCTGCGCCAACAGCACGCCGACTGGACGGTGGAAGAGTTGAAGGCGCTGGTGATGAACACCTCGCTGCACGATCTGACCATCGGCGCGAACGGCGCGCCGCCGCGTTACGGCCTCAGCCGCATCGGCGCGGGCCGCGTCGATCCGCAACTCGCCGTGCAATCAAAAACGATCGCTTTCAACGCCGACGACGCCGGGCAGGTCAGCCTCTCGTTCGGCGACGAAGTGGCCGGCTCGCTGGCCAAGAACAAGCGGGTGAGAGTGGTCAATAAGGGGCTGACCGCGGTCACTTACAACCTGAGCTTCGACACGGTGGTTGACGCGCCGGGCGTCAACTTCTCGCTGCCGGGCGGTTCGACGGTCACGGTTCCCGCGGGCCAATCGGTTACATTCGACGTGCGGCTGAACGGGACCGGCTCCCAGATGAATCACACGCGCGACGCGACGGTCTCGCCCATTCAGACGCCGTTGGGACCGGCCGTGCTCACAACGACATTCACCAACGCCCCGCGCCACTGGCTGACCGAAGAGGGCGCTTACCTGGTCTTTAAAGTGGACGGCGTGACCAAGCTGCGGCTGCCCGTCTATTCATCGCCGCGACCGGCTTCGATGATGAGCGCGCCGAGCGTGATCGCGACCGGCGGCGCCGGGACAGGTTCGACGACCGTTCCGTTGACCGGCTCGGACGTCTGCACGGGCACGCTTGTCGCGGGGCCGAATTGCACGGGCGTGTTTCCGAACGACGTCGTATCACTCGTTTCGCCGTTCGAGTTGCAGGTCGTCAGTCCGAAAAATCCCAATCTTGCGGGCGGCGGCGAGCCGTTCGACATTCAGTACGCCGGCGTCGCTTTCAACGCGACGAATAACCTGATCATGTTCGGCGTGTCGAGTTACGGCGACTGGTCAACGCCGACCCAGGTGAGTTACAGCGTTGACGTCGACTTCAACGAAGACGGGACTTTCGACCGCACGATCTTCAGCACCAACACCGGCACGCTCTCGGCGCTTTTCGGCACAGCGGGCGCTGTCGGGCAGGACGTCTTCATCAACGCGGTTCTGACTCCACCCAGCTCAGTCAGCTTCGGGGGAGCGGCGGCCTTCATCAACCGGCTGAGCGCCGCATCGGTGGATTCCGCGCTCTTCAACAACAACGTGATGTTCCTGGCCGCGACTCCGGCCCAGTTGGGGTTGACTGCCGGCGACACGACCTTCCGTTATCGCGTCCGCACCTGTTCCGGCGGCAATCCGCTGTGCAGCGCGGCCACCAGCGCGGCCTTCTTCGACTCAGTCACGGGGCCGTTCTTCTGGAACTACAACGCTCAAGGTTTGAATTTCAGCGGAGCGAATCTGGCGCTGGACCTCAACGGCGCGACACTGCCGGTGACCTGGAACACCGCCAATATGGCGACCAACGGCTCGCTCGGCGCGCTGTTGCTGCATCACCACAACGCGCGCGGCAAACGGGCCGAAGTCGCGGTTCTGGAAGGCGCGCAGTACGCCGACCTTCAAATCACCAAGAGCGTCAATCCGGTCAGCCCGACGCTCGGCCAGAACGTGACCTTCACGATCTCGGCCGCGAACAACGGACCGAACAACGCCACCGGCGTCACGGTGGCCGACCTGCTGCCGCCGGGACTGACTTATGTTTCAGACAACGGCGGCGGCGCCTATGTCCCGGCCACCGGCGTCTGGACGATCGGCAATCTCAACAACGCCGCGACGGCCACGCTGCAAATCGTGGCGACGCTCAACACCACCAACCCGGTGGAGAACGTCGCGACCATCGCCGGCGCCTCTCTGGTTGACACCGTTCCTGAAAATAACATCGCCAGGATCACGGTGGCCGCGCCGCGCAAGGCCGATCTGGCTTTGACGATGAGCGTCAACAACCCGACCACCCTGGCCAACAATCCGGTGACTTACACGCTGACGGTCAAGAACAACGGCGACGACCCGGCCTACAACGTCAAAGTGACCGAGAACTTCCCGGCCTTCCCCACGTTAAATCCGTCGTCTTTCAACGTCTCGGCGGGGACTTACAATCCGAGCACGGGCGTCTGGAATCTGGCGAGCCTCGGCAAAGGCTTTTCGGCGACGCTGAGCTTCACGGCGATCGCGCCGAACACCGTCGGGCCGTTGAAGAACGAAGCCACGGTCGTCTCGGACACGAGCGACATGAACACGGCCAACAACAGCGCCAACGCCACAACTCAGGTCTACAGGTTGGGCGTGGGAATCATCGATCCGCTGGCTTGCACGGGTCCGGGCAGCGCGCTGAACGTGACCGCCACGATAGACACGTCGGGATTGATCGGCCAGACGGTGAATTTCACCGCTCAGCCGCAGATTCCGGGGCAGCTCATCGTGATCAGCAACAGTTGTGTCGTGACCGGAGCGACGGGAACTTGCGCGACCACTCCGTCGCAAGTCTCGCTTTCCGGCGTCATCACGGCCGCGACAATCACGATCAAGTATCAGGTTCAGGTCGGCAACAACGTGGCTCAGGGCGCTGACCTTTGCGTGCGCTCGAATGTCAGCGTCGGCGACGGGCCAACCGGCTCCGTGACGGCGTGCGCGAAAGCGAACTGCCCGGCGGCCGGCCCGGGAGCGCCTTTCCCCCCGATCTCCGAGATAAACGATCAGAAAGCCGGATCGGTGTTGATCTACAACGTCTACACCTCCAGCGTGGCCTCGCCAAACACTCAGAACACGCGCATCAGTATGACCAACACTGATACGACCCGCTCGGCTTTCGTGAAACTCTTCTTCGTTGACGGATCGAACTGTTCGGTGGCCGACAGCTTCATCTGTTTGACGCCGAACCAGACGACCAGCTTCCTGGCCTCGGACATCGATCCGGGCACAACCGGTTACATCGTGGCGGTCGCGGTTGACAGCCGAGGGTGCCCGACCAACTTCAACCATCTGATCGGCGACGAATACGTGAAGTTCTCCAGCGGGCACGCGGCCAATCTGGGAGCGGAGGCGATCTCGGCGCTTGCGGGCGGGCTGCCGTTCTGCGATGGGAATTCGGTGACCGCGCAGATCAGTCTCGATGGCGTCAGCTACAACCGTCTGCCGCGCGTGCTGGCGCTGGATAATATTTCAAGCCGCGCCGACGGCAACGACACACTGCTCATCCTGAACCGGATCGGAGGCAACCTGGCGACGGGGGCCGCGACGCTGACCTCGATCTTCGGCGTCTTCTACAACGACGCTGAAACCGGCGTGAGCTTCACCTTCAACCCCAACACCTGCCAGTTCCGGTCGAGCATCAACAACAACTTCCCGCGCATCACACCGCGCTTCGATCAGTTCGTGCCTTCGGGCCGGAGCGGATGGTTGAAGCTTTACTCGACCAATGATCAAGGCGTCCTGGGAGCCGCGATCAACTTCAATAATGGCACGGGATCGAGCGCGTTCAATCAGGGTCACAACCTGCACAAATTGACATTTACTTCGTCAGCGACGCTGACGGTACCGATCTTCGCTCCGAGTTGCTAAATCAGACCAAACAACATTGGTACACAGTTTCAACCACGGGGAGCACGGGGGAACACGGGGATGGCTATGGCTATTGTCTTTCCCCGTGATCCCCCGTGCTCCCCGTGGTTGAAACTGTCTCAATGTTTGTTGTTCCGATTTAGGAGTAGGGAGTAGGAATAGGGAATGGCAGAAGTAAGTTACTTCTGCCATTCCCTATTCCTACTCCCTACTCCAGCGCTTTTGCAAAGTTGCAGGGGAGGGACTAAAGCCCAATACCCATAACCTACAACCTACAAACATTTCCTTTTCATCAGAATTGCGGGAGAGCCCACTACGCAATGCGACTGGCCATTCGTTCAGCCAAGCTGCCCAACGGCTCGTCCGTTAGCAACTCCGCGACAGCTATGTCGGCGCCAATTTCAGCCGCTACCTTTCCCTGGATCTCCACCGCGATTAAGGAGTCCACTCCGATCCTCGTCAAGACCGTATGCCGGCTTAAAGCGCCAGGATCGCTACGAGTCACGCCTGCTGCAATGGCGGAGAGACGCTCAAGAATAGCAATAGCGCGTTGTTTGCGATCTAGTGTTTTCAGGCTTGCCTTAGGTGTGTGGAACTGAATTCCCTTCTGCTCCCTGTCGATGAAGTCAGAGAAGAACCAGTGGCTTTTGGGTCTTCGGCGGGCTAACGTTTCCCAGTCGATTCCGGCGCAAAGAAACTGCGGCGATTTGAGGCCAAGGCCCAAGGTCAGCAACTGGCTACCTTCAAAAGGCGATATCGGCCTCAGGCCCTGGCTTCGCATTACTGCGGCGCTTGCTTGGGCCATGCCCACTGTCCACGGCCCCCAGGAGATCGATTGAGCCGGCACGCCTTGCTGGCAGAGCCAGGTTGCTATTCCATCCAAGTAGCCATTGGCGCCGGCATAAACAGCCTGGCCATAAGCGGGCATCATGCTGGCGATTGATGAGTAAAGCAGCACAAAGTCGAGTTCTTGCAGATGAACCGCTTGCAGAAGCTCAATGGTTCCGGTGACCTTTGGTCCAAGCACCTTTTGCGCTTCTTCATCTGCCATGGACACAAATGCTTTATCGGACATGATACCGGCTGCATGCAAGATTCCCCTCACTGGGCTCAGCCCCTCTGCTGACAGAGCTTGAGCCAGAGCTGCAGAAGCCCCTTGCGATCCCATATCCGAAGCAATGGTTGTAATTCGGGCGCCGAATGTCTCAAGCCGGCGAATCCAGGCAATGCGCCGCGCGAGAGATGGCGGTTGCGTTTGGTCCCAACACTGTCGCGCAGGCAAACTTGTGCGCCCGATCAACACGATGGAACCCGCCCCGGAGCGCGCAAATAGTTCCGCGGCGTGACGTCCCAGCGCTCCGAACCCTCCCGTGATCAAATAGGTTCCGTCCCTGCGCAAGAGAAAGGGAACCGGGAGAGCTTGTTTCGGGCAACGAACCAATTTAGGAACAGTTAGCCTGCCGTTGGAATCAATTCGGAACTGCGTTTCCGGCCTTGATCCGACGGCTAGATCGTGTAGCTGGGCGCGCCAGTCCCGCGGTCCGCACAATGGCAAATCGAGATCAACGATTCCGCCGAAGATATCGGCATGCTCGGCTTCGCCAATAGCGCAAGCCAGACTCCATACGGCTCTTTGCAGCGGGCGACATTGAGTGTTCTCGGAAAAAGCGCCGGAGGTTATGATCCACAGACGGGAAGGCGCCGCCAGTTCCTGGCACAGTTCGCGCAAATTCGCGATGATGCCCGAAAGCGCCGCCTGATCTTCGTGGCCGGGAACCGCGGATGTTCCGATTGCGCGGAAGTCGATGATGATCGCGCCAGCGGGCAAGCGTTGCGGTCCAGCCTCTTTGACTACTCGCTCTCCTCTCGCTTTGAGCCAATCAATGAGCGCCAAACCCAACGCCTCTTGATTGTCCAAGATCATCCATGTCCGCTTGGCTTCCGCTTCGGCTGATCGATTATGGGAATCGGATATCCTGTCGCCGCATGGAACCCAGGCCCGCGTGTGAATCGCATTGTGCGGTTGAAGGTTTCCCGCCAGCGCTGATCGCGCCGCAATTACTCTGAGCGTAACGCCACGCAAGATGGCCAAAACTACTCCCGCCTGGTCGGTGAGCGTAACATCTCCTATGGTTTCACTTTCGTCCCGATGCGTCAGTGATGCGTCCGCCCGGAGTGGAAAGGACTCGGCGCTCACGGCGCCATAAAAGCGCGCCTCTCCAATCTCCTGTGGCATCCGGTCACTGCCTATGTCCTCCCTGCCTTCAAGCGCCAGCACTTCAGTAAACAGCATCGCCTGCAGAGCGGCATCCAGGACAGCCGGCGGGAAAGCCAGTCCGGGAATTGCGGTTCCGTTGATCTCTGCGCGACCTGCGGTCGAGGAGAACCGAATGCGCTCGATGCCGCGAAAAGATGGCCCGTAGTCGAAGCCGATACGGCGAAGCGCTGTGTAGTAATGATCTCCCGTCCAATCTCGTGACCAGGCGCCGTTCGCAGCAGAAGCGACGGACATCGGCTGGGCGACAGAAGATAGAGCTGTAGTGGCGAAGGCGCTTACTACCTTTGCGCCCTGAACCGAGCGATCGTAAATGCAAAGACGGCCAGTCTCGATGTCGGCAACTGTGCGGATTCGCGCCTGGCTACCTTCAGCCAGCGTGACGCCTTGGAAACGAATCTGAGTCAAGAGCACCGTTTGGCCACCGGCGACTCGCCGCCAGGCCGCGCCCATAATTTCCAGAAACAATGCGCCGGGCGCCCGTGCGCGGCCCAGGATCCGGTGATCCATCCAATCCCATCCGGGCGCGGGAGCCAAGGTATTTTCCCACGTGGAGGAAGAATCAGAAGGCCACCCTAGTAGAGGATGGTCCATCGGCCGCAGGCGATGGATGCGCATTGAACCGGATTCCGACCAATGAGAGTTGCGCCGCCAAACAGCGCCCGGTATGGCTGCGCGCCTCCTGGGCGTCGGAATTAACTCGCGCCAGCGGGGCGAGAAGCCCAGCGCGTGTAACTGTCCCAGGCATTCGAGCATGGCCAGATCGTCAAACACGTTGCGCTTGAGAGTCGCCACTCCGACCGCGCCAGGAACATCCGAGACATAATTCAAGAGCGCCGGGGTCGCGCCGATCTCTTGGAAAACCGCAGCCTTGTCTGAATCCATCACTGCGGTTTCAACCGCGGCCTGAAAAGCTACCGGCGCGCGAAGATTCCGCCACCAATAGTCTGCAAAGGGTGTGTCGCCCAATTTGTCGTCGATTCGGGCGCCGGTGACGGTTGAGTACAATCTCCGGTTTGGTCGGCGGAACCTGAGCGCGGCTATCGCCTCCCGGAATTCCTGCTCCAGCGGGTCCATCATCGCGCTGTGGAATGCAATCGTAACCGGCAGCGCACGGCAATATATTTTCCGGCTGCTTAGTTTTTCAGCCAGGCTTCTAACGGCTGACGCAGGCCCGGAGACCGTAACCGATCCGGATGCATTCACGGCGGCGACATCGAGGTTGTCAAATGCGGTTATCCATTCGCGAACTTCGGTCTCAGAACCACGAACCGCCAACATGCCGCCAGTTCCGGAGAGTCGGTCCTGTAGACGGCTTCGGTGATAGGCAAGCGCTACCGCCGTGTCGAGATCGATCATGCCCGCCTGCTGGAATGCGGCGATCTCGCCCACGCTGTGGCCCATCAAGACGTCCGGACTGACGCCCCATGAATCAAGGAGCGTACAAAGAGCCATCTGCACAAAGATGGAGAGCGGTTGCGCGAGTCTGGTCGGTAATTCGCCGGTTTCGCCGCCTGCTTGCAGCAGGGAATAGCCCGACAACTCCGCAAATCGCGAATCGTAATCTTGCAGGGCTTCTCGATAAACAGGGAAACAAGTCGCCAGCCCGGCTCCCATAGCCGGCCACTGTGGACCCATGCCGGAAAAAATCCAGGCCAGGCCGCGGCCGGCGCCGGCTTCGCCACGAATCCAATGGCCGTCATCCGGTGATTTCAAGTAAGCGTCACAAGCCGCTAGAAAGTCCGTCCGGCTTCGGCCGGACAGATGCAGCCGGTGACTCAAATGCTCCCGCTGGTACAGAGTCGCCGCCGCCATCTCGGCTACTTCGGAATCGCTGATTGCCGGTTGATCGAGCGCCTGCCGGATTGCTCCTACCTGATCAAAAACGTGGGACCAGGTCGGACCGGAGACAAATAGCGTAGATGCGTGGGGAGATTCATACGCCGGACATGCGGCGCGGTCGGGCGCGGGCGCCAGAATGGCATGAGCGTTTGCGCCGCCGAATCCGAAAGAACTGACGCCGGCATAAGGAGCGCCTTCCGGCCAAGGCTGCGCAGTGGCCGGCAGACGCAACCCCAAAGCTTCCAGGTCAACTCCCTCCGGAGATTTTTCCCAATGTAGGTGAGGTGGAATCCGGTGATGTTGAAGACAAAGCACTGCCTTAATAAGTCCATTCATGCCGGCGGCCGCTTCCGCATGTCCCAAATTGGTCTTGATTGACCCTATCCACAATGGGGCGCCGCGTTGGCCGAATACGCGGCCCAACGCTGCTGCTTCAGCTCGGTCACCGGCTCGCGTTCCCGTTCCGTGGGCCTCTACATAACCCACTTCATCAGGAGTAATGCCCGCTCGGTCCAGCGCGGCGGCAACCACCCGCGCCTGCGCATCCGCATCCGGCAATGTGATACCCGGGACTCGCCCATTGTGGTTCACAGCCGTACCCGCAACTACCGCATGGATGGGCCAGCCTTCCCGCACGGCCCGATCGAGCGGCGCAAGGAGCAGCATGCCCACGGACTCGGCGCGCACATAACCATCAGCGCGATGATCGAAGGCGCGGCAGCGCCCGGATGGGGAAAGAAAGCCCCCTACGCTCTCGATAGTTGTGTAGTGTGGGACGAGTTGAAGCTGCGCCGCGCCAACCATGGCCATGTCACACTCGCCCCGACGCAGACTGTTCACGGCAAGGTCCAGGGCCACGAGCGATGAGGAGCAGGCCGTATCAATGGTCATGCTAGGCCCGGTGAAGCGGAGGGCGTGTGAGATTCGGTTGGAGAGCAGGGTCTGGAGCACCCCTGTGGCGGTGTGAGACGTAGCCACAATATTCGAGGGATCGCCTAGTTGAAGGAGCTGATAATCCTGGGTAAAGCCGCCCACGAAAACGCCGACCCGCCGCCCTTCGCCTTTAGTTGGCGGAATGCCCGCGTCTTCCCAGCACTGCCAGGCAACCTCCAGCAGAACCCGTTGCGCCGGGTCCATAGTGTCCGCGTCGCGAGGGGAGATGCCGAAAAAGGCCGCATCAAATTGGTCAACGTCCCGCAGAAATCCACCGCGCCTGCTTGCGTGTTGTATCCCCGGGCCGGCCCCTGTATCCGCCAGAGGACCATGAAAAGTCTCAGCGCGCCAGCGATCCGGCGGGACTGTTTGAATCAGGTCGCGTCCTTCCATCAGGGCAGCCCACAAGGCCGTGGGGTTGTCCAATCCTCCAGGGAGCCGGACTGCCATTCCAATAATAGCAACGTGATCATGGCTCGATGGTCCATTAGACATCGGTCAATCCTTATGGTTCTCCAGAATTATAAAGTTGTGAGTTCATAGATTGACGGATTCCTTTCGTAAGACTGGCGTACTGCTCGGAATAGTTATTAAGGTTGGCAATCGAGTCCAATACCGGATCGAATGCGGTTTCGTATGAACTCCCCCCGCCCTCTCCACCATCGCCCGCTTTGGGCAGCGGCGCCTCACCCTGGCCGTTGCCATTGGATCCATCGGTGGCGCTCTGCTGCTGGAAGTAGCTGACGACCCCTGCGATGTTTCCAAGCGCGCCACCAACAAAGATGGAAGCGTTAAGCACATTTCCCCAGGTGATAGAGGTTCGCCAGCGCATCCAGGCGCTGGCCGTTGAAAGCGATGGACGGGAACGCGGCCAGGTCGTTTGCGTTCGCTTGCGTGTTCAGGCTGCTTTCACCGTAAGGCGTATACATCACATCGGTGGTACGGCCATCCTGGCTTGCCCGGCCGATCACGCTGCTGGAGAGGTTCAATCCGTTGACCTCGCTGTGGGCGGTGGAGCCGGTCCGGACAGTCCGGCCATGTACCGCGGCGCCGTCCCGGTAAAAGGAGACATAGGTATCGCCCTGTTTCTGTCCGGTCAGCAGATCGTGAGCATAGAAAAATTGCAAGGGAGATTCGCCGGCCGGGATTTGCGTCAGAAGCCGGCCATCCGCGTCGTAACTATAGGCGCCGCCTTTGGAAGATGCGCTCATCCGGCCGAATTCGTCATAGCTGTAGGTCGGTACTCGACTATCGCTCACCAGATTTCCATCGGGAATAGGCGTCGTAGGCAAAGGTTTCATGGCTCACCAGGATTCCTGTCGCGCCGGTGGTTTTGCGCTCGCTAAGCTGGCCACTGGCGCTGTAATTTCGCCGGATGGTCTCCAAGGTGTTCCCTTCCAGTCGTAAGGCGCGTGTCTCTTCGCGACCGAAACTGTCAAAGGTGAGCGCTGTTTCCAGCGTGATTCCAGCCAGAGAAACTCTTACGGATACAACCCGGCCAAAAGAGTCGTAGGTGATCTCTTCCGTGAACCCTTCGCCGGCGCTGCCTGTGGGACGCCCGGCGTCATCATAACGCTGCGCCAATGTCCCGCCCTCGGTTGTAGTAACTCGCAACGGTCGGCCGGCCGGAGACGTCGCATAACTCGCCTCGCTCGACACATTGGCGGCGGTAACACGTTCAGACTTTTGATAGCCATAGTCATCATACGCGTCTTGGCGCTCCGCCGTGTTGTTGGTTGAATTAGTCACCTGTCCCGTAACAGGATCGTGGGTAAACCCGCAGGCGCCGTTACTGGGACTTATAATTTCGACCAGCGTTCCCAGATCGTTGTTGTAGCGATAATTCAAGCGTATGCCGCGGGGCGAAGTCGAGCTTGAAGGCTGCATTGCCTGGCCATTGTATTCGTAAGTCCACGGCGCCGCTCCGCCATTAGCCGTCGAGATCATGCGACCGATGCCGTCGTAGCCACGCCTGCCAAGGACCGTGCCATTCGCGGAAATTTCGGTAGGCAATTGAGCGTTAGAGAAGTCGGCGTAACTAACGCTGACTGTGCGCGCGCTTGTTCCATCCGCCGGCTGCATGGAAATCTCGCGGATTCGATCGAATGCGTCATAGGCGTAGTCGGTTCGGTGGTCGTAGACGTTCGTCGCGAAGTTACATCGGCCAAAACCGTCGTAGCCGCGCTCCAGAGTTTTCAACCGCGCGCCTGTCGTGGATACCTGGGTGACCTCCTCTACCTTATTGAATTTGTTATAGCGGTTGATGGTGGTGTTAAGACCCTGGACGCCGGTAGTCAGCGTATTGGCAATCATGTCCCGTTCCGACAAAATCACGCTGCCGTCCGGCCTTACCGTTCTCGCCAGCTCGTTCCATCCGTTGTATTCATAACGGGTTTGTAGCGTGAGTTCTCTGTCTTCGAGCTGATCGTAAACCGTTTCCGCCGACTTATTGCCGAGCAGGTCATAGATCAATGCTTTGATCCGCCGCTCCTCGGATGACGGCGCCAACTGAGCGGCGGATACCGTTCTCCCGGCGCCGTCGTATCGCAAAGCATAACGCTTTCCTTCCGCATCGGTTACTTCCACCCAGGCAGGCGACGCCGGGCCATTGGCGAAATGATAGAGGTATGTATTCACAGCCTGATTGGCTGTTCCCAGGGCCAATGTTTGGGAGAGAACTCGCCCCATCACATCGTAGGTGAAGGCGATGTTGGCCTCTCCGGGTTTCTGGGCCTGCAATAGCCATTGAGTAACGGTGCAGAACTTACGACTTGCTCCGGTACGATTCTCTCTTGGCGGCAATAGCGCACGAAATAGCCGCTAGGCTCTCGGGGGCAGGCGTTCCCCGCTCCCTCGACGGGATAGTATTCGTACTCGTATTTCATGCCGGACACTTCCGTCTTGCTGAGCGTATTACCGTAAGCGTCAGATTCCATTTCGATGGTTTCAGAGCGTGATGCTCCGGTCGCCATATCCTTGAAGGTTGTCACCACTCGCCGTGGCGTCTGAAGGTTGGGAGGCTGCTGGGGAAACCCAAGCGCGGGATCTTCGTTGAAAGTGTAGTCCGAAGTTGTCAGGGCTGTTCCGCGTTGCGTCTCTTCTCGTTTCATCAAATGGAACTTGTTGAAGATGGATTTTGCCCGTTCGATGACCGCATTGCCCGCGCCCTGATCGATGGTCGTCTCTTCTCCCCAATATTCATATGAGCCGGTGACAAAGTACAGATTGTCCCTTCCCGGCTCAAACCCGCCTTTGTAGGGATATCCGGTGAAATTCCGGTCTCGACTGAACTCGTACCGTTTCACTATGCTCGGTTGCCCGGCGCCGGGGATGGTTTCACAACGAACGACAACCGGCAGATAGGTATTGTCGTAGTATTGCAACCCGTCGTCCTGATAGCTGATGAGTTGCGAGCCACCCATGGGATTTCTGATTTCCGTGATGGTCTGGTAGCCCTGCGATGTCGCCTCATAGGTATAGATATACTTCGGCTGCGCATTCGGATTGGCCGATCCGCTTGTGTTGTCATAAGGAAGGGTGATCGAGGTAAGCAGCTCGTTCGAAGAGGAGCAGAAGATTTCCGCGATTCTGTCGCCTTGCGTCAGCGCCCGTACTTTTTCCAGCGCGTTGAACCTGCAACTGATCGTCAACACCTCCTTTCCCATAGTAGTGTTGACGATGCTTGCCAGGGCGCCACTGCTCGCGTAGCTGTAGGTGAAGGTTTCGCCGTTCTCAAAAATGAGACTTGCAGTGCGATAGGGATCGCCCGCGGATGGCCGCCGCAACACTTCGACTGTGCCGTCCAGGTAATAGATGGTGATCGTACTGCTGTTCGTTCGCACCACAACCACATTCTTCAGCTTCATATCCTGGAATGTTATCGGGTAACCGTCAGGAGGGAGAGGATTGGCTGTATAAGTTTCTCCGCTTGCCAGGTTGAGCGTCATCGTAGCGAGATCGAATTGGCTCTCCGCCAACCGCCAGCCGATACCGTACCCCGCGTTCTCCTTGTTGAGCGCCGAAAAGACCAGCTTGATCTCCCTGGAGCCTTCCGCCGCCCCCTGCGGACGGATGGTTGCCAGATTCACCATCGCGCTGAATTGTCCTGTGCGCAAATCCGTTTTTCCCTCTTGATAGGAGGTGAAATTGAACGCATTCGAATACACATTGCTTGCGGAACTCTCCATCGGGGTCGGAGTCGCGTCAGTTGCAGTAGGAGAAGCGCGCTTAGCCCGCTTTGCGCCTTTTGCAGGCGGGCGGGGCTTCTGCTTTTTGCCTGTAACTCGCGCCGGCTGTACGTCTGCCGGAGCCTTCCTGGCGCGCTTCGAAGGCGCTTTGCTCTTTGCCATTACGGGGCCTCCATTCTGAAATGCGGCTCTGCTGCCGGGAGCGATACAACTCATTCAATGGAAGAGAGCCGCCGGTCATGTAAGGGTCGGTTCGCGCAGGAGCTCTTGCCGGTCAGTTCATTGGCCACAAAGAACCAGTAAGCGCCCCAAGTGAACAGGGTTACTTTCAGGCGTCAATCAACTCCATCTCAAAGGCCCACTGCAGTTTGCTACTGGTCCAACCCGCATTGCTAAAACTCTGGTGGAGGACATATACGCCACCTGGCAAGCCCCAATAGTAAGTATCGACATAGATTTCGTTGTCTTTGTCTGTGCAATGGTAGACGCCGTTCCTAGAAGCCGTCAGTTGGCTGAGGCGCAGAGTGTATACGGGTTGCGGGTCAATGATGATACTCGACTCGTATTTCTCGTTCCCATCATCGAAGTGTGTGGAGTATTTCTTGGGCCCTTCATCTGTTTGCAACGTGACGCAAGCCATGAATTTCTGATTTCCCGTCCGATCAGCCCTCATGTATCGGTAAAATGTCTGCGGGACTTCGTTCGTCGTCGCCGCTTGCGCCGCCAACTCCGCATCGGAAGGTTCTTCCATCGCGACAGTGGCTAGATCACCCTGGATTTGCCGGCTCGAGGCTCGGTTTAAATCGCTTGCAATGGCATCGGCAGTCTCAGCTCGTAACGTTCGCATGATTCACTCCTTGAATAAAACTACCAGTTTTTACGCGCTGTTAACCCTTTGCGCGCCTGTTACTTTAAGAGGACAAATATGGGAACCGCTAAGATAGGCAGTTAGTACAGTATCAGCGCCGCGCTTGATAACCCGAGTTTTGAAACGAAACAGAAGATTCCGCGCCTGGTGGTGGAGCGAGTCGAGCTTGCCGAAGACAAAGCATGGCTTTCCATTTGAGATAGAGATATGTGGAAGGGTAGAGTTAGTAGAACCTTCACGAGTCACTACGCTGAAGCTGATCCGCGGAGAAATTCGGGCAACGTCGTGACTTCTCGTTTGTCTTGCGCGATGCCTTTCCACGGAAGCGCGAGACAGCGCGGAGTCTATCGGTTCTTTATATCAACCTCAAGGGCTCTGTTGGGTTCTCGCAATTTTTCGAGAGAAGGCAGGCTACGCCTCTTTCAACTTCTCCTTACTCTCCCCAAATTGACACCGCCTGGCCAGAGCACTAAAATCCAGCTCGGTTAGCAAGTTTTCCTCACATAACTACATTCGGTTTTCACTGAAGCCCCATTGATTGCGAACAAAACCGCTCCTCTTCTTCGCAGGCCCCCGCCGACGCAATCTATTTTGCAGTTGCCCTAACTGCTAGCCCTGAACGCGACAGTTTTCATTGAAATCGAGGCCAAGGCCATAGCTTCGGCGACGCCCGGACGAGGCGCGCGTGCAGTGTGGAGCCTTGCCTGTGTCGGGACCTTCACATACGAAACAGTCGAAGTAAGGAGAACAGATTATGAGACCTAACCACACCGCTTCTCTCCGCCAATCGCGCGGATTACGCGCGATCGCGCAAGCGACATTGTCGCGCAGCGTCCGAACCGGCGGAGCCAGCGTAAGAAGATTCCTGCCAGTCGTCCTGTCGCTCGCCGCCGTACTGTGCGCGCACATGGGAGAATGGGAGAAGGAACGCGTCCTGGCCGCCGCGCAGACCAACTTCATCATCGCGCTGGGCGCCAACAATCAGCTCTTGCAATTCAGCGCCGCCGCGCCGGGCGCAATTTTGAGCGCGACGCCGGTGACGGGATTGCAGGCGGGCGACGCGCTGGTCGGCATTGATTTCCGCCCGGCGAATGGCAAGCTCTACGCGATGGGAGTGAATGGCGCGACCGGCCGTTTGTATACGCTCAACCTGGAGACCGGCGCGGCCACGCCAGTGGGAACCGGATTCGCGCTGCCTCAATCGGCGGGCGCGAGCGTAGGCGTGGACTACGGCTTCGATTTCAACCCGACGGTGGACCGCATCCGCGTGACGGCCGACTCGCGCGACAACTTCCGACTCCATCCGGATACGGGCGCGGTGGCCGGCGTTGACTTCGGGCTGACTCCGGGCGCGGTGGTGGTGGGCGCGGCCTACGACCGCAACGTCGCCACAACACCGCCAACCGCGACGACGCTCTACGCCATTGACGCGAACACCGATCAACTGGTGACCATCGGCGGCATCGACAGCGCTCCATCACCAAACGGCGGCGTGGTGAGGCCGATCGGCGCTCTGGGCGTCAACACCAGTAACGAGGTTGGCTTCGACATCGCCAATGACGCGGCTGGGTCGGCTTACGCATCGCTGACAGTGGACGGCAAGCCGGGTTTCTATACGATCAACCTGGCATCGGGCGCGGCCACTTTGGTGGGAAACATCGGCAATGGCGGCGCAATCAAAAATATTACCGTCGCGCCGGCGGGCGCGCCGCGTCCCGTCTCGCTGGCCTATACCATCTGGGCGATTGACAAGAGTAACAATCTGCTGCGCTTCAACGCCGACACGCCGGGCAAGATCGCCAGCACGACACCGGTGAAGGGATTACAGGTAGGTGACCGTCTGGTCGGCATTGATTTCCGCCCGGCGACAGGGCAGCTCTACGCGATGGGAGTGAACGGCGCGACCGGCCGTTTGTATACGCTCAACCTGGGGAACGGCGCGGCGACGCGAGTGGGAACCGGATTCACGCTGCCTCAATCGGCGGGCGCGAGCGTGGGCACGGACTACGGCTTCGATTTCAACCCGACGGTCGACCGCATCCGCGTGGTGGCCGACTCGCGCGACAACTTCCGGCTCCATCCGGACACGGGCGCGGTGGCGGGCGCTGACTGCGGGCTGCCTCCGGGCGCGGTGGTAGGAGGCGCGGCTTACGACCGCAACTTCGGCGGCGCCAAGCAGACGACACTCTACGGCATTGACTCGAACACCGATCAACTGGTGACCATCGGCGGCATCGACAGCGCTCCATCACCAAACGGCGGCGTGGTGAGGCCGATCGGCGCTCTGGGCGTCAACACCAGCGCGGCGGCCGGCTTCGACATCGCCAACGGCGCGGAGGGCACGGCCTTCGCGTTGCTGTCGGTCAACAATCGAGTTGGGCTTTACACGATCAGCCTGGTGTCGGGCACAGCCAAATTGGTCGGGGCGAGCGGCGCAACCAAACCGTTGGTCGATATTGCCGTCGCGATCGCGGGCGCGACGCAGTCGCAGTCGCAGGTGCGATAAGGAAGCCGCGCATATATCGAAGATAACCGGTTCAGGGGCGCGGTATGGCGCCGCGCCCTTGAAGAAATTGAGGCCGCCAGACCAGACCTCTAAAATCCGGAGCGGTTAACAAGTTCCTCTCATATCCGGCATCAGTCTTCATCGAGTAGGCGCCGCGATCACTGGGCGACGCCGATCAGAACCGCTCCCATTCTTCCTAAGGCTCTCGCCGACGCAGTCTGCCCTGCAATTGCTATGACTGCTAGCCCTGTCTACGACCGCCTTTATTGAAATCGAGACCAAAGCCTATCGCTTTGACTTCACCCCCGAACATCGTAGGCCGACTTGCCTGTGTCAGAACCATCACAGACAAAACAAACTGATCTCAGTCGAAGGTAAGGAGAATGGATTATGAAACATAACCACCCCACGATTCCGCGCCATTCACGCGGAACAAACAGATTCTCGAACTCAACAACGCAGCGCCGCCACCAACCCAGGGTTGCCAACGGGAGAAGATTCCTGCTGGTCATGCTGACGTTCGCCGCCGTCCTGATCGTAGGTTGGGGGCAATGCGCGCGGACGCGCGTCTCAGGCGCCGGGCCGGCCAATCTCATCTTCGCGCTCAACAACAACAATCAACTTCTGCGCTTTAGCGCCGCCACGCCGGGGACGCTGATCGGCTCCCCGCTGACGGTAACCGGACTCGCGGCAGGCGAGACGCTGGTCGGGATTGATTTCCGCCCGGCCAATGGCGCGCTCTATGCGATGGGAGTGGCTGGCGCGACCGCGCGTCTTTACACCATCAACCCCGTGACCGCCATCGCGACGCAGGTCGGCGGGAATGTCGCCCTGCCGCAATCGGTGGGCGTCGTCGCGGGAACGAGCTACGGCTTCGATTTCAACCCGACGGTGGATCGCATCCGCGTGGTGGCCGACTCGCGCGACAATTTCAGGCTCAACCCGGACAACGGCGCGGTGGCTGGCGCCGACACTGCGCTGACCGCGGGTTCGGTGGTGGTGGGCGCGGCTTACGACCGCAACTTCGCCAGCATCCCGCCTGTGCCAGGAACCGCGACGACGCTTTTCGGCATTGACGCGAACACCAACCAACTGGTGACCATCGGCGGCGTCAACAGCACGCCCTCGCCGAACACCGGCCAGGTGTTTGCGGTCGGCAACCTCGGCGTCGATCCGAATAATGAGGTCGGCTTCGACATCGCGGGCGACGTTCCGATGTCGGCCTACGCTTCGCTGCAGGTAGGCGGCGTGTCGGGCTTCTACACGATCAACCTTGGAAGTGGCGCGGCCACTTTGGTGGGAAACATCGGCAATGGCGCGACGGCGATCAGAGACATTGCAGTCGCGCCGGGAGGCGTGCTGCGCTTCACTTTCCCGACCAACAGCGCCGCCGAGACCGCAGGCTCCGCCACCATCAGAGTCAGCCGCACCGGCGGGGCTGTTGGCGCGGCTTCGGTGACGGTCAGCACGGCGAACGGAACAGCCACAGCCGGACAGGATTACACCGCGACCACTGTGACACTCGACTTCGCCGAAGGCGTGACGTTCCAGACCTTCACCATCCCCGTTCTCAACGACTCGCTGCTCGAAGGGAACGAGACGGTCATTTTGAATTTCAGCAATTACACCGGCTGCGGCATAGCCGGCCCGCCGGGCTTGCTGACAATCACCGACGACGAGGACGGCGCATGTCCAATCTGGGCGATTGACAACAATAACAACCTGCTGCGCTTCAGCGCCGACACGCCCAACCAGGCCATCAGCATGGCGCAGGTGACGGGGGTGCAGGCAGGGGAACGGCTGGTCGGCATTGATTTCCGCCCGGCGACAGGACAACTCTATGCCATGGGCGTCGTCGGCGTGACCGGTCGTTTGTACACGCTCAACCTCGATACCGCCGTGGCCACGCTTATCGGCGCCGGATTCGCGCTGCCGCAATCGGTGGGCGTCGTCGTGGGCGCGGACTACGGCTTCGATTTCAACCCGACGGTGGATCGCATCCGCGTGGTGGCCGACTCGCGCGACAACTTCCGGATTAACCCGGATACGGGCGGGATCGCCGGCGCGGACACGGCGCTGGCCGCGGGATCGGTGATCACGGGCGCAGCCTACGACCGCAACTATGTCGCGTCGCCACAACCCCAGACCACGCTCTACGGCATTGACGCGAACACCGATCAGTTGGTGACCATTGGCGGCGTCAACAGCACGCCCTCGCCGAACACCGGCCAGGTGTTCCCAGTAGGCAATCTGGGCTTCAACACCGGCTCGGTCGTCGGCTTCGACATCACCAACGGCGCCGAGGGCACGGCTTACGCGACGCTGAATGTGAGCAGCCTGCTCGGACTTTACTCGATCAATCTGGCGACTGGCGCGGCCACGCCGATCGCGGCGGGGATTCCCTTCCCGCTGGTGGACATCGCCGTCGCGCCGGCGGGCACGGTTCAGTTCAGCGCCACCGGCTACCTCGCCGCCGAATCGGCCGGTCCCGCGACGATCACGGTGACGCGCTCTGGCGGCGGCTGCGGCTCGATCACGGTCACAGCCTCTACCAGCAACGGCACGGCCACCGCGCCGGGCGATTACGCCGCGACCACCGTCATGCTCAATTTCCCCGAAGGCGTGACGAGCCGCACATTCACTATCCCAATCGTCAACGACAACATTGACGAGGCGTTCGAGACCGTCAATTTGACGCTGAGCGCCAATGTCGGCGGACGAATCACCGCGCCGGCCACGGCGACGCTGACGATTACCGACGACGTCGCTTTCTCGGTGGCCGATCCGCTCGTCTGCACCGGGCCGGGCAACGTGGTCACCGGCTCTTTCACCATCAACAACAGTGGCGCGGCGCCTACAGCCGTCGCGGCCACGGTATCGCTGCCGGCGGGACTGCTCGCCCTGCCTGGCTCGTGCGCGGCCAATGTGGGGACTTGCGGCGTCATCAACGCCTCGACCGTGACCTACACGGCCACACTGGCTCCGGGCCAGACCGCGACGGTGAGCTACAAGGCGCAGGTCGGCAACCTCGTTACTACGGGAACGCAGCTCTGCTCGAACCTGGCGGTCTCCTTTGGCGGCGGGCCGATCCTGACCGTGCAAGCCTGCGTAACGGCCAACTGCCAACCTGTGGGGCCGGGCGGCGTCTTACCGGCCACCTCGGAAGTGAGCGGGCAGAAACCGGGCAGTGTGCTGATCTACAACGTCTACACCTCCAGCGTCGCCTCGCCCAATAGCCAGAACACCCGCATCAACTTGACCAACACGGACACAGCCCGCTCGGCTTTCGTGAAACTGTTCTTCGTTGATGGGGCGAGTTGTTCCGTGGCCGACAACGTCATCTGCCTGACGCCGAACCAGACGACCAGCTTCCTGGCGTCTGACATTGATCCGGGCACGACCGGCTATATCGTGGCCGTGGCCGTTGACAGCCGGGGCTGCCCGACCAACTTCAACAATCTGATCGGCGACGCTTACGTGAAGTTCTCCAGCGGGCACGCGGCCAATCTCGCCGCCGAGGCGGTCAGCGCCCTCGCTGGCGGTCTGCCGCCCTGCAACGAGAACTCCGTGACGGCTCAGCTCAACTTTGACGGCGTCAGCTACAACCGGATCCCGCGCGTGCTGGCGCTCGACAATATCGGGTCGAGAGCCGACGGCAACGACACGCTGCTCATCCTCAACCGCATCGGGGGCAACCTGGCGACGGGGGCGGCGACGCTGACCTCGGTCTTCGGCGTCTTCTACGACGACGCTGAGACAGGTGTGAGCTTCACCTTCAATCCTAACTTATGCCAGTTCCGGTCGAGCATCACGAACAACTTCCCGCGCATCACGCCGCGCTTCGAGCAGTTCGTGCCGGCGGGCCGCAGCGGGTGGTTGAAGCTCTTCTCGACCAATGATCAAGGCATCCTGGGAGCCGCGATCAATTTCAATGGCAATGCGGGATCGAACGCGGGCGCGTTCAATCAGGGACACAACCTGCACAAGCTGACGCTGACATCGAGCGCGGTCTACATCATCCCGGTGTTTCCGCCTTCGTGCTGATATTCTCGCTTGACCCGCGACAAAGACGGAGGGACGGAGGGATGGAGGGACGGAGGGACAGAGCGTTAATTGGTCTCTCTGTCTCTCTGTCCCTCCGTCCCTCCGTCCCTCCGTCCCTCCGTCCCTCCGTCTCTCTTCGCTCGGTCTTCATTCCAATCACTTTGAAATGCCCGTCAATGGCGAGTATTCTTCACCCGGCCTTAAGCGCCATCTATCTACGGATTTTCTTCAACAACAACCAAGGAGAAATTTATGAGCAAGTTTGCCAGGACTCTCTGTGCGATCTCTTTCGCCGCTCTGATTACATTGGGGCTCGGCGCAAATGGACCAGGAACCAAGGCTCAGGATCCCGCGAGCGGGCCGCCGGCCGCCACACAGGAGCGGCCTTCCTTGCCCTTCCCCACTTCCCGCGAGCCGGAGATCAAACCTTATGACAAAGTGATCACCAAAGACGCCAAGTCGGACGAAGGCGTCTTCACGGTACATCGCATCAAGGACAAGATCTATTACGAAATCCCCAAGAAGGAACTGGACAAAGAGTTCCTATGGGTCAGCCAGATCGCCAAAACCACGCTCGGCGTCGGGTACGGCGGCCAGGCGATGGGCAACCGCGTCGTCCGGTGGGAGCGACACAACAATCGCATCCTGCTGCGCAATATCTCACACGCGGTCGTCGCCGACCCGAAAGAACCCATCTCGCTCGCCGTCAAGGCCGCCAACAACGACTCGATCATCAGGTCGTTCTACATCGAGGCTCTCGATAAAAACGGCAAAGACGATTCCGTGGTGATTGACGTGACGAGCATGTTTACGACCGAGATCACCGAATTCAGCGCGCGCACGCGATTGCGCGCGCGCGTGTTCGACGCTTCGCGCTCGTTCGTTGAACGCGTCGTCTCGTTCCCCGAAAACATCGAAATCGAAGCCACGCACACATTCACCAATCCGCCCGAAATGACCCCGCCGACCGCAGCGCCAGTCCCGCCGAATCCCTTCCTAGGCGCCGGGATGGGCACGGGCAGCGCTTCGGTCGTGATGCATTATTCGATGATCAAGCTTCCGGAGAAGCCGATGATGCCGCGCCTGTTCGACGAGCGCGTCGGTTATTTCAGCGTCCGCAAGATGGATTACGGCAAAGACGAGCACCGCGCGCCGCAACGGACCTACATCACGCGGTGGCGTCTGGAGAAGAAAGACCCGAACGCCGCGCTTTCCGAACCGGTCAAACCGATTGTTTATTACGTTGACCCGGCCACGCCGACGAAATGGGTTTCCTACATCAAGAAAGGCATTGAGGACTGGCAGCCCGCGTTCGAAGCCGCCGGATTCAAGAACGCGATCATCGCCAGGGACGCGCCGAAGAACGATCCCGATTGGAGTCCCGAAGACGCGCGTTACTCGGTTGTGCGCTGGCTCCCCTCGACGATTCAGAACGCATCAGGGCCGCACGTTCACGACCCGCGCACCGGCGAAATCCTCGAATCCGACATTCAGATGTATCACAACATCCTGAACCTCCAGCGCAACTGGTATTTCACGCAATCCGGCCCGCTCGATCCGCGCGCAAAGAAATTGCCGCTGCCCGACGACCTGATGGGAGAGTTGCTGCGCTTCGTCGTCGCGCACGAGGTGGGCCACACGCTCGGATTCCAGCACAACATGAAAGCCAGCTCGATGTACCCGTTCGAGAAAGTCCGCGACGCGAAATGGCTGAAAGAGAACGGACACACGCCGACGATCATGGACTACTCGCGTTTCAATTACGTCGCGCAACCCGAAGACAACATCCCCGTCGAACTGCTGATCCCGCAGGTCGGCCCTTACGACAAGTGGGCGACGATGTGGGGATACAAACCGATTGACGGATGCAAGTCGCCCGAAGACGAAAAGACGGCGCTCGACGAATGGGCGCGCGCGCAGGACAAGACGCCCTGGCTGCGTTTTTCGACCGCCAGATCGCGCGGCGCCGATCCGGGCGAATTGACCGAAGCCGTCGGTGACGCCGATGCGGTCAAGGCTTCGACGCTCGGCTTGAAGAACCTCAAGCGCGTCGCCGGCATGCTGCTCACCGCAACGACGACCGAAAAAGGCGAGCCCTACGACGACCTCGAAGAGGTCTACAACTCGATGATCGGCCAGTGGCGATTGGAGATGGGGCATGTCACGGCAATCGTCGGCGGTTTCAACACTCAACAGAAACACGTCGGCCAGGACGGCCTGCTCTTCACGCCGATCCCGAAAGAGCGCCAGATCGAGGCGGTGAAGTTTTTGAACGAGAACGTCTTCGCCACGCCCACATGGATGCTCAATCCGGAAATCCTGCGCCGCATCGAAACCAACGGCTCGCTGAGCAGAGTCAGGGCGGCGCAGCAAATAGTCCTCATGCAGTTGTTGAGTCCGGCGCGTTTCACCCGCCTGATCGAACAGGAGGCGATGGACGGTGACAAGGCTTATCGCCCGGTTGATTTCCTCGCCGACGTCCGCAAAGGCGTCTGGGGCGAGGCGAATGGGACGATGGCCGCCGCGCCGAAGGTTGACGCTTACCGCCGCAACCTGCAGCGCGCCTATCTGGATATGATGAACGACAAACTCAACGGTCGGACGGCGGTGAACGACGATCAGCGCCCCTTCATTCGCGGCGAGTTGCGAACGCTCTCCGCCGATGTCACGCGGGCGATGGCGCGGACGACCGACCGCGCGACACGGATGCACATGGAGGACGTGAAGGATCAGATCGCCAAAATCCTCGATCCGAAATTCGCGGCGCCGGCTCCGACCACGTCTCCGTTTGCATCTATCTTCGGACTGTTCAACGCCGACGGCGAAGAGCTGCATGACGAATCGTTGAGCTGCTGGCCGGATTATTCGATCCGGATTCGGCAGTGATTGGTTGATCGGAACGGTACCGCGCGCGTGAGCAAGCGGCTGTCGGAACGGTACCGCGCGCGTGAGCAAGCGGCTGGCTGCGGATGTGGCCGCTCCCTCACGGTCGCGGTACCGTTCCGACTGAAGTGTTATAATCGCGCCATCGAGAGAATCGGCTCTTGTTCCGTTACATCAGGAGAAAGATTTATGCCGGTCGCTGCTACGAACTACGACGAAATCATTGAACACCTGACTCCGGGAGAACCGGCCATCTTCCACAACGTCAGTTGGCAGGAGTACGAGCAGTTACTTGATGAGTTGGTTGACCGGTCAGGCGTGCGCCTCAGCTATGACGAAGGGACTCTCGAAATCATGACCATCTCGACTGAACACGACTTCTATGAGGATCTATTGCAAGACCTGGTTCGCCTTCTCTCTTTGCGCCTCAAATTCAGGTTTCGCTCCTTCGGGCGCGCGACGATGAAGAAGACCAAAGCTCGGAAAGGCAAAGAGCCTGACGGCTGCTTTTTCATCAAAAGCTGCGATCTGATTGGCCCGCGGAAGCGGCTCGATTTCGAGAACGATCCTCCACCCGACATCGCCGTCGAGATTGATCTCAGCACAAAATCAATCTCCAAGCTGCCGATCTATCGCGCCCTCCAAGTTCCCGAGGTTTGGATTTATAACGGAAGCGTGTTGACGATCTACCGGTTGGGCGATCAGGGTTACGCGAGCGTGGAGCGGAGCGAGGAGTTACAAGTTTTAACCAGCCAATTGCTGACGAACTTTCTCAATGACGCCGCAGAGACCGACGACGATAACCAACTGCTTCAAGATTACGTCGAAACCATTCTTCAGGCTCTGCCTCCAGCGGTTCAATAAACTGTTAGGATTGAACAGGATTGAACGATGATCGATGAACTCGAACGCATCGCCACGATGTTCAACTACGCGCCAAGAGCGCATGCGAACGTAGTCCGATTTGAGGACTCACAATCAGTTGTCATTCCTTGCTTCGAGCAAATCTCGCCAGACACTGCCTTTGCCTTTCTGAGCGTCAGGACGACTTCCTACGACTTCGAGGGTGAGCGCACTGACCTGCACGACGTCATCTCTGAATTTGTTGCGGTCTTTCTACGTGTGTTTGGCGGTATGTCCTGCAGCCTGTGGGACGTTCCAAATTCATTCACAAGGATTCCAACGGAGATATACGCCCGATACGTAACGATAGACCAGCCAAGCCGGTCGATCTTTCGCCTTGATGCTTCTGGAATTGAAGCCATCGAAAAGCTGGTGGCTACGACACGGCTCTTTACCTACACCTTTCCGTCAATGATGGAGTTTCAAAGGGATCCGAGCTGTCCATTCGACACAGTGTTTGGCTACACGGACGCCGACACTGTTGATTGGAGCCGCCGAGTGGCAGAGGTGCTCAGACACTCCCTCAATAGTCAGAAAATCCAGTACAACAGACGTGGCATTCCGAGTTGGAGCTACTTCAGAACGATCAAGCATGGAATCTCGGTCCTGAAGGCTCCCCGAATTGCTTCTACCACTCGAGACCTGCTGGCCAGTACCGACCCGTGGGAGCGTATTTCCGGCGTACGTGCGATGCTTTACGTTTCCCCGAGCGCCCGAAACGCAATTCCTCACGAACAATGTGCACCCGCTCAACGCATCATTGAGAAACTGGACGGAGACGCGGCAGCTCCGCTGGTGTTTATCCCCCTTGAAAACTACTTTGTTGCTATCGGCAAGGCGCACATAGTCTTTTGTGCTGTGGAATGTGGCCTGAAAGAGTTCGAAGCTGATCGAGAGCGAGTACGGGAGAGGCATGCGCGGGAGATGGCAATACTCTTTCCGGCAGCACAGTACGTTTGGAACGATGAAATTGACGACGCACAATTTGAGTCGTTGATACGAGATATGGTCGAGCTGGAACCCGGAGTTCGTTGGGTGCGTCAAGCTGGCGCGACGCGGGAAAGAGATGAGGGGCGAGACTTGATCTGTGAATGGAAGACACCGCCCACCGTTCGCGACGCGGTTAGTGAAGACGCGCCGCCAGGGAAGGTCCGCCGTGTCATCGTTCAATGTAAGGCCTCCAAGAACTCGGTTGGCAAGGGAAAGGTCCAGGATATTCACGACACGATTCGTCTTCATGATTGCGAAGGCTATCTCCTCGTGGTTTCCTCGCAAATCACGGCTCCGCTCATGCGGCACCTTGAGTCGATCCGACTTCGGGGCGAGTACTGGATGGAATGGTGGAGCCGTTCAGAGATAGAAAACCGACTGCGCCGTGCTCCTGATGTAGCACAAAGGCATTCGGCCATTGTGAAGTTGATCGACGACGTCGCGCCGCCCCCAGAAGATACAGGCAACTAACAAAGGCCTGGGGCTAACTGCTTTCAGCGTCTACTCGTGCCTCGCTCCCGCTTCCAACAGGAGCTCAGGCTTAGTATTAGTGCGCGACCGCCTTCTCCGCCCCCAGCCCCGTGTTAGCGCGCACGTTCAATTCAGTGAACTTCTCTTCCGCCTCAGGCTCGCGTCCAGTCAACGTGCCGATCACCGCGCCCAAAAATCCAAGCGGGATGCTGACGATGCCAGGATTCTCAAGCGGAAAAATCGCCGCGCTTTTCATAATGCTCGGGCTGATCACAATCAGAATTAGCGATGACAGCAAGCCAGTAGCCAATCCAGCCACCGCGCCTCTGGTGTTGAACCGCCGCCAGAAGAGCGATAGCACGATCACAGGCAGATTGGCCGAAGCCGCCACCGCAAACGCCAGCGCGACCAGGAACGCCACGTTCGCGTTCGGCCCCAGCAGGATCGCAATCACAATCGCAACCGCGCCAACGACGAAGGCCGTGACGCGCGCCACGCGGACTTCTTCGCCCGGCGAACGCTCCTTGCCTCGATGCAAAACGTTGGTCCAGAAATCGTGCGCGAACGAGGTCGAGGCGCTGATCGTCAGGCCGGCCACGACCGCAAGAATCGTCGCGAACGCGATGGCCGAGATGAAGGCGAAGAAGAGGTCGCCGCCTAGCGTTTGCGCCAACAACGGCGCGCTCATGTTCGTCCCGCCGTTCTTGCCAATGAAATCGCGCCCGACGATTGTCGCCGCGCCGAAGCCGAGGAATGTCGTCAGGATGTAGAAACTGCCGATGATCAGCATCGCCCAGACCACGCTGACGCGCGCCGTCTTGGCGTCGGGCACGGTGTAAAACCGCACCAGGATGTGCGGCAGCCCCGCGGTGCCGAAGATCAGAGCCATCCCCAGCGAGATCAAATCCAGCGCGCCGTACGGCGGTTTGTAACGCAACCCCGGAGTCAGAAAGTTCTGCGTGACCATGTTGCCCTGCGCGTCGTGATAGCTCACCTGCGTCACGGCGGTAAAAAAGTTTCCGAAGCTGAAGTCGAAATGCTTCAGCACCAGAATGCTCAGCAGGATCGTGCCGCTCATTAACAGAATCGCCTTGATGATCTGCACCCACGTCGTCGCCAGCATCCCGCCGAAGACGACGTAAACGATCATCAGCACGCCGATGCCGATCACCGCGCTATGAAAAGTTACGCCGGTGTCTTTCAACAGCAACGAGACCAGCGCGCCCGCGCCGACCATCTGCGCAATCATATAAAACGTGCTGACGGTCAATGTTGACAGCGCTCCCATCGCGCGCACCGGGCG
>Ga0187894_10001780_pt1 | contig 27048 bp, 28 predicted proteins | sample GBC1701081metaG_FD_136650 | JGI IMG/M metagenome (GOLD analysis project Ga0187894, IMG submission 136650) | White microbial mat communities from a lava cave in the Kipuka Kanohina Cave System on the Island of Hawaii, USA - GBC170108-1 metaG ... | reverse complement strand
GACGTGGACAACCTGGGCGCCTCGGTGCGAAATGCTGCGGCCTTCGGCGTGGACGCGGTGGTCCTGTCTCCGCGTTGCGCCGATCCCTTCTATCGCAAGGCCATCCGGGTGTCCGTGGGGGCGGTGTTCTCGGTTCCCATCGTACGGGCGGCGCGCTGGCCCGGCGACATCGAGGCATTGCGCGACAGCCTCGGCATGGCGCTGGTAGGCGCCGTGCTGGGCCATGACACCGTGCCGCTGCCGTCGTTTTCTCGGCCTCCCAGGGTAGCGCTGTTGCTCGGCGCGGAGGGCCCCGGCCTCTCGGCAGCGGCGCGCGCCACGTGCGACGCATTGGTGACGGTGCCCATGGCGGCGGGCGCCGACTCGCTCAATGTGGCCACGGCGGGGGCCGTGGTTCTGTATCATTTGACTCGGGGTCAGCCACCTTGAGGCCCGTCGCGCTGAACAAGTTTTCCGTCGCGGCCTTCGCGTTTGCGGCGTGCTTCGTGGATGGATCGCCGCTGGCGGATCCGGGCGCCCCGCAGGCCGCCGAGCCGGAAACCCGTTTTCGCAAGGCGACGACTGAAGACCTGGTTGCGCTCGGACGGCGAAGCGTGGCCGCTCTCGGGAGCTACAGCGCTCGTCTCACGAAACAGGAACGCGTAGGCGGCAAGCTGCTCGCGCCGCAGGTGATCGACGTGACCGTCCGCGACCGGCCGCGCGCCTTGCGCCTTTCGTTCGTGTCGGGCCCCAAGAATGGCCGGCGCGTGCTTTATAACGCGGAGCTGCGCGCGTCCGAGATGCTGGTCAGGGAGGCGGGCCTTCTCGGGATTACGTCGGTCTGGGTTGGTCTCGACAGCGCGCTGTCCCGCGGCGACACCAACCACCGCATCACGGATATCGGGTTCGGCCCGCTCCTCGACTTGGTCGAGAACGACCTCCGCAAAGGGAAGGCCGCCGGCGGGCATGCGCGCAAGGACGAGGGGCTCGACGCTTCGGGCGCTTTCTGCTTGCTGTTCACGGCGCCGGCCGGCGTGCCTGGCCTCTACGCCGACCGGACCCGCCTGTGCATCGATCCGGTCCTGGGGCTTCCGGTCAAGATCGAGGTCCTCGACAAGACCGGCACGGTCGAGAAATACGAGTGGGCCCGGATCAAAGCGAACCTCCCGCTGCCCGCCTCGTTCTTCACCCCCGCCGCCGCTGGGCTTTGACGCCCGGCGCACGTAGCCCGCCGACCTGACTCCAGTCGACGAACAGCTTGCGCGAGGTGGGCTGGCAGGAGGGACAGAAACAAGAATCCCAGCCCGCGACGCGCACCTTGCGGATGGTGGTTCCGCATCGCGGGCAGGGCTTGCGGTCGCGCCCGCGCACCGAAAGGAAGTCACGCACCTTGATGTGGATCGGCTCGCCGCGCCGGGCGATCTCATCGATGGCGCGCCGCATGACTTCGCCCGTCGCGTGAAAGAGCGCATCCGCTTCGGCGGGGGCCAGCTTGTGGCAGAAGGTCTTGGGGTGGACGCGGGCGGCGAACAAGATCTCGTCGGCGTAGGCGTTGCCGATGGAGGCGATGGCCCGCTTGTCCATCAGAAATACGCGCGCCTGATCGCGGCGGCCGCGCACCAGGGCGCGGAACGCGTCCAAAGTAAATGCGTCAGACAGAATATCGACGCCGAGGTCGCGGTAGGCCGGGATGTCGCCTTCTTGCGCGGGACGGGCGACGTACACCTTGCCCATCCGTTTGTCGTCCAGGTACCGGAGCTCTACGCCGCCCTCGAACTCGAGCGCGAGACCCAGGCTCTGTGGGTCCTTCTTTCGGTCGGCGGCCGCGGCGTTCGCGGGCGTTGCCACCAGCACGTAGCGGCCCACCAGCATCGCGTTGATCACCAGGTCCAGATCGCCTTGCAGGCCGAAGCGCATGAAGTGGCCACGGCGGACGATGTCTTCCAGGCGGCGGCCGATCAACAGCGCCGGGAACGGCTCGGCGACCATCACGCGGAGCACCAGCGGATCTCCCGTGCGAGCCCCGACGATGCGCCGGCCCAGCACGGCGCGGCGCAGCTCCGATTCTACGCGGACGAGATCAGGCAGCTCGGGCATGGTTCGCGCGCGGCGAGGTGGCGGAGGGCCGCGCGGGGCGGCAGAATCCCCGCATGCCAACGATCCCGCTGATTCTGATTATCGTGGCGGCGCTGGGGTCGGCTCTCATGATCGGTCTTCAGATCAAGACCCAGCTTCGCCGCGCCCGCAACCGCAAGCACTTCGAAAAGGGCGAGCCCCTCGAAGGCGTCGGCGATCTGGACTAGTCCCCTTTCCTAGATTCAGGTTTGCTTGTGGCGCCAGGCGGCTGCCGCCAGGAGCACGAGCCCGGCCATGAGCGCCGCGGCGCCTGCCGGAACCAAGAATATCCCTACCGACGGGTCGGCTTCGGTGGGGTGAATGGCGCCCAGGGTGAAACCCGTCGGGATGAGCACGGCCGCGGCTCGCAAGAAGCGGCCCGTGCGGCGGCCGCCGTCGGCGCGGTCGGCCAGCAGCGGGGCGCCCGCGACGCTGTAGATCAGGACGGCCAGGGAAAGCAGCACACCGTGGGCGTGCCCCAGACGAAGCAGCGTGCGCGTCGATGTGTCGTCGAGGTAGCCCGCCAGCTTGAAGCCGTGCGCGATCTCGAGGGCGAGGCCCAGCAGCGCCCAGCAAGCCAGCGACGTCCATCCGAAGCGCCGCGCCCGTCGGACCTCGACTTCGGCCACCGTCATTCGCCAATCTCGATGGCGGCGGATGACGCCCGGGTCCGCAGCTCCGCCGTCCGCGCGGCATCGGGAGGCTCGACCGCGCCGGCCGGCAGCATCGCTGCGATTTGTCGGGCGGCGGCCTTCCGCGCGGCCTCCGGTCCCGTCGGGTCATATTCGTTCCAGCGCGGGCGCTCGGCGCCGTGGTGCTGCTGGACAAGCTTGCGCGCCGCCCGCCAGGCGATGCGCCGGACGGCGGGATAGGTCTCGTTTTCCATCACGTCGAGCAGCACCCCCAATCGGCGGCCGGGCCGGGCGCTCGCCGTCCCGGTGCCTCCCCGCGCCATCGCATCGACCGCCACGGCCCGTTCGACGGGATCGCCGGCGAACACCCGGTCGAGGCCGGTCAGCGCCGTCGTGGTCTGGCCGCCCTCCGCGATCGTCGGAGCTGCCGCAGCCGCCCGGTCCGGCCATAGACGCCGCCGCTGCTCGACGGCCCACGCCCGCGTCTCCTCGACGTGACATCCCGTGCAGGCGTCGGGTCGCGCATATCGATCGTCCCGCGCCGGATCGGGAATTTCGATGCGGTGGCTGACGTGAACGTCGATGACGCCGTAGACGATGCGCGGCATGTGACAGGCGGTGCAGCGCGCTCCTGGGTTCCGGACGTCGTGCCGCGTGTGCCGCGCCTTGGCTGCGTCGTCCGCCAGCCCGCCGTGGCAGCGGGTGCAAGCTGCGTCACCCTGGGCGCGGGGTCGGATCTGGCCGCGCGGATCGCCTTCGTGCATCCCGTGACAGTCGGTGCACGTCAGCGTCCCGCGCTGGGCGCACGACGACTGCAGCAGCCCCTGGTACTCATAGGCGGTCAGCCGCGCGGTTCCGTCGGGCCAGAAGCGCGCCGCGAACGCCGTGCGGTCGCCGTGCAGCGGCGTATCGTTCCACAAAGGCGACGTGGTGAGCGCCAGGTCGTCCCCTGGCACGAACGGATCGCCGTGCTCGTAGAATCGCGCGACGTCGTCGGCGATGCGCTGCCCGTGGCATCGCCCGCACAGATCGGCGCTGCGGCGGGGTGACAGGCGCGACGGATTGACGATCGTCGGATCCGCGCCCTCCGCTGCGGCCGCCGCGCCCGCGCCCAGATGGAGCGCGTAACGGCGGATCGGGTTGTGGTTGCGGCGGACGTGCTCGGCCCCCGGACCGTGGCACGCTTCGCAGGCGACGCCCAGCTCGGCGACCTCGGTGCGGAACGTCAGGGCCGACGGGTCGCGCCCCGGGTTCGGCGCCACGTTGTGGCAAAAGACGCAGTTGTCGTTCCAGCGAGCCACATGGCGGTCGTAGTCCTCGATTCCGCCGGCGCCGCCGCCGTAGCGGGGCTGACCCGGAGGCCGCGGCGCTTCCTCACCGCCCCCCGGGTCAGGGGTCAGGAACGCCCCGTTCATGTGGAACCAGCGCCGTTCCTCGACGTGAAACGCCATGGGCAGCCGCCAGAGCACGTCCCCCTCCCGCGCCAGGTATTGCTGGTAGCGTCGCGAGCCCACCGTCCGCTCGATGTGCGCGACGCGCTCCGGGCCGCCGCCGTCGCGCGCGAAGGTCATGCGGGCCCCGCCCGCGCCGTCGCGGTCCATGCGCACCGTGACCCCGCCGTAGCGGTACGCCGTGCCCGAGAAGTCGCCGAGGACCGCGCTCGCGTCCCGCGTCGCGTCTTGGGTCATGGTGCGGTGGAAGGTGCGCCGCCAGCTTCGATCGTGGTCAGGATGACAGCGGCGGCAGGCGCCCGACCCCGCGTAGTCGGCGCCGTGCAGGTCGCGCGGCGTGGCGAGATCCGTCGCGATGGCCCGCCCGCCTCGCCAGACAACCGCCGCTCCCGCGATGACCGCCAGCAACACAGCCAGCGTCGCGCCGCGCACCATGGGCGCGATTCTACCCGGTGACGCCGAGGCCCTTCAGGTACGTGACGTAGTACTCGGGCTCGCGGCGCTCCTCCAGATCGCCTCGCTCGACGGCGTCCTGACATAGCTTCCGGATCTCGCCCACGCGCTTGGACGGGGGCAACGCGAACGACGTCATGATGGCGTTGCCCAGGCCGGGCGGCAGCGGAGGGACGCGCGCGTCCAGCTCGCGGATGGCCAAGATGCGCTGCTTGAGAGCGTGGATGTTCTCCACCGCCTCCTGCCTTCGGCCCGGACGCCGCGACGTCACGTCGGCCCGCGAAAGGTCGAGCAGGTCCTCGAGGTGGTCGCCCATCTCGATGTCGAAGCGCCGCACCGCCGCGTCGGTCCAGGCGGGCTCGTAGGCGTTGGCCCGGAGGTGATGCAGGATCAGGAACCGAATCTTCTGCCGCGCAGGCTTGTCGAAACCCAGCCGACGGCCGACGGTGTCCCACATACGCGCGCCCACCTCCGCGTGGCGGTGAAAGGTGACGCGCCCATCGTCGAGCATGACACGGGTCGGCACCTTGCCGATGTCGTGCAGCAGCGCCGCCCAGCGGACGGCCGGCTTGGGCACCGACTGCCGCACCACTTGCTTGGTGTGCTCCCACACGTCCTTGTGCCGCCGACCCGCCTCCTGCGAAAAGTCCACCGTCGCCTCGAGCTCGGGCAGGATCACGCCCAAGACGCGCGCGTCGTGCAGCCACTGCAGCCCGAGCTCGAGGTGCCTGCCCAGGATGACGCCCTCGATCTCCATCTGTACGCGCGCCGGCGGGATCGACGCCGCCAGCGGAGCCGCGTCGCGCGCGGCTGCCGTGATGGGCTCCGGCGGGAGCACGCCCCGCTCCGCGATAGCCCGCGCCGTGATCAGCAACGCATCCGGTTCGGCGCCAAACGACGACATCGAATCAACCTTGCGCGCGAAGCGCCGCGGCGGGCGGCCGGCCTGCGCCGTTAAGACGTGATCTTCTTCTTGTCCTGATCCCGCTTGCGTGACAGGTGGTCCACGAACGGTTGACCCTGTTTCACTCGCCCGGCGAGCGTCTTTTCCGTGATCGGGTACAGCGTGGCAAAGCGCAGGCCTTCGTCATAAAGGAACGTCCCGACTTCTTCGTCGTCGACGAACATAGCGATCTTTTTCTTCGCGTAGACCGCCTTGCGCAGCGTGGTCCACTTGCTGTTCAGCCATTCGACGACGTCCTCGCCGTAGGCCGCGCGAAACAACGCCAGCTCCTCGTCCAGCGGCCCGTAGTTCTCGGAGAACCGTTCGCCAAAGGCGGCCGCGCCTTCGCCGCCTTCGCGGGCAATCTTGTCCAGCGCCAGCCGCAGCAGGATCACGTCCTCGCCGTGGCGCACCGGCGGCTCCACGTTGCCATCCTTCGGCGTGATGATGTGAACCACCGTCGCCGCCGCCACCTCGCGCGCGTCGTGCTCCAGGTCCGAGTCCGCCACCGCCTCCAGCAGGACCTTCACGTCGAAGGGAAGGGAAACCAGCGCTTTTGACAGCGTCTCGAGAAGTCTGCGCTCGATGTCCTTATCCATGGAACCGCGGGGAAGACAGGCCGGCGAAACGTGGGGCGTGGCGTCAGCGAACGACCGAATACTACCCGGTCAGGTGAAAGTTGTAAGGCGAAAGTGAACTACCCGACGTCCTCATCCCCGCGCCGCCCGAAGCTCGGGGTGCTCGTCGAGGAACGCTTTGCGGCTCTCCGGAGTGATCTCGACGACGTAGGTGCGCTCCTTCAGCATCCTCGCCTGACAGCCGAGGCGCGAGACGGCCTGGACGTCGAAGGCCTTCTCCATGATGTCCTCCTCGCGGTCGCTCGCTTCGGACAGGTCGCCGAACCCGTCCCGAACGTAGACGTGGCAGGTCGAACAGGCGCACACGCCCCCGCACGCCGATCCCACTTGCGCGTGCGCCTTGTTCGACGCCTCCAGAAAGCTCGTCCCGACCGGCACCTCGATTTCGATCCCGTCGGGTTGGAACCTCACCTTGGGCATGACGTCACCGGCGCGGATGTCCCGCATGGCCGTCGTGCGGCTGGCGCGCCTTGGGAGCGGTCTCATCCGCCTTCTTTTCCACCTCGCCCACATCCTTGCCGCGCAGACCCTGCTCCAGAGCGCGGTTCATGCGGCGCGCCGCGAAGTCCTTGGAGGCGGTGTCGAGGCCTTCCACCGCCGCGCGGATCCCGCCGTGATCGGAGCCCGCCTTCGCGGCGTCGAGCGCGGTTTCCGCCGCGGCGATGGCCTGTCGGTCGGCGTCCGTCAGTAGCTCCGGAGCGTCCGCCATGGCGGCGCGGGTCGCGGCCTGGATGCGCTCGGCCTCCACGCGCTGCTCGGTGAGCAGACGCCGCTTCACGTCGTCCTCGCCGTGGGCGTAAGAATCGAGGAGCATTTTTTCGACCTGCTCGTCGGTCAGGCCATAGGTGGGCTTGACCTGGATTTGCGCCGCGCGGCCCCCGGCGGTCTCCTTCGCCAGCACGCGCAGGATGCCGTCCGCGTCCACCAGGAACGTGACCTCCAGGCGAGCGAGGCCGGCCGGCGCAGGCGGAATGCCGGTCAGCTTGAATCGGGCGAGCGAGCGGCAGTCGGCGACCATCTCCCGTTCGCCCTGCACCACGTGCAAGTCGAAGCCGGTCTGCTTGTCGGCGAAGGTGGTGAAGGTCTGGGTGGCGCCGCACGGAACGGTGGAGTTGCGCGGGATGAGCTTCTCGACGACGCCGCCCATGGTTTCGAGCCCCAGCGACAGCGGCACGACATCGAGCAGCAGCACGTCGTTTCGCCCCGTGCCGCCGGCCAGCAAGTCCGCCTGGATCGCGGCGCCCAGCGCCACGACCTGGTCGGGGTCGATGTCCGCCAGCGGCTCCCGCCCGAACAGCGACCCCACCATCGTGCGCACCAGAGGCATGCGCGTGGCGCCGCCCACCAAGATCACCCCCGAGAGCCCGTCGCGCTCGGCCCCCGCGTCCTTGAGCGCGCGCCGCACCGGCCCCGCGCAGCGATCCAAGATCGGCCGTGCCAAATCTTCCAGCTCGGTGCGCGTCAGATGGCCTGTGTACACGCCCGCGCCGGCCGGCCGCGCCACCTCCACCGTGGTCTCGGCCGCGCCCGTCAACCGCTCCTTCGCGGCGCGCGCTTCGTCGAGCACGCGGCGTGCCAGTGCGCGGTCGCCGCCAGCGTCTTCGGGCAGCCCCATCGCGCGCAGCAGGTGCGCGGCGACGGCCCGATCGATGTCGTCCCCCCCCAGCGCGGAGTCTCCGCCGGTCGACTTCACCTCGAACACGCCGGCGGTCAAATGAAGGACCGAGATGTCGAAGGTGCCGCCGCCCAGGTCGAACACGGCGAACGTGCCCTCCACCTGTTTGTCGAGGCCGTAGGCCAGGGCCGCCGCCGTGGGCTCGTTGAGCAGGCGCAGCACCTCCAGGCCCGCCAGCCGGCCGGCGTCGCGTGTCGCCTGCCGCTGGGCATCGTCGAAGTAGGCCGGCACCGTGATGACCGCGCCCTCCAGATCGCCGCCCAGATCGACCTCCGCCCGCGTCTTCAACAGGCGCAGGATCTCGCTCGACACCTCGATGGGCGTCACCAGACGGCGCCCGCCGGCCACGCGGAAGCGCACCACGGCATCCTCCGGCGCGGCCGGGGCCAGCTCGTACGGCGTGAGCTTGCGGGTGGCCTCCGCGTCCTCCGGGCCGCGTCCCATGAACCGCTTGACCGACGCGATGGTGTCGCGCGGATGCGCAGGCGCCAGGACGTCGCGCGCCTCGTGTCCCACGATCACGCGCCCGTCGGCGCCATAGTGGACCACCGACGGGACCAGCGCGCCGCGCTTGCCTTGCAGGCACACCGGCCGCCCGGCTTTGACCGCCGCGACCAGGGAGTTGGTCGTGCCCAGGTCGATGCCGATCGCCCGGCCCTTGCAGGCTTCCTTGGGTTTGGACTGCCCCGGCTCCGAGATCTCGAACAGCGCTTCCACCGTCATCAGGACGCGTCCTCCGCGCGGGGGGCCGCGGCGGCGTTCTCTTCGTCGTGGCGCTCCACCTCGTCCAAGAACCGGCGGTAATAGCGCAGGGCGACGATCTCCCGCGCCGCCTGCTCGAGGCCCGCGGCGTCGCCGGCGTCGAGGCCCGCCGCCACCGCCTGCGTCGCGGCGGTGGCGCGCGCCCGCATGGCCGCCGCCATGGCCTGCACCTTGACATCGTCCTTTGTCTGCCGCGCCTCACCGAGCTCGCTGCGCAGCTCGAGGACCTCCGCCAGCAGCGTCTGCGGCACACGCAGCGTCGCCCGCGTGCTCAACCCCTCCCGGGCGCCCGGCTGGTCCGTGTCGCCTCCGCCTCCGCCGCCGCCCACGTCCACGCCCACGCCGGCCAGCGACAGCATGTACTCCGCCCGACGGATGGGGTCCTTCAAGGTCTTCCACGCCTCGTTCAAGCGCACGCTCTGTTCCAGAGATGCGCGGCGCGCCCGCGGGTCGGCCCGCGCGAAGCGATCCGGATGCAGCTTGCGCGTCAGCTCCCGGTAACGTGCCTCGATCGCCGTCAGATCCAGATCATAGCGGCGCGGCGCGCCGAGCACGGCGAAACGATCGGCGACCGGGCCGGGGGGTTGCACCGCGCCGCAGGATTCGCAGAAAGGCTCGGCGCCCGCGGCGCGTTCACAGGACCAGCAGATCATCGTACGAAGGATCCTCGAACCAGATCGCCGCGCCTAGAACTGGACGCTCTCGCCGCACCCGCACGATCCCTTGACGTTGGGGTTCGTGAACTTGAAGCCCCGGCCCAGCATGCTGGTGGCGTACTCCAGCGTCGAGTTGTCCAAGTAAACGTAGCTCTTCGGATCGATGAACACGCGCACGACGCCGTTCTCGAAGGACAAGACTTTGTCTTCGGGGCGAGGCTCGGCGTCGGCCCATTCGAAGAGGTAGGAAAACCCCGTGCAGCCGCCGCCGCGGATCCCCACCCGCAGCCCCTTCGGGAGGGTGGCGCGCCCGGCCGCGGCTTTCTTGATCTCGGCGACGGCCCGATCTGTGACGGCGATGGCCATGGTCGTCTTACGCCGCGGACGCTCCCTTGCGGGCCGCCTGCTTGGCCTTGTAGTCCGCGATGGCGCTCTTGATGGCGTCCTCCGCCAGCACCGAGCAGTGGATCTTCACCGGGGGCAGGTGCAGCTCCTCGACGATTTGAGTGTTCTTGATGGCCATCGCCTGATCGACGGTCATCCCCTTGACCCACTCGGTGGCCAGGGACGAAGACGCGATGGCCGAGCCGCAGCCGAAGGTCTTGAACTTGGCGTCTTCGATGACGCCGGCGTCGCTGACCTTGAGCTGCAGCTTCATGACGTCGCCGCAGGCGGGCGCGCCCACCAACCCCGTCCCCACGTTGGGGTCGTCCTTGTCCAGACTGCCCACGTTGCGCGGGTTTTCGTAGTGCTCCAGGACTTTGTCGCTGTACGCCATTTCGCTTTCGTGTCCCTTCCTTGAACAGGCAGAGCCGCGCTAGTGCGCCGCCCAGGTGATGCTCTTGAGGTTGATTCCCTGCTGCGCCATCTCGTAGAGCGGCGACAGCTCGCGCAGCTTCTTTACCTTGCGCACGACCAAATCGATGACGAAATCGACCTCCGCCTCCGTGTTGAAGCGGCCGATGCCGAAGCGGATCGACGTGTGGGCCAGCTCTTCGTCCACTCCCAGGGCGCGCAGCACGTAAGAAGGCTCCAGCGAGGCGGAGGTGCAGGCCGACCCCGACGACACGGCCACGTCCTTGAGCGCCATCAGCATGGCTTCGCCTTCCACATAGGCGAAGCTGATGTTGAGGTTGCCCGGCAGGCGGTGCTCGAGTGATCCGTTTACGAACGTGTCGGTGACCTGCGATTCGATTCCGCGCCGCAGCCGCTCGCGCAGGGCGAAGGTTCGCGCCGCCTCGGTCTCCCGCTCCGCCACAGAGAGCTCCGCCGCCCGCCCGAAGCCCACGATAGCCGGAACGTTCAGCGTGCCCGAGCGCATGCCGCGCTCGTGGCCGCCGCCGTCGATGATGGGCGTCAGGCGGACGCGCGGTTTGCGCCGCACGTAGAGCGCGCCCACGCCCTTCGGCCCGTACATCTTGTGCGCGGACAGCGACACCAGATCGGCGCGCGACTCTGCCACACCGAACGGAATCTTGCCCACGCCCTGCACGGCGTCGATATGAAAGATGGCCCCCTTCTCCTTCACCACGGCGCCAATCTGGTTCACCGGATTCACGGTCCCTACCTCGTTGTTGGCCAGCATGATGGACACGACCGTGGTCTTGTCCGTCATCGCCGCGCGCACGGCTTCCGGCTCCACATGACCGTCCTTGGCCACCGGCAAGTAAGTGATCTCGAACCCTTCCTTTTCGAGGCGCTTGCAGGTGTCCAACACAGCCTTGTGCTCGGTGGCCGCGGTGATGATGTGGTTGCCCTTGTCCTTGTAGAACTCGGCCGCGCCCTTGATGGCCAGGTTGTCCGATTCGGTGGCGCCCGACGTCCACACGATTTCCTTGCCGGTCGCGCCAATCAAGGCGGCCACTTGCTCGCGCGCGGCGTCCACGGCTTTTTCCGCGTTCCACCCGAAGGCGTGCGAACGGCTGGCGGCATTACCGAACTCGTCGCGGAAGAACGGCAACATCGCGTCTAGCACCCGCGGGTCGACGGGCGTGGTCGCGTTGTTGTCCATGTAGATGGGAAGTTTGATGGGGCTCGTCATATTGATCCGTTCGTCAGCTCGTCATTCCATCGACCAGCAAGGGAGCCTTGCCGTCGTGTCCGTGGATACCACAGGTGCCGCATTCGTCCTGCCGGTGGGTGGTCTCGCACGAACGGCAGCTCTCCATGTAGCGCAGGCTCTCTGCCAGGTCCTTTTCCAGCTGGCTCATGCGGGCGATGGTCTCGCGCGTCTCGCGCAGCTTGTCGGAGAAGATCTCCCGCACCCGATCCATGGCCTTCGGGGCGGCGGCACTCTCTTCCCAGACCCGGAGGAACGTCTTTATTTCGGTGAGGGTGAAGCCCATCTCTTGCAGCTTCTGGATCCATTCGATCCGCGTGACCGCCCGCCCCGAATACAGCCGAAAGCCGCCCTTCGAGCGGACGGACGGGGCCAGCAGGCCGAGCTCTTCATACAAATGCAGCGCCCGCACGGACTTACCGGTCTTGCTCGCCAGCTCTCCCACCTTGAGGAGAGACAGGGAATCGGGGGGAATCTTCGTCACGACAACCTGACTCTAACGTATACGTCAGGTTGAGGGGGAGTCAAGAGGAGACGCGAAGAACGACCTTTCCGAACGCTTCACGCGCCTCCAACATCCGATGCGCCTGCCCGATGTCCCCGAGCGGCAGGACGCTGGCGACGATCGGGCTGAGCCGTCCGGCGGCCACCAGATCCACGATGGTAAACAGCCGGCTCTTGGACGCCAGCGTCGAGCCGAGGACCGAGATCTGCCGCCAGAAGACGTGCCGCAGGTTCAGTGTGACCTCGTGCCCGGCGGTGGCGCCGCACGTGACGATGCGGCCGCCGCGGGCGCACGCGACCACGGATTTTTCGAAGGCTGCGCCGCCCGCGTGCTCGACCACGATGTCGACGCCGCGGCGGCCGGTCAGCCGTTTGACCTCCGCCACCAGGTCGGTTTCGGCGTGGTTGATGGTCTCGTCGGCGCCGTGTGCGCGCGCGGCCTCGAGCTTGCGCGCGGTCGAGGCGGTGGCGATGACGCGCGCGCCGTGGAGCTTTGCGATCTGCAGGGCCGCCGTGCCCACGCCCGACCCGGCCGCGATGATCAGGACAGTCTCGCCTTGCCGGACCGCGGCGCGATCCACCAGCATCTGCCACGCGGTGATGTAGGCGGTCGGGACCGCGGCCAGGTCGGTATCGCTGGCGCCGGTGGGGGCCGGCACCAGGTTGGCGGCAGGGACGACCACGTATTCGGCTTCGCCGCCCCAGGCGTGCTCGCCGAGCATCTTGTACTCGGGGCAGAAGTTGTCGCGGCCGTCCAAGCACGACGGGCAGCGCCCACAGGAAAGGCCGGGGTTGAGGACGACGCGATCCCCTTCCTTTGCGCCGCGCACGCCTGACCCGAGTCCCGCCACCGTGCCGCAGACGTCGCCGCCGGCGATGTGCGGCAGCGCGACCTTCAGGGCGGGTAGCCCGCGCCGCAGCCAGATGTCGATGTGGTTGAGCGCGGCGGCGCGCACTTTCACCAAGACCTGGCCGGGCCCGGGCACCGGCGTCGGAACCTCCCCGACTTCCATGACCTCGGGTCCGCCGTGACGGCGGAAGAGCGCGGCGAGCATCGGCCCGAACTTACATCAAATCATTCGTTGCACTTTCCTTCGTAGCGGCGGGAGACACCTTCCATCCGGCGCCGGCAGTCGTTCTGGTAGCTCTTGCCGTCGCAGCCGCACACCGGACGATATTCATCGCTGCAGAACAGCGGCGCCGGCTGGCAGGTTCCGACGCCGTGCCGGTCGCAAGATCCGGGCTCGAGCTCGCAGAACTCGCCGGCCTCCTCGCATTTCCGGTTCTGGGTGCCACCGCACTTCATCGGCGAGCCCGCGTCGGGCAAGCAGGTCATGCAGCAGGAGAGACAGAGCTCCGAGTAGCACATCTTGGTGCATGGGCAGCAGCGCTGGCCCAGCCCGCAGCCTCCACACACGTCCGTCACCTCGGGCTCGGAGTCGCGGGGAGCCTCAGGCCGGGCGTCGGGCGACGGCGAGGCGTCGGTTGCCGTATCCGGGCGGGCGTCGGGCGTCGGGCATGGCGCGGCGGAGCATCCCACGGAGCAGGTCTTTCGTCCGTCGCAGCCAGTGCAGCACACCAGCCCGGGCGCGCAGATCAAGCTGCCGCAGAGGGCGCTACCTCCGTCGGCGCCTCCGGCGCCGGCCGCGCCACCGTCGCTGGCCCCGGCTCCGCCTGACCCGCCGGCCGCTGAGCCGCCCGTGCCTCCCGATCCGGCGCCGCCGTCGCCTCCCGATCCGGCGCCGCCTCCTGAGCCTCCGCCCGCCCCGCTGCCAGATCCTGCGCTCCCGCCTGCGCCTCCGCTTCCGCCGTCTGGGCCGCCGCCCACTCCGCCGGGGCCTCCACCCACGCCGCCGCCCGTGCCCCCCGTCCCTTGCAGGCCGCCGCCGTCGCTGCGGCAGGACACGCAAATTGCCAAGAGACCGAGTCCGACGAGCGCCGCGTTTCGCATGGTCGGGTTAGGGCAGCAAGGGCCGTTCCGCGGCGTAAGTTCTTGAAAGCTTTGGGTGCGACAACGCGCCGTCCCGCGGTTACACGATCAAAAATGCCCCGCCTTCCGCGGATTTTTGCGTAGCTGTCTGGACCGTAGGTGGCGAAGCTGCTACCTCCGCAGCCGTGCAGGGCGAGAACATCATCTGCTTTTCCAAGGACTGGAACGAGGATCCGACCAGCAATCACCACGTCATCATCGAGCTGGCGAAGAGCAACCGGGTGTTGTGGCTCAACTCCGTCTCGACGCGCGCTCCCAGCCTGGGGAGCGGCCGCGACCTGCGCAAGATCGCCCGCAAGCTGGCTGATTTTGCGGCCGGGCCGGCGCGCGTCGCCGACAACCTGTGGGTCTACACGCCGCTGGTGCTGCCCCTTCCCCACAACCCGGCCGCGGTCGCCGTCAACCGCCGCATCCTGCGGCTGACCATCGCGCTGCTCCGGCAGCGGCTGGAAATGGGCGAGTTCCAGCTGTGGACGTTCCTGCCGAACGTCGCCGACTACGTACACGGCCTGGGCGAGTCACTGCTGGTCTACTACTGCGTCGACGAGTGGTCGATGTTCACCGGCCTCGACGAGCAGCGGACGGCCGCGGCGGAGCGCGCGCTGTGCGGGCAGGCGGACGTGGTCTTCGCCGTGTGCCAGGCGCTGGTCGACAGCAAGCGCGCCTTCAACCCGGAAGTCCATCTCGCGACTCACGGAGTTGACCACGCCCTGTTCGCCGCCGCGCTGGATCCGGACACCCGCCCGCCCGAGGACGCGGCGCGGCTGCGGCGGCCGGTGCTGGGCTTTTACGGCACGGTGCAAGATTGGGTGGACCAGGACCTCATCGCGTATCTGGCGAACCGCCACCCCGAATGGAGCATCCTGCTGGTGGGGCAGATCCGCGTCGACACGTCGCGGCTGGCAAGCTTGCCCAATGTGCATCTGGTGGGCCGCAAACCCCACGCGGACCTCCCGGGCTACTGCCGCGGCTTCGACGTGGGCATCATCCCCTACGTGATCAACGACCGCATGAAGTACGTAAACCCCATCAAGCTGCGCGAATACCTGAGCGCCGGCCTGCCGGTGGTGTCGACCGCGGTTCCCGAGGTGGCGCGCTATCCAGATCTGGCGGCCGTGGCGACTGACTTCCCCGCCTTCGAGTCCGCCGTGGTCCGCGCCATCGCGGGCGACTCGGCGGAGGCGCGCCGGCAGCGCAGCGAGGCGATGCGCGCCGAGACCTGGCAACGGAAGGTCGCCGCCGTGGGCGATACGGTCATGGACGTGAAAGGACGAAAGAACCGATAGGCGGGGGCGTCACGCCGCCGGATCGTCGAACCGGGTGTGCAGGGCGACCGGCTTCTGCTTCTTGCGCATGCGCATATTGAGAAGCTCGATGGCCAGCGAGAAGCCCATCGCGAAGTACACGTAGCCTTTCTCGATATGTTTGCCGAAGCCTTCCGCGACCAGCAACACGCCAATCAAGAGCAGGAACGAGAGGGCGAGGATCTTCATGCTGGGATGGCGATTGATGAAGCCGCTGATCCGGTCGGCGAAGATCAGCATCACCAGCACGGCCGCGACCATGGCGATGATCATGACCAGGATGCTTTGCGCCATCCCCACCGCGGTGATGACCGAATCGAGTGAAAACACGACGTCCAGGGCGAGGATCTGGGCCAGGATGAGACCGAAGGCGGCTTTCCGCGCCGGCTTGGCGGTTTCTTCGTCGTGCACGACCTCCATGCGGTCGTAGATCTCGTGGGTCGACTTGGCGACCAAGAACAGGCCCCCGCCCAGCAGGATCAGCGAGCGTCCCGAGAAGCCCCATCCCGCGATCGAGAACAGCGGCGCCGTGAGCCTCATGATGACGCTCAGGGTCAACAGGAGGCCGATGCGCATGGCGAGCGCGAGCACGAGGCCGATGCGGCGCGCCTTGGGCTGCTCGTCCGCGGGGAGCTTCTGGGACAGGATGGCGATGAAGACGATGTTGTCGATGCCGAGGATGATCTCCATGGCCGCCAGGGACAGAAGCGCGATGAGGCCTTGGGCGCTGAGCAGCGAATCGAGCACGGGCAGCGTGGATAACACGACAGCCGCAGCCGCGTCGCGCGCGAGCCGCGGCGGCGAGCGGACGCGGGGGGCGCTCGGGGCGCCGTCAGGCGTCGCGCGGGAGGAGCTGGGGGTTGCCGCGAATCTTGACGGCGCCGAAGTACCGGTGGTCCAGCGTCGCTATCGCGGACGCCCCCAGACGCTCGGCGGCCGCGATGACCATCGCATCGACGAGGCCGAGCTCGAGCCCTCGGTACGCGCGGTGAATCTCGTACGCGGCCGACAGGTCGGCATCGGTCCCCCATTGCACCGCGAAGGTCCCGTCGGCGATGTCGGCCATGAAGGCGTCCTGCGCCTTGGCTCCGAGATGGGTGCCGACCAAGTAGTCCACCTCGGGGAGAATCGCCCACGGCAGGAGCCACTCGTCCGGCCGCGACGCCGGCGCCGCGATCGCCGTCGACGCGCGGGATCCGCCTGATGCCCGCGCCCGCGCGCTGGACGGCCCCGATCGCCGTGGCCGCCGTCGCTGTGGTGGCGGCCGGCGCGGGCGTCTTCGCCACGTACAGCTGGCAGCAGGATTTCGCGGCGTTCTGGGTGGCGGGCGCGGCGATCGGTGCCGGGCTCGATCCCTACATCAACTACGCCGGAACCTCCGCCGGGCTGTGGGACGGGGTGGGCGTGTACCAGCACAGCCGTTTCCTGTATCCGCCGCTCGTGGCCGTGTTGTTCCGACCGCTGGCGGCCATGCCCTACGCGGTGGCCAAGTCTTTGTTCAGCGCGGCGTCGGTGGCGGCGTGGATCGCGGCCGTCATGCTCGCCCTTCGGATCGCAGCGCCCGACGAGGTTCGCCGATCATCCCTGTCACGACGCCGGGCCGCGGCGCTGGCCGCCTCCGCTTTGTTCTTGCCGCTGCACATCCACATCGAGCGGGGCCAGGTCGATCTTCTGGCCCTGGTCCTGATTCTGGTGGCGTGGGTCCACCGCGACCGTCCGTTTCGGGCCGGCGGGGCGTTGGCGCTGGCCGTCCTGCTCAAGCCCGCCGCGGCCGGGTTGCTTCCGTTCCTGGCGGTGGCTCGACGCTGGAGGCTGCTGGGCGGCGTGGGTGCGGGCGGCGCCCTCCTGGCGGCGATCACGCTGGCGGTGTGCGGCCCCTCTCGCGTACGGCAGTACGCGTTCGACGTGTTGCCGCGCGTGTCCCTTTATGGCGAAGGCGGCCCCGCAGTCATGCTCCTTCCCGACGAGCGCCTGGCGACCGCCGCCGCCTCGCTGAGCACGGGCATCGCGGCGCTCGACGGACGCACCTATGTTCAGTCCGCGGTGGAGTCGGTCTTCGGGGACGACCTGCGCCTGGGGGCGAGCCTCCCCCGCCTACTGGCCCCCGAGGCGCCGGATCGACCGCGCTTCATCCTGCCGTTCGTGGCCTTGGGAGCGGTGTTGGCGTGGGCCGGCCGCCGCGCCGGTCGCGACGACCACGCCGAATCGCTGCTGCTGCTGGCGGCGCTGCCGCTGTGTGTGGTCGCCTCGCCCACCGGATGGGCCATGGGGGTGGTGTGGACGATTCCCCTCGGCGTGCTCGTCGCAACTCGCTGGCGCAGGGGACGCTCGAGCAGGACGGCCACCATCGCGCTGGCCTCGGGCTTTCTCCTGTGCGCCGTGCCCCCCTGGTTTGCGGGGGGGTACGTCGCGGGCCTGATGCTGATGTTGGTCGGCGCCGGGGTGCGGCTCGCGCACCCGGATCGCGGGGGCGAACGGCCGGCATGAAGCGCTCGACGGCCCTGCTTCGCAAGACCCTGGTAGGGCTCGGTGCCATCGTGGCCGTCCAGGCGGCCCTCGGCTTCGCCGGCGTGTTGTCGCGGGCGGCCACCACGGCGCTGCTCGTCGCCCTCGGAGCCTGGATCGGCGGCCACGTCGCGCGCAGCCTGCGCGCGGGCGGGTGGCGGCGGGCGCTTTTCACCGATGGCTCGTCCCTCGAGGCCGCGCTGCTCGTGGCACTGACGGCTGCCCTGGCGCTGCGCCTCTGGTTCGGCCGCGACAAGACGTCCTTTCTCTACGACACGCTCTCGTTTCACCTGCATTTTCCCGCGTCGTGGATGCACGCAGGCCGCCTGGTCGTGGTCCCCGCGGTCTTCGGTGACGTGGCGCCTGCCTATAACCCCAGCAACGCCGAGCTGCTGTTTCACCTCCTGATGGCGCCGCTGCGATCGGATTACTTGGCGGGAGTCGGCCAGATCCCGTTTGCGGCCCTCGCCTGCCTGGCCATCCACGCCACCGTGCGGGAGGCTGGAGGCTCGCGCGGGGCGGGCCTGGCCGCGGCGCTTGGCTTCCTTCTGGTTCCCGAGGTGTGGCAGCAGGCTCGAACCGCCATGGTGGACGTGGCCGTGGCGGGGCTCTTTCTGTCGACGTTGCCGTGGATCGTCCGGCTCTGGCGCAGGCCCGGCGTGCCCGACGCGCGCGCGCTGGCCTTGGCGTTCGGCCTGTTCGTGGGGACGAAATTCGTGGCCGTCCCGCTGTCGGCACCGCTGGCGGCTGCCGCTCTCGCGCTCGCGTGGCGGCACCGGGCCGCTCTGGTGGGGTCGATCCGGGCGACCGCTGTGCACGGCGCCGCGTTCGCGGCGATCATCGTCGCGTCGGGTGGTTTCTGGTACCTGCGTAATCTGATCGTCGCCGGCAATCCGATCTATCCCCTCGCTCTGAACATCGGCGGGCTCGCGCTGCTGCCGGGAGTGGTCGATGCATCCGCCATGCGGTCGTGGGATTACCACGTGCCGGTCAGCCGCGTCGGGGATCTGGTCGGCACGCTGCTCTTCGCCGGCATGGGCTTTTCGGGGATGGGTCTGGCGGCCGTCGTCGTCAGACTGCGTGCGCGGGCGTTTCGAGCGCCGGATGTGCTGCTCGGCGTCGCCTTGCTCGCCCTGGTCTGGCTGGTCGTGCCCTACCAGCATTCGCGCTTCTTCTTTCCATTCTTCGGCGCGCTGGCGGTGACTATCGGGATCGCCGCGTCCCACGCCGTACCCGCTACGCGCGTGATGCTCCTGGCGGTCGTCTCCGCGGGCGGGCTCTTGGAATGGCCCACCGCGGAGCGTCTGGCGGTCGCCGCCGCCGGCGCGGTGGGCGCTTTCCTGCCCGCCGTCGAGCGGGCCCTCGCTCGGTACCGCCTGTCGCTGCGCGCGCCGGCCGTCGCGCTGCTGGCGGCCTTCGCCGCCTCCGTCGCCCACGGCGCCGGCGCGTACCGCGCGCGCTTTCCCGGGTACTCGATCGGTGACGACGATTTCGACCGCGCGTGGACGTGGTTGTATGCGAACGTGCGGGGCGGCCGCGTGGCTTACGCGGGCGTGAATCTCCCTTTCCCTTTGGCCGGCCGCGACCTTGCGAATCGGGTGAGCTACGTCAACGTCGCGCTCGGCCCGGGCGCGCGGCTGCACGACTTCCATCGCCACGCCTCGCGGGCAGGCGGCGCCCCGATCGTCGCCAGCGCCGAGCCCGCCCCATACCGCGACGGCGCGCGCTTCGACGTGTGGCGATCGAATCTGCGCGCCGAGCACATCGACACGCTGTTCGTTTCGGTGCTTTACCCCATCGTGGCCCGCGCCATCGATCACGACGCCGACGGGTTTCCCGTCGAGCGCGCCTGGGCTGACGCCCATCGCGACATTTTCTCGCTGCGCTACGCGACCGCGTCCGTGCGGATTTACTCGGTCCGGCCCTGATCGGCCGGCCCGCGCTGGAGCTCTCGCGCCTTGCGCCGCCGCCGCCACGAACGGATCAGCAACACGGCGACGACGATCACCACCAGGATCAGAATGCCGTGCTCGGTGCGCCGCGCATGCTGCAAGACCTTGTCGATGCGCTCGCCGAAGTACCACGCCAGATAAACCAACGCGGGGACCGAGATGGCGGCGGCCAACGTGTCGTAAATGAAGAAGACGGCCGCCCGCACGTGCAGCATGCCCGCGGAGAAGAAGATCGAGAACCGCAGCCCGGGCAGGAAGCGCGCGATGAACACCATCTTGCTGCCGTACTTGCGGAAGTACGCGCGCACGCGCAACTGCTTGCGCGGCGTAAAGTGCCGGCGCGCCAGCACGGACGCCAGCACGCGCTGCCCGAACCAGCGGCCCATGAAGAACGCCGCCGTATCTCCCGCCAGCACGGCCGCGAAGCACACCGCGAAGCCGCGGTGCACGTCGATCAGACCCAGGTAGGCCAGATACCCGGCCGAGATGAGGGAGATATCCTCGGGGATAGGCATCCCCAACCCGCACAGAAGCAGAATACCAGTCAACGTCAGATAAACAGCCGACGGCGTCAGCGCTGTGAGGTGCGTGAGGAGGGATTCCATCGCCGTGCGGCCCCGAAACACTAATTCGCCGCGTTGACAGTCGCCAGTCCTCCCCTTAGGGTGGCCCCGTCGGAGCTGCCCATGATCACACGTCCTTCCGCTGCATTGTCTCGGTTTCCGTGGTCGGTCGCTGCGGCCGTAATTGGGTTGGCGGCGCTGCCTGCATGCCGGCCCGAATACCCCACGTGCGACGAGGACAGCCAGTGCAAACCGGGCGAATTCTGCGTGGGCCGCAAGTGCCAGCAGTGCCGCACATCCACCGACTGTCCGCAGGGCTCGGCTTGCAAGGACGGCAAGTGCGACCGTATTCCCGGCTACTGCACCGACAAATCACAGTGCCCCCCCGGGAACGAATGCATCGGCAACCGCTGCCGGCCGTGCGCCGCCGATACCGAGTGTCCGTCGGGCACCCGTTGCGTCAAGGGCGTGTGCGCCGCCAAACCCCAGTGCGCCACCGACGACGACTGCGCGCAGAACCAGGATTGCGTCGACGGACGCTGCGTGACCGAAGCGGCCCCTCCGCCTCCGCCCACCGAGTGCACCCTGGCCCCGGTGTATTTCGACTTCAACGAATCGGCGCTGACTGTGGACGCCACGGCTGTCCTCGCTCGCAACGCCGACTGCCTGAAGAAGGTCACGCGCCCCATCACGCTGGTGGGACACGCCGACCCGCGCGGCACCGAAGAGTACAACCTGGCGCTGTCCGAGCGGCGCGGCGTCGCCGTCAAGGGCCACATCGAACGGCACGGGATCAACGTCGACGGCGGCCGAGTGCGGGTTCTGCCCCGCGGGCATCTGGACGCAAAGGGGACGGACGAACCGAGCTGGAGCCAGGACCGGCGTGTCGACTTCATCTGGCGCTGACCGGGCCGCCCTGCTGGTCGCCGTGGTCGCGGCGGCGATGACCGCGAGCTCCGTCGCGGGCTGTGTCACCGCCACGGAGGGCGAGGCCATGCGGACGGAAACCGCCGCGCTGCGCGCCCGCCTCGACGCCATGGACAAGCGCGACGCCGACGGCCGCCAGCAGCTCCAGCGGCTGCGCGCGGTCCTCGACGAGGCGACCGCGCTCCTGACCCGCAACTCGGCGGACGTGGGCGCCAAGGCGGTCAAGGCGGAGACCGACATCGCCGCGCTGGGCGGCCGCATCGCCGAGCTGCAGCACGCCCTGGACGGCGTCGCGCGCGAGCTGGGGGCCGAGCGCGTGCGTTTGGAGGCGCGTATCGCCGCCCTGGAACAGGGCCAGACCCGGCTGGCCGACACGCAGCAGAAGGTGGTCGACAAGGTCGCGCCCACCATCCCAGAGGACAAAGAAGCGCTCTGGCGGGAGGCTACGGTCAAGATGGGCGCCGCGCAGAACGAGGAGGCGCGACGGTTTTACCGCGCGTTCATCCAGCGCTTCCCACAAGATTCGCGCGCGCCGCAGGCCTTGGTGGCGGTCGGCCAATCCTTCATCGCCGAACGCCGGCACGCCCAGGCCACCGCCGAACTCCAGAAGGTCCTCGACGCCTATCCGCGCGCCCCCGAGGTGCCTGAAGCCATGTGGCTGCTGGCCGCCACCTTCGTCGAGCTCAAGTTCTGCACCGACGCCAAGGCGCTGCTGGCCGACCTGGCCAAACGCTACCCGAAATCGCCGCGCGCCGCGGAAGTCAAAGATCGGATGCGGCAAATCGACAAGATCGTCCGCGATCGCACGCGCTGCACCAGCTGACCCGCGGGAGGCGCTCGGTTGCCCGTCGAGCCCGACGATCCGAAGGCCGAAGACGGCGTCCTCTACGTCATCTTCGGCGTGCTGGCGCTGCCGCTTCTGGTCCTCGGCATCGGCTCCTTCGTCGTGCTCCCCGTGTTGGCCGCTGGCTTCGCCATCAAAGGATTCGAGCGCGACGTGATCGGGTTCAAGGTCGCCGCCGCCGGCCTGGGCGCGCTGTGGCTGGCGTACCTAGCCTGGATTGTGAAACGCCTGGGCCGCGCCCGTCCGCGCGACGACTGACGACGCCCGCCGCGTCACGCGTCTCCGCCGGCCCCGGCGTCGGGACACACCTGGCAGAACCAGGTGGAACCGAAGCAGGTGCACGGGGCAGGCGGGCCACCGGGACAGGGGGAACAGCCGGCGACGCCCGCGCAGACCATGGGCGGCGGTGCCCCGCCGCACAGCGGGCCGGAGGGTGGGCCGTCTTGCGATACCTCGGCGGCCATCGCGTCGTCGGTGCCGCCGTCTACGGGGGTGTCGGCGGCGACATCGAGCCCGGCGTCTTCGGGAGGCTCCTCACACGGCTGCGAGAGACCGCACATTTCCCAGGATCCCTGCTCGCAGCAGTAGGTCCGCGTATAGGAGCGGGATGCGGCGCCTTCTCGGCACATCGCCACGGTATAAGTGCACGTCAAAGGAGCCGCCGATGTCAGCTTGCACTCCACCCCCGGTCTCGGCTCTCGAAACGGACAAGGATTGCCCACCTCGCGAGTCGAGCTGTCGAAAGGCAAATCGTCGCCGGGCGCGGTCGCCCGATTGCAGGCGGCGGAAACCACGAGCAGGAACCCCGGGCACATGATGAAGGCGAGCCGAGCCATGGCTCAAAGTCTAAACGCAGCGTTCACGGCGCGCCCGGCCGAAGTCGGATCCGGCGCCTGCGCCACCGCCGCGACCACCGCGACGGCGGCGGCGCCCGCCCGCGCGCACAGCGCCGTCGAGGCCGGTGTGATGCCGCCGATGGCCACCACGGGAACGTTCACGGCGCGGCAGATCAACGCGAGACCATCGATTCCGATTTCGGGATCCGGGTTCCGCTTGGTCGCGGTCGCGAACACCGGCCCCACGCCGATGTAGTCGGCGCCGTCCGCCGCGGCGGCCCGGGCTTGCGCGAGGTTGTGGGTGGAGACGCCGATGAGCGGCCGCCGACCGTCCCGCGCGGCCATCGCCGCCACGATGTGCCGAGCGTCGGCCAGCGGCAGGTCATCCTGTCCCAGGTGCACGACATCGGCGCCCACGACCAGCGCCACGTCCAGACGGTCGTTGACACAAAACGGAACGCCCGCGGTTCGGCAGAGCGCCGCCAACCGTGCCCCCATCGCACAAAGCTCGCCCGCGGACGCGTGCTTCGCGCGCAGTTGCAGGCAACAGGGCCCCGCGGCCAGCAAAGCGCGAGCTCGCTCCTCGAGCGGGGCCGCGCCGCCCTCATCGCCACCGCCACCGACGCCACCGCCGGTTCCCGCCGCCACGTCGAAAATGGCGTAGTAGCCGCGCAGCCGGACGGCGGCACGATCCGTGACGTTCACGTTCGACACGCCTTCCCCCTAGTGACTAGCGATCCGCGTGGCGATAGACGACGCGGGTGCGGGCGGCGCGGTCGTGCAGCGCTTGACGCTTGTCATCGAAAAGCGCGAAGAGGAATCCGCCCAGCCAGGGAACCGCCAGCATGAGGTTCGGCACCAGCACCGTCTTGAGCAGCGCCTGCAGGCTGTCGTCGACGATGGGAATCTCGTCGACGCCCAGGACGCCGGTCAATCGTTCCTTGACGGCTTCGAGATCGGTCGCGGCGCCGAGCTGAAGGTTGATCATGAGCGTGGCCACGATGGGCCCCCAGAACTCGACGAGAAAACGCGCCGTCAGGCTGCCCCAGGTCAGGCTGCGATGGGTGCCTTGCAGGCGCAGCCCGAGGAGCTGCTTGCCCAAGGTCCGCTTCCATCGTTTGTGCGCTATCACGCAGTAGAGCCCGAACAGCACCATCCCGAACTGGTTGGCCACCACCTGAGAAAGCGGTGAAAGACCGGCGATGATCTGACCGAAGATGGCCAGCACCGTCAGGTCCACCGCCAGCGCCATGCCGCGGGCGATGAGGCCGCCGGCGGCCGCGTGCTTGGGGCGGGCCGACTCCAGACGCGCGAGCAGTTCCTCGTAAGCGGCAGGCCGCCGTGCGGGATCGGCGTCCATCATCTCGGCGATCAGGCGGCGCACGCGGCCGGGGGCCTTGTCTTCAGGCACGGCCGGCCGCGCCGCGGTCTCGTGCTGGACGAAAAGCTCGGCCAGCGTGCCCGCATCGAACGGGCGCGCGCCGGTGACCAGCTCGTAGAACGTCACGCCCAGCGCGTAGATGTCGGTGCGGTGATCCAGCGCCCGCGCGCCAATCTGTTCGGGCGACGCGTAGTGTGGAGAGCCGGCGAAGCTCCCTTCCCGGCCGCCGATGGGCGCCGCCAGGCCAAAGTCCGCGACCACCACTTGGCCGCCGTGAACGCCTCCGCTTTCGACCGGCGACAGAATGAGGTTCGACGGCTTGATGTCGCGGTGGATGATCCCGCGACGGTAGGCGGCGGCCAGAGCGCGCGCCGTCTGGATGACGTGGTCCAGCGCCTCTTGCCAGGGGATCGCGCCTTTCTCGGTCAGGTGCTCGTCCAAGCTCCGGCCGCGCACATACTCCATGGCAAAATACGGCGCGCCCTCGTAGACGCCGATGTAATAGATGGTGACGACGTTCGGGTGCTGCAGCCGCGCCTGCGCGCGCGCTTCCATGATCAGGCGCTCAACCAGCTCCTGGTTGCCGCCTAGCTCTCGCCGCAGCACCTTGAGGGCTACCGGCCGCTCCAGGCTGACGTCGTGGGCCAGATAGACCGTTCCCATTCCTCCTTCGCCCAGGCGTCCGCGAATCTCGAAGTGATCGATGCGCTTGCCGACCAGCGGATCACCGGAGTCGGCGCTGCTCGCGGCCAGCGCCGGTACGTCAGCGGCGTAGGCGGTGGCCCCGGTGGCGGAGGTCGCCCAGCTCGGGGGGGAGGACCCGCCGCGGTGGGAAAGCCGTGGCTCGACCGACGGTGTCGAACCACCACCGCCCGACGCCACCAGAGTGGCGGTGGTGCCGTCCGGGCCTTCCGTGTCCGATTCCGCCATGTCACCCGACGCGCTGACGCCGCGTCAGTCGCAGGTCCCGCCCGCGGTCCCCCCCGGGTTGATGCACCGGGTACCCGCCCCGCCCGCGTAGCAGTAGTTGCAGACGCCGCCGTTGGCCGTGAGGGTGACGCCCACGCCCGCGCCTTTCACACGGTGGGCGCAGGCGGCAAGGTTCTGCTCGCACCGGGGCAGCCCGACGAACGAGACCTCGAACCCGGCTCCGGCAGGGGTAAACAGCGTCGCCGCCATCGGCGTTCCGTCCAACGTCACGGGCGTGCCCGCCTTGCGGGTGACCATGAGAAAGCCGGTGAACCAGGGGTGCGCCGAGATCAGGTAGTCGTCGAGGAATTGGTTCACGGGGATCATCACCGCGCCGCCTTCCTGCTTGCCCATGAACGACATCACCTCGATGGGCTTGGACGCCGTCAGAGAGAAGTGCGATCGGCCGTTCGCCACGGGGCCGGTGATAGTGAGCGGGTAGACCTGCCCCCGGTTCAAAGTGACGGGCGCCCCGGGCAGCCCGGTGAGCGCTCGCGGGGCGTCGAACGTGATCTCCGTGCCGTCTTCCGCGGCCACGATGCGACCCCATATGGCGTTCGACGGATCGAAATTGGGTATGCGCATGTCGAGGAAGACGAAGCTCTTGCCCCACGCGCTGACGGGGTACATCGCCTCCTCGATGTGGTCGCAATCGCCCAGGGCGTTGGGGTCGAGGCCGCCGCACGTCACGCCCGCGTAAACCGCGACCGGCTTGTCCGAGAGGATCTCGGACCCCGAGAGATCGTTGCCCTTGCCCGCGGTCTCCACCTGAAAGACGGTCCCTTCGTCTATCGTCACCTCGTGGGTGTCGCCGGCCGCCAGCGCAGGGACGCCGCCGCCGGCCAGCGTCTTCCCCTTCACAGTGATGCGGACCCTGGTGGTGTCTGTGACCCCGACCACCGAAACGAACGCCCGATCGGGTTCCTTGGGGCTCAAGCTCCGGTTGCTGGCGCCGCGCTCGGGAGGCGTGATGGCAATGTAGTGGCCTCCCAGCGCGTGGACCGGCAGCACCAAGGTGGAGCCGGACGACCACGAATCCCTCTCTTCGTCGTCGGAGTTCACTTGGTACACGACGATCGGCGCTTCCGACGAGATGCGGTAGCCCTTGTCCTCGATCCCCGACCCCTCGACGTGCCAGTCCTTCCCTTTCTGGGGCGCCATCGCGATGCGCATGTACTCGATTTGCCCGGGGAGGACCATGCCGGCGAGCTCGGTCACCCACGCGCCGGCCACCTTCTTTTCGACTTTGACGTTGACCGGCGAGGTGCCCGGGTTACCGATGGGGAACCCGAACACGGCGGCGTCGTCCGCAAAGTCGTTGTCCGTGTCGTAGCCGTAAAAGAGGCATCCATAGACCGCGCGATCTTTCGCGGCCTGCGTACAGCTAGATGATGGCGCACCGCCGCCGCCGAGGCCGCCGGTGCCGCCGAGGCCGCCGCCACCGCCCGCTCCGCCGCCACCGCCGCCGCCTCCGCCCGCTCCGCCCAGCCCGCCGCCGAAGCCTCCCATACCACCGCCCGCCCCCGCGCCCGCTCCTCCGGCGCCCCCGTTGCCATCAAACGATCCCTGAACACTGCCATCGCCGGCGCCGCCCCCCGCGGAGCTATCGGGGCGGCCACCGCCCGGGCGCGGTGCCGGAGCGCACGCAAGAATCGTAGCCGCGGCCAGGAGCGCCAAATCCCGACGAGCGATACGAGCTTCGCGCAGCGACATGCTACCTCCGAAGGCAAACAACCTCCGCCAAAGTAGCACGTGCGGCCTCCGGGCATGAGAGTAAGATAGCCGCCATGCGTCGATACCTTTCGTCTCGTCTGGTCGGATCTTCGCTGCTGATTTCCTGCCTGGCGGCCGCTTGTGCCACCGCCCCGGCAGGCGCGCCGCCGTCGTCCGCGCCTTTACAGCCGGCCGCG
>Ga0187894_10001779_pt1 | contig 27051 bp, 23 predicted proteins | sample GBC1701081metaG_FD_136650 | JGI IMG/M metagenome (GOLD analysis project Ga0187894, IMG submission 136650) | White microbial mat communities from a lava cave in the Kipuka Kanohina Cave System on the Island of Hawaii, USA - GBC170108-1 metaG ... | reverse complement strand
CGACGAGAACATCCACATCGGGCCGAGCGACTACGTGCCGTGGCAGAACGACAACAAGGTCTGCTTCCTGCGCATCGAGGGGCGGCTGTTCGGTGAGGTGCCGATGAACCTCGAGCTACGCCTCTCGGTCGAGGATTCGCCGAACTCCGCGGGCGTCGCGATCGACGCGATCCGCTGCGCGAAGCTCGCGCTCGAGCGCGGCATCAGCGGCGCGGTCGACGCGCCCTCCGCCGCGTTCATGAAGCACCCCCCGCGCCAGCTCCCCGACGAAGCCGCGCACCGCGCCCTCGACGCCTTCATCGCCGGCGCCTGAGCAACGGCCTTCGAGGCGGTCGCCGCGCGGAGTCGACCGGTCAGGCCGCCGGCGCCGAGGTCTTGGACCAGATCCGCGTGTTCAGATCGAGCTCGTCGATGATGCTGATCGTGAACAGCAGCTCGTCGGCCCAGCGGCGCACGTCGGAGAGCGCGAGCGGCGAGAGCGCGTTCACCTGGAAGCGGTCGCCGCTCATCGAGAGCGCCAGCCAGATGCGGCCGCCGAAGAAAGCGACGCGCAGCTCCGAGCCGGACGCCGCGTGGAAGTGCAGGATGCGCTGCATCAGGCTCGGTGAGAGCAGGTAGCGCGCCTCGGTCGCGTCGGAGGAGCGCACGACGAAGTTGCGCTCGAACTCGGGATTCTCGAGCTCGACGAGCGAGAGGCTGTCGAACGCGCTCGCGAGCGACTGAAACGCACGCCCGAGCGTTCCGAGCGCGCGCTCGGCTCGGTCCGGCAGCACCACCATCCTGCCGCGGAACTCTTTGTTGAAGTCCGCGACGAAGAACACGCCGCGGAAGACGACGCGCGTGTGGGTCTGCTTGTTGCGGCGCGTCACCTCCTGCACCGAGAGCTCGGAGAACCGAAACGCCGTCGCGCCGCAACGGCCGCTGACGAGGTCTTCGCCCGAGTAGCGGTTGAATGCTTCGCCAGGAAACAGTCCGCTCGCTTCGAACTCCGACTGAAGGATCGCGCCAGCCGCCTGATAGCGGAAGCTCGGATCCCAGAACTCGATCGCGGGCTGGAGCACTTCGCCGCGAATGAGCGGAGCCATCGCGCGGGAAGCGCTCAGCTTTCGGTAGGCCTCGAGCCCCCACGGCAGGCCGGCGAGCACGGCTCCGACCCACCACGCGTGCGCCGCGAAGTAGCCGACGACGCCGGCGGCGGCGCACGCGAGCTTCCAGCTCGATGCGACGCTGGCGGCGTCGATCTCCGCGAGGCGCCGGCTCTCGATCGCGCGCAGCTTCGGCGCGATCTGCTCGCGCAGGAACGCGTCGAACTCCTCGCGCGTTCGCATCGGCGCGGTCTACTTATTGGGCTGGTGCGACCGGAATCGCGCCATCACGTCGGGGTTCGCGTCGTGCCCCTTCGGCGCCTCGAAGAACACGCGCGCCTGATAGCCGAGCAGCGCGGCGAACAGATTGGTCGGGAACATCTGCACCGCGTCGTTGTAGTTCTTCGTCGCGGCGTTGTACGAGCGCCGCGCGGCGGAGATCTGCTCCTCCACCTCGTTCAGCGCGCGCTGCAGCTGCTGGAAGTTCTCGCTCGCCTTCAGCTCGGGGTAGCTCTCGGCCGTCGCGATCAGCTGGCCCAGCGCGCGCGCGAGCTGCCCGTCGAGCGCATTCGCCTGCTCGGGCGTCACGCCGCGCGCTCCCGCCTGCGCGCGCAGTCGCGTGATCTCCTCGAGCACGCCCTGCTCATGCTCCAGGTAGCGCTGCACGGTGTCGACGAGGCTGGGAATCAGGTCGAAGCGCTTCTTCAGCATCGCCGCGATGCCGCCGAGCGCGTTCTCCGCCTCGTTCTTCACCGAGACGATCGAGTTGAAGCTGAGTCCGAGCCACGCGACCGCGGAGGCCGCGATCCAGCGGTAGTCGACGCCGAGCATCCACATCGCGAACAGCCCGAACGCGCCGCCGATGATCCAGACCGAGTGCATGGGCCCCCCCGTGAATTAGGAATCCAGCGGCGGCGCGGGCAGGGGGCTTGAGCGCGCTTCGGGAGCCGACGCCGGCCGAGCCCTGACCCCGCGACGCGTCGCGCGCGAACGCAACCTGAGCTACCGCGGCTGCGGTTCCCGCACAACCTGTCTCGCGAGGCTGCATGTCGACCAGCGCCGATCTTCCTCCCTACGAGCCCACACGCCTGCTCTCGGCGCCGTTCCCCGAACGCATCCGCCTCGTGTGCCGGACCTGGGCCTCTCAGGTGGCGCCAACGCCCAAGCTGGTGATGGCGATGTACTGGGCGAAGTACCTCGCGCTCTACGCCGGCGGCTGGGCGTTCTTCGTCTCGTTCTCGGCCGGCTATCCCGGCTTCGCGTCGCCGAGCGAATGGGCGTTCACCGCGGCCGCTTTCCACAAGGCAGTTCTCTGGTCGATCTTCTACGAGCTGATGGGCTTCGGCTGCGGCATGGGGCCGATGAACGCGCGCTTCAATCCGCCGCTCGGCGGCTTTTTGCACTTCCTGCGGCCCGGCACGACGAAGCTCGCGCTGTTCCCACGGCTCCCGCTGCTCGGTGGAAATCGGCGGAGCTGGCTCGACGTCGCGCTCTACGCGGCGAACCAGGCGTTCCTGCTGCGCGCGCTGCTGGCGCCCGAGGTCAGCGCCGAGCTGATGCTGCCGAGCGCGCTCTTGATCCCGCTGCTCGGCGTCGCAGACACCACGCTCTTCCTCGCCGCGCGCGCCGAGCATTATTGGGTCGCGCTCGTCTGCCTCGTCGTCGCCGGCCCGAACGAGCTCTGGCTCTCGGCCTGCAAGATCGTCTGGTGCTCGATCTGGTTCTGGGCCGCGACCTCGAAGCTGAACGGCCACTTCCCGTCCGTGATCATGGTGATGATGAACAACGGCCCGTTCTTTCCGCGCTGGCTGAAGAAGCGCCTGTTCGTCTCGTATCCCGACGACCTGCGGCCCTCGCGGATGGCCGCGCTGATCGCGCACTCGGGCACGTTCACCGAGTACATGATCCCGGTGGCGCTGCTGCTCGTGAGCGGGAATCCGCTGCTGACCGTCGGAGTGCTGCTCGTGATGGGCAGCTTCCACGGCTACATCGCAATCAACAACCCGAGCGGCATGCCGGTCGAGTGGAACATCCTGATGATCTACGGCGGGATCTTCCTGTTCGGATTCAATCCAGAGGCGAGCGTGCTGGCGGTCGGGCAGATCCCGCTGCTCGCGGCATTCCTGTTCTTCTGCGGCTTCGCCGTTCCGTGTTACGGGAACTTCGTGCCGTCGCGCGTCTCGTTCCTGCTTTCGATGCGGTACTACGCGGGTAACTGGGCCTACAACATCTGGCTGGTGCGGAAGGGCAGCGCCGCGAAGCTCAAGAAGCTGAGGAAGGCCGCCGGGACGTTCCGCGAGCAGCTCGAGAAGATGCTGCCCAACCCGACCGCGGTGAACGTGGCCGTCACGCTCGCGATGGCGAGCCGCTTCATGCACTTCGAGGGGCGCCCGCTGCTCGAGGCGCTGCCGCGCGCGGTCCCCGACATCGACGACTACGACTGGTTCGAGGGCGAGGTGTTCGGGGGCATGGTGCTCGGCTGGAACTTCGGTGATGGGCACCTGAACGGCGCGCGGCTCGCCGCCGCGATCCAGCCGCAGTGCGGCTTCGAGCCGGGCGAGGTGCGGATCGTGTCGGTCGAGTCGCAGCCGCTGTTCGGCCGCACGATGCAGTGGCGGATCACGGACGCCGCGAGCGGCGAGCTCGCACGCGGCGAGACCGTGCTGGCGGCGATGCGCGAGCAGCAGCCGTGGCCGACCGGTCGCTACGCCGAGGCCTTCGCGCGCGAGCGCCCGGCCGCGAGCGCCTGATCGCCCGAGCATGACGCAGCGCGACCCCGAGGCGGTCGTGATCGGCTCGGGCCCGAACGGGCTCGCGGCCGCGATCGCGCTCGCACGCGCCGGCGTCTCGGTGCTCGTCATCGAGGCGCACGACGAGCCCGGCGGCGGCACGCGCAGCCGCGAGCTGACGCTGCCCGGCTTCGTCCACGACGTCTGCTCGGCGGTGCATCCGACCGGGATCCTGTCGCCGTTCTTTCGCCAGCTCCCGCTCGAAAAGCACGGCCTCGTCTGGAAGTTCCCGCGCGCGTCGGTCGCGCACCCGCTCGACGACGGGCCGGCAGTGATGCTGCGGCGCTCGCTCGACGAGACCGGCGAGGGATTAGGGCGAGACGCGCGCGCGTGGCGCCGGCTCGTCGCGCCGTTTCTCGACGATCCGCACGCGCTGCTCGCCGACGCGATGGCGCCGCTGCGTTTTCCGGCGCACCCGCTTCTCTTCGCGCGCTTCGGGCTGCGCGCCGCGTTCTCGGCGAATCGCCTCGCGCGGCTCTGGTTCCGCGAGCCGCGCGCGCGCGCGCTGTTCGCCGGCTGTGCGGCGCACTCGGTGCTGCCGCTGACGCAGCCGCTGACCGCCGCGCTGGGCGTGATGTTCGCGCTGACGGCGCACGTCGTGGACTGGCCGGTGGCCGAGGGCGGCTCGCAGGCGATCTGGCGCTCGCTCGTCTCCTACCTGGAGAGCCTCGGCGGGCGCATCGAGACCGGCCGGCGCATCGAGCGCCTCGCCGAGCTGAACGGCGCGCGCGTCGTGCTGTTCGACACCTCACCCGATCAGCTCGCGCGAATCGCCGGCGACGCGCTGCCCGCCGGCTACCGGCGGCGGCTCGGCCGTTACCGCTACGGCCCCGGCGCCTTCAAGCTCGATTGGGCGCTCGACGGGCCGATCCCGTGGCGCGATCCCGCGTGCCGCGAAGCTTCGACCGTTCACGTCGGCGGCACGCTCGAAGAGATCTGCGCGTCCGAGCGCGACATGTATTACGGGCGCCACAGCGAGCGCCCGTTCTTGATCCTTTGCCAGCAGAGCGAGGCGGATCCGACGCGCGCGCCTGCGGGCCGACACACGGGCTACGCGTACTGCCACGTCCCTCACGCCTCGAGCGCCGACGCGACCGCTGCGATCGAGCGTCAAGTGGAGCGCTTCGCGCCGGGCTTCCGCGATCGGATCCTCGCGCGCCGTGCGCTGGGGCCTGCCGACTTCGAGCGGTACAACGCGAACTACCGCGGCGGCGCGATCACGGGCGGAGTCGCCGACGCGCTCCAGCTCTTCAATCGCCCGGTCACGCGCCTCGATCCGTACGCAACGCCGAACCCGCGCCTCTTCATCTGCTCCGCGGCGACGCCCCCCGGCGGCGGCGTCCACGGCCAGTGCGGCTACTGGGCCGCGCGCTCCGCGCTGCGCCGGCTCGGGAAGGTGGTCGCCCCGACGCCGGTCGCTCGGCCGCTCGCCGAGCGATAGGTCGGGTGTGCGACACCCGGCGCCGCCTCAGGATGCGAGGAACGTCAGCTTCTTGCCCTTCGGCCGCGAGTTCGCCCACGCGAAGAACTCGGTCTCGGTGATGCGCGTGGGCCAGTCGAGATCGATGTGGAGGCGGGTTCTGTCCGCGGAATCGATGTCGATTGCGCCTAGATCGAGCAGGTAGACGAGATCGCGCACCAACGCCTTGTGATGGTTCCGCACCTTGTAGAACGAAGCCGTTCGCTGCTGCAGATCCGCGGGCGAGAGCGACTCGGATTCGAGGAAGAGGTTCAGCAGGTTGATTTGGCGTTCGCTCATCACACGCCGTCGCGGCGAGCGCAGCCTTCCGAACAGCTCGTGCATGCGGTTGCGGAACAGCGCCTTCTTCAGGTGGCCTCGCACCTCGGCGAGGAGGCGCCGGCATTGCACCTCGACGCCGCGTAGCGCGAATACGAGGAACGGCGTGAGGTCCTGCCCGGCCGCTCGCGTGTCGCTGAGGGCTTGGAGGTACGCAGGCTTCTGCTCGTAGTAGAAGTTCGACATCGCGATGAAGAGCTCGCTGCGCAGCCCGAGGCGTTGAAGCATCAGCGCCTCCAGCGCTCGTGCGTTGCGCCCATTGCCATCGAGGAACGGATGCATCGCTGCGAAGTGGTAGTGCAGGGAGAGCGCCTGAATGAGCGGATCGTGCTCGCGGAAGTCCGCCCGAAGCGCGGTGACGAGCGCCTCGTAGGCGCGCCGGCAAGGCTCGCCTCCCTCGACGCCGCGATGGGGAGGAGTCCCGAACGTCACGTTCTGGTCGGGGCCGCGGAGCTGCCCGGGCGGACAATGGTCGTCGTCACAGCCTGTCACGAGGCGACGGTGGGCTTCGGCGATCAAGGCGGCGTCGACCGGACGATCGTTCGGAAGACGGGCGATCCATCGGTACGTCGCGGCCGCGGCGGCGGCTTGACGCTGGCTCCGCGTTTCGAGGTCGCCGGGCGTCGGCTGAATCGCCGCTTCGAGTTCTCGCTCGGTGAATTCGGCGCCCTCGATGCGCGAGGTACCGGCGACTTCTCGCTTCAGCTGGATCTTCTGCAACTCATCTGCCCAACTTCTCTGGAACGGCACCTCCTTTAGCGCGATCAGGGCCGCGTGCGCGGACACGAGCGGTCGAAAGACCGCGTTCGGGTCGAACCGGATCCAGCGAGCTGGAAGCTCGTAGCGCGCCGTCATCGCTCTCCCCGTTTCCCGCTCATTTCCCGCGGCCCCATGGGCAATTCTAGAGGGACTTCAGGCGGATACCGGAAGTTCCGCGAGCTACCGAAGGCGCCCCGTTTCCCAGCTCGTTTCCCGCTGGTTTCCATCGACCGGCCCTACGCCGCGGCGCCGAGCTCTTGCAGCACCTCGGCGGCCCGCGCGAACAGCGCGCTCGGGTCGCGCGCGCGCAGCGCGGCGCGGATGCGCTGGTCGGGCATCACGCGCAGGTCGGCGCGCACGCGTGTGACGAGACGGTGCAGCTTGCCGGGGTCGACGCGGGTGGTGGGCGCCGCGGTGAACACGAGCTCGCTGCCGTCGAGCATCACCTGCGCGATGCCGAGCTTGCGCGCGGCGATCTTCAGGCGGATCACCGCGAGCAGGTTCTCGGCCTCGGCCGGCAGCGGGCCGAAGCGGTCGAGCAGCTCGTCGCGCAGACGATCCGCTTCGGCGTCGTCGGGCGCGCTCGCGAGCCGCTTGTAGAGCACGAGCCGCTGCTGCACATCGGCGACGTAGCTCTCCGGCAGGCGCGCAGCGATGCCGAGCCGGATCTCGGGGTCGACCTGCGCCTCGCGCTGCTTGCCGCGCAGCTCGGAGACTGCTTCTTCGAGCAGCTCCATGTAGGTGTCGTAGCCGACCGCGCCGAGGTTGCCGGACTGCTCCGCGCCTAACAGATTTCCCGCGCCGCGGATCTCGAGGTCCATGTTCGCGAGCCGGAAGCCCGAGCCGAGCGCCGAGAGATCCTGGATCGCTTCGAGCCGCCGGCGCGCGTCGCTCGTGAGCGCACCTTCGCCCGGAATCAGCAGATACGCGTAGGCGCGCTGGCCGCCGCGGCCGACGCGGCCGCGCAGCTGATAGAGCTGCGCGAGGCCGAGCGCGTCGGCGCGGTCGATCAGGATCGTGTTCGCGCGCGGAACGTCGACGCCGCTCTCGATGATCGTCGTCGAGAGCAGCACGTCCGCCTTGCCGTGGAAGAAGTCGTAGGTCCTCTGCTCGAGCTCGCGTTCGGGCATCTGCCCGTGCGCGACGATCAGCTTCGCCTCCGGGACGCTGCGCGCGAGCAGCTCGGCGACGTTCCCGATCGTCTGCACGCGGTTGTGCACGAAGAACACCTGCCCGCCGCGCCGCATCTCGCGCACGATCGCCTCGCGGATCAGCGACTCGTCGAAGCGGCACACCTGCGTGCGGATCGCGATCCGGTTCGGCGGCGGCGTCTGGATCACCGACATGTCGCGCAGCCCGCTGAACGCCATTTGCAGAGTCCGCGGGATCGGCGTCGCGGTGAGCGTCAAGACGTCCACCGTCTGCTTCAGCTCCTTGATGCGCTCCTTGTGGGCGACGCCGAAGCGGTGCTCTTCGTCGACGACGAGCAGCCCGAGATCGTGGAACGCGACGCTCTTCTGCAGCAAGCGGTGCGTGCCGACCACGATGTCGACGCGCCCGCTCGCGAGGCCTTCGAGCGTCGCGGCGCTCTCCTTCGGCGAGTCGAAGCGCGAGAGCGGCTCGATCGTCACCGGCAGGCCCTCGAAGCGCTGCGTGAAGGTCTCGTGGTGCTGCTGGCAGAGCACGGTCGTCGGCACGAGCACGACGACCTGCTTACCGGCCATCACGACCTGATGCGCGGCGCGCGCGGCGACCTCGGTCTTCCCGTAGCCGACGTCGCCGCAGACGAGGCGATCGGTCGGGCGCGGCTGCGCGAGATCGGCGAGCACGTCGTCGATCGCCGCCAGCTGATCGGGCGTCTCCTCGTATGGGAAGCGCGCCTCGAACTCCTCGAGTGCGCGGTCGCGCGGCGGGAACGCGAAGCCCGGCGCGAGCTCGCGCGCCGCGTGCACCGCGAGCAGCTGGCGCGCCATGTCGCGCACTCGGCGGCGCACGCCGCTCTTGGTCTTCTCCCAGCTCGCGCCGCCGAGCTTGTCGAGCTGCGGCGGCGCGCCCTCGCTCCCGACGAAGCGCGTGACCAGGCTGAGCCGGTGCACGGGCACGAACAGCTTGTCGCCGCCCGCGTACTCGATGCGCAGGAACTCGTCGCGCATGCGGCCGACGTCGAGCAGCACGAGCCCGCGGTAGACGCCGATGCCGTGCTCGGCGTGCACCAGGAAGTCGCCCGGCGCGAGCTGCCCGAGCGACTCGATCGCGAAGCCGTCGACCTGGGCCTGAGAAGTGCGGCGCTTCTCGCGCGCTCCGAAGCACTCCTCCTCGGTGAGCACGACCAGCCGCTCGTCGGCGAGCACGAAGCCCTCGGCGAGATCGGCGATGCGCACCTCGATCGCGCCGGGCGCCGACCATTCCGCGTGCGGCGCGAGCTCGCGCGCGAGCGTCGCGGCGACCCCGTACTCCGCGAGCAGCGTGCGTGCGCGCTCGGCGCCCGAGAGCGCGTTCGCCGCGATCACGCAGCGCATGTCCTCGCGCTGGAAGCCGGCGAGCGCGCGCACGAGAGGCGCGAGCGGCTCCGACGCGCCGCGCGCCGCGCGCAGCTCGGCCGCGAGCTCGTCGTGGCCGAACGCCTTGATCACCTCGGCGCCGGGCGACACCACCTCGAGTCGCTCGAGCGAGATCGCGCGGCGCTCGGCCGCCACGCGCACGAGCTCGTCCGCGCCGACGTAGAGCTCGTCGGGCGCGCAGACGAGGCGGCCCGCCTGCCGCGCGCCGTCGTGGTTCTCGATCACCTCCGCGGAGAAGCGCAGCAGGCGATCGTGTCCGAGCTCGGGCTCGTCGACGATCACGAGCGCGTCCTCGGGAAGGAATGCGAAGAACGGCTCGAGCGCGGGCTGGAGCAGCGCTGCCTGCGCCTCGGCGCCCGGCGGCAGGCTGCCCCGTAACAAGGTGTCGATCAGCTGGTCCGCCTCGCGCGCGGGGACGCCGTGTGCGAGCGCCGCGGCGCGGATCGCGTCGCCGCGCTCGATCGCGAGCTCGCGCGTAACGAGCAGCTCGCGCGGCGGCGGCGCGACGACGCGTTCGAGCTCGGCTTGCGAGCGCTGGCTCGCCGGATCGAACTCGCGCAGCGATTCGACCTCGTCGCCGAACAGCTCGATGCGCACCGGCCGCGCGAGATGCGGCGGGAAGAAGTCGACGACGCCGCCGCGGACCGCGACCTCGCCGCGCTCCTCGACCACCGATTGGCGCGAGTAGCCCGCGGCGACGAGCGCGCCGACGAACGCGTCGCGGTCGAGCGCTTTGCCGCGCACGACCGCGAGCGACGCGCGCAGCACCGCCTCGCGCGAAGGCACGCGCGGCGCGAGCGCGGTCCACGGCGCGACGATCAGCGGCGGCGGCCCCGCGTGCGCGCCCTGCCCGAACGCCGCGAGCCGGTGCAGCACGTCCATCCTTTGTGCGACGACGAACGGCTGGGGCGAGAAGCGGTCGTACGGCGTCGTGTCGTGCGCCGGGAACGCGCGCACGCGCCCGCCCTGCTCGGGCCGCGGCTCGCCGAGCACGAGGCGCAGGTCTTCGAGCAGCGCGTCGGTCGCCTTCGCGCCGATCGCGATCACGAGCGCGGGCGCCTCCGCGTGCGCCTCGAGCAGCCGCGCAATCGCGACCGCGCGCGCGGCTCCGCGCAGGCCGACCAGGCGCGCCGGCGCCGTGCGCCCGCGCAGCCGCGCCGCGATCTCGCTGAGCCGTGAGGTGGAGGAAGTCACCCGCCCGAAGCCATTCCGAAAATGCAGACGCCCCCCGCCTCCGCCCATGCGGGGGTGGGGTGGTCTCGAATTTGGTTGCGCAGCTTATCGGAGGTCGGGGCAGGTCTCGCGATAGGATGGCCGAGCGCGCCGAGGAGACCGGAATGATCGATCTGCACTTCTGGCCGACGCCCAACGGGAAGAAGGTCTCGATCCTGCTCGAAGAGGCTGCGATCCCGTATCGCATCGTGCCGTGCAACATCGGGCGCGGCGATCAGTTCAAGGCCGAGTTCCTGAAGTGGAACCCCAATCACCGCATGCCGGTGATCGTCGACCACAAGCCGGCGGACGGCGGCGCGCCGCTCTCGGTCTTCGAGTCGGGCGCGATCATGCTCTACCTCGCCGAGAAGACCGGGAAGTTCCTGCCGAAGGATCTGCGCGGCCGCACCGAAGTGCAGCAGTGGCTGATCTGGCAGATGGCGAACCAGGGGCCGAAGACCGGCGAGTGCGGCCACTTCCGCCGGCTCGGCGACTCGCAGGGCGACCAGAGCTACGCGGTGCGCCGCTTCAGCGACGAGGTGAATCGGCTGTGCGGCGTCCTCAACAACCGGCTCTACGACCGCCGCTACCTCGCGGGCGACGCGTACTCGATCGCCGACATGATCTGTTATCCGTGGCTCGCGACGCCGGCCGCTTACGGCTCGGAGCTCGACGACTTCAAGTACCTGAAGCGCTGGCACACCGAGCTCTCTGCGCGCCCCGGCGTTCAGCGCGGCATGGCGGCGGGCCCGGACCTGCGGATGGACCCCGCGTCGATGTCGAAAGAGGAGCAGGAGAAGCTGCGCAAGATGCTCTACAACCAGCGCGCGTTGCCGGCCCCCGACGGCGGGTTGTCATGACGGCGAGCGCGCGAGCAGGGCTCCGATGACGGGGTCCGGCGCGTCGGCGACGAGATCGGGGCCGAGCCTCACGCTGCTGCTCGCGCCGCTGACGCGCGGGCTCGCGGAGGCGGAGCGGCCGGCGTTCCTCGCGCGGCTCGAGCGCCTCGCCGCCGAGCGCTACCGCGCATGGGCGACGCAGGCCCCCGAGCACGCGGCGACGCTGCTCGACTGCGCGCAGAGCGAAGAGGAGATCGCGGCGCGCGCGGATCGCCTGTTCCCGATCAGCGCCGCGCAGGCTGTGAAGCTCGACGCGCTGCTGCCCGAAGCGAAGCGTCTCTACGGCGCGATGTTCGTCGGCCTCGGGCTGCGCGAGCAGCTCGCGCTGCAGGCGTCCGCGGAGCGCCAGGGCGCGAACGTGTGGCGCGCGATCGCCGCCGCCGGGCGGCTGCCCGACGCGACCCGCGAAGCGCTCGGCGCATGCGCCGCGCTCGAGGAGGCGAGCGCCGCGCGGATCGAGCGAATGCTCGCGGAGCAGCGCCCGTGAGGCGCGGCGCGCGCCTCGCCGGCGCATAGTGCGCCGCCGACTCGAAGAGCCCGACCAACGAGGAGCCTGAGCGTGTTCGCCGAGAAACTGAACGCCCTCGCGCGCACGCTGCGCGTGCTCGGCGTGCTGCATGGCTCGCTGCTGATCGCCGGCGAGATGATCCGCAGCTCGGGCCAGGGCCGGCCGCTCGCGTTCGTGCTCGACGACGTCTGGATCGGCGGCTTCGTGTTGATCGCCGCGCTGACGTTTCGCCCGGATCGGCTCGCGCGGCGCGCGGCGTTCGCGGCCGCATGGGCGGCGAACGCGGGCGCGCTCTACGGGAGCTTCTTCGGCAAGCTGCTCGCCGAGGAAGGCGCGAGCTTTCACAGCAACATCCCGGACGGCGTGCTCACCGCGCTGATCGGGCTCGCTTTCGCGACGTCGGTGTTCGGCATGGTCGCAACGATCGCGATGAAGCCGCGGCGCTAGCGCGGGAGGCGGCTCCGGCGCGCAGCTTCGCGCGCGAGCTCGAGCGTATCGAGCGCGAGAGCGGGCCAGTCGTGGGCCTTCTCGAGCGCGCGCCGTCCGCCGGCGCCGAGCCGTGCAGCGAGCGCGGCGTCGTCCCACAGGCGCGCGAGCGCGTCGCCGAGCTCGCGGGCGCTCGCGTCTTCGGCGAGCAGCCAGCCCGATTCGCCGTGCACGAGCGTGTCGGCGAGCGGCGCGCGCGCGACGACGGCGCGCTCCGCTTCGAGGTACTGCAGCAACTTGATCGGGAAGCCGCCGACGTGGCGACGCGGCACGACCGCCGCGCGCGCGCCGTAGACCAGCAGCCGCGCCTCGTCAGGCGACGCGATGCGCAGCACGCGCAGGCGGCGAAAGCGCGCGGCGCGCGAATCGTGCGTCGCGACGACGACCGGTCGCGGCGCGATCCGCTCTGCCGCGGCGTCGAGCTCCGCGAGATCCTGATAAGCGTCGAGGTTGCCTGCGTAGATCGCGTAGCGGCTCGGCGTCAGCTCGTGGCGGCGGCAGACGTCCTCCACCTCATCCGGCTCGGGGGCAGCTGCGCGTGTCCAGCCCGGCGGCACGCGCGCGAGCGCGCCGCGCGCGAGCGGCCGCAGCGCGCGCTCCGCCGCGCGCGAGAGCACGAGCGTCGCATCGGCGCCGCGCGCGAGCCCGCGATCGAGCGCCGCGCCCGGCGCGCGCGCCGCGTGCGAGAGCCAGCGCCCGCGCGGCAGATGCGCGGCGAGCTCGACCGACCAGAGCGTGTGCGCGACGTAGACGACGGGAACGCGCAGCAGCGGGCGCAGCGCGAGCGCGAGCAGCGTCGCCTCGGCGTTGTGCGCGAGCACTGCATCGAAGCGCGCCGCGCGATGCGCTTGCGCGAGCGCCGCCATCAGCGCCGCATCCGACGGCAGCTTGCGCGGGTCGAGGCGCGCGGAGGGGCGCGCGGGCGCGAGCCAGGGCGCGCTGCGCACGAGCGGCAGCGCACCGGTGTCGCGCCCGTCGCCGCGCCCGTAACAAAACAACGTGACGTCGGCGCCGGCCGCGGCGAGCGCGCGCGCCTGCTCGTCCGCGTAGCGCTGCGAGCCCTGCGGCGCGGGGAAGCGGAACGCGGCGAGCAGCGCGAGGCGCATCGCGCGAACCTACGTCAGCGCGGGGGCGATCAGGTCGCGCAGCGCGGCGGCGCTCTGGCAGACGTCATGCGCGGCGAGCACGGCCGCGCGTCCCGCGGCGCCGCGCGCGGCGAGGCTCGCGCGCGCGTGCTGCGCGGCGAGCAGGCACGCCGCGAGCGCGGCGCGAGCGCCGGCCGGGAAGAGCCAGCCGTTCGCGTCCGTAATCAGCTCCGCAATCCCGCCCACCGCCGGGGCGATGCATGGGACGCCCTGCGCGAGCGCCTCCATCAGCACGACCGGCAGGCCCTCCATGCGGCTCGACATCACGAACACGTCTGCGCCGGCGTACTCCGCAGTGAGCGCTGCGCCCGCGAGCGGGCCGACGAGCTCTGCGCGGCCAGCGAGCCCGCGCGCGGCGAGCTGCTGCTCGAGCACGGCGCGCTCCGGTCCCTCGCCGATGATGCGAAGCTCGGCGTCGAGGCCGGAGCCGAGCGCGTCCGCGAACGCGTCGAGCAGCAGCGCCTGATTCTTCTCGGGCGACAGCCGGCCGACGTGCAGGAAGCGCAGCTTCGCGTTCGCGCCGGGCGCCGATGCGCGAGGCGCGGGCGTCAGGCCCGCCGCGTCGAGCCCGCAGCGGACGACGTGCAGCTTGTTACGGGCATCGGGCACGCGCGCCGCGATCGCCTCGCGCATCGCATCGCTCACACACGCGACGAAGCGCGCCTGCGAGACGAGCGCGGCGAGGCGGCGCGGATGCGTCTGCTCGAGATCGGAGTGGCCGTGCAGCGTGAGGCTGAACGGCACCTTCAGGAGTCGACTCGCGACCAGCGCGACCTCGCCGCCCGCGTTCGCGAAGTGCGCGTGCACGTGGCCGACCCTTCGGGGCTGGATCATCCCCGCGAGGAGCCCGGCTTCGGCCCAATAGAAGAATGGGTGGATGCGGCTCTTTCCGTGGCCCGCGACCGACTGCCGCGCCGCTGCCGCCAGCGCAACCGGCCCCGCGAGGCCGAGCTTGGGCACGTTCGCCAGCGCGCTCCCGATCGCGCCCGCAGCGGTCGGTCGCACCGAAATCGTGTGAGCGGCCTCCTCGCGGTCCGCGTCCGCGATCAGCTCGCTCGGCTGCGCGCGGTGGATGCTGCACGTCTGAACCGGCACGCCGAGCTCGCGCAGCGCGACGACCTCGCGGCGAATGAACGCGTGCGAGAGCGCCGGGTAGTGGCTGACGACGACCGCGAGCGTCTTCACGCGGCGCCTCGCGAGAGGCGCCACGCGAGCACGCTCTCCGAGGCGGAGCCGTCGCGGCGCGCGTTCAGGGAGCCGTCGACGTCGACGCGGCGCAGCTCGAACGCCGGCGCGCCCGCGCGGTTCACGCCGCTGCGCGTCGTCGTCGCGTTTTCGTAGCCGGCGGCGGCGACGGCCGCGCGCGCGGCGTCGTCGTAGAGGCCCGACGGGTAACAGAAGCTGCGCACCGAGATGCCGAGCTTCGCTTCGAGCGCGCGCTTCGAGCCGGCCGTCTCCGCGTCGAGGTCGGGCGCGCACTCCCGTAACAAGATCGCGTGCGAAGCGGAGTGCGAGCCGAGCTCGTGCCCTTCGGCGGCGAGCCGCGCGAGCTCGCTCCAGCGCATCGCGCGCTCCCAGCTCGGGACCGGCGCGCCGCCGCTCGCCTCGCGCAGCCGCGCGAGCGCGGCTGCGATGCGCGCCGCCGGCCACGCCTTCGCGACGTTCGCGGCGATCTTCGGCAGCTCGCGATCGGGTGCGTTCTCCGCGATTCGCGCGTCGAAGATCTCGGCGAGCGCGCGCCGGCCGGCGGCGCCGCGCGTCGCGAGCGCCTGCACCTCGAGCGCGAGCGCGTCGGGCCAGAGCGGCTCCTCACGATCGACCGCGTCCGCGACGACGTAGAACGTCGCGGGCACGCCGTGCTTTGCGAGCAGCGGCCGCGCGTGCAGGAAGTTGTCCGCGCGCCCGTCGTCGAAGCTGACCGCGAGCAGCGGCTTTTCCCCGGCGGCGTCGCGCGCGTGCTCGCGCACGGCGTCGCTGACGCCGAGGCAGCGGAAGTGGCGCGCGAAGAATGCGAGCGCGCCGTCGAGGAAGCGCGGCGTGACGCACAGCCCCGGCAGCGGCGTGCTCGCCAGATCTTCGGGCGGAAGCACGCGATGGAAGCTGACGATCGTCAGCGCGCCGCGCGCACGGCGGGCGGGACGCGTCGCGCCGAGCGCCCACAGCAACGCGGCGCCGGCGTCGCGCAGCTGGTGGCGCGCGGAGCGCCCGCGCGGCTTCCGCTCATTCATTCGAGATACCCGAGCTTGCGCAGCTGCTCGGCGACGAGCGCCTCTTCCGCGGCGCTGTAGGCACGCGCCGCGCCGAGCGGCCGTCCGTCGAGCGCAGCCTCGAACGCGAGGCCGATCGCACGCAGGATCGTGGGCGCGGTGTCGGCAATGTTCGCAGCGGCGAGCGCGCCGCGTGCGCCCTCGGCGTTCGTCTGGATCCAGATCCCATGCGGCGTGTGCACGCCGTTCATGCCGCGGCCCTTTCCGCCCGCAAGCTCGAGGTCCTCCAGCCGCCGCACGCTCGTGCGCGAGGCGTCGCTCCACGGCGTCGGCACGAGGGAGATCCCGTAGCCGTCGCGCTCCGCGAGCTCGACCACGACATCCGGCGCGCGACTCGTGTGCCGGCCCTGATAGACCTCCTCGCGGCGCCGCGCGCGCGCGACGACCGGGGCGCTCGAATCAGGCAGCTTCCAATCCGCGAGCGCGGCGATCACGTCGTCGCGGACTCGCTCGTAGTCGGCGGAGCGCACGCAGCCCTCGGCCTCACGGCCGGCGAGGTTGATCCAGACGCCGGGCTGCGTGTTCACGTCTTCGCTGAACGCGACGGTCCGCGCCCAGTCGAAGCCGGCGAAGCGCGCGGCGCTCTCGACGCGCGCCGCGGCGCCGCGCAGGCGGCGGAACGCACGCTCTCGCGCGCGTGGCGGGAGCGCGTGCAGCGCGAGATCGCGCGCCCAGCGCGCGCGGCGATCCCACGCGCTGCGCCGGCGCGCGAGCAAACCGCACTCCGCGAGCCGCTGCCCGAGCTGCGCGACCTCGCGCGCGGCGCCGCCGGCGCCGTGGTCGGAGAGCACGAAGCACGCCGCGCCCTCGCTGAACGCGCGGCGCAGCTCGCCGCACGCGGCGTCGAGCGCTTCGTACACCGCGGCGACCGCGCCGCGCCGCTTTGCGCTCGCGCGCGGGTCGCGGCGCGGCGAGCACGCGTCGTGATCGCGCCAGTAGTGATGGCAGACCGTGTCGCTCTCCGAGTAGACGACGACCATCAAGTCGGGCGCGTCGCCCCGCGCGCGCAGCTGCGCGAGCGCTTCGAGCGCGAACCGGGTCTTGCGCGCGATGCGAGCCAGCAGCAGATCGATCGCGCGCTCGTGCCAGTCTTCCGCGTGCGCGCCCTCGTCGAGATCGGGCGTCATCCACGGCCCGACTCGCGCTTCGATCGTGCGATAGAGCGCCGGATCGGACGCGCGCGCGGGATCGCTGCCGGTCGAGACCGGCGCGTCCCAGCCCGCGACGACCAGGCCGCGCACCGGCTCGGGCGGGAACGTCGCGGGCAGCCCCAGCACGAGCACGCTGCCGCCCGCGTCGCAGACGCGCCGCGCGAGCGAGGCGCCCTCGCGATCGGCCGCATTCGCGAAGCGCAGCGCGTAGGCGCCGGGCAGCTTCTGCGTGAAGTCGAACAGGCCGTGGCGGCCGGGCGAAAGACCGCTCCAGAAGCTCGACCACGCGGGGAACGTCATCGCCGGCGTCGTGCTCGCGAGCGGCGCATGCGCACCCTCGGCGATCCAGCGCGCGAGGTTCGGCAGCCGGCCTGCCTCGGCGAGCGGCCGCAGCACCGAGAACGCGGCGCCGTCGAGGCCGAGCACGAGCGCGGGGCGCAACGACTTCGCCCTACGCGAGGTGGGCGATCACGGCGCGCGTGAACGAATCAGTGCCGGCGCTGCCGCCGAGATCGCGCGTGTGGTTCGCGCGCTCGGCGAGCGCGCTGCGCACGGCTTTCTCGACGCGCTGCGCCGCCTCCGTCTCGCCGAGATGCCGCAGCAGCATCGCGGCCGAGAAGATCACCGCGCTCGGGTTCGCGAAGCGCTTGCCGGCGATGTCGGGCGCGCTGCCGTGCACCGCCTCGAACAGCGCGCACGATTCGCCGACGTTCGCGCCGGGCACGACGCCGAGGCCGCCGACCAAGCCCGCGGCGAGATCGGAGAGGATGTCTCCGTAGAGGTTTCCGAGCAGCAGCACGTCGAACTGCGTCGGGTCCTTCACCAGCTGCATCGCGCAGTTGTCGACGATGATCTCGCGGAAGCCGACGTTCGGGTGGCGCTTCGCGACGCGCCGCGCGCACTCGAGAAAGAGCCCGTCCGAGAGCTTCATGATGTTGGCCTTGTGCACCGCGGCGACCTCGCGCCGGCCCTCGCGCTCGGCGAGCGCGAACGCGTACTCGGCGATGCGCAGCGACGCCGCCTCGGTGACGACCTTCAGGCTCTCGACGATGCCGGGCGCGACGCGGTGCTCGAGGCCGGCGTAGAGGTCCTCGGTGTTCTCGCGCACGAGCACGAGATCGACGTTCTCGTAGCGCGACGGCACGCCGGGGATGCTCCGCACCGGCCGGATCGACGCGAACAGGTCGAGCGATTGGCGCAGCGTCACGTTCGCGCTCTTGAAGCCGCCCGCGACCGGCGTCCCGATCGGCCCCTTCAGCGCGACGCCGACCCGCCGGATCGCGTGCAGGACACTCTCGGGGACGGGTTGCCCGTATTTGGCGACCACGTCTGCGCCTGCCTCGACCGTCTCCCAGTCGATCGCGACTCCGGCCGCAGCGACGACCGCGCTGGCGGCCTCGGTCACCTCGGGCCCGATCCCGTCGCCAGGGATCAGCACGGCCGCATGGCGCTTCCGCCCACTCGACACCATTTGGCCCCCCACTTATGATGCGCGGCCTTTCAGCCCAGCCGAGCCCCCTGTCGGGACGCTCGGGCGCGGCCGGACGCAATCACTCTCGCCGCCGCGCACTCATCCATGCTTCGTGTTGGAGATCGATCGTGGCCATCGAATTCTTGTGCCGCAAGATCGGCATGAGCCGTGTCTTCACTGAATCGGGCGAGTGCGTCCCCGTGACCGTGCTCGACGCGTCCCCGAACACCGTCGTCCTGAAGCGCAGCGCGGAGCGGGACGGCTACTCGGCGCTCCAGCTCGGCGCCGGCGCGCGCCGCGAGAAGACGCTCAGCAAGGCCGAGGTCGGCCACTTCAAGAAGGCCGGCGTCCCGGTGCAGCGGGTGCTCAGCGAGAGCCGCCTCTCTGCAGACGAGGCCGGCCAGCACGAGGTCGGCGGGCTCGTGAAGGTGGATCTGTTCAAGGCCGGCCAGCTCGTGGACGTGATCGGCACCTCGAAGGGCCGCGGCACGCAGGGCGTCGTGAAGCGACACCACTTCCACATCAAGAAGTGGACGCACGGCACGCACGAAGGCAGCCGCCGGCCGGGCTCGATCGGCCAGCGCTCCTACCCGGGCACCGTGCACAAGAACAAGCGCATGTACGGCCACATGGGCGACGAGCGCGTGACGACCCGCAACCTGCTGGTCGTGCGCGTCGACGCCGACCGCAACCTGCTGCTCGTGCGCGGCTCCGTCCCCGGCCACAACAACGCCGTCGTGAAGGTGCGCGGCGCCGTTCGCGCGTAGGTTGGCCAAGCGGGGTCAGACCCCGTTTGGCCATTTCGCCCGTGCCGACCTACGACCGCAAGGACCACTACCACCAGCGTGCGAAGGCCGAGGGCTATCGCTCGCGCGCGGCGTACAAGCTGATCGAGATCGACGACGCGCAGCGCATTTTGCACCGCGGCGCGCGCGTTGCGGATCTCGGCTGCTGGCCGGGCGGCTGGCTGCAGGTGGCGGCGGCGCGCGTCGGCGGCGAAGGGCGCGTCGTCGGCGTGGACCTCGCTGCGATCGAGCCGCCGCTCGCGCTCGCGAACGTGTTCGCACTCTCGGGCGATCTCTCCGAACCGGGCGTGATCGCGGCGCTTCTCGCGCAGGCCGGCGGGCGCTGCGAGGTCGTGCTCTCCGACGCGGCGCCGAAGATCACCGGCATTCGCGCGACCGACCGTGCGCGCGAGGAGGCGCTGCTCGATGCGATCGCGGCCGCTTATCCAAGGCTGCTTGCGGCGGGCGGCACGCTGCTGGTGAAGCTGCTCGAGTGCCCTGAGGCGCACGCGTTCGAGCTCGGCGTGCGCAAGCAGTTCGACGCGACCAAAGTGCTGAAGCCGAAGGCGAGCCGGAAGGGGACGACCGAGCGCTACCTGCTGGCGCGCGGCTATCGCGCGGCGACTGCGCCGAGCCCCGGAGCCGCCGCCGCGCGCTGAGCGGCCGGCAGCGCGACCTCGAGCGCGTCCGCCTCCAGGTCGACGCCCTGCTTCACGCCGGTGAGACGAACGCGCACGAGATCGCCCGCGCGCAGCGCTTTCCCGCGCACGAACGTGACGCCGTCGATCTCGGGCGCCTGGCTCGCGAGCCGCGCCTGCGCGCGCTCGCGCCCGTCCCGCTCCCTTCCGAGCGGCGCATCGACCAGCGCGAGCGCCTCCTCGCCGACCCGGGAGCCAAGCTTCTCCGCGAGGACGCGCGCCTGCAGCTGCTTCAACGCGCGATAGCGCTCGCGCGCGAGCTTGCGCGGCACCTTGTTCGGCAGCTCGCAGCCCGCGGTGCCCTCTTCGTCCGAGTAGCGGAACACGCCCACGCGATCGAAGCGGGCCCAGCGCACGAGCTCGAGCAGCTCGGCAAAGTCCGCGTCGCTCTCGCCGGGGAAGCCCACGATGAAGGTCGTGCGCAGCGTCAGGTTCGGAATCGCCGCGCGGAGCTTCTCGACCAGCTTCCGCTGCCGGTCGGCCGTCGTTCCTCGCTTCATCGCCGCGAGCACCGAGTCGCTCGCGTGCTGGAGCGGCACGTCGACGTAGGGGAGCACGCGCTTCGAAGCCGCCAGCGCGTCGATCAGGTCTTCGCTGACCGCGCTCGGGTAGAGGTAGAGCAGGCGAATCCAGAGCGGTGCGTCGACGCGGTCGAGCACGCGCACGAGATCCGCGAGCTTCGTTCGCCCCGCGCCCGCGGCCGGCGCGAGGTCCTTCCCGTAGCTGGTCGAGTCCTGCGCGACGAGGTTGATCTCGCGCACGCCGAGGCGCGCGAGCTGCTCCACCTCCGCGACCACGCTCTCGGGCCGCCGGCTCTGAAAGCGGCCACGAATGCCCGGGATCGCGCAGAACGCGCACACGCGGTCGCAGCCCTCGGCGATCTTCACGTACGCACTGTGACCGGCGCCGGTCAGGATGCGCGGCGCGCGCTCGTCGTACAGGTGGGTGTGGCCGGCCTCGACGTAGACGCCTCGGCCGCGGCCGGCGAGCGCATCGTCGAGGATGTCGGCGATCTGGTGGAATGCGCCGGTGCCGACGAACGCGTCGACCTCGGGCAGCTCCTTCGCGAGCGCCGCGCCGTAGCGCTGCGGCATGCAGCCGGTGACGACGAGGCCGCGCAGCTGCCCGCTCTCGCGCAGATCCGCGACCTCGAGGATCGCCTGCACCGATTCCTCGCGCGCGCTGTCGATGAACGAGCAGGTGTTCACGACCGCGACGTCCGCATCTTCGAGACGCTCCGCGAGCGCGTAGCCGCGCGTCGCCAGCGTGCCGAGCATCACCTCGGTATCGAGCAGGTTCTTCGCGCAGCCGAGGCTGCGGAAATGGACGCTGGCTTTGGGCGGAGTGGCGGCGGACATCGAAGGCCGAAAACACTAACGGACGGCGACCGGGGGCCGCCGTCCGTTTCGTGAAGAGAGGGATTGTTAGGCGAGAACGCGCCGTCGCAGCGCGGCGCCGATGATCAGCGTGCCGAGGCCGAACACCACCATCGCCGCAGGCTCCGGCACCGGCGGCGTCGAGACGCCGACGCCCGAGCAGTCCCGATTCCAGGTGCGATGCCAGTCCGATCCCTGGCCGCACGCGACGCCGTAGATCGACTGGTAGCGGACGAAGAAGTCGGTCAGGTCGGCGCCGCCCGTGATGCTCGAGGCGAACCTCAACGTGAGCGTGCCACCGGCGGTGTGGCCGATCGAGACGCCCGAGAACCCGCCGCCGGCGCACGAGTTGCCGACGTTGTTGTTCGCGCAGAACTCGAACGTCGTTCCGAGCTGCGGCACGTTGCGGTCGTAGTGCTCGCGCCAGAACACGCCGGTGACGGTGGCGCCGTTGTTCGCGAGATCGGGGTTCGAGTTGAACCCGAACGCGCTGACGCGCGAGAACGTGACCGGGTTCGAAGAGGTGTTCGTGATCGAGTACGTGAGCGCGATCGTTCGCGTCGCAGTGTTGATGCTCGTGACCCCGAACGTGATCTCGGACGTCAGCCCGCTCTGGACCGCGCCCTCGATGATCCCGTTGAAGTTCACGGTGAAGGAGCCGCCCACTCCGACCTGGCCGGCGCCCGATCCGATCGTGGCGGCGTTCGCCCCGACCGTGGTGAGGGTCAACAGCAACGCAGCGAGTACAGCGCGCATTTTCGATCGCCCCCTTACGGTTTCCCCGTAGACAACGGCAGACTACTCCGGTGTGTGTGGGCAAAGCACCGTCGGGGTCACTCGCATTTCGGTGACCCAGAGCACTTTCGGAGGAGCCAGATGCCGTCGAGTCGCCCGTTCCGGGTCCTCGGGATCCAGCAGATCGCCGTCGGGGGGCTCGACAAGGGCCGGCTCGGGAAGCTCTGGGTCGACACGCTCGGCCTGACCCGCACCGGCGAATTCCGCAGCGAGCGCGAGAACGTGGACGAGGACATTGCCGTCGCGGGATCGGGGCCGCTCAGGGTCGAGGTCGACCTGATGCAGCCGCTCGACCCCGCGAAGAGTCCGAAGGTGCACGAGCCGGCGCTGAACCACGTCGGCCTGTGGGTCGACGACCTGCCGGCCGCGGTCGCCTGGCTCGAGCGGGCCGGCGTGCGCTTCACCCCCGGCGGCATCCGCAAGGGCGCCGCCGGCTTCGACGTTTGCTTCATCCATCCGAAGGGCAGCGACGCGGCGCCGATCGGCGGCGAGGGCGTGTTGATCGAGCTCGTGCAAGCGCCGCCCGAGGTGGTGGACGCATTCGCGAAGCTGGCACGCTGAGCACAACCGCCGAGGAGACGCGATGTCGGACCCCGCCGCGATTCGCCCGTTCAAGGTCGAGGTGCCGGACGCGGCGCTCGCGGATCTGCGAGGCCGCCTCGCGCACACGCGCTGGCCCGACCAGATCGCCGGCAGCGGCTGGGAATACGGCACCGACTCCACGTACCTGCGCGCGCTCTGTGATTACTGGTGCACGCAGTACGACTGGCGCGCACAGGAAGCGGCGCTGAACCGCTGGCCGCAGTTCACGACCGACGTCGACGGCGAGCGGCTGCACTTCATCCACGCAAAGTCGAAGCACGCGGACGCGTTCCCGCTGCTGATCACGCACGGCTGGCCGGGCTCCATCGTCGAGTTCCAGAAGATCCTGCCGCTGCTCACGGATCCCACGGCGCACGGCGGCCGCGCGCAGGACGCGTTCCACGTGATCTGCCCGTCGATGCCCGGCTACGGCCTCTCCGGCCCGACGCACTCGCGCGGCTGGGACCCCGAACGCATCGCGCGCGCCGAGATCGAGATCATGCACCGGCTCGGCTACGTGAAATACGGCGCGCAGGGTGGCGACTGGGGCGCGATCGTCACGCCGTGGATCGCGAAGCTCGATCCGAAGCACTGCGCCGGAATTCATCTGAACATGCTGCTCGTGACGCCGCCGCCAGACGCGAAGCCGGACGTGCTCACGGAAGCGGAGCAGAAGCGGCTCGCGTACTCGTCACAGTTCCAGAGCGAGGGCACCGGTTATCAGGCGATCCAGGGCACGAAGCCGCAGACGCTCGCGTACGGCCTCACCGATTCGCCGGCGGGTCTCGCGGGCTGGATCGTCGAGAAGTTCCGCGCGTGGGGCGACTGCCCGGGCGGCGACGTCGAGCGTGCGTTCACGAGGGACGAGCTGCTGACGAACATCTCGGTCTACTGGTTCACCGGCACGATCGGCTCGTCGACGCGGCTCTACTACGAGATGCGCAAGAGCGCGAAGCTCGCGATCGCGGGCGGCAAGATCGCGACGCCGACCGCGTGCGCGGTCTTCCCGAAGGAGCTCTACAACGCGCCGCGCGCGTGGGCGGAGCACTTCTACGAGATCCGCCAATGGAGCGTGTTCGAGAGCGGCGGCCACTTCGCGGCCATGGAGCGGCCGAACGAGATGGCTGCGGACCTGAGAAAGTTCTTCGCGACGCTGCGCTGACCTAACGTCGCGCGGATTCGACCCGAGGAGCCCAGCATGCCCGTCGAGAAGAAGACCACGTTCTGCCGTGTGTGCGAGCCGGCGTGCGGGCTCATTGCCAGCGTCGAGGACGGAAGGCTCGTCGCGCTCGCGCCGGACAAGGCGCATCCGGTCACGCAGGGCTTCGCCTGTAACAAGGGCATCGCGGGGCTCGAGATCCACCGCGACCCGGATCGTGTCGAACGCCCGCTGAAGCGCGGCGACGACGGCGCGTTCGCGCCGCTCGCGTGGGACGACGCGCTGCGCGAGATCGCGGCGCGGCTGCGCCGGATCGCGGACGAGAGCGGCCCCGACGCGATCGCCGCCTACATCGGCAATCCGAGCGGCTTCAACGCGCTCGCCGGCCCCGCGATCGGCTCGTTCTTCGGCCAGCTCGGCACGCGCCGCATGTTCAGCTCGGGCACGCAGGACTGCATGAACAAGTTCGCCGCGTCCGAGGAGGTGTTCGGCTCGGCGACGATCCATCCCGTCCCCGACATCGCGAACGCGCACTACCTGCTGATCATCGGCGAGAACCCGCGCGTCTCGCACATGAGCTTCGTGTCGATCGCGGACCCGGTCGCGGAGATCAAGGCGGCGGTGAAGCGCGGCGCGGTCGTCCGCTACGTGAACCCGCGCCGCATCGAGCAGCCCGAGGCGGGCGCCGGCGACGTCACCTGGATCAAGCCCGACAGCGACGTCTACTTCCTCGCCGCGCTGATCCACGAGATCTTCGCCGCGGGGCTCGCCGACGAGGCGGCGCTCCGCGAGCACGCGAAGCACGTGGACGAGCTGCGCGCGTTCGTCGCGCAATATCCCGCCGCGCGCGCGGCGCGCATCACGGGCATCGCGGCTGATGAGCTGCGCGCGATCGCGCGCGCGTTCGCGAGCGCGCCGGCCGCCGCGGTCCACGCATCGACCGGGCTCAACATGGGCCGCCAGGGCACGCTCGGCTATTGGCTCGTGCACATGCTGTCACTTGTTACGGGGAATCTCGACCGGCGCGGCGGCAACCTCTACTCGCTCGGTTTCTACCCCGCCGCGAAGGCCGGCCGCGTCGCGCCCGGTCGCACCGTCTTCTTCGACAGCCGCTACGGGAAGCTGCGGCGCATGCGCGGCCAGCTGCCCGCGAACCTGCTCGGCGATGAGATCCTCTCCGGCGAGCCGCGCATCCGCGCGCTGATCGTCGTCGCGGGCAATCCGCTGCTCTCGGTCGGCGGCGGCGAGCAGCTGCGCAAGGCGTTCGAGCAGCTCGATCTCTTGGTCGTCGTCGACCTCTACCGCAACGCGACCGGCGAGCTCGCGCACTACGTGCTGCCGACCACCGACATGTTCGAGCGGCCCGACATCAACCTGTTGGGGCTCGGCATGCAGTACCGGCCGTGGGTGCAGTACACGGACGCGGTCGTCGCGCCGCGAGGCGAGCGCAAGAACGAGTGGTGGATCTTCGCGCGGCTCGAGCAGGAGCTCGGCTTCAAGAGCGTGCTCGACGCCGGCCCCGAGCCCGATCTGTTCGGGCGCATCGACCACATGCTGAAGAGCCGCGGGCACTCGCTCGCCGACGTGCGCGAGAGCCCGCACGGCATCCAGTTCGGCGAGCTCGAAGCCGGCCGCTTCTTCGACGAGTGGCTGCAGACGCCGGACCAGCGTGTCGACTGCTGCCCGCCCTTGTTCGCCGAGGCGCTCGCGCGCTGCGAGACGATCTGCCGCGAGCTCGAAGCGGAGCGCAGCGATCAGCTGAAGCTGATTACGCGCCGCGATTCGTGGATGCACAACAGCTGGTACCACAACGTCGCGAAGCTGAAGCGACCGGGACGGCTCGAGAATCCGCTGCATATGAATCCGGACGACGCGCAGCGATTGGGGCTCGCCGATGGTGCGCGCGTCACGTGTCGGAGCGCGCACGGCGCGCTCGACGCAACGCTCGCCTATGACGCGGACCTGATGCCCGGCGTCGTCTCGATGACGCACGGCTGGGGGCACGCCGGCGGAGGCTTGCGCGTCGCGCAGAAGCACCCCGGCGTGAACGCAAACGCGTTGCTCCCGAGCGGCCCGGGCAGCTACGAGCCCCTCAGCAATCAGGCGCACATGACCGGCATCCCGGTCGAAGTGAGCGCGGCTTCCGCATGAACCTCGCGCCGCATCCGTGGTCGCGCGGCTTCGCGTGGGAAGCGCCGCGCGGGCCGTTCCGGCGCATCACCGCGGAGCAGGCGGCTCACTACGACGCGCACGGCTACGTCGCGCTCGCCGATGCGCTCGCGCCGGAGCTGATTTCCGAGCTGATCGCGCTGCTCGATCCGCTCGAGGCGCGCGTCGATGCGCGGCTGCGCGCGCAGCCCGAGCAGCGCGCGTTCATCGCCGACGCGCGTGCGATCACGTTCACGGTGCATCCCGCCGGGCGCGACGCGCGGCTGCGCGAGCTGATCTCGTCGCGCCCGTTCGCAGAGCTCGCGCACGATCTGTTAGGTGCGAACGTGCGCCTGTACTGGGATCAAGCCGTCTACAAGAAGAGCGAGCGCCCGCGCACGTTCGGCTGGCACCAGGACAACGGCTACGGCTACGTCGAGCCGCAGGCGTATCTCACGCTCTGGATCGCGCTCACCGACGCGACGCCCGAGAACGGCTGCCTCGAGGTGCTGCCCGGCCTGCACAAGCGCGGCACGCTCGCGCATGCGACTTCGGGCGACGGGATCTTCCTCGCTCTGCCCGAGCCGCTGCCGCCCGAGCTGCCCGCGCCCGTCGCGCTGCCGCTGCGCGCTGGCTCGCTGGTCGCGATGTCGTCGCTGCTGCCGCACCGCACCGGCCCGAATCGCACGCCGCACGTGCGCAAGGCTTACATCGTGCAGTGCTGCGTGGACGGCACCGCGCGCTGCACAGGCGATCCGCAGAAGCCCGCGCCCGATCGCCGCGAGCCGGTCGCTTCGCTACCCGATGCGGAGCAGTGGCGCCTCTCGCTCTGATCGCGGCGCCAGATCGATGACGAAAACTCTGTCGCGCCCAGGAGAATGCAGATGTCCTTGGCCATGAGTCGCGAGCAGCGCGAAGCGTTCCTCGCCGGCGTCCACGTCGGCGTGATCTCGATTCCCGACGGCGCGAACGGCCCGCTCACCGCGCCGATCTGGTACGGCTACGAGCCGGGCCGCGAGCTGTGGGTGATCACCGGCGCGAGCTCGCGCAAGGGCAAGCTGTTGCGGAGCGGCGCGCGCGTCTCGCTCGTCGCGCAGACCGAGAGCGCCCCGTACCAGTATGTGAGCGTCGAGGGGCCGGTGACCGCGGTCGAGCCGGTGAAGGACCGCGAGGCCGTGCGCGTGCTCGCGCGCCGCTATCTCGGCAAGGAAGGCGGCGACGCGTACGTCGCGGCCACCGCGCAGGACTACGAGGCGGAGCCGAACGTGCTCGTGCGCATCCGCCCCGAGCGCTGGCTGACGGTCGACTACGCGAAGGTGTGGTCGAGCCTGGCGCCGAGGAATTAGGCGGCGCTGCTCCCGTGCGCATGAGAAGATG
>Ga0187894_10001778_pt1 | contig 27055 bp, 27 predicted proteins | sample GBC1701081metaG_FD_136650 | JGI IMG/M metagenome (GOLD analysis project Ga0187894, IMG submission 136650) | White microbial mat communities from a lava cave in the Kipuka Kanohina Cave System on the Island of Hawaii, USA - GBC170108-1 metaG ... | reverse complement strand
GTGAAACTGCGTCGGAGTGAGGCGATGCGGGCCGATCTGGCGCTCATAGGGTCATCGCGGGCGGAGGAATTTTCACCAGACACCCGTGTGATTGACAGTGTGCCGGACCGGCGATACAGCCGCCCACAGGGGAAAAGGTGTTTTGAATTTCCTATACGCCACGTCGGCCCTCACCTCAACGGCCTGTTCGGCCGCAAGCGCGGAAGCGTGCTCGGCTACGAGTACTCGGCCGCGTTCCAGGGCGCCGTAAGGAATACGCTGGGGAATCTGCCGAACCACATAAGTTCCTCCACAAGGTCAACATAACAGACTTCGTGGCGTCCACTTTTCGGGAGCCAGTTCACTATCGACCGGTTCCCTGCACGGCGGCGGCGATCCGTTGCCGTAGCCAGCGCACCGCACCGTCGCGATGCGCGCGCTCATGCCAGATCACTCGATAGCGAAAGTCCAGGCGCGAGGCGGACAACGGGATGACGATGATCGCCGGGGAATCGGCGAATCGCGCCGCCGCGCGGCTCGGTAGCGCCATGACCATGTCGGACGACGCGATCACGAACGGGGCCGCGAGGAAGTAAGGTAGCGCGAGCGCCACGTGGTGCACGGGCGCACCGAGCGATGCCAAGACGTCGTCGGCCGCGAACGTACGACCCGAGGGATATCGGGCAACGATATGACTGAAGCGCGCCGCTTCGCGCGCGAGGGCGTCGCCGCGCAGCCGGCTGCGGGTGAGCGGATGACCGCGACGCACGATCAGTACGTAGCGCTCGACATACAGGTCGCGATAGTGGCCACGGGCGGGCTGTCCCATGACCCCGGCGGACCGAAGTACTTCGCGGTGGACGAGGCGTTTGACCGCTGGTTCCTCGGGTTGCTGGCGACAGGCGATTCTGAACGCGTGCTGCGGGAGGTCACGATCGAGCGCATGATGGCTGCCGGCGATGGCGGTACGGTGGAGTTGCTGGCATGGCTCGTCGCCATGGGCGCGGCCGGCGAGAGGCGCGCTAGGACTGAGTTCTACGTGCCGTCGGTGCCGTTGCGTTGCGGGATGGTGGGTGTCGACTGGCAGGTCCGCGGGTGAACGTAAGGGTCGAATCGTTACTGCTCGATTTGGTGCCCAGATCGCACGGCGGCAACGCTGCGCGATGTGCATTCGCTGGGGTATTACTGTGTGGTGCTGCAGGACTGTGTCGGCTCTCATGCACGAGCCGCGCACCAGACGACGCTTACGACGGTCCGGGCGCTTCGATGCGTGGAGCCTCTTGAACGCGATTCGCTTGGCCGGTTGTTCCACCGAAGACATCGACGGCGATGCCTTGCGCATCGCGACCGACGCGCTGCTCGATGCGGGACTCCCGCGCATCGGCTGCACGGTCCTGCCGCTCGCCGATGCCGCGCGCGCACGCGCTGCTCCGCACGCGCTGCTCGAGAGTCGGCAGATCAAGGGCCGAGTCGTGCTCGATCCGGGAGTCGGGCGTATGATCGCTGCGTGTCTCGCGCGGCCTCCCTGATCCCCGTCTGCCCGTGCGGCGCGCTGCTCGTCGGCAGCATGCCCGCGGACGACGCCGAAGGCGCGCTGCGCCTCGCGGCGACGCATCTCGGTCGCCATCTCAAGCGCATCCCCGACGGCGAGACCGGCGTGCGCTGGCACTGGATCTCGTGGCAGTACCCGCTGCTCAAGTCGCTCGACTTCGTCGAGCCCGAGCCGCGCGAGGACGGCAAGTTCTACACCGCGGGCGGCGAGCGCTGGCGGCTCAAGCCAGGCGTCGACGCGAGCCGCCTCGCGATGCCGCCGCTCGGTTACGCGGGCCACGCGCTCGAGTCCTACGCGACCTTCGCGCGGCTCAAGCGCGAGGGCGCGCTCCCCGCGCATACGCGCTTCCAGGTGAGCCTGCCGACGCCGCTCGCGCCGATCCACGCGATCTTCGCGATCGGCTCGCAGGCTGCGATCGAGCCCGCCTACGAGCGCGCGATGCTCGCCGACGTCGCGGCGATCGCCGCGGCGATCCCGCACGACCAACTCGCGATTCAATGGGACGTCGCGATCGAGTTCGCGATTCTCGAGCGCGTGCTGCCGACGTTCATCCGCGATCCCGGGCCGGCGTTCGCGCAGCGCCTCGCGCGGATCGCCGCCGCCGTGCCCGCGGGCGTCGAGCTCGGCTTCCACCTATGCTACGGCGATTCGGGCGGCAAGCATTTCAAGCAGCCCGAAGACACCTCGAAGCTCGTCGCGATGGCCAACCGCATCGACGCTGCGGTCGCGCGCTCGATCGAGTGGCTGCATCTGCCGGTGCCGATCGATCGCAGCGACGCGACCTACTTCGCGCCGCTCGCGGGCCTGAAGCTGCGACCGGAGACCGAGCTGTATCTCGGGCTCGTGCATCTCGCCGACGGCGCGAGCGGCACGCAGAAGCGCATCGACGCGGCGCGCGTGGTGCTACCGCGCTTCGGCATCGCGACCGAGTGCGGCCTCGGCCGCCAACCGCGCGCGACGATCGCGGCGCTGCTCGATTTGCACGCGAGCGTGGCCGCGCCGGCGGTCTGAGCCGGCCCGCACCAAGCCGCGCCCGGCGGACGAGAGCGCTCCCGCTGTCCGCGCGTTCCGAGGCCGGTGCCGCCGAAGCGACGCGTCGTCGACGACTCGGCCTGCGAGAAGCCCGCGAAGATCCGCGCCTGATGCTCGCGCGAGATCGTTGTACAGCCGCTCGACCTGGCGCTCGAAGCGCGCGCGCTCGTTCTTGCGGAGGTCGGCCGTGACCGAGTTGACCACGACCGCGGTCGCGGCGAGGCCGACCGCGAGCGCGCGAAGCTGCCCGGCGGACAGGGCGACCGGAAGGGAAAGCGGGCGCACGCTGGGTCCATCGGCGCCCGCGGCCAGGGGGTGAGCGGCGAGCTACCCCGAAGCGGCAATAGTTGTCAGGACAATGGCGCCGCCGCGCGGCTACTGCGGCACGTACCTGAACCAGCCGCTCTCGACGCGTACGAGCACCACCGCGCGCTCGTCGAGCCCCGAGTGATCGGTGGGCGAAAAATTGTAGATACCGGTGTTCGCGACGAGGTCGCGCACGCCCTCGATCGCGTCGCGCAGCGCGGCGCGGAACTCGCGCGTGCCGGGCTTCGCGCGCCTCGCGGCCTCGGGTACCGCGCGCTCGAGGATGCGCGCGACGTCGTAGCCCTGGATCGCGAAGATGTTGAGGTTCTGCTTGCCCATCTTCTGCTCGAAACGCGCGACGTACTCCCCGTTCACCTTCTTGAGCGGGTTGCTATCCGGAATCTGATCGTTCACGAGCGCGACGCCGACGGTCAGGAGCGCGCCCTCGGCCGCCTTGCCCGCGAGCTGCAGGAACTCGCGCGACGCGATCGCCGCGTTCAGATACACCGCGCCCTTGTAGCCGCGGTCCTTGAGCGTAATCACGGGCAGCGCGGCGGGCGTACCCGAGGCGACGACCATCACCGCGTCGGCGTTCGAGGCCTGGATCTTGAGCACCTGCGCGGTCACGCTCGTGTCGGTGCGGTTGAAGCGCTCGACCGCGGCGATCGCGATGTTCTTTTCCTTCGTGGCCTTCTGCAGTTCCTGCAACCAGCTCTCGCCGAACGCGTCGGCGAAACCGATGAACGCGACCGACTTCACGCCGTTCGCGACCATGTGCCGCACCATGCCGCCGATCCAGATCGCGTCGTTCGGCGGGATCTTGAACACCCAGCGGCGCTTGGCGTCGACCGGATCGACGATGCGCGTCGAGGTGCCGAGCGCGATCATCGGCACCTGCGCGTCGGCAACGACGTCGATCATCGCGAGCGCCTGCGGTGAAGTCGACGAACCCACGACGATGTCGACGTTGTTCTCGCTCACGAGCTTGCGCGCGTTGGTGACCGCCATCGTCGTGTCGGACGCGTCGTCGAGCGTGATGTACTCGACCTTGAGGCCCGCGATCGTGTCCGGATACATGCCCATCGCGCTGCGCTGGCCGATGCCGAGCACGGCCGCGGGGCCGGTCAGCGGGATCGTGGTGCCGACCTTGAGCTGCGCAGCGACGGGCAGCGCGGCCGATACGAGCGCGGCGGCCGCGAGCCAGCGGGCCGCACGATGCGTGCGTGTCATGTTCTTCGTCTCCTCCAGTTGTCCGGGTCGCGAACCGTAGGTTCGCGACATCAATCCTTACACGAACGAGGGGCGGGGGCCCCTTGTTTATCCCCGGCGATCCGAACCGCTCCCGTTGCTGCCCCGCGGGCGCGATCGCCGGTCCGGTCGCGAACCGGATCGCGACCACCGGCCGGCTCGGCCGGCCGGACCAACCGAGCTGAATCGCGACCGGCCCGATCTGGGAGGCGGCGCTTCTTTGACGGGAGCGATTCGGCGACGGGGGAGCTGCGAGGGGCCCTGGCCCCTGGCTCGTTGACGCCTTGTGTGGTGAGGGCGCATTGCGGACTCACCACACCAATTGTGCAGCGCACGAGCACGCCCTCGGGTGCGAACAGCGGACCGATCGCGGCGTACTCCTGCGCGTCGAAGAACGTCATGAAGCGCGTGACAAGCCGGGCGCACGCGTGCTCGATGTCGCGCCGCGCCGCGGCCGTCCGCTCAGTCATCGCCCGAGTCCTCGAGCAGGATCTGACCATAGCCGGTCAAGGTCGCGTGATAGTAGTTGCGGTGCAGCCGGCGCACGCGCTCGGACAGCGTGCCGCGCATGCAGAGCCACATGATCTCTTCGACGGCCTCGGTGCCGCCGCGCTCGATCAGCTCGCGATGCGTCAGGCGTGTGAGGGCGTGCGGATCGCGCTCGATGAGGTCGAGGAACTCGGCATCCCACGCGGGGTTGATGAAGCCGAAGCGCTCGCCGCCGAGCTGATGCGAGAGCCCGCCCGTGCCGACCGCGGCGACGCGCAGCGGCTCGGGGAACGACTGCACGGCCGTGCGGATCGCGCGTCCGAGCTTGAAGCAGCGCGCCGGGCTCGGCAGCGGGAATTGCAGCACGTTCACTTGCACCGGGATCACGCGGCCGGGCCACCCGTCCCGCCAAGGCCACAGCGCCGACAGCGGCGTGAGGCAGCCGTGATCGAGCGCCATCTCCATGCTGACCGACACGTCGAACTCCGCCGCGACGAGGGCGTGCACGATGTGCCACGCCAAGTCCGGCGCGCCGGGGATCGGCGGCAGCGGCCGCTTGCCCCAGCCCTCGTCGGCGATCGGGTGCTCAAGGCCGACGCCGATCGCGAACGTCGGAAAGTTGTCCTGGAAGAACGTCGTGAAGTGATCGTTGTAGAACACGACGAGCACGTCGGGCCGCTCGCGCGCGAGCCACTCGCGCATCGGCAGGTAGCCGTCGAACAGCGGCTTCCAGTCGGGCAAGCCTTGGTCGCCACGGTCGATCGCGGCACCGATCGACGGCGCGTGCGGCGAGCCGAGGCCGCCGATGATGCGCGCGTGCGAGCTCATCCTGTGGGCGCGCGGTTCCGCGTCACTTCGCGCCGCGCACTTTGCGTCCGGCGATGAACTGCTCGAGCGTCTCACCGCGCATCTGCGCACCGGTCGCGGACAAGCCCACACCCGCCGCGCCCGACAGCCGGAAGATCAGGTACGGGCTCGCGCCGTGACGCACCATCGCGAGCCAGTCGCGTGCGCGGATCATCGCGCGCTCGTCGTCGGAGATCTCGGCGGCCCGCAGGTACGCGGCCTCGTCCGCCTTGAACCGCGCGCGCTCGTCCGGATCGAGAAACGCGCGGCAGAATTTGTTGAGCTGATAGCCGCGCTGCGCGAGCGCGCCGGTGACCGGGTAGCAGCCCGGGATTGGCGCGTCGTCGTCGATGCGAGTCAACTACGCCGTCCCCCAGACATCGCGCGCGACTTCGACGACGCGCGCGAGCTTGCGCGTCTGGTCGTCCTCGCTCAGGTTGTTGCCGTGATGCGTGCTCGAGAAGCCGCACTGCGGCGACAAGCACATCGCGTCGAGCGGCGCGAACTGCGCCGCCGCGTCGATGCGGCGCTTGATCGAGTCGGGAGATTCGAGCTCGGCCGTCTTCGTCGACACGAGCCCGAGCACGACGCGCTTGCCCTTCGGCACGAAGCGCAGCGGCTCGAAGCCGCCCGAGCGCGCGTCGTCGTACTCGAGGAAGAAGCCGTCGACCGCGAGCGTGCCGAACACGAGCTCCGCGGTCGGCTCGTAGCCGCCTTGCGCCATCCACGAGTTCTTGAAGTTGCCGCGGCAGGTGTGCACCGTGACCGACATGTTCGCGGGCCGCTCGACGAGCGCGGCGTTGAGCGCCGCGACGTAGCGCGCCGGCAGCTCGGCCGGATCGTCGCCGTTCGCGCGCGAGAGCTCGCGCATCCGGGGATCGCACATGTAGGCGATCGTCACGTCGTCGAGCTGCAGGTACGTGCAGCCGGCCGCCCCAAGCGTGCGAATCTCCGTGCGATACGCAGTGGTGAGGTCGGCCCAGAACGCATCGAGATCGGGATACGCGTCGCGGCTGATCGCGGCGCGCCCGCCGCGCAGGTGCAGCATCGCCGGCGCGGGGATGCAGACCTTCGCGGTGACCTTCGTGATGCCCTTCAGAAACGCGAAATCGTCGCGCTGGATCGGCCTCGTGTGGCGCAGCTTGCCGGCGACGGTCATCGTCGGCGGAACCTCGGCTTCGCCCTGGAAGCGCGCGCTCGACTGCGTGGAAAGACCGACGCCCTCGATGCCCGACAGGAAGTCGATGTGCCAGTAGTCGCGGCGGAATTCGCCGTCGGTGGCCGCTTGCAGGCCGACCGACTCCTGCATCGCGACGGCCTTGCGAATCGCCTCGTCCTCGGCCGCGCGTAGCGTCGCCGCATCGATCTCGCCGCGCTTCCAGCGCCGGCGCGTCTCGGCGAGCGACGCGGGGCGCAGGAGGCTGCCGACGTGATCGGCGCGAAACGGAGTCTTGGCGGTCATCGGGTGGCCCGCAATGCGGCGGGCAGCGGATAGTCTGCCGCGTTCAGCACCCAACCCGCCTTCGCCGAGAAATCGTGCCGCGGCGGGCTGAAGATGTCAACCAGCAGATTGGTCGGCGCGACCACCTGGCTCGTGTGCACCGACGGCGGCGGAATCACCGCGATCGAGGGGCTGCCGATGCGCTCGTGATCGTCGGCGCGCCACTGGGTCATGTCGGGGATCCACGGCCAGCGCAAGTGATGCTCCAAGAGCGTGCCGGTCGCGACTCAGCTCGGTTGGACCGGCCGGCCGAGCCGGCCGGTGGTCGCGATCCGATGCGCGGCCGCACGGGCGCTGGTGCCCGCGAAACGGTAGCGAGCCTCAGCCTCCTGCTCGTGCAAGGATTGAACGGCGAAATTCTGGTTCGCGACACTAGGTTACCGAGGAAGGTTACCGAGGAAGGTTACCGAGGAAGTCTACGCCGCGCCGGCCAATCCGAGGTAGGTCTGCGCGACTCTCGGGTTGCGGGCGAGCTCGGTCGCGGGGCCTTCGAGCGCGATCTCGCCGGTCTCGAGCACGTAGCCGTAGTCGGCGATGTCGAGCGCCGCGCGCGCGTTCTGCTCGACCAACAGGATCGAGACGCCCGCGGCGCGCAGCTCGGCGATGATCTTGAAGATGTCGCGCACGATGAGCGGCGCGAGGCCGAGGCTCGGCTCGTCGAGCAGCAAGAGCTTCGGCTTCGTCATCAGTGCGCGCGCGAGCGCGAGCATCTGCCGCTCGCCGCCCGAGAGCGTGCCGGCAAGTTGCGCGCGCCGCTCGGCGAGGCGCGGGAAGCGCGCGTAGACCGCGTCGAGATCGGCTCGGACGCTCGCGTCGCGGCGCCGCACGCGCGCGAACGCGCCGAGCAGCACGTTGTCGGCGACCGTCATGTCGCCGAACAGCTCGCGCTTCTCGGGCACAAGCACCAGCCCCGCCGCGACGCGCGCCTCGACCTCGGTGCGCGCGACATCGGCGCCTTCGAACCGCATCGCGCCGGTCGCGTCGAGCAGGCCCATCGCGGCCGCGAGCAGCGTCGTCTTGCCTGCGCCGTTAGGGCCGATCACCGTCACGATCGATCCCGGCGCAACGCGCAACGAAACGCCGCGCACGGCTTCGATCTTGCCGTAGCGCACGCTCAGCCGCTCGATCTGGAGCAGCATCGTCATGCCGCGACGCCCAGATAGGCCTCGACGACGGTCGGGTTCGCCTGCACCTCGGCCGGCAGCCCGGCCGCGATGCGCTGCCCGAAGTCCATCACGACGAGCCGGTCGACGAGTGTCATCACGAAGCTCATGTCGTGTTCGACGAGCAGGACCGACAGGCCCGCGTCGCGCAGACCCCGCAGCGTCGCCGCGAGCGCCTGCTTCTCGGCGTGACGCAGGCCGGCGGCCGGTTCGTCGAGCAACAGCAAGACTGGGTCGGCCGCCAACGCGCGCGCGAGCTCGACCAGCCGCTGCTGGCCGAGCGCGAGGCTGCCCGCGGGCGCGAGCAGTTGCTCGCCGAGGCCGACCCGACGCAGCGCGCGCGCCGACTCCGCGAGCAAGCTCGCTTCGGTCGCTCGATCGCGCCGTAGGACCGCGCTCAGTGCGCCGCCCGCCACACGCAGGTGCGCGCCGATCGCGACGTTCTCGATCGCCGCCATGCGGGCGCGAAGTTGCACGTGCTGGAACGTGCGTGCGAGGCCGCGGCGGGCGATCTCGCGCGCGGGCAGGCGATCGATGCGCTCGTCGCGGAAGCGCACCTCGCCCGCATCGGCCGGGAGCACGCCCGAGATCAGATTGAACATCGTGGTCTTGCCCGCGCCGTTGGGGCCGATCAACCCGACGATCTCGCCCGCGCGCAGGTCGAACGACACGCCGTCGACCGCGACGAGGCCGCCGAAGCGCTTGGTCGCACCGCGAACGTCGAGCAGCGGTGTGCCCTTCGCGGGCGGTTCGCGACGCCCGAGCGGCGCGGCGCTCGCGGGCACCGTCACGGGCCGATCGAGCGGCAGCACGCGCGCCAGATACGGCATGAGGCCTGCGCGCGTGCGCTGCAAGAGCAGCACCATCAGGACACCGAAGACCACGATCTCGAAGTTGCCGGCCATGCCGACGAGCTTCGGCACGATCGACTGCAGCCATTGCTTGAGCACCGTGAGGATCGTCGCGCCGAGCACCGCGCCCCAGACGTAGCCCGCGCCGCCGATTACGGCCATGAATAGATACTCGATGCTCGCGTAGAGCGAGAACGGCGAGGGGTTCACGAAGCGGATCAGGTGCGCGTAAAGCCAGCCCGAAAGCGCCGCGAGCAGCGCCGCGTACACGAACGCGAGCATCCTGTAGCGCGTGGTGTCGATGCCGAACGATTCGGCCATCGTCTGCGCGCCGCGCAGCGAGCGGATCGCACGCCCGGGGCGCGAGTCGAGCAGGTTCTGCGTCGCGACGATCGCGGCGATCACGACGAGCCAGATCAGCACGTACAGCGCGCGGCTCTCGCCGAGCGTGACCCCGCCGATCGTGAGGCTCGGTACGCCAGTGATGCCGGTATGCCCGCCGAGCGCGTCGAGGTTGCCGAACAGGTAGTAGAGCGCGAGGCTCCAAGCGATCGTGCCGACCGGCAGGAAGTGTCCGGAGAGCTTGAGTGTGATCGCACCGAGCCCGAGCGCCACGAGCGCGGTGAGCGCGAGCCCGGCGACGAGCGTGAGCCACGGCGACCACGCGTGCACGGTGGTCAGGTAGGCGCTCGTGTACGCGCTCAGGCCGACGAACGCCGCCTGGCCGAACGACGTGAGCCCGCCGACGCCCGTGAGCAGCACGAGCCCGATCGCGACGAGGCTGTAGAGGCCGATGTAGTTGAACAGCGTCACGTAGAACGGCGGCAGCACGAGCGAGCCCGCAAGCAGCACCGCCGCGAGCCCGAGCCCGAGCCGCGTGCGTGCGCTCCCGCCGGCGCTCAAGCTTGGCCCCCTTGCCGCGTGTGGCTCTCCCTCATGCTCAATCGTCCTCCTCGGGTTCTTCGACGTGACGCGTGCGCAGGCTGAGCCACAACAGCACCGGGACCAGCGACGCGAACACGATCACTTCCTTGAGCGGGCTCGACCAGAACGACGCGTACGCCTCGAGCAGCCCCACGAACACCGCGCCGACCGCGGCGAGCGGGTACGAAACGAGCCCGCCCGCGACCGCGCCGACGAAACCCTTCAAGCCGACCAGGAACCCGGAGTCGTAGTACATCGTCGCGATCGGACCGACCAGCGTGCCCGAGATCGCACCGATGCCCGCGGCGAGCGTGAGCGCGAGTCGGCCCGCGAGCGAGGTGCTGATCCCGACCAGTCTCGCGCCGATGCGGTTCACCGCGGTTGCGCGCAGCGCCTTGCCGAGGATCGATCGCGCGAAGAAGTGGTAGAGCGCCGCGATCAGCGCGAGCGACGCGCCGATCACCGCGAGGCTCTGTCCCGAGATCGTGAGCACGCCCGCGTCGAGCCGCGCTTCGCTGAACGGCGGCGTGCGCACGCCTTCGGCGCCGAACAACGCGAGCGCGAGGCCTTGCAGGCAGAAGTGCACCGCGACCGCGACGATCAAGAGCACGAGGACCGACGCGTTCGCGAGCGGCTCGAACGCGAGCCGATAGATCATCGCGCCCATCGGCATCACGAGCGCGACCGTGATCGCGACCTGGATCGCGAGCGGCGCCTGGCGCGGCGCGAGCGCGAGCGCGAGCCCCGCGATCGCGACCGGCACGACGAGCCGCGCGAGCGCGATGCGGCCGAGGCGATCCGCGCGGCGTGCGCGCAGCGCCGCGCTCGCCTCGACCGCCGCGGTCGCGACCGCGAGCGCGATCAAGAGCCACGCAGTGCCCGGCGTCTTGCCCAGTTGCAGGCTCGCGAGCGTTAACGCGCCGAGCGAGACGAAGTCGCCCTGCGGCACGAACAGGATCCGCGTGACCACGAACACGAGCACGGTCGCGAGCGCGAGCAGCGCGTAGATCGCACCGTTGGTGAGCCCGTCTTGCGCGAGTAGCAGCGCGATCTGCGCGTCCATGCGGCGGTGGCTTCTTCTTCGCGCTCGGCGCGCCTTGACGGGAGCCCGAGTGTGAAGCGGGCGCGCGTTTCGGTCAAATCACCGCGCGCAATTCGTGCGCGGCGGCGCCCACCGTTGTGGTGCGCAAATACTCGATCACGCGACCGAAGGCGCGAGTGAGTACTCGTGATGCAGCCCGCCCAGCACCGATTTCGCCAGCACGGCGAGGGCTTCGGCCATCCGATGTCGAGATTGATGGGTCAGAGGCACGGCAGATTTCGGTGGCGGGTCGGGCACGCCCGGCCCTAACGCCATGTGAGGACGCGACCCGTTGTAATGGCTCGCCCAGCCTTTTAGGAGCGATCGCAGGTGCGATTCCGAGATCGGAATGAGCCAGTCCAGGCACTCACGCCGGATCGTTCCGATCAACCGCTCGCAGATCGCGTTCGCCATCGGGCTGCGTGGCGGCGATTTCCGCACGCTCAATCCGAAGCCCTTAATGGATGCATCCAAGCTTTTGGCGAAGATGCTGTCCCGATCGTGTATCAGATCGCGGTAGGCCCGCTCGAAACCGATCGCCTCCCGCAGCTGTTGTAGCGTCCAGGCGGCTGTCGGATGGGCCGTGACGTCGCAGTGCACCAGCCGGCGAGATCTACTACGCCGACGCGTTCGACGAAGCCGCGCTTCGTGAACGACGACGAATTCGAGGCGTTACTCACGGCGTGCAGCGAGTTCGCGCGCGCGTTTCCCGTACCTGCGGGACGATCACTTGCCGCTACTCGATCGCGTCGAAAAGGGCCCGCACGCCGTGGCGATGGCCAGAGGCAACGCGGTCGAGGCGAAGGAGCTGCGCGAGTCGTTCGGGCGGCTCTCGCATCAGCTGGTGCGCGCGCTCGGACCAGATCGAAAGCCACGAATCAGGGTGCAAGCACCATCCAGGCCACCGGATCGCCGCAAGAGGTGAACCCACCTGGGTCTGCAGGCCCGAGCGTCCCCGCGGGCACCAGCGCGCGGGCCCATGCAGCAGGCGGCGTGATGGCGGTCCGGCGCCCCGGGCGGCGGTGACGGGCTGCGCCTGTCACGGGTAGCCCCCTCTGGCCGCAAGCAAATCGCAGGGATCGACCTGCGGCCGAAGCTGCATTCAGCGGTGGCAGCGAGTCTGCCGCGCCTCGGCGTGCGGCCGATGACCTCGAGAACCCCGCGTCGGGCCCCTAAGACGAGCGAACATGGCGTTTGAAATTCCTATTCCCGGGACGTCTGTACCGATCCGCTGCGCGCGGTCGGGGAGCGGAAACGCTGACGGCTCCGCCGTCTATCTGAACAGCATCGCGACATGCGGCTCCATGCCGTAGAACGGATCGTCGTCAACCACCGGCTGCAGGACGCCGCGCCGTTTTCCCTCCTCGTCGGTCGAGAGCTGCACGTACGCGAGGAGCCGCATCCATGCGACGTCGATCAGCGCCGGGTTGCGCGGGTCGAGGCGGCTCAGAATCAAGGCGACCATCTCCATCGCCGGAGGGAACTTCGCTTCCGCCGCGAGGCGGTAGAGCTTCATCGCCTCGACGTAGTCCGAGCTCACGCCGTCGCCGCGGTGGTAACGCTGCCCGAGGGCGAACTGGGCGGACGGCTCCCGCGCCTGCGCACGCCGCTGCAGCGTCTCCAGGGGCTCCTTGCGGCTGCGCTGCGAGAAGTACAGATCGAGGCGCTTGAGGTTGACCGGTGCCGCGCGGTTGCCCGCGGCCGCGGCGCGACGGTACAGGGCTTCAGCCGCGCCGCGGTCTTCCTCGCGCTCGCGTTCGACGCCGAGCAGGTTCAGCGCGTGCCCGTCGCCGAGCGCCGCCCCGCGCTCGAGGAGCTCGCGCGCCGTCTGGCGCCGCTCGGGACGCAGGCTCGCCTCCTCGGCGAGCGCCTGCAGGTAGAACGCGCGCCGGCAGCCTGCCTCCTGCGCCGCCCGGAACCCCTCGCGCGCGGCGCGCGGATCGCGCTCGACCCCGAGGCCGGCCGCGCGGAGATGGGCCGCGGCCCCGGCCGCACACGCCCCCCCGCCGGCGGCGGCGCGCTCGAACCACCGGTGCGCTTCGGCGTAGCTTCGCTGCACGCACTCGCCGTAGAAATGGCGCAACCCGACCTCGAACGCCGCCTCCGGATCGCCCTGGGCGGCGCGGTCCGCGAGGTCGCGCTCGACCCACGCACGCGCGCGCCGCGGCGGCACGATCCCGCCCTCCGCCGCACGTCGCGCGGCGACGCAGCCCGACGTCGCGGTCTCGGGCGCGCGATCGTCCTCGGCAGCGCTTGCCATCGCAGCCGACAGCAGGAGCGCCGCGGCGGCGACGAGCGCGCGCAGGCTCACTGGCGGTTCACCTTCCACTGGACCCTGCGGCTGCCGAGCTCACCCGGAGCCGCCGCCCGCCCGAGGTTTCGGGCGAGCTCGTCGAGCGAGGTGAGGCGAGCGATCGGCTGCAGCGCGGGCCCGCGGAGCTCGGGCGGGAGCCGATCGCGCAGGTCCTTGTCGGTGGCCGCGCAGAGCACCGCTTCCTGCCCTGGCCGGTCGAACTCGATCGTGAACGAGCTCGGGTTCACCGGGTCGGGGATCTGCACGAACTGGTTGCCCTGCAGCGGTTGCAGGCGCTGCAGCGGGTTGGGATAGATCTGGCTCACCTTGCGCTGCGCGTCCTGGTACCAGCAGTAGAGGTAAGCCATGCGATCGGTCGACACCGTGATCACCAGCGACTCGCCGACCGCGAACTCGGCGTCCGGGCGGTTCAGGCTCACGCGAACGGCGACCGGCCGGCCGGCGGGCGCATCGAGCGGCGGCTTCCCCTCGCGCGGCGCCAGCGTGGCCGGCGGCGGAGGCGGAACCGCGACGCCGCCCTTCGCCGCCGCGGTCGCCTTGTCGCGCGGCCCCCAGCCGATGCGGATGAAGTGCCCGGCGCCGTCGAAGACGACGTAGTCCTTCACCAGCCGCTCGTAGGTCTCGAAGTTCAGATTGCCGGAGGGCACGCCGCCGAGGTCCGCCTGGAAGCGGAGCACCGCCTCGCGCAGGGCGGGCGAGGGTCGGGCGTCCGCCGGGCCGGAGTAGTAGCCGCTCGACTTGAGCGCGGTCTGGAACAGCCGCACGCGATCCTCCGGGCTCATCTCGTTCCACCAGTCGCGCAGCTGACGCTGGAACTCGGGGTGCGCCTGGTCGAGCAGCAGGCACTGCCAGTAGGGCACGCGCGACCACTTGCCGACGAGCTCGATCAGGCCGAGCTCGACCAGCGTGCGCACCGCCGGCCCGACCCCCTGCGACACCTCCTGTCCGAGGTTGAACTGCACGCCGGTCTTGTTGATGCGCCCGCCGAGGTCGATGCCGCGCGCGGCGTTCGCGAGCACGAGCTCGTTCGCCGAGTCGATGCCGGGGATCAGGGTGCGGGTGTTGAAATCGCCGAGGTGCAGCTCGAGCCCGAACGCGGTGCCGATCAGGTCCTTCGAGTAACCGAGCTCGACCTTGGTCGAGGCCACGCCGATCGATTTCCGCTCCATCAGCACGTTCTGGTCCATGTACGACAGCGCGCCGGAGACGTACAGCGCCGGCCTCTGCAGCCGCATCTGCCCGGCGTTGAGCAGCAGCGTGGTCAGGTTCTGGACCGTGTCCTGCTTGATCACGTCGACCTCGTAGTCGACGTAGCGGAACGCGTTCGACGTGCGCGACATCTGCGACAGCGCGGTCACCACCATCTCCTTGGTGGCGACGAAGATCTTGCCGGAGGCGTCGGGGATGATCTTGCTGGTGACGAGCGTGGTGCCGCGGTTGTGGTCGCGCAGCATCCGGTCCATGCAGCCGAGCGAGTCGCTGAAGCTCGAGATCGAGCGCACCGGCTGCAGCACCGGGCGGTTCTCGACCGTGACGCCCTCGTAGAAGCCGACGTGGTCGCGCGGCGTGACCGCGCAGCCGGCGAGCAGCGCGAGCGCGAGGGCGGCGAGACGGCGGGGCGGGGGGGCCATGGCCGGCTACTTGCAGACGTTGATGACGTCCCCGGTGACCACGACCAGCTGGCTCTGCTGCGGCTGCGGCCCGAAGCGCGGCGGTTGCGGCTGCTTGGGGGCGTTCGGCGCGGCTGCCCCGATGTTGGTGGTGCAACTCCGCTTGCCGGGGATTGCGCCGGTGACCGTGTCGCTGCGGGTCGTCTCGGGGCCGGTGAGCACCCAGCGCTTGGCCTCGATGTGGGTGACCTTCGCCTTGTCCCACGGGTCGATGTCCTTGCGCGGCGTCGGATCGCTCTGGCCGGGCCCCGCGGCCGCCGCCGCGCCCGCGGCGAGCGCGAGCGCGACGACGGTGAGGCAATCGAGCCGGACGCGGGACATGGGCCGCTACTTGCTGACGTTCGAGCTGAGCGCCTGCTCGGAGGTCGAGAGCGGGCCGACCGCGGTGTTGACCACCGCGCCCTTGATATCGACGGTTTGCTTGTTGGCGCCGCCGATCCGGACATTGCCCACGTTCGACGAGAGGCTCTGGCGCGCGGTGGACAGCGGGCCGACCGCCGTGTTGACCACTGCGCCACGCACCTTCACGTCCTGCTCGTTCTTGCCCTGGATCACGACTTCGGCCAGCGCGTGCGTCGCGACGGCGAAGAGCGCCGCGGCGACCGCGGCAGACAGGGTTCGTTTCATGGATCGCTTCCTTTCACTCGATGGGTGCCCGCTCACTGCGTCGCTCCGGCCGGCGGGCAGGGCGGCCGGGCGCCGCGAGCTCAGTCCGAACCGATGTTCACGACCGAGACCCTGCCGAGCGCCGCGCCGTTCACGACCGAGCCGCCGACCGAGACCACCTGGCGGTTGCCGCCGGTGACCGAGCTCCGGCGCGAGGCGATGTTCACTTCCGCGACCGCGCCGAGCGCGGCGCCGTTCACGACCACGCCGCCGACGCCGGCGGACTGCGCGTTCGAGCCGCGCACGCCGCCCTGCACCGACGCGATGTTGACCTGCGCAGCTGCCCCGGCGGTGGCGCCGTTCACGACCGCGCCACGCACGACGCCGGTCTGCGAGTTCGCACCGCGCACGCCGTCCTTGACGGCGGCGACGTTCGTCTCGGCGCTCGCGCCGAACAGCGCGCCGTTCACGACCGCGCCGGTGATGATCGCCGTCTGCCGGTTCGAGCCGACGACCTCGCCACCGGTGCTGGCGAGGCCCATCTTCGCCCGGGCCGCGACGGCGGCGCCGTTCACCGCCGCCCCGCGCAGGACGACGGTCTGCTCGTTCTCCCCGTGCGCGTCGAGCGCGAGCGAGGCGAGGGCGATGAGAGCGAGGGTTCCGAGTGGGCGGGTCATGGCGCGTCCAGGGGTCGTTTGGCCGTGAGTAACGGCCCCCGGGCGCGAGGTTCAAAGCGGGCCGCCCCGCCGCCGGCCGGGGGTGCGGCTAGCGCAGCGCGGCGACGACGGCCGGGTCGGCGAGGAGCTGCTCGAGCTTGCGCCGGTAGGCCGGCGGAACGCTCTCGCGGGCCACGGCGTACGGGTCGACCAGGCCGGTGCCGATCCGATCGCTGCCCGTCAGCTCCTTCGTGGCGAGTACCTGCCCGCGCCGCCCGAGCACCGTGAGGGACACGTCGTGGTCGAGGTTGACGTTGAAGTAGGTGTCGACGTGCCAGTCGCGCAGCACCAAGAGGACCGCCTTGTCGGCGCCGGTGGCGGCGAGCTGCTTGCGCGCCTCGGCCGGGGCCGCGGCCGGCCTGACGTCGACGCGCACCACCTGCGCGCCGGCGCGCGTGAGCGCCGCCGCGATCGAGGTCTGGAACTCCTTCGCGAGCGGCTGGCCGGACTCGGTCGTGACGTCGAACGGGTTGCCGTAACCGCCGCGCGACCAGCCGACGTAGCTCTCGGGCCTCGTTCCGCTCACGACGTCCTTGCGCTGGTCCTGCACCGCGACCGCGACCTTGCCCCGCACCGGATACTTCAGCTCCGGCGTGATGTCGTGGTACTGGTGCTTCCCGCCGACGGCGCAGCCGCCGGCGGCGAGGGCGACGATGAGCGCGAGAACGTATCTCATTGACCCCTCGCTCGAGCTCAGGACGGCGGCACGGTCACGAACCACCGCCTGCCGATGCGCTGCACCTCGGCCTCGTCCTCGCCTTCCTGCGCGGCGCCCTTCGCCTGGCCCCTAGGCCGGATGGCCATGAAGATGCGGACGTAGAACCGGTCGTCCGCGAGCGGCTTGCGGGCGACGAGCCGGAACTTGGTGATCGTCCATTTCTCGTACTTCTCGAGCGAGTGCCGGGCCCGGCTGGAGCGCTCGGCGGGGGCGAGCATCACTTCCTCCCAGGCCTGGTCGCCGCGCAGCCGGGAGAGGTAGAAGTGCGTGACCGCCGCTCCGGGGGAGGCCTGCCCCGGTCCGCGGGTCGGGGCGGTCTCGCGGGTGTAGAGAGGCGGATTCAGGTAGGACTCCCAGCCCTTGGCATCGGGTGCTGCGAGCGGCAGCACTTCGGCGGCCGCGCTCTGCCGGCTGCCCAGGAGAGATCCCGCCAGGCCGAGCACCACGACGATCCCCCACACGGGCCACAGCAGCGCCGCGAACGGCCGGCGCTTCCCGCGCGAGACCAGGTGCACGACGCCCGCGACGAGCGCGGCGAGCGCGACGCCGACGACGAACATGGTCAAGGTCTGTCCGAGCACCGAGCCCAGGCCGAGGGCACTGAAGGTGGCCCCGCGCAGCGCGCTCCAGGCGACGGACACGACCAGGCTCGCGACGAAAACCCAGACGAGCTTTCGGACCATGGCGCCTCACTCGGTGGCGCGCGCCGTGGACACGAGCACGACGCGCCGGTTCGCCGCGCCCTTGGGATCGTCGCGGTCGATCAGCTCCGCCTCGCCCTTGCCGACCGCCTTGAGCCGCGCCGCCGGGACGCGGTGGTTCGCGACGAGGTGCTGCTTCACCGCTTCGGCGCGGCGCAGCGAGAGGTGCCGGTTGTACTCGTCGCTCCCCGCGGCGTCGGTGTGGCCCTCGACGACGAAGACGAGCCCGGCGAGCTCGCGCGAGCCGAGCGCCTCGCCGACCCGCGCGAGCACGCGCTGCGCCTCGGGCGTGAGGCGGCTCGAGTCGAACTCGAACAGGATCTGGTCGAGGCTCGCCTTCGCGGTCGGCGGCGCGGCCTCGGCGTCCGCGGCGGCGAGCATCGGCGCAAGGTTGATCGCGCGCGTGCGGGTGCGCGTTGCAACGGGCGGCCGCAGCGCCTCGATCAGCTCGCGGGTCGTGACCTCGCGGCCGGCGAAGTTCGTGAGCCGTTCCTGGGCGCCGGCCTGCGGCGCGAGGACGGCGGCCGCGGCGGCGAGCGCCGCGGCGAGCGGGGCGAATCGAAGGCGGGTCATGGTCTCCTCCCTCAGCGGGTTGCGGCGTCGGCCGCCGGGCATTCGCCGCGGCCGCCGGCGCGGAAGCAGAAATCGCCGGTCAGGCTGCTCGTCTCCCACGGCACCTGCTTCTCGCCGGTCTCCTTGAGCACGCCCGCGCGGACGCGCTTGAAGAGCTGCTCGACCGGCAGCCCCGGCACCTTGATCTGCTCGAGCAGGTGCCGCGTGTAGACGCCGTTGCCCTCGGTGCCGTCGAGCGCGATCGCGCCGGGCGCGGTCGCGAACGCGATCAGCGTGCCCTGTGGCGCGACCGCCGGGGCGAGCCCGCTCTCGATCGCGGGCACCTGCCGGCCGCCGCGCGTGCGCGTCGTGCCGGTCCACGGCGGCGTACGGCAGGCGTCGAGGATGACGACGTTCACCGCCGGCCCGGCGAGCTTGTCGCCGAGATCGGAGGCCGACACCGCCTTCCGCGGCACCTCGTCCTCGGTCCGGAGCACCACGTCGACCGGAACGAGGAAGTTCCGTCCGCGATGCTGGACGCCGTGCCCGGAGTAGTAGACGACCCGCGTGCTCGCCTTCCGCGACCGCGACCAGAACTCGCGCATCGCCTCGAGCATCGCGGCCTGGGTCGCGTTCTCGCGCACGATCACCTCGTAGCCGAGCGCCTTGAGCGCTTCGGCGACCGCCCGGGCGTCGTTGACCGGGTTGCGAAGCGGTCGCACGGCGTAATCCGCGTTCCCGATCACGAGCGCGACCTTGGACTGGGCGAGGGTGGCGAGCGGCGCCGCGAGCGCCGCGGCGAGCGCGATACCGGTCATCAGGCGGCGCGGCGTCATCGCGTTCACTCCCGGACCGGCAGCTTGTCGACGACCGTCACCGCCTCGACCACGCCGCTCGCCTCGAGCTCGCGGCGCGCCGCGTCGAAGCGCTCGGCCGGCACCGCGATGTAGTAGTCGCCGAGCTGTCCCGGCCCGTGGACGATCTGCCCGCCGGCGCGGATCAGCGCGAGCCGGATGTCGCGCTCGGCGGCGTCGGACTTGAAGCTCACCTGGAGGTAGCGGCCCCCGGCCGTAGGCTGCACGGAACGCGCGTCGGAGTACGCCGGCGTCTCGGAGCGCGTGACGAGGACGCCGATCGCGATCGCCTGCACCAGGACGAGCGCCGCTGCGCCGGCGAACGCCGGATAGAGCGCGTCGCGCGGCAGCAGCCGCTCGAGCGCCGCCATGAAGCCGGCGCGCGGCGCGCGACGTTCGCCGGCGAGACGCGCCTCCAGGGCGCGCCGCCCGACGTCGGCGGGCACGCGCTCGTACCGCTCCTCGAGCGTGTGCGTGAGCGCCTCGTGCCAGGCGAGCGCCTCGCGCGCGCCGGGTGCCCGCGCCACGTAGGCATCGACCCAGGCCCGGTCCGCGGCGCCGAGCGTGCCGTTCACGTAGAACGGCAGGAGCTCGTCAAAGCGGCGCTTGTCGTCGCGATCGGCCATCGTCACTTCGCCGTGCCTGCCGCGCCGTACTTCGGCGACAGGGAATTGACCACGAACCTGGCGTCGTGGACGACGCCGGGCACGTTCGGCCTGCCCTTGAAGCACGTGATGGTGTTGGTGGTGGTGGGGAAGGTGCTCACCCGCGTTTCCCCGCCGTAGGTCGTGGTCGAGGCGTAGGCCTTGCCGCGACGGGACGAGACGGTCGTGTCCGAGTACGTGGGCGTCGTGTGGGCGCTGTACTCGGCGCTCGACTTGCCCTGGGTGATGACGAAGTGGGTGAAGCCGTTCTTCAGCGTGACCTCCGCGCTGCGCAGCAGGGCCATCTCCTCGGCCTGCTGCGCGCTCGTGTAGGCGTTGGCGCTGAAGGTGACCCGGAAGACGTTGCGGTCGAGCTGCGTCTCGGTGAAGCCCCCGGTCGCGCCCTGCGGCTGGTACTGCGTGGCGCAGGCGCCGAGCAGGCCCGCGATGAAGATCATCAGGATCGTGCGCATGCTCCCTCTCCTCACGACTCGCGCTCGCGCAATCGCGCGACGCAGCCCTTGATGTTGCGGCGCGCGTGGAAAAGGCGCGTCTTCACCGTGTTCTCCGGGCAGCCCTGCACCGTCGCGACCTCGGCGAGGGAGAGCCCTTCGTAGAACACGAGCACGAGGCACTCGCGATGCACGTCGGTCAGCCCCTCCAGGCAGCGCAGGATTCCCGCGCGGAGCTCGGCTTGCGCGACGCGATCGAATACGCCCAGGTCTTCGTCCGGCATGTCCTCGTCCAGGTCGTCGGTCTCCGGGCCCCGGGCCCGCAGCATGTTCAGGACCACGTTGCGCGCGATCCCGAAGATCCACGTCGAGAGCTGCGACTCGCCGCGGAACCGCCCGGCGTGGCGCCAGAGCTGGAAAAACGTTTCGGCCACCGCTTCCTCGCTTTGCGCGTCGTCGCGCAGCCGCTGCCGCGCGAACGCGTACACCCCGCGCGCGTACAGGCGATGCAGCTCCCGCAGCGCGGATTCGTCCCGCGCCGCGAGCCGTGCCGCGAGCCGCCGGCCTTCCGCCGGATCGAGCTTCACTCCCGCCACGCGCTGCCCATGAGTAACGGCTTCCCCGCCGGAGGTTCAATCATTTCGAGTCTGCCACGCCGCGTCCCGGCGACTCGAGCACCACCACCCGGTCGAGCGGCGCCGGCGCCACGAGCTGCGGCGTCTGCGGCCCGAGGGTGCGGTCGCGCAGCTTCTCGACGATCGGCCGCGCCGCGCCGAACCACTCGACGAGGGTCACCCGGCCGTCGCGGTCGGTGTCCGAGCGGTCGGACAGCGCGGCGAGCAGCGCGTAGGTGAAGAGGCCGTGGCCGCCGGGGTCGTACTCCTGGGACTCCTCCTTCTCACCGGCGGCGACGACGAGCGCGAACAGGCTGGAGGCCGACCGCTTGATGAGCGAGGTGGGGTCGAACCGCCCAGCAATCCCCTTCGCGCGGCAGGTATCGACGATCAGCACGCGGCGCCCCGCGGCGCCGCGCAGCGCGTCGAAGAACACGTCCCACGGGATGAGGGAGGCCGGCGCGCTCGCGGCGCCGACCGCCGTGAAGTCGGCCGCGCCGGCGTCGCGCGGCACGAACAGGTAGTTGCCCTGGCGATCGGAGATCGCGTGCGAGGCGAGGAAGAGGACCACCGTGTCCTCGGCCTTCGCCGACTGCAGGATCTCGAGCGCGGCGAGGATGTTGGCCCGGTCGGGTGCGAGCTCGCCCGAGTCGGAGACCACCTTGATGTTGACTCGCCGAAAGGTCTTGCCCGCGGCGGCCTGCAGGCGGCGGGCGAACTCCTCGGCGTCGTGGGCGGCGTAGGCGAGCTGGACGTCCGGGGCCAGGTTCGGGAACTTGCTCACCCCCACCGCGAGCACGTGGAGGTCGCCGCGCGCGCGCTCGACCCGCCCCGCGCGCGGGAGCCGGACCACGGTCTCGGCGAGCCCCATCGACGTGCCGGTGAAGGACTCGACGCGGATCTCGTTCAGCGGCTCGGTCAGCTCGAGCTCGACCTCGCGGGTGAAGCGGGTCCGCTCCGCGTCGGCGAGCAGCCGCTCGCGGCCCGAGATCACCGGGATGCTGTTGACGAACACCGCGAAGTCGCGCATCGGCGGCCCGACCGCCTGGGCGGCGATCCGCACCCGCGCGCGCGGCTGGCCGCCGGCCGGGTCGGCCACGCCCACGACCGTCGCGCGGATCCGCGGCGGCGCGATCGCCTGGAGGCGCTGTGCGTCGAGGAGGGGCGCCACCTTCGCGCCGGCGCCCGAGCGGAACGAGTCGGCAACGATGTCCGGGCGATAGAGCACGCGCTCGAACTGCACCGCGCGGAAGAAGTCGGGCGCGGTGTCCTTGCCGCGGTTCAGGAGCCAGCCGATGTGGCGGTCGCCGTAGAGCGAGGACACATAATGGCCCGACGGCACCCATGCGATCCAGTCCTGGCCGTTCGCGTGCGGGAAGAGCGCCGCCGCCTCCTCGCCGTCGGCCATCCGGAACCAGCGGATCGTGCCATCGGAAAGCGCCGCGACTGCGAACCGGCCGTCGGCGCTCACGTTGACCGCCCACGCGACGGCGGCGAGCCGCGTGTTCCACAGCAGGTTCGCCGAGCGGTCGTAGGCGCGCACCGCCCATTCGGTCGCGAGGACCGCGACCCGCCCGTCGCGGGCGAGCGCGTAGTGATAGGCGCGCTCGTAGTCGTCGAGCTGCAGGCGCCGGCCGTTCAGCTTGGGCGCCAGGCTCCCTTTCCCGTCGGTGACGGTGATCCCGGGCGCGGTGGTCGTCGCGCGATGCAGCGCCTGGGCGCCGGCGCCTGCCCTGACCATCGCCGATGGGCTCGGGGCGAGGAGCGAGAAAGTCCGGTCGCTTCCCGCGCTCGCTCCGGTGGGGTAGCGCACGACGCTGCCGTCGGCCGAGACGGCGAGCCGCTCCTGCGCCGCGCCGAAATCGAGCGCGGCGGGCCGGGCGAGGAGGCGCGGCTTGCCCTCCGGCGACACCACACCGAGCGCCGGATCCTCGGTCGCGAAGACGATCGAGCCGTCGGCGAGCTGAGCGAGGTCATTGACGCGCTGGCTGCTGCCGACCGGGATGCGCACGCGCTCGCCGCGCCCCCGGTCCTCCCAGAGGAAGAGCGCGGAGGTGCCGGCGCCGCGCTGCGTCCCGGCAGCATAGAGGCGCCGGCCGTCCGCGGACCATGCGACGGTCACCAGGCTCTTCTCGCGCGGCAGGCCGTCGGGCTCGACGCGCCGGCGCGCCGCGAGATCGCGGCCGGACAGCACCGCGACCACCGGCGCGTCCGCGAACCCGACCGCGACATCCTCGCCGTCCGGGGCGAACCGCACCGCGACCGGGCTGCGGCCGCCCGCCACCTGGCGCCGCGCGTGGATCCGGAAGTCGGCCGCGTACAGCCGCGCGAAGCCGTCGAGCGCCACGGTCGCGATCCGGCCGTCGCGGGCGACGTCGATCTCCATCAGCTTGTCGTCGTACTCCGGATCCGAGGCGACGGTCGCGCCATCGTCCACGCGCACGATCCGCAGCCCCGCACGCCCCTGCAGCCCGACCACGAGATGTCGGCCGTCCGGCGTGAACGCGAGGCTCGCGATCGCGTCGGGGAAGCCCCCCAGGCGGCGCGTCATGTCGCCCGAGCCGAGGTCGTAGAGATACACCGAGCCGGCGCGCTCCCAGTCCCAGCCGGTCCAGCCCCCGGCCGCGACGGTGCGCCCGTCGGGCGAGACCGCGAGCCCGAAGAGCTGGCCCTCGTGGCCGGCGCCGGTCGGGACGTAGAACGTCGCGACGAGCCGGCCCTCCGGGAGCTGCCACACGCGGATCGTCTTGTCGTCGGCGCAGGTGACCAGACGCTGGCGCGGCGCGTCGACGACGACGCGGCGGATCAGCCCGGCGTGGCTGCCCGGCTCCACGCGCAGCAGCGGCGCGGTCGGCGGCTCCGCGGCCTGGGCGATCGCGGCCGCAGCGACCGAAACGGCGACCGCGGCCCAGCGCATCAGAAGGTCCAGAACAGGCCCACGTAGAGGCGCGGGTCCTTGTCGCCCTCGAGCGTCGGCGTCAAGGTGAGCGGCTTCGCCGCTTCGACGTATCCGTACAGCGCGGTACGGTACCGCACCCGCAGGCCGAGGCCGGCGGAGGCGAGCGAGAGCCGCTTCGGCTGGCCGGGAAACGCGTCGCGCTGGTACACCGCGCCGAAATCGTAGAAGGCGTAACCCTGCAGCGCCGCCGCGCCGATCGCGCCGAGCGCGCGCTGCAGGTCGAGCTTCACGCTCACGCCCGAATCGCCGACGATCTCCGACGGGTCGTAGCCACGGCCGAAGTACTCGCCGCCGACCGCGAACGCCGCGAGGGAGGGCACGTTGCTGAAAGCGTACTGGCCGCTCACCGCGGCGAAGATCGACCAGTTCGCGTCGAGCGGCTGCAGGCGCGCGGCGTACGCGGCGAGCTTCGTGAAGTCGTTCTTGCCGGTCGTGACCGGCAGCGCCACAGTGGTGGTCTGCCGCGCGCCGAGGGCGTTCAGGCCTTGAGCGAACTCGACGTCGACGACGTTCGAGCCGAAGAAGCGGTCGACCGCATCGAGCGAGACGCCGGCGCGGACGACGCGGAGATCATCGTCGGTGACCGTCACGCCGCTCGCTTGCGTGCGGCCGCCCTCGGCGACGAACCCGAAGCGCGTGGTGAGGTTGACCGCGCGCGAGCGCACCACCGGATAGAAGTGGAACAGGCCGCCGGACCACGAGGTGGTCTCGGTGGAGAGGCCGCCCTGGGTCGACGGGTCCGGGCGCGCCCACGCGCCCCATCCGGTCAGCGCCAGCCGCGCGCCCTCCGCGCCGATCGGCTGGGCGTGGAAAAGCGAGACGTAGTTCTGCTCGTCGTTCAGCGTGCTCGAGGCGAACAGGCGGGTCTTGTCGTAGCGCCCGAACAGCGAGTTGCGCTCGCCGCTCGCCAGCACCCGCCACGGCCCGAGCGCGCGGCTGCCGCGGTTGTCGCCGCCGAGCTGCCCGGACGCGTGCGTGAACGCGTAATCGACCACGAGGTCGGCCGCGCCCACGCCCGCGAGCGAGGTGACGAGCGTGCTCCGCGCCTCGACGCCGGCGAGATCGTTCATGAGCAGCAGGTAGCGCTCGAGCGCGGCGAGCCTGATCGGGCGCCCGGCGCGGATCCTGGCGGCGTAGGCGTCGAGCAGCCCCTCGTGCTCGGGACGCGCGCCCTGGAAGCGGACCTGCGCGATGTAGCCCTCGATCGCCGTGAGGCGCACGCGCCCGGCCTCGATCTCCTGGGCGGGGACCAGCACGCGCGAGAGGAAGTAGCCGTCGGCGGCGTAGCGCGCGGTGAGGTCGGCCGCGAGCTTGTGGATGTCGTCGAGACTGACTTCCTTGCCGAGCAGCGGCGCGAAGTACGGCGCGAGCTCCGCCTGCGAGTAGACGGTCGATCCCTCGACCGTGATCTCGCGCACGACGAGCTTGACGTCGGGCGTGGGGGGCGGGCCGGGCAGGACTGGCGGCGCCGCGGGCAGCTTGGGCGCGGGCGCGCGCAGCGCGGGCGGCGGCGTGAACTCGCGTTCCACCTGGCCCGGCAGCGGCACGCGCGGCTGCGTCTGGGGATGCGCGGCGGCGGCCAGTGCGAACGCGCCCGCGAACGCGAGCGCGCGAACGCATTGCAGCGGCATCGTTGTCGTCGGTTGGCGCGGCCGCCGGCCGCCGCGCGCTCCCTGCCTCCCTCGAGCCCGGCTACGGATAGAGGACGTAGGCCGGTTGTTGCGGCGGTGCCGCGCGGGGCTTCGCCTGCGGCGCCGCTTTCTTCGCCGGCGATTTCGGTGCGCCGCGCGTCGTCGCGGCCGCGACCCGCAGCGGTTGCGCCGGCGGCTCGAGCACCGGCGTGTTGCTGCCGGCGAGCACCCACCGGTCGCCGACGCGCGCCATCCGCACCGCCGGATCGACCGCGGCGACGTTGACCACGGGATCGAAGAAGGTGCGCGCGACGGTGGCCGGCACGCACACGGCCCGCACGCCCGCGGCGGATTCCGGGCCCGCGCGGGCGAGCAGGTCGCCCGCGCGCTCGCGCGGCACCGCCCCCTTGATCAGCCCGTCGCCGTGAAGATCGACGCTCACGACGTCGCGCCCGTCCACCTTCGACCTGCGCAGAAACAGGCTGACGCACGGCTCCGCGGTCGCGGTGGCCAGCGCGGCGGAGGGCCTGGTTGGCGACGGGTCGCGGCGCGCGGCGAGGCTCGCGTCCGGGATGATCTCGGTGATCCGGCCGGTTGCGGTGGTCGAGCCGGGCGCGAGCGTCGTCGCTGCGGCGGCCGGCGCTGCGTCCGGCCCCGGGGGGATGATCTGGTGGGTCGCCTGGCCCGACGGCGCGATCGTCGGCATTGCGCGCCCGGCGGGGGCGGCCAGGATGGACGCCGGCCCGGCCGGCGCGAGCGAGGCCCCGCCGGAGGGCGATCCGGAGGAGGTGTTGTTCGGACCGGGGACGGGATTCATGGGCCGGATCTCGCCCGGAAACCGGACCGGTCCGGGGAACGGGTTGCCCGACGCGCCGAACCCGCCGCCGGGCGGCGGCGGGACGGGAGCGGTCGTTTGCGTCGTCGTGACGCTCGCGCCAGGCCGCTCGCCCTTCGGCGCGGGGCCACGACCCCCGTCGATGTCCCGCCCGCTGGCGGGGGTCGCCGCGAGCCAGCCCGCGATCCCGCACGCGAGTGTCGCCATGCCGACCACGCGAGCGGTCGGCCGTACGCTGTTGAACCGCATCGTCCGCACGCGGCCGATGGCCGCGCCCCTCCTCCAAGGATCACGAGCAACCTATCACAAGCCTCGCGGAACTGTCCGTCGTGAGTAACGCGTCCCCGAACGCCGGTTCAGGCGAGGCAGTCGGGCGGGCCCCCGATGACCCGTCCGCCATAATGCCGCCGCCGGGCGTACCCCCTTGTAAATTTGTGTGACAGCGACGCTGCGAATGCGAAGACGCTTGCCGCTCATCGGCGCCGTTATCGTCGCCGGCTGCGCGGGCCAGGGCCCGCCGGCCCGGCGAACGCGCGCGATCGGAACAGCTTCAGCGGCAGCATCGGCGACGACACGCGCGCTTCGACTGGCACGAAAGCCACGAGGACGCCGCCGCCGCTCACGCGCGCGGCAAACCCCGTCAGCCGAGCACGACGACGTCGACCGGGGCGGCGATGCCGCCGACCTCGCGGCCGCAGCGCACGTCCTGCGGCGCGCGCGGTGCATAGCCCTGCGCGGCCGCCCGGGCGCACGCCGCCGCCGTCGTGAGCGCGCGCACGCCTTCCGCTTTGGTGTGGTTCTGCAGCTTGGCCGCGCG
>Ga0187894_10001776_pt1 | contig 27065 bp, 19 predicted proteins | sample GBC1701081metaG_FD_136650 | JGI IMG/M metagenome (GOLD analysis project Ga0187894, IMG submission 136650) | White microbial mat communities from a lava cave in the Kipuka Kanohina Cave System on the Island of Hawaii, USA - GBC170108-1 metaG ... | reverse complement strand
TCGCAGCATGTAGGCACGGCTTTGCGGACCGTCATCACGGGAGCCACGGGGCTCATTGGCCGCCGTCTGCTGGCCGGCATGGAGCGCCCGGTCGTGCTCAGCCGCGACGCAGAATCGGCGCGCCGCCGTCTCGCGGGCGGCGGCGGTGCGATCGAGGCGCACAGCTGGGAGCCGCAGTCCGGGCCTCCGCCCGAGGTGGCGCTGCGCGGTGCGGACGCCGTCGTGAACCTGGCGGGCGAGCCGGTGGCCGACGGACGCTGGACCGAGGAACGGAAGCGACGCATTCGCGACAGCCGCGTGATCGGCACGCGCAACCTGGTCGCCGGCCTGCGGGCGCTGGCGCAGCCGCCGGCGGTCCTGGTGTCCGCCTCGGCGGTGGGCTACTACGGCGACCGCGGAGACGAGACCCTGGACGAGCAGTCATCCCCCGGCGGTGGATTTTTGGCGGAATCGTGCGCCGCCTGGGAGCACGAAGCCATGGCGGCGGCGTCGTTCGGGATCCGGGTGGTGTGCGTGCGCATCGGCGTCGTGCTGGCCGTCGGCGGCGGCGCGCTGGCGAAGATGCTTGGGCCTTTTCGCGTGGGCGTGGGCGGCAAGCTGGGCAGCGGCCAGCAGTGGATGCCCTGGATTCACATCGATGACGTGGCGGGACTGTTCACCCACGCTCTGCGCAACCACAACGTAACCGGACCTATGAACGCCGCCGCTCCTCGGCCGGTCACGAACGCCGACTTCACCCGCGCGCTGGGCAAGGCCCTGCACCGGCCCGCGATTCTTCCGATTCCCGCCGTCGCGTTGCGCGTGCTGTTCGGCGAGATGCACGAAATCCTCACCGGATCGCAGCGGGTTCTTCCGCGTGTGGCGGAGCAAAGCGGCTACGCGTTCAAGCACCCCGATGTGAGCGAAGCCCTCGCCGCCGTCACGGCCACGTAGGCGCGCCACGCCGGTCGCCGTCGCCGAGCCGGGACACGAAGCCCCGCAGCTTCTCACGGACGTAAGCGGCCATCACCGCGGGATCGTCCCGGCGCGACAGCAAGTATCCCTTCGGCGAGGCGGCAATCTTGAGCAGGAGGGCGGCGGTGATCTGACGGCGGACGGCCAGATTCATCAGGTAGGGCTCGTTGATCCAAAGACGCGGCGCCGTTCGGGTGCGCGCGTAATGGGCGGCTTCGTCCGCGCGCCCGATGAGCGAAAGATACGAGATGAGCGGCATGTTCACGCCGTTTTCCGACGCAAGAGCGCTCTGGAGATCGGGCCGCCCGATGGTGGGCTCGATGATGCGGAACTCGCGGCCGCCGCTGCCCGCGACGTCCTTGACCTCCAGGGAGCAGAATCCGAGCACGCCGAGATCCTGAAAAAAGCGCGTCGTGTATGCCGCGAGGGCCGGGTCGTCGATGGGCTCGCACACGGCCGTGCTCCCGCGCGAGGGCGGCCACTGCAGCAGCTTGCGGCCGCAGAACGTCACCGGCTCCGCCAGGTTCTCGTCGGCGTAATAAAGACAGAAGCGGATGCTCTCGTCGCCGCCGCCCATATATTCCTGCACCACCACCGCGTCCACGACGCCGGCCAGACGGTCCTCGAAGGCGCGCGCCTGGCGATCGGTCTCCAGGATGTACGCCTTGCTGAGCTTCGCTTGATCCCAGCTCCCCGCGCGGTTCGACGGCTTGACGATGATCGGAAACGACAGGCCGGCGCGCTTCGCCTCGGCCGCCAGGCCGCCCGCCTTCAAGAAGACGGTGCGCGGTATCGGGTAGCCTTTTTCGCGGGCGAGATCCGAGAACTTTTCCTTGAACATCAAGGTCCGGCACGTGGCGGCGTCCGGCAGGCTGAACAGCACATGAGGGCGGAGCTGGTCCGTGTTCTCACATGCCCACAGCGCGTGCGCGTCCGCCGTCAGGAACAGCACCGGGCGGCAACCGGCGTCCCGAGCGATACCGACCAAGGCACGGAAAAGCGCTTCGTGATCCGACAGATCAGCGACGGCGCGCACCTCGCACAGCGCGGTCCGGCACCCGAGCTCGGCCTGATTGGACTCGAGGGCGATGACGCGTCGGCAGCGCGGCACCAAGGATCGCACGACCCCCAACCCGGTCGGGTCCAAGCCGACCACGACCGCAGGCGTGTCCAGGGGCGGCTTCGTCTTCGAGGTCGTCTTTGCTGGCAAGAGCCGTTACCGGTCTTCAAGTATCGTGGAAGCGGAAAAAATCGGACACCGAATTGACGTTATCCTACAAGGTAGGTTAATGTAGGTACTACATGATTCAGATCATTGGCAGCTTGGCTATGGGTGCGGTCGCCGGCGGCATCTTCTGGGCCACCGTCAACCTGTGTGGTCAACGCAAAGTATTATAACTACCCTGAATGTAATGGTTTTTATCAGACCGTCGGCCCGCGAAGCGATCGAAAGCGCTTGATCGCCTCGGGCTTAGGGTCCACACTGCGGGCTGCCCTTCGCGGAGCCTAGAGGACCCATGGAAAGCCCCGCTCCGAGCAACGGTCCGCACGAGCAGGCCGTGCACGCCCCGAACGGCGGCGGCTTGCCTCAGATCAAGCGTCTCGAGACGTTCAACCTGGGCGACCTGGTGGCGATCCGAGGGGTGCTGCGCGGTTGGTCGGTGATCGACTGGCACCGCCTCTACTTCGAGAGCCGCGCCGAGGCGGATCGCTTTCTCCGCGTCAACGAGATCGATCCGGACAGTCCCGAGGCCATGCGGCACATGGAGGACCTGCGCGAGCAGGCGGTCGAGTACCTGGAGCGCCACCTTGGTTTCGAGATCCCACCCGAGGTGGCGGAGGGCGTTCCGGCGTCCGATCTCTTGCTGGTGGCGTCGCAGAAGGGAAAGCGGCGGGCGCCGGCGTGCCTGGTGCTCAAGACGATGCACGTCATGCATCACCTGGCCGGCCGCGAGCTTCTGACCAAGCTGCCCATCTCGGGCGACCAGCTGTTCTATCTGGTCGAAGAAAAGGTGTTGCGCACCGTCGAGGAAATGAAAAGTGCCGGCTGTTCCATCGTCGAATTCGAGTGGAGCCGCAAGCACGCCGACAGCTTGATCACGAAGCTGCTGGCGAAGCGCGAGTCCATCGCCGCCGACGTCTACGACAAGCTGCGCTTTCGCATGATCGCCAACACCGAGGACGAGCTGCTGTTCATCCTGCGCGAGCTGACCCACCGCCTGGTGCCGTTCAACTACGTCATCCCCGGCCAATCGGTGAACGACCTCATCGACTTCCGGGCCACCGTCGAGCCGTCGCCGGTTCTGGGCAAGTTCGCGCGCGACCTGTCGGACTTGGCGGCCGTGGCGGCGGACAAGAAGCCGGCCACCGCCAATGAGTTCTCCGGCCCCAGCTACCGGGTCATCAACTTCGTCGCCGATCTTCCCGTGCGCATCGACAAGTTCCTGTGCCGCGCGCCCGACGATCCGATGTTCAACGATTACGGATCGGTGGTTTTCGTGCTCACCGAGTTCCAGATCATCGACGCGCGCACGGCCGCTTCCAACGAGGCGGGTGAGAACAGCCACCAGAAGTACAAAGAGCGGCAGCTCGCCCGCGTGAAGTCGCGCCTGTTACACGGAATCAAGGACGAGGGCTGAGGATCCGAGCCGTGGCGTCGCCGCGAACACCGATGCCGTCCGCTTGATGTCCGATCTGCCTGCGGACACGGGCGGGGCCGATCTTCCGCGGCCGTTCGGGAACGCCGATCTGCTTCGGCGGCTGGGGCGGGGCGAGCGGGGCGACGTCTACCTGGGCCTGCGACCGGAGGGTGTGGACCGGCTTTGCACGATCAAGATCTTGCACGGCGCGGCGGGGGCCAATCCGACGGTGGTGACCGCTCTGCAGGCGGAGGCCGGCACGGTGGTCCGACGCGTTCACGGCAACGTCGTGCAGATCTACGACGTAGGCAGGGTGGACGACCGGATCTTCTTTCTAGGCGAGCGGGTGCAAGGGTGCGATCTGGGCGCGCTGCTCGAACGGTTGGCCGCGCGCGGCGAGCGGCTGCCGCCCGAGGCCGCGGTCTACGTCGCCGGGGAGGTCGCGGCGGCCGTCGGATACTTGCGGGGCTCCCTCGAGCGCGCTGGCGGTGCCGATGCGATCCTCGCAGGCGGGCTGGGCGCGCTGACCGTGGCGCCGGGATCGGTGCTGCTTTCTATCGACGGCGACGTCAAGCTCCTGAACTACGGCGCTGCGATGTCCGCGGCGCTGGCTCCGCGTCCGGGGCAGGATCCGGCCCCCGATCGGGCGGCGCTGATGGCGCCCGAATTGATGACGGGCGCCGCGCCGGCGTCGCCGGCGTCGGGCGGCGGGCCGTGCGGCGACGTCTACGCCATAGGCGCCCTCTTGTGGCACATGGTGATCGGGCGATTCCTGGGGCAGGACGATGCGCCGGGCCATCTCCGCGCCTTGCGGAGCGGGTCCTTCGCCGCGCCGTCTCCCAGCGCCCACGGCGCGCGCATACCCGAGGCGCTGGAACGGCTGACCCTGGCGGCACTGGCACGCACCGCCGCGCTGCGGCCGCGCACGTGTGACGACCTGCGCGCCGGCCTGGCTGTCATCGGCAAAGCTTTGGGCGGCGGCGGGGGCGCCGGCCTGGCGGCGCTGGTGAAGGCCACTTTCGGGGCGGAGATCGATGGGGATCGCGCGGCGATCGGCGAGCTGATCCGGACGGCCGAGGCGCGCCGCGCGCAGTCGTCCGGTACGAGACCCGGCGCTATCACCCTGGCGCGCGTGGACGCCGCCGCGAAGCAGCAGCAGCGGATCGCGACGTCGCTCGGCGGTGACCTGGCGCCCGGTCAGGTGATCCCCGGCACGCGCTATCGCACCCTCTCTAAGATCGGGGAGGGCGGCATGGGCGTGGTCTACGCGGCCGAGCACGTGGACCTGGAGAAGAAGGTGGCGCTCAAGCTCCTCAACGCCGAGATGCTGCGCTCGCCCGAGATCCTGCAGCAGTTCCGGCAGGAGGCCCGCGCCGCATCGAAGATCGGCAACCCCTACATCTGCGACGTCACCGACTTCGGAGAGGTCGTGGACGGCCGCGTCTTCTTCGTGATGGAGTTCCTGGACGGACAAACGCTGGGGCGGGTGCTGCGCCGCGAGCGGCGGGTGGCGCCGGCCCGTGGCATCGGGCTCTTGCGCCAGATCGCGAAGGCGCTCGGCGCGGCCCACGACAAGGGGATCGTTCACCTGGACGTCAAGCCCGACAACGTCATGTTGATCCAGCGCGAGGGGCGTTCGGATTCGGTCAAAGTCGTCGATTTCGGGATCGCGGGTCTGCTGGGGAAAGCCGCGGGCGACGAGAACCTGGCGGGCACGGTGGAGTACATCGCGCCGGAGCGCGCCTTGAGCAGGGGCTACGACCACCGCAGCGACGTGTATTCGCTGGGGGCCATGGCGTACGAAATCCTGGTGGGGTCCGTCCCGTTCCAGGGAACCGACGCGCTGGCGACCATGACGATGCAGGCCAAGGACCCCCCCGAGCCGCTGCGGCGCCGAGCGCCCGACGCGGGTATCCCGGCGGCGCTGGAGGCCGTCGTGCTCAAGATGCTGGAGAAGGATCCGGCGGCCCGGCAGCAGAGCATGGCGGACGTGGAAGCCGAGCTGTGCGAGGCCCAGATTGAGGCGGGCCTGCGGACACCGTGGGACGACCTGCCGCTGCCGGCGGTGGACGAGGCGCGCCGCGCGCAGCTGGCGGAGCGAATGCCGTCGCCCTCGGGCCGCCCGCGGAAGGCTATCGTCTACGGGGCGATCGGGGCGGCCGCCATCGCGGGCAGTCTGGCGGTGTATTTCGGCTTCATCCGTGAGCCCAAGGTGGTCACGGTCAGGGTGACGGAGACGCAGACCGAGGAGCGGCCGAGCGTGGCGGTGATTCTTCAGAAGGCGGATCAAGCGGCGCGTGACCGTCGTTTCGTGTCGCCGGTGGGCGATTCCGCCCTGGACCACATCGTCGCCGCCGAGACCGAGGCGGCGCGGATCGCGACGACGTCGCCGGGCGCGGCGCGCCTCCGGAGGATGTACGCGACCGCGCTCGGCTCGGTGGGTGATGAGCTGGCCGACGCCGACCTGCGCGAGCTGGCGACGGTCAAATGGAAGGAGGCGCTGCTGTTCGATCCGGCGGATGCGGAGCTCCAGCGCAAGGCGCAGCTTTCGACCGAGGAGAAGAAGGCGACCCAGAGGATGGCGCGGACCGGCGTGGGCCGTGGTGGTGCGGCCGAGAAGGCGGCCACTCCGGCCGATGCCGCGCGGGAGGCGGCAAGCCGGCTCTATCTGGCGGCGCGCGACGGCCGTTTTTCGGAAGCGCGCCTGGCGCGCCGCGCGATGGCCGAGACCGACGCCGGGGGAACACAGTCGGCGCGCCTCGCCGACGGGCTGCGCAAGCTGGCGCTCAAACTGTGGATCGATGGCAAGCGCGATCGCGCGCGCCCCTACTATGAGCTGATCGCCGACCTGGACCCGCGGGACGCCGAGGCGCGCGAGCGGGCGAGCCCGGCCGCGGCGGCGGCCACTTCAGGTTCGACGGACACGGCCGCGGCGCCGGGCGCGGCGGGTCTTCCGTCGCTGGGCGCCCCGGCCTTGGCTGCCGGCGGCGGCGCCAAGATCCGGCGGCGCGAGCTCGCCGCGGATGACCTCGCGGACGCTCCGCGCGATCCGGCGGCGTCTCAGAGGGAAGCGCAAGCAGGAATGGCGGCCCTGGCGCGCGGCCGACTCTCGGATGCAGAGCAGGCGTTTGCGCGCGCCGTGCGCGCGGATCCTGGCAACGCGACAGCCATCGGCGGAACGGCGGAGGTAGCCTTCGAGCGCGCCCGGTACGCCGAGGCCATGGACTATGCCCGGCGCGCATCCCGGCTGGCGCCGCGGTCCCACAAGCACTTCGTCGTCCTCGGCGATTCGTACTTCAAGCTTCTCCGTTACGCGGACGCGCTGACCGCCTACGAGAAGGCGCGCGCGCTGGCCCCCGGCGACAGCGCCGTCAAGGGCCGCATCGACCGAGTCAAAGAAAAGCTCAGGTAGGACGAACGCGGCGGCTCTCATCCCAGGACGGCAATCGACGTGGCGGTGACGCGCGCGCGCCCGGTGGTGGCCTGCGCTGCGGGTGGAGGGGGCAGCCCGGGTAAGACCAGGCTGAAGGTCGCGCCGCCACCTGGACCGTTGCTTTCCGCGCGCAGGTCGCCCCGCATTTCTCGCGCGAGGTTGGCGGCGGTGTGCAGCCCGAGGCCGCTCGTCGGGCGCCGCTGGGGGCCTGGCTTCGTCGTGAAGCCCTGCTGGAACACCCGGGTGAGGTCGCCGGAACCGATTCCCACACCGTTGTCTCGCACCAGAATGATCGCGCGGCCATCCGCGCCGCGCCGAAAGGAGACGGCGATGATGCCCCCCTCGCGGCGGCCGGACGCGGCCACCGCATCGGCGGCGTTGGCGAGCAGGACGATGAGGACCTGGGTGACCTTGTGTCGGTCGAGCGACATGCGACACTCCGGTCCGTAGTCCCGTTGCACTTCGATGCCGCGGCCGCCCAGCGCGTCCCCGGCGGCTTCGATGGCGCCGTCGATCACCTCGTGAACCACCACCTCTCCGGCCAGCGTGGATCCGCGCACGGCGACGGTTTCGTGCTGGCTCATCAGGCCCCGGATGTCGCTGATCTTGGTTGAAAGTGACTGCGCCTCGTCGACGATCTTCGCGACCAAGGCACGGTGGTTTGCCGTCGCCGCCGACAGGTAGGCGCAGAGCTTGGCGCTCGTGGCGGAAGCGTCCGCCGCGACCTCGGCCGGGAGCCGGGCCAACCGCTCGATCGCTTTCTCCACCTGCGGATAGCGAAATTCGCGCAGCCAGTCGGACATGAGGCTGGTCGAAACCGTGACGCCGTTGAGGGCGTTGCCCATGTTGTGCAGCACGCCGACCGCGACCTCCGCCATGCCCGCCCGCCGCGAGGCGGCCGCCACCTCCTGCGAGGCGCGCTCGATCTCGTTCCGCGCCGCGACCAGATCGCCGTCTCTCTTTTGAATCTCGCGCAGCATCTCGTTGAACACCCGCATCAGCTCCGCCACCTCGCCGGTGCCGGTGGTGTCGGCGCGCAGGGAGTACTCGTTCTCGCTGGCGATCCGCTTCGATACCGCGATGAGCCGCGACACCGGCTTGACCACGGTGTCCGCCAGCCGACGAGCCACGAGGAGCAGGGCGGCCACCGCCAGCGCCAGGATGACGGCGGTGACTCCCGCGCGCCGGTAGAATGCGGCGTAAAGCACCGCCCGATCCGCTTCGACGTGCAGCACGCCCACCAGGGTACCGTCGTGGAAGATGTCGAGGCGTCGGGTCAGAAGCGGCGTCGCATCGTCGGCGGCCGCCGCTTGCGGCGCGGGTGCGGGCCGCGCGGTGGCCGGTGCGGCGGCGGGCTTGTCTTGCACCCGGACATAGCGCGCGATGGTGCTGCCACCGGCGCGGAGCAGCTTGGCGCGGAGCACATGGGGGGCGGCCCGCAGGGTGGCGAGCGTCTCCTTGGCCGCCGGCTCGTCGTCGAAGACCAGGGCGGCTTCGCTGTTGGCGGCGATGATCTGGGCCTCGGTCGTCAGACGTTCGGATACCTGCGCGTGATAGCGGCGGTATTCGTTGACGAAGATGGTGGCGGTGGTGACAAGCAGCGCGGCGGCGGTCGTGATCGTAAGGAGCACGGCGATCTGCGTCCGAAGAGATGTCTGACTCCACTTGATCACGAGGGGACCGCACCCCGGAGCATCGTCTGGAGGCCGCCACCGCTTGAGCCGCGCTGCGCATGTAATGTAATATAAAATACTTATTAAAGTGTTAAAAAAATGGGCCGATAGGGGATGGGAGAAGGGAGAAAAACCAAACCATGCACGGATCCAAGCTGGCCTTCGCATTCGGGTGTTTTGGGGTTGCCGCCGGCACGGCCTGCGGCGAATCGTCGGACGGAGGTGGTGGTGTGACTAAGTGGCTCGGCCCTACTGCGCACCTCGCGGTGGTGGGCCGCTTGGAGGGGGAAGACCTGGACTTCCGCCTGGAGGGCGCGGAGGCGGCCGACGTGCTGCGGCTGTGGTGCAAGCGCGAATACAAGGCCCCGCCCGATGCCCAGGGCAAGGCTGACCTCGCGCAGGCGGTGTACGCGGAGACGGAGGTTCAGGCGCTGGTTGCCATCGGCACCCGGATGCAGCGGCTGGAGTTCGAGATCGGACACGACATCGCCGCCCGATCACCGGGTGATCGCGTGCCCATCCAGGAGGAGATCAAATCCGTGCCGTTCGATCCGTCCGCCGCCAAGTTCGAATGGGAGTGGCTGGATGAGGCGGGCGACGAATATCTCGAAGTGGCTGCTCTCTCGGGCTACATCGTGCTGGGCGAAGCGTCGGGGATGCCCATGGCGGGCACCGTGGTCAAGGTCGAAGGCTCCGGGGCCATCGGTGGGTTTATTCGCGCCGATTGGTCGGCGTCGGACTCCCTTTCGATCTCGTTCCATGCGCCGTGCACCGAAAACGACGTGAAGGTGTCAACTCCGAAGTGAAGGCTCATTCGATTCGCGGGCCCTCGAGCCGCGCCGCCATGACCCCGGTCGTGGCGGCGTATTTGCTTTTGGCGTGCGCCGATCCGCTGGACGCGCCGCCGGCGAGCCAACAAGCGCGCGATCTGTGCACGCACGAGAACGTTCGAGTCCTTCAGGAGCTGGTGGCCGGGTGCCGGGACGCGTGGGCGACCGATAAATCGTGCGCGGGAATCTTGAGCTTTCATGGGGAGGTGGAAGGCGTTCCGACGAAGTTGGAGGGCACCGTCACGTCGGTGAAATTCGACGACGTGATCCGTGCGGACGATTCCGTCGTCCGCGGCGCCGTCACGATGGACGGCCGCGGCCCGTACTTCGAGCTTTCGTTCCGATTCACCAGCTTGGGCGGCGTCATCTCCGACACCGATCGCGTGGGACGGCGCCTGCGCGTCGGCGGCTCCTCCGAGGACGGCAAGCTGGAGGACGATCAGACCGCGATCAGCTTCCAGCTCGCCAGCGACGCACAGAGCCGGGACCTGGCCGCCAGCAGCGGGTATCTGGTGATCGATACCCAGAAGGAACAAGAGGAGTCGGGGCGCTTCGAGATCAGGGCGCCCCGGGGACCGAACACGGTGATCGCCGGCTGCTTCGTCGTCTTTCCGACGCGGATCAGGCGCACCATGGAGGCCGGCCTCGATTGAACCGGCGCGCTCCGACGGCCGGGGTGTCGCGCGCTGCGAACACCGCGGCGTCGGCGTCGGCGGCGGCGATCGTCCTGATCGCGAGCGGGCTTCCCGGCTGCGCGGATCCCCTGGACGCGGCCTCCGCCACCGCAAGCCAGCGAAACTTGTGCCTGGACGAGAACGCGACGCTGTTTCAAGCCCTGGCGGACGAATGCCGCCGCGCGTGGGAGCACGACCTTTCGTGCGTGGGCATTGTCGGATTTCATGGCGACCTCGAGGGCGCGCCGGTGATGGCGGATAGCCGCTTTTTCGGCGTCAGGTTCGTCAACGTCATCCGCCGCGACGGCTCGGCCCTGCGCCAGCAGGTCCGGCTGGATGGCCGCACTCCCCACTTCGAGTTCTCGGTCGCGTTCATGGGGGTGGGCGGCCTCGTGGCGGACGGCGAGCTGGATCGAAGGACTGTGCTCGGCGGCTCCGCCGGCGATCTGGAGGACGACAAGGTCCTGGCCAGCCTTCGCATCTCGACCGTCGCCCAGAGCAAGGACCTGGGCGCGCGAGAGGGATTTCTTCTGACCCGCACCCAGAAGGAAGGCGAGCAATCGGGCCGCTTCGACGTGAAGCTGGGACAGGCGCGGAGCATCGGCGCAATCGAGGGCTGCTTCATCGCGTTTCCGACGACGGTCGAGCTGATCATCGAGGCGGGGGCCGATGATGGGTCGTAATCGGGCCACGCTCCTGGTGGCGGCCGCCCTCATGCTGGGGCGGACAGCCGCCGCCGCGCCGCCGGGAGTGGTGGTCGACGACAAACCGATCACCGACGTCCAGGACATCGAGGACGTGGGCCTGGCCGGCCTGCTCAACCTCGACCTCGAAGACCAGCTCGGCACCACCACGGCGGTGTCGCGCACATCCGAGAGCCTGCTGCGCGCGGCGGCGACGGTCAGCTCCATCGATTCGTTCGAGGCGCGCCTGTCGGGGGCGCGGACGCTTCCGGAGCTGCTGCGCTTCGTCCCCGGTGTGCAGGTCAGCCGCAACGCCGCCGGCAACCACTTGGTCGCCGTCCGCGGCACCGCCGGGATCACCGGCAACAACCTCGTCGTGCTCCTGGACGGCGTCCCGCTGAACAGCCCCGTGGATGCCTCCGTCGACTGGGATCTCGTGCCCATCACGCCCTTCGACGTCGAGCGCATCGAGGTTGTGCGCGGCCCCGTCAGCAGCATCTACGGCGCCAACGCCTACGCGGGTGTGGTCAACATCGTCACCCACGACACCGTCTCCGGCAGGCACGTGGTGGCGGTTCGCGGCCTCGGTGGCGGCGATAGCGCGGGCGGAACCACGGGCGACGCCGGGTTTCGCTTCATTCACAACCGCGGCTGGCTGAAGCTGAAATGGCTGGCCAACGCCACCCGCGACGACGTTTTGCAGGCGGGCGACGGCGGCGCGTCGTCGCCGCCCAGGATCAGCGTCAGCAGCTCCGGCAGCCTGATCGCGACCTTGCGCGGTCAGCACACCTTCGCGCTTCAAGGAGGCGTCAGCGGCTCTCGCCGCAGCAGCCTGGACCAGCTCGTTATCGAATCCAACCCGCAGGAGCGCGGGCTCGCGTTCCTCAGCGCCCGCTACGAGGCGTCGGGGTTGCCCGGCCTGTTCGACACGATCGCCGCTTGGACGCGGGGGCGGGTACTGGCCATTCGCACCGACGACACGCAGTACCGCGGCTTTCACTACGGAGACACCGATGCCGCGGAGGGCGGCGCGGGGTTGGATCTGGCCTTCGACATCAGGAAGAACCTCAAGGCGACTCTCGGGACGGAAGCCATCCTGAACGGCGTCGACGCGCCCTACATCCACCCCGCCGAGAACGCCAAGCTGCGAGTCGGATACGGCCTGTACGCGGGCGCGTCGTACTTCCCCACGGACTCGCTGGATCTGCAGCTTTCGGTGCGCGGGGACCGCTCCCCGGTGATGGCGCGCTTGACTCCGTCGTTCCGCCTGTCCGCGGTCTATCACGCGGCGAGTTGGGCGGTGCGCGCGGCGGCGGGCAGCGCCTTTCGTTCGCCGAGCTACGTTGAGGCGGCCGGGCGTTTCGTGTCTCCGTCGAGCGGTCTCATCCTGCTGGAGGGATCGCCCGACGTGGCGGCGCCGCGCAATCAAGCGCTGGAGATCGGGGCGACGATCGCGCCGCTGACGACTCTGCGAGTATCGCCCACGGTCTACTTGTCTCGCCTCGAAAACACGGTGGCGCACGACTTCGAGCCCTTGGTGCGCAAAACGTTCGTGAACGATCCCGCGGCGCGGCTGCTGCTCGGCGCCGAGATCGAAGGCTCGTGGGAGGCGGGGGACGGGCTCAAGCTGATCCCGTCCGCGAGCTACATCCGCTTCCTGCGCCACGACCGCGGCCTCGTCCCCACCGTCGGCATTCCCGAGCAGAACGCGACGTTTATCGCCGGGTTGCGCGCGCACGGTACCTTCCTGAACGAGCGCTGGGGTTACGGCGTGCGCGGCATGGTGGCATCGCCGCGCCGCTATCGCGTGCTGGCCGGCATCCCGCCGCAGATCCTCGACCGCCGCGTGCCCACCACCGGCTACGTGAGCGGGACCGTCGAGCACAAGGTGTGGCTGCGCATGCCGTTCTGGCTGTCGCTGCGGGTGGAAAGCCACCTTCCCCATGACGCCGTCGAGTCGCCCTTCCCCCAGGCGGTGTCGGGGGGGACGTCGGCGCTCATCGGCCTGGAGTACCGGACGGAATGAGCGCGGTGAAGAAAGGAGCCGTGCTGTCTTGGTGGCTTGCCGCCGCCGTGTTCGTGGTGACGTCCATGACGTCCGGACGCGCGCTGGCGGCTCCGGGCGACGCCGCCCACAGCGCCGCTGCGACCCGCAAGGCCGCCGTCATCGCCCGCGCGCTGGCATACGAGCAAACGCTGCGCGAGCGCGTCGGGGCTTCGCTGGTCATCGGCGTCACATGGGACGCCGGCAACGCGGCCTCCGTGCAGGAAGCCAAGACGTGGATGGCCGCCTACCGCGCGCTGGCGGCGGTCAAGGTCGACGGCATGTCGATGAGCGCAGCCGAGGTCCCGTACTCACCGGCCTTGGGCGAGGCTTTGACGAAGCAGGGCGTGGACGTCCTCATCGTCTGCTCCGGCCTGTCGGCCGCCGTCCAGCACATCGCCGCCGCCGCCAAGGAGCGCCGGATCCTGACGGTGGGCACCAGCCGCGGGGACGTGGACGCCGCCCTCACCATGGGGGTGTTCGAGTCCGACGACCGCCTTCGCATCGTCATCAACCTTCCCGTCGCCGCCGGCCAGCGCATCAAGCTCAGCAGCCGCCTGTTGCGACTGGCGGATGCCCTCCGATAGCGGCGGCGCGGCGTACTCCCGGCCTACTTCGCGGCGGTCTTGGGCTCTCGCACGCGCTGCATGAACCACCACTGGTGGCCTTCGAGGTCGGCCGCGCGGTAGGTGCGGTCGCTCCAGTACTCGTCGCCGTAGTCTTGGGTGGCCGGATCCTCGATGATCGTCGCCCCGTTGGCGCGGGCGTGCCGGCAGTGCTGGTCTACGTCGTCGACGCACACACACAGGGCCTGCGTGACGGTGCCGTCCAACGAGCGCGGGCTTTTGCACGGGACCAGCACGGGACGGCCGGACTTGCCTCCGGCATGTCCGACCATGATGAGGCCATCGCCGAACACCAGCTCGGAGTGCTCGATGCGCCCGCCTTCGCCTTCGACCTTGAGCCTGACCTCGAAGCCGAAGGCTTTGCACAGCCAGTCGATGGCCTTGGCGGGGTCGTCGTAGAACAGGGCGCTCGAGATCCGAGGCCAACCTTCGGGGGGCTTCTTCATGTCCTGCCGCCTTTCTGCTCCCGGGCTCAAGGCATCGCGCAGCTCGATGCGCCCGCGGCGGGGAGGTAGCACTCGCGGGCGTAGTCCATCACCATGCGGTCCGTGTTGAAGCGCCAGCCCAGGGTACGGATGGCGCGCTTCATCCGCGCCACCCAGCCCTTCGGGACATGGTGCTCGTCACGCTCGTAGTAGAGCGGGATCACCTGTCGCTCCAGGACGTCGTAGAGGGCGGCCGCGTCGCGCGCGTCCTGCTCGTCGGTGGAGACGTGGGTCGTGCCGTCGCCGATGGCGAAGCCGTTGAGACCGTCGTAAGCCTCCGCCCACCACCCATCGAGGACGGACAGGTTGAGGCCCCCGTTGAGCAGCACTTTTTGACCGCTGGTGCCGCTGGCCTCCTGAGGCCGCCGCGGGTTGTTCAGCCACACGTCCACGCCCTGCACCAGGTGCCGTCCCACGTTGATGTCGTGGTCGGCGATGAACATCACCTTGCCGATCAGATCGCCCGCGACGGTGGCTTCGTGGACGGTGCGCAGGATCTCCTGCCCCGGGCGATCCGCCGGGTGCGCCTTGCCCGCGAACACCAGCTGCACCGGGCGCGCCGGATCGCCGAGCAGCCGGGTCAACCGCGGCAAGTCCCGGAAGATGAGATTGGCGCGCTTGTACGTGGCGAAGCGGCGCGCGAAACCGATGGTCAGCGCCTCTGGATCCAGCGCCGTTTCGGCGGCGCGCACCAGCGCTTCCGGATATTCGGCCGCCCGCCGCTGCGCGGCGACCTCGCGTCGCACGAAATGCACCAGGTCGGCCTTGAGCGCACGGTGCGTCTCCCACAGCTCGGCGTCGTGGACGTTCTCGATGCGCGCCCACATATGGTGGTCGGTCAGGTGGAGCAGCCAGTCGCTGCCCACATGCTGGTTGTAGAGATCCTGCATGGCGGGCGCGAGCCATGTGCGGACGTGAACTCCGTTCGTGATGTGGCCGACCGGCACCTCGTCCTCGCGGTCCTTGGGCCACAGCACGTGCCACGACTTGCGCGTGATACGCCCATGCAGAGCCGAGACGCCGTTCGCATAGCGGGACATCTTGAACGCCAGCACCGTCATGCACAGCGCTTCACCCGGATCGTCGGGGCGGATGCGGCCGAGGCCCAGAAACTCCTCGCGCGACAGATCCAGGGACTGCCGCAGCGGCTCCAGGTGCTCGTCCACCAGGTCGGGATGAAAGCGGTCGTGGCCGGCGTCGACCGGCGTGTGGGTGGTAAATACAGTGGCCTGGGCCACGTCCTGCGCGCACGTCGCGAAATCTGCCCCCGTGCTCTGCATGCGCAGGCGCGCGTACTCCAGGGTGGCGAAGGCGCTGTGGCCTTCGTTGAGGTGCAGGCCGCCCCACTGGATGCCGGCCGCGAGCAGGGCGCGGATGCCGCCCACGCCCAGCAAGAGCTCCTGGCGGATGCGGATGCGCTGGTCGCCGAAGTAAAGCCGCGCGCCGAGCTGGCGGTTCTCGTCGGTGTTGCCGGCCACGTCGGTGTCGAGCAGCAGCAGGCGGTTGCGTCCGACGTTGACCTGCCACACCTGCGCGCGCAGGGTCTGGCTGCCGAGCGGCACCTCGACGAAGATCGGATCGCCCGCCGGATCGCGCGCGGGCTCGGTGGGCAGCAGATCGGGAGGCGTGCGCGCGTACTCGGCGTGCTGGCGCCCTTCCCGGTCGAGGCGCTGACGGAAGTAGGACTCGCGGTAAAAGAGACCCACCGCGACGAGCGGCAGCCCCAGGTCGGAGGCGCTCTTGAGGTGATCCCCCGCCAGCACGCCGAGGCCTCCGCTGTAGACCGGCAGCGACTCGTGCAGGCCGAACTCGGCGGAGAAGTAGGCCACGGGACGGACCCGCAGCGGGGCGGCGTGGATCGACGCCCAGGTGGTCGGAGCCGCCAGGTAGCCGCGCAGCTCGCGGTGCGCCCGATCGACCCGGGCGCGAATCGCGGCGTCGGAGGCCAGCTCCGCGATGCGCTCGGGGGAAAGGCCACTGACCTGAGCCAGGGCATTGTGGCGCGTGCGGCGGAAAGCCTCCGGGTCCAGATCGCGAAAAAGCTTGATGGCGGAGGGGCTCCACGACCACCACAGGTTGCGGGAAAGCTCGAAGAGCTGAGCCTTCATCTTTTCGCCGGGCAGCATGGCGAAGCAGTATAAGGCCGCCACCCGGTTGTGGGCCGGCGCGGCGAACTTATACTCCTTCGGTTCTGATGGACGGCCAGCCGCGACTTCTCGCCTTCATCATGGCCGGCGGCAAGGGGTCGAGGCTGTTTCCGCTGACGCTGGAGCGCGCCAAACCCGCGGTGCCGTTCGGCGGGCGCTACCGGATCATAGACTTCGTGCTGTCGAACATGGCGAACTCCGGGGTGCGCGCGGTGTACGTCCTGACCCAGTACAAGGCGCAGTCGCTCGTGGAGCACGTGCAGCGGGCCTGGGGCTTCCGGGGCGGACACGATTCGTTCGTGACCGTGGTGCCGGCGCAAATGAGGGTGGGGGAAAACTGGTATCGCGGAACTGCCGATTCGGTGTTTCAGAACTTTCATCTGATCGAGGAGTTCCGCCCGGACGCGGTGCTCGTCTTCGGCGCGGACCATGTCTACAAGATGAACGTGCGCCAGATGGCGGCTTTTCATTTCGAGCACGATGCCATCGCCACGGTGGCGTGCCTCCCGGTCCGGGTGGAGGAGGCGGGGAGCTTCGGCATCGTGCAGACCGACAGCACCGGCCGCGTGATTGGGTTTCAAGAGAAGCCCGAGCGCGACGTAGTCACGATTCCCGGCGATCCCGAGCACGCGCTGGCGTCCATGGGCAATTACATCTTCAAGGCTGGTCCCCTGGCCGAGATGCTGGTGGCGGATGCGCAGAGGGAATCGCACCACGATTTCGGCCGCGACGTCCTGCCCGCGTTGGTGCAGCAGGGCGGCGTATACGCGTACAACTTCTCGCTAAACCGGATCCGCGGCGTGTCGGACGCCGTGGAGAACGCCTACTGGCGCGACGTGGGGACCCTCGACGCGTATTACGAGGCCACCATGGACCTCAAGAACGTGGTCCCGATCCTCAACCTCTACAATTGGGACTGGCCCATCCTGACGGCCAACTATCCTGATCCGCCGGCGAAGCTCGTGTTCGACGACGAGACGCGGCGCGGGATAGCGCTGCAGTCGGTGATCTCGGCCGGGTGCATCATCGCGGGCGGCTTCGTCAAGGACTCGGTGCTGGGGCGCAACGTTTACGTCGACGCCGGAGCGGAAGTGCGCGACTCAATCCTGTTCGACAACGTGTACGTGGGACGGGGAGCCCGCGTGCAGCGCTCGATCATCGACAAGAACGTGCGGGTGGCGGACGGCGATCACATCGGCCACGACCTGGCGCGCGATGCGCTTCGCCACACCGTCAGCGAGGGCGGGATCACGGTGGTGCCGAAAGCCCGCGACACCTTGGCCACACGATCGCGGAACTTCTGATGTCTGCCGCCGTCGATGAGACGCCGCACGCGCGACTGGCGCTGGTGCTGCACTTCCATCAGCCGGTGGGCAATCTGGACGAGGTCGTCCACCGCTGCTGCGACCGGTGCTACGCCCCGTTCCTGGCGGCGCTGGAGGCGCACCCGGATGTGGTGGCGACGCTGCACTTCTCGGGCGCGCTGCTGGAGTGGCTGGAGCAGCACCGGCCGGAGATCATCGCGGTCTTGGGCCGCCTCGCGGGCCGCCGGCAGATCGAGCTCCAGACGGGCGGATTCTACGAGCCTATCCTGGCGGTGCTGCCGCCCGACGACGTGCGCGAGCAGATCCGGATGCAGACCGGGTACCTGCGCCAGCGCTTCGGTGTGGAGGCGACCGGTCTGTGGCTGACCGAGCGCGTGTGGGAGCCGCACCTGCCCGAGCTGCTGGCGGACGCCGGGGTGCGCTACGTCGTGCTGGACGACACCATCTTCCGGTCGGCGGGAGTGCCGCAAGAAGAGCTGGTGGGAGCGTTCGAGACCGAGCACCTCGGACGGGCCGTCCGCGTCTACCCGGCGGCCAAGGCGCTGCGTTACACCATCCCGTTTCAGCCGCCCGAGGAGACGATCCGCCTCCTGCGCGAGGCGGGCGAGCGGCGGCAGGGAGCGCTGCTGGTCTACGCCGACGACGGAGAAAAATTCGGCGAGTGGCCGCACACGGCCGAGACGGTGTACGGCGGGCGCTGGCTCGAGCGCTTCTTCCAGGCGCTGCGCGAGGCGCGGGGCTGGCTCCGGATGGTCAAGCTGGGCGAGGACGAGGCCGTGGCGCCCGCGCGGCCGCGCCGGCGTGTTTACCTGCCCACAGCGTCCTACGACGAGATGATGATCTGGACGCTGCCGCCCGAGGTGCAGCCGCGCATGGCCGCCCTCGTCCAGGAACTCGACCGCCGGCCTGACGCGTCCCAGGTGCGACCCTTCGTGCGCGGCGGCACCTGGCGGGCGTTCTTCGCGCGCTACCCCGAGTCGGACCACCTGCACAAGCGGATCCTGGAAGCGGGACGGCGGATCGCGGCGCTGCCCGATGGACCGGCGCGGTCGGAGGCGCGGCGGGATCTGCTGCGGGCGGAGTGCAACTGCGCCTTCTGGCACGGCGTGTTCGGGGGCCTCTACCTCGTGCACCTGCGGAACGCGCTGTGGCGGCACCTGATCCGGGCGGAGGTGGTGACGGATCGCGAGCTCCGCGGCAAGCCGGACGCGTCGGCGGCATCGTCGCGGTCGGAGGAGCTGCCGGGACGGGCGGTGCTGCGGTCGCCCGAGGCGGTGGCGGTGCTGGAGGAAGGCGAGGGGAGCCTGGTGACGGAGCTGGATCAGCGATCCACCGGCCTCAACGTGCTGTCCGTCGTTGCGCGGCGGCCTGAGGCGTATCACGCGGAGCTCGCCCGCCGGGGAACGGAGGGTGGGGGCGGCAGCAGCGGGGGCGGAGAGCCAACCGGCCCGGAGGGCGGCGGCGCCAGGTCCATCCACGACGACGTCGTGCTGAAGGAGGGCGTACGGGATGTGGTGCTCGCCTACGACACGCACCGGCGCGGCGCCTTCGTGGACTGGATTGTGGCCGCCGGCACGCCCCGCGCAGCCTACGGATCGGCGGCGTGGAGCGACTTCCACCACGGGCTGCTGGGGCGGGAGGCGAAGACCGTGGTGTTGGAGGGCCGCACGCTGATCGCGTGCTACCGCGAAGGGCGGTCTCCGAAGTCGGGGCGAGACGGCACGCGGCTGGGCGTGGAGTGCAGCTTCCAGCTCGGAGAGCCCGGATCGCCGGAGCGCACGATCACCGTGGAGGCGAGCGCCGGCCGCGATGAGACGCGCGTCGGCTATGCGGCGGCCGGCGGGATTGAAGGCGCCACCTCCGTCGTCGTCCGCGAGCGTCCGGGCGGCCCGGGCATCAGGGTCAAGCTGTCTGCGCCGTCGGAGGTGTGGTGGTTTCCCGTGGAGACGGTCTCCGCGTCCGAGGCGGGGCTCGAACGGACGCCGCAGGGGACGTCGTTCCTGTTTTTTTCGTCCGCGCCGGGCTTCACCATCTCCCTTGAGCTGTTGGAGCCAGCGGCATGAGCACCCCGGCCGTCAGCCTGGTGGTCCACGGGCATTTCTACCAGCCGCCGCGCGAGAACCCGTGGACCGACGAGGTGGCCCGCGAGCCGGGCGCCGCCCCGCACCACGACTGGAACCAGCGCATCCACGCGGAGTGCTACCGCGCCAACGCCTTCGCCCGCGTCGTCGACGGCGGCGGTCGCATAGGCGCGCTGGTCAACGGCTACACACGGCTGTCGTTCGACTTCGGGCCGACGCTGGCCCGCTGGATCGAGCGCTACGACGCGCGCACGCACCGGCGGCTGTGCGAGGCGGACGCGGAGCAAGCACGACGCCTCGGGTTCGGCGGCTCGCTGGCCCAGGCCTGGGCCCACCCCATCGTGCCGCTGCTCTCCCCGGGCGACCGGCGCACGCACCTGCTGTGGGGGCTGGCGGATTTTCGGCGGCGCTTCGGCCGGCCGGCCGAGGGCTTGTGGCTGCCGGAGACGGCCGCGAATCCCGCCGCGCTGGAGGCCCTCATCGACCTCGGCGTTCGCTTCACCATCCTGGCGCCCGAGCAGGTTGCGCGCGTCAGGCCACCTGGCGGAGGCGACTGGCAGACGGTGGATCGCGACACGGTCGACACCGGACGCGCCTACCGCTTCATGCACCGCGACGGCTCCGGGCGGTTCGTCACCGTGGCTGTCTTCGACGGGCCGATGTCGCGGGCGGCCGCCTTCGGGTCCGCGACGCAGCACGCGGACGCCTTCGCGGACGCCGTGGAGGCCGCGGCCGCGCGGTCGTCGGCCGGCGGAAACGCGCGGCTGGTGCTGTGTGCGTCGGACGGCGAGCTCTACGGCCACCACAAGAAGTTTGCCGATCTCACCTTGACCCACGCCACGCTGCTGGACCTTCCGGCGCGCGGCATCGAGGTGACCAACCTGGCCGCCTTCCTCGATGCGGAGCCTGCGGTGTGGGAGATGGACCTCGCGGCGGGGCCGACCGGCGAGGGCTCGGCGTGGAGCTGCCCGCACGGCCTCGGGCGGTGGCTTCGTCATTGTGGCTGCGCGTCGGGCGCCGCCGTGGACGCGGGCTGGAGCCAGGCCTGGCGGCAGCCGTTGCGCGCAGGCCTCGACCTGGTACGGGACGCAGCCGCCGCGTTCTACGAAGACGCCGCGGGCGAGATTCTGTCCGACCCCTGGGGCGCGCGCGACGCCTACGGCGAGGTCGTCGACGCGCCGCTGGCCGAGCGGAGCGCGGCGCTTCGACCGTTTGCGCGCGGCACGCTGGCCGGCGGCGGCGGCTCCGTCAGCGAGCGGCTGTTCGGGCTGCTCGAGCTGCAACGCGCGACGCTTCTGATGTACGCGAGCTGTGGGTGGTTCTTCGACGACGTCGACGGCCTCGAGAGTCGTCTGGTGCTCCGGCACGCGGCGCATGCCTTGGACCTGTTCCGCCAGGCGGGTGGCGCGCCTCCCATGGACGCTTTCCTCGAGGTGCTCGGCGAGGCGCGGAGCAACCGTCAGCGGTCCGGCACCGGCGCGGATGTGTTCCGGCGCGTGGCCGGCGATCGAGTGACGCCCGCCCACGCCGCGGCGCGGGTCGCGTTCGAAGTCCTGGCGCACCCAGCGGCGGCGGCTGCGGGCGCCATCGACCAGGAAGCCCTGGGGTCGTGGGTCACGCTATCAGCGCCGCGCATCCAGCGCCCGCGGGCGGCGGGTGTTGCGCGGCTCGCGGGGCGGGTCCTGATCGTCGAACGGCGGACCGGCCGCCGAAGCGCGCTGGAGATAGATGCGACCTACGCGGGCGGCGAGGATTTCGACTGCCGCCTGGCCGACGGCGATCCGCCGCGGCTGGGCCTGCGGGATCTCGACGGTGATTCGCGGCGCGCCATCCTGGGCGCCGCGCTGCCGAGCTTCGTGGCGCGGGCCGGCGATCCGCGCGCGTGCCGGACCGCGCTGGCCGTGGCTCTCGACGCCGCCGCGACGGAGGGGGTCAACGGCTTCGACGCCACCCGCGTGCGCCGCATCCTGGGCGACGTGCTGATCGGGCTGATGCGGCACCCGGGATCCGAGCCCGCGTCGTCCGAAGCCCTGGCGGTGGCGGGCGAGCTGCTGAAAGCGGTCGGGCCCGCGATCACCGATGAGCAGCGGAGCGTCCTCGAAGAGCTGGTGTGGAATCAGCTCGTCTCACACGGCTACGGATCAGGCATCGCCAAGACTGCCCGCCGCATCCCGCCCGAGCTGGCCACGCTTGCGGGTCGTCTGGGCTTTGCACCACCGGCGGAAGAACCTGATGACGGTGAGGCGCGCGACCGCTCATGAGCTCGGGAGCGGTCAGGCGCGTCCGCGATCGCGTCGGGGAGCCCGCCGGTCCGGTGGTCCTGTGGCTGGCATCCGAGGCGGTTCCCTGGGTGTCCACCGGCGGTCTGGGCGACGTGGTCGGATCTTTGCCGCGCGTCCTGCGCGGGGCGGGATGGGACGTTCGCTTGTGCCTGCCGCTTTATGCGGGCGCCACGGCCAGCCCGCTGCTTCCCGCGCTGCGGCGCTTCGAAGTTCGCGCCGGCGCCAGGACGTTCCCGGTCGCGATCCGCGAGGCGGCGGACCCGCCCGGCGGCGTCCCTACGTACTTGGTCGAGTGCAACCCGCTGTTCAACCGCCGCGGAATCTACGGCGACGATGCCGCCGATGCGTATCCGGACAATCCGGTGCGCTTCGGCGTGTGGCAACTGGCGGCGCGCGAGCTGGCGGCGAGCCTCGCGCCGGCGCCCGCGATCTTGCACTGCCACGACTGGCACGCCGCGCTGCTGCCCGCGCTTCTGGGTCTTCCCGGCCAGCGGCCCGCCGCGCTTCGCGACGCGCGCACCATCCTGACCATCCACAACCTCCAGTTCCAGGGCCACACGGACCGGGCCGTCGTCGACAGTCTGGGGTTGCCGCGGGCGATCTGGCACCCGCGTTGGCTGGAGCACTTCGGCGGCGCCAGCTTCATGAAGGCGGGCATCCTCTCGGCGGATCGCGTGACCACCGTCAGCCGCAGCTACGCCGACGAGATCCGGACGCCCGAGCTCGGCATGGGGCTCGACGGTCCGCTTCGTGAGCGCGGCGAGGATCTGGCCGGGCTCGTCAACGGCATCGACATCGAATCGTGGAATCCGTCCACCGATCCGGCGCTGCCCCAACGCTACGACGTCGGCGACCGCAGCGGCCGTGCCCGCTGCAAGAACGCGCTGCAATCGGAGCTCGGCCTGCGCGACGACGCGTCGGGTCCCGTGCTGGGCTTCATCGGCCGCCTCAGTGAAGCGAAGGGCGTGGATCTGTTGATCCAGGCCGTCCCGCGTCTGGTGGCGCTGGGCGCGCAGGTCGTCGTCCTGGGCAGCGGGGATCGCGCGCTGGCGTCCGCCTTGGTCGCGCTCGAGCGGGATCACCCGGGGAAGGTGCGCGCGCACATCGGGTTCGACGTCCGTCTCGCGCGCCGCATCTACGGCGGCGTGGACGCCATCGTGGTGCCGTCGCGGGTGGAGCCCTGCGGTCTGGTGCAGCTCTACGCGCTTCGCTACGGGGCGGTCCCGATCGTGGCCGCCGTGGGAGGTCTCCGGGACACCGTGCGCGACGGCGAGACGGGTTTCGTGTTCCGTGATGCCACGGCGGCGTCGCTGCTGCACGCGGTGGAGCGCGCGCTCGCTGCGTTCTCGGATCGCCGGCGGTGGGATGCGCTGCAGCGCGCGGGAATGCAGGAAGACTGGTCCTGGACCCAGAGCGCCGCCGGCTACGACGCGCTTTATCGCGCGACCCTCGCCGCCCCCCTTCGCGTTCGTCCGGCACCCGCACCGGTGGATGATGTGGGCGCACTTTACGTCGACAGCGGGCCGGACCTTCCGAGCCGCCGCGGTGTCGAGGAGCTTCGCCTGATGGTGCAAGGTCCCGAGTCCCTTTACGCCTACTGGGAGACGGCGGCGGGCGGCGCGCTCGCGCTCGTGTTGGAAGAGCGCCCGTCGGGTCAGTCGTTCGTGCTCGGCGAGGACGCCGGCCAGGTCGGCGAGGTGTGGGCGAAGAGCGTGCCGGAGGCGGCTTACCGAGCCACCCTTCGTCGGTCAGTCGACGGTGTCGTGATCGCCGTATCCAACGTCGTCATCACCCCGCGCAACAGCCCCGCGGCGGCCGGCGAAGCTGCGCCGCGCTGGCTCGACGAGCTGCTCGCCGCGGGTCCGAGAGAAGCTTCCCGCGCGCGGGCGTGGGACGTGCTGTTCGGCCCCCCGGCTGGGCCAGAAGCCTGGCGGGGTGATCGCGGCCGTGGACGAGCCGCCGGCGGCCGCGCGGGCGCGCGCGTCACCGCGCCCGGCAACGGATCCGGGGCCGGCGTGGCGGCGCCCGACGTGCCGCCGCGCGCACAGGGACAAGCGGAGGTCACCGATGGCTGAGGGGTATCTGTGCTTGGTGCTGCATGCACACCTGCCGTTCGTCCGGCATCCGGAGCACGATGACTTTCTGGAGGAAGACTGGCTCTTCGAGGCGATCACCGAGACCTACGTTCCGCTCATCGACACCTTCTTGCGCCTGCGCGCCGACGGGGTGCCCTTCCGTCTGGCAATGTCCGTGACCGCACCGCTCGTCGCCATGCTCGACGATCCGCTGCTGCGGGGACGTTACGCCCGGCACCTCGGGCGCCTGATCGACCTGGCGGAAAGCGAGGTGCGCGGGAACCCGGACTTCACAGCCATCGGTCGGGCCGCGCGCCACTACCGGCACCGCTTTCAGGCGACGCGCGCCTTCCTGGACAGGTGGGGCGGTGACCTTCTCGCTCCGCTGCGCGAGCTGCAAGCACAGGGCTTCATCGACATCCTCGCCTGCACCGCCACTCACGGTTTTCTGCCCCTGATGCGCGGCGAGGCCCCGCGCCGGGCCCAGGTGCGCGCGGGAGCCATGGCCTACGCCCGCACGTTCGGACGCCGGCCGCGCGGCATCTGGCTGGCGGAGTGCGGTTTCGATCATGGCGTCGACGAGCTGCTGGCCGAAGAAGGGCTCGAGTATTTTCTGCTCGATTCCCACGGCATCGAGCACGGCCGCCCGGCGCCCACCCGCGGCATCGCTGCCCCGGTCCGCACGCCCGCGGGCCCGGCGGCGTTCTGCCGCGATCGGGAGACCGGACGCCAGGTGTGGAGCGCGCACGAAGGCTATCCCGGCGATCCGGTATACCGCGAGTTCTACCGGGACCTCGGCTGGGACGCGGACTACGACTACATCCGCCCCTACCTGCACGACGACGGCGTGCGCCGCGGCGTGGGCATCAAGTACCACCGCGTGACCGGGCAGGTCCCCCTGCATGAGAAGGACGTCTACGATCCGGAGGCCGCCGCGGAGCGCGCGCGCGAGCACGGACGGAACTTCGTCTTCAACCGCAAGCACCAGGTGCGGCACCTGCGCGCGCACATGGATCGGCCCCCCGTGGTGGTGGCTCCCTACGACGCGGAGCTGTTCGGACACTGGTGGTACGAAGGCCCCCGGTTCATTGAGGAGGTACTGCGCGGCGCGGCCGCCGACCCGGACCTGGAGACCATCACCCCCGCCGAGTACCTGGCCCGCCACGGCGACATCCAGCGCCAGCGCCCCAACCCATCGACGTGGGGCGTGGCGGGCGACAACCGCGTGTGGCTCAACAGCGAGAACGCCTGGCTCTACCGCCATCAACATTGGGCCGAGCAAGAGATGTCGTCTCTCGTCGGCCGATGGAGCGGCAGCGGAGGCCTCGCCGAACGTGCCCTGCGCCAGGCCGGACGCGAGCTCTTGCTCATGCAGAGCTCCGATTGGGCGTTCATCCTCACCGCAGGCACCACCACGCCCTACGCCGCCCGCCGCGTCAAGGAGCACCTCGCCGGTTTCGAGAAGCTGCGCCGCGGCCTGCAAGCGGGAGACCTAGTCGAGCCCGACGTCAGCGCGCTGGAAGCGCGGACGCCGCTCTTCCACGACCTGGACGTCAGCGCCTGGCGCGCTTGAGGTGACTGTCGGTTCTGCGATGGGCGGACGGCCGACGATCTGAGCGGCTGGCTATGCCGCCGGTGCCGGTCAGAGTGCGGCCCAGCGCTTTGGCGCCGGCGCCAGGTGGCGCGCGCCCATCTCTTGGCACCAAGACGCGAAGCGCGCGCGCGGGACGCCCTGGAACCGGAGGTCGTCCAGCGATTCGGCCAGCGGCACGGTCTCCACGAGCGTGGCGAGCTTCCGATAAAAAAGAGCGTCCTCGCGACGTTCTGCGAGCGTCGCGGCCAGTTGCAGGGCTCCCCGCGGCTGAACCTTCCACTCGAAGGCGTGCTTTGGGATGTGCTCGAGGTGTTCGTACGCGCCGATGAGCACGGCCGCGCTTTTCTTGCCGAAGCCCGGAAGGCCGGGGATGCCGTCCGCGGTGTCGCCGGTGAGCCCCAAGAAATCCGGGACGCTCAGCGGGCCGAAGCCGTGCAGCGCCCGAAAGGACGCTTCGTCCGTCACTTTGTTCTGGCGGCGATCGACCTGCACGACGCGGTCGCCGCGCAGACACTGCCCCAGATCCTTGTCCGGAGTCAGGATCCGCACCTGGTCGACCTCGTCGCGAAACCGGCATGCCCCCGACGCGAGTCCGTCGTCGGCTTCGTGCTCGCGCATGGACCAGACGACGACGCCGAGGGAGCGCACCACCTCCTCCACCGGATCGAACTGCGCCCGCAGCTCCGGCGGCACGCCCTCGTCGCTCTTGTATTCCGGAAACAGGTCGTTGCGGAACGATCGGATCGGGTTGTCGAAGGCGACGGCCAAGTGGGTGACGGCTTCCCAGGGGTCATGCAACAGCGCGAGGAGTGAAGCGACGACGCCGACCGTCGCTTTGCGATCCTCCCCCGACGGGGCGGTGTGCGGCGGCCGCGGCGCGTAGTGGGCCCGGAACAGCTCGTAGGTCCCGTCGACGAGGTGCAGGCGCACGGGTGGACTATAGGGGCGGCCGTGTCATCGTCGCCGCTTGCTCGCGCTCGGCGGCAAGGTGTTGCTGGCGCCGCAGCCAGCCGTCCGTCAAGAAGGTTCCCAGAGGGAGGAACGCCGCGCCCAGCAGCTTGAGCCCGCGGGCGGGCGGCCATCGCTCCGTGGTGGCGGCATGAACGAGGGCGACGACGTACAGGACGAAAAGTACGCCGTGTGTCATGCCCACGATGCGCACCGCCAGCGGCAGCCCGGCCAAGTACTTGAGCGGCATGGCAATCCCGAGGAGGACTAGAAAAGATGTCCCCTCGGCGAGACCGACGTAGCGAAGCTGGCGGATGACCGTGCTGGACATGCGCGCGGGAGTCTGGATGTGATCCGGGCCTCGTGGCAAGCTTGACGCCCGTGCACCGCCGAGAGGCCAGGGGCGTTTCTGGTCGCGCTCGCGCCCGTCCCGACCGGATACCATGGGAGCATGGTGCGCCGTGAAGAACCCGGGTCGGTGAAAGCCAAGACGGGATCGCGCTGCGCTCTTCCGACGGGTGGAAGTCCCGTCCCGGTAAGCGTCGGTGCGCCGGGTAGCAGGTCCCGGGCGC
>Ga0187894_10001775_pt1 | contig 27066 bp, 28 predicted proteins | sample GBC1701081metaG_FD_136650 | JGI IMG/M metagenome (GOLD analysis project Ga0187894, IMG submission 136650) | White microbial mat communities from a lava cave in the Kipuka Kanohina Cave System on the Island of Hawaii, USA - GBC170108-1 metaG ... | reverse complement strand
CCTCCCCCCGCGGGAACTTAGGTACTGTCCGTGGCGTGCGCGAGTAAAAGCCCATATGAGGAAAGCGAGAAAAATAAGCAGGATGAGGAGCGTGACGAAATCTATGGGAGTTTCTTCCTGGCCCCTAAGACGGGGAGGGGGAACTCCGGTTAAACTCGCGCCATATTCTCGGGCGATCTCGCCTGCCATCGCCTGCGTGCCAGCCAGAATACCTTGCCCGTAATCTCCCCGTTTAAAGGCTGGGACGATGTACTGGTCTTGAATCGCGCCGACTTTCCCGTCAGGCAGAACGCCTTCAACACCGTAGCCGGTGGAGATATACATCTTGCGATCTTTGGTCGCGACCAAAAACACTACACCGTTATCTTTGCCTTTCGTCCCAGGTTTCCAGGCTTCGGCAATTTTCATCGCATAATCGAAGGGGGTGAGCGGTTGCGTCGTTGCCACAGTAACAACCGCGATTTCCGCGCCGGTTTTTTCCTTCAGCTCGCGAATCAGATTCGTCAGTTTCTGTCGGGTCGGTTGATCAATGATGCCAGCAAAGTCAGAAACAAATCCCTGGGGCGCAGGAATAGTCACGTCCTCGCCTCGCCCCAATACAGGAACGAGAATAAGGGCGAACGTTAAGAGGAGTCGTGCGAGCATGATCCTGGAAGGGATGTCGATTAATCCTTTGGCGGTAGGCGATCAATCAGTTTGACGAGACGTTGGACATCGGCGAGATAATCGCGAAAGAAATCGATAATAGACTCATTTGGCCACTCAGCGGTACCGAGTCGAATCGCGATCAACTGACGCATACGCGGAAAGGATAACTGAAAGTATTGCTCGAATTGAGTGAGTACCTCCGCATAGTTTTGCGGCCCGCTCTTGCCCTGGAGGCGGATGAGATGGCGCATGATGGTAAGAAAGGTCTTGAGCGAATCGAGTAAGATTTGCCGTAAGCGTTCCGGGTCTCGCGCTCGCTCGAAATAGAGTGCCTGGAGACGGAGAAGTCGGCTGCGAGCTTCATGCTCAGCAAGGAAACGAAGGTAGCGAGTATCAATGATAAGCGCGTGAAAGACATCTTCTCCCCATAAAAGACGGTGTTGTTCTTGGATGTCATAAAATTCCATGGGAAAGACGTCACGGCTCCGTTGCAAGAACTCGCGATCAATGACCAGTGGTACGGCGAATCCGATCTGATGCCAGTCGACCATCCGCGACTGGAGCTTCTGTAAGATTTCAAACCGCATCTCCTGCACCACAATAGCTGTATTGAAATCCGAACTGCCAGGAACAAAATTGGTCCCCGCGGCACTACCGTAAAGGGCGACGGCGACAAGATCGTCGCCCAAAAGTTGACAGAGTTGCTGGGTGAACTGGGCCAACGATTGTTCGGTTCGTGCGTCTAACACACTTCCCCTCGTATAACGACAAGTGGAGGAAGTATACGTTGCGGAAAAGCGGAGGTAAACGGGCGATTGCGGAAGCGGCTCAAGGTGCTATAGGACTGGCGGTGTTGACCGAGTTTCTTATCGCCCTCCAGTTTCTGACGATTGTTCGAGTCAAAGAAACTCTCCCCTTCGATACCACCTCCCTTGGACGCTCGGCAGTGTTCTTTCCATTGGTTGGATTGCTGATCGGAATGCTTCTTTGGGGGCTCGATTGGGGATTGCGTTGGTATTGTCCGACTGGTTTGCGCAGTATCGTTGTAGTGGCCACCCTCGCAATCCTGAGTCGGGGAGTCCATCTTGATGGCCTTGCCGATAGCGCTGACGGCCTTCTCGGCAGTAGCGATCGGCAGCGCAGCCTCGCCATTATGAAAGACAGTGCGATTGGCACCTTTGGCGCGCTTGCCTTGATTGGGGTTCTGCTCCTCAAGGTGCGATCGCTTGACCTTGTATTTGGGGAGGCCCGTGACGCGGCCCTCCTCGTCGGGCCCATGTTGAGTCGATGGGCCAGTGTCGTCATGGCCTACTATTCCTCTCCTGCCCGTACTGAGGGGCTGGGGGCAGCTTTCGTTACCAGTGTCTCTTTTCGTGAGTATGGATGGGCGAGCGGTTTTTCACTTTTGGTGATTTTTATTGTGGCAGGAATTTCCGGACTTGTGCTTCTCGCGCTTGTCGGCAGTTTTATTCTCGGCGCGACCCGCTATTGCGCTCATCGGCTCGGAGGAGTCACCGGCGACACGTTAGGCGCCCTTGGCGAACTAGTCGAAACGGTGACTTTCTGCTTCTTTGTCTTGGCGGTGCCGTGACCCCGGCACCGCCACCAAGCGTACCGGCAGATATTATCTAAGCCCGCGGTGTCTTTTCGTTTTTACTGCGCGCGTGACCTGTTTGCTCTCTGCAAACGGGCGGGGGCAGTGTTTGCTGAACGCATCGCGATCAAGAGAGATTCGGCAGTTTCAGGAGACTGAGCGACCGGAGTTTTCACGAATCGCTTGCGGTTCTGATGATAGCTCTCGATTTCTCGTTCGGCAGCGACCAACGCCGTGCGGAGGACAGAAGGAATTTGCGCGCCATGCTTCTTTACTGTGAGAGTGCGTCCTGCAACCGAAAGAACAACCTGAACCTGATTGTCCCCAAGGTGATGATGGAGGCTATGCGTGATAGTCACTCGCGCATGGGTAATTTCATTCGGGTAGCGCTCAAGCTTAGCGAGCTTATTTTCAATCAGGCTGCGCCAGCTTTTTTGAACCTCGGTGTTCCGCCCCTCAATGTTGACCTGCATAGTGCCTCCTTAAGGATGGGATGTGCGTTCGCCTCTATGCACTCTCAGCGAGACTTCAGCTCAATCGCTATCATCATGGCATACTTCTTTTCCGCAGCCAACACAAAAAGAAGGCCGAGGTCGGGCCCGAGCTGGTGCTTCAGAGACGGGAAGGCGAAAAGAAGTTTCTCGCTTCGTCGTGGAGTTTTGGTAGGATGACTACCGGTATGATGGTTTCTGAATCTGGAACGGAAAGCAGGGGCGGCTTGGCGCTCTTTACGAGCGCCCGGCGAGAAAGGCAGAGCAAGAAAAGGGAAGGGGTTGGCTAATCACGCCTCGGCAGATATTTTACTTTCCGAGCCAATCATGATCAGTTGTTGACCTTGCCGGGGGTCGATACTCAGCAAGGTTTGCCGCGCTTTCCACTGTTTCAAGGCATCGCGGAGGCGACCGGGATGAATGCCGAGAATATCACAGATGGTCTCGAACGAGAAAAACCAATGAGAATCTGTCGAATCGATCCATTCTTCTGCTTCCTGAAAAAGGCGACGTTCGTGTGGCTTTTTGGCCAGCACGTAAGTCTGAAAGCAATGGACGGCGTCTTCCAACATGGCCAACAAAAGGCGTTTCTCACCCTGGATTGGCTTTCTTCCCAGCAGGGTGAAGAACTGCTCTGGTAAGAGCGTGTCAGGCTCGAACATAGTAGTATCTCCTATAAACGGGGGGGCTATATGTAGAAATTGAGGTGGCAGGATAGCGAAATCCACGATATAAGTAAAGTAAAAAAATCTTTATTCAATTATTAGAATTTATGCATATTGAAACCCTAAAAGTCTTCTGTGACCTTGCGGAAACAGGGAGCTTTTCACTCGCAGCATCGAAAAATTTCATTACCCAATCAGCCGTCAGTCAGCAAATTCGCAGCCTGGAAGAGCGGTATGGACGTGAATTAATTGAACGCTCAAAAGGGCATGCTCGCTTAACGCAAGCTGGGGAAGTGTTGTACGCGGCCGGCAAAGAAATCGTACAACGATATCGAGAGATCGAAGATAGTTTGCAAACGCTCTCGCGTTCTGTGGCCGGGACCGTGCGAGTCGGAACCGTATACAGTGTCGGTCTGTATGAACTGTCTGCTCCCCTGAAGAAGTATCTCCGCACCTTTCCCGAAGTCACCGTGCATCTCGAATACACTCGGGCCAATAAAATCTACGAAGATGTGAGTCGGGGGGATGTCGACCTCGGCATCGTCGCCTATCCGAATAAACGGCCCCAAATCGTAGTGACGCCGTTCCGCGAAGATCGTTTAGTATTGATTTGCTCCCCGCAACATCCGTTTGCCTTTTATCAACGAGTTTCGATCAAGAAGCTGCATGGAGAAAAGTTTGTTGGCTTCGAACGCGATGTCGCGACGCGACGTGCCCTCGACCGGGTTTTCCGCCAGCATGGAATCAAAGTGCACTACGCAATGGAAGTAGACAATATCGATACCATTAAGCGAGTAGTTGAAATCGGCTCAGGGATTTCGATCGTGCCCGAGCCGGCGGTGCTCCAGGAAGTTAAGAGTGAGACGCTGAAAGCTATTCAGTTTGCCGACGAGACTCTCACGCGGCCACTGGGGATTGTTTCCAAGCGCGGTCGACGTTTTACTCCTGCGGTTCAGGAATTCATCGACTTTCTCAAGGAAAAATCCTCACGAACTGTATACCAAGAGCCGACACGAGCGGTGTTGGGAGGTGAAGGGGGGCGCTGAGAGGAAAAAGGCAGAGAAGAGGGGACTATTCATCGAGTGGGTACGAGAGCAGCCAAAGAGAACGAGTCATAATGCGGTCCCCCTACTGCTCTGTTTGTTTCCGCTTGGGCTTACACAACTCCGTCTTCGTGTAGGTGCTGAATTGCTTCAGCACTGAAACCTAACTCGCTTAAGATCTGATTGGTGTGCTCGCCTTTTTCTGGGGTTGGGGTGCGTACCGCGCCAGGGGTACGGCTTAGGGTCGTTGGGAGTCCCAGGACCTGAATCGTCCCGAGCTGTGGGTGCATAAGAGGAGTAGCGATCCCCAGGTGCTGGACCTGCTCGTTGGCGAAAACCTGATCGATCGTCAAAATCGGCCCACTCGGCACTCCTGCTGCATTCAGTCTCTCGACCCACTCGGCGGCAGTTTTAGTTTGTAGTTTCTCTTCTAACGCCAAAGTAAGGGCATCTCGATTCCTAGAGCGTTTCCCTGGGGTCGCGAAACGAGAGTCCCCTTGCAGTTCAGGTGCAGCCAATGCCCCACATAAGCGCCTCCACATATGCTGCCCACCAGCGGCAATATTGATATACCCGTCCCGTACTTTGAATGTTCCGGTCGGAATACTGGTTGGGTGGTTGTTGCCTGCTTGTGGAGGAACCTCTTTACCGATCAACCAGCGGGTGGCCTGGAAATCAAGCATTGTTACCATCGCTTCAAGTAACGAAGTATGAACCCATTGGCCCTCGCCTGAGCGTTCGCGCTCCAGCAGCGCAACGAGGATTCCTTGAGCTGCGAGCAGGCCGGCACTGAGGTCTGCGACCGGGATGCCTACGCGCCACGGCCCGTTCCCTGGCGGGCCGGTAATACTCATGAGTCCACCCATGCCTTGCGCGATCTGATCATAGCCAGGGCGGTCTTTGTATGGACCGGTCTGCCCGAATCCGGAAATACTGGCATAGACAAGTCGCGGATTGAGCGGACGCAGGTCGGGATAATCAATCCCTAAACGCTTTTTCACCTCTGGCCGGTAGTTCTCAACCAACACATCCGCTTTAGCCGCCAGCTGTCGTAGTAGTGCGAGTCCGCGCGGATCCTTGAGATTCAGTACTACACCGCGCTTGTTGCGATGGAGATTTTGGAAGTCAAAGTTATGGCGACTGACCCCCTCTTCGTCGTCCGGTTGTTCGATTTTAATAACCTGGGCACCCATGTCGGCAAGCTGGCGGACGCAGGTTGGACCTGAGCGGGCGCGGGTCAAGTCAATCACTCGAATGTGAGCAAGTGGTAACGCCATTCCTAAACTCCTTATCCTAGGTTGTCGACTGGTCCTCACGGACCACAGTGTGGATTCCAAGTAAAAACATTTACAATGAATCTCTATCCCCCATTTTTACCGGTGGGGCGAGGATGTGACAAGGAAAGTGTGGAAAGCTGATTCATATGAAAAACATACCCTTTCCTCCTGCTCCCCCTGATGGCGTGACCGAACAGCATGTCCATCTCGGCGGCTCGGTTAGTATCTACCGGCTGTGGGAAATGGGGCAAATGCGTGGCATCCGAGGGCTAGGGAGTTACGACGAATTCGTTGACCGCGCGCATCGCCGGCCGGAAAATTCGGGTTCTCTCGATGAGTACCTCCATATTTTCGACTTGATTGAGGCGATCCAGAGCGGCCCAGAAAGCTTACGCGAGAGTATTCATGTCGCCGTGAGTGGCGCCTTCCGTACCGGCGGGATGCGGCGGCTGGGTCCGGGTGGAGAAGGGGCAGATCTCGAACCAGCCTTAGCTATTCGCCGGCTAGAGCTGCGGCTCTGTCCACTCAAGCGCACGGGCGCACCGTTTCTCCGAGGGGAGCACGCCGGGCTGTACGACTTGGACCGGATTATTATGGCTGCATGTCAGGCTGCCACTGAAACTGAGGTTTTCTATCGTGGCGCGATGCAGGTAGGTCTCATCTTTTGCTTCGGTCGAGATCTTACTTGGGAAGCAAATGCAGTCTTGGCGGCAAAAACGCGCTTGTGGCGCGCGACCTATGCAAACATCGTCGGGATTGATCTGGCTGGATCGGAGCGAGCGCGTTCTCTAGCGGACCCCAATGATCGTGCCCGCTTACGTGAACTCTTTATCGAGGCCGCAGGCCGTGGGCCAGGCGCTTTGGGATGCACCCTTCACTGTGGTGAAACCCCATATGTTGATATCGAGACTTTTATTGCCACCGTACAAGCACTCGAGCCGCAACGGGTGAGTCACCCCCTCGCTGCGGCCTACGCATACTGGCAGCGAGGGGATGAGCGTGGGCTGCGACTGCTTGCTGATCGGGGTATCGTCTGCGAGATCTGTCCCTGGTCGAACCATCTCACTGGTATTCTCCCCATCGCGCGCTCAGGTGAACTGCTCAGCTTGCTCGACCGTTTTCACATAGGCTATACAATCAACACCGATTCCCCGGCTCTGCAGAAAACCTCACTCGCATTAGAGATCGAGATGATGCTTACACAAGGTGGGGTCCGACCTGAGCAGGTTCTCCAAGCCTTCGCAACGGCCAAAACCAGCACCTTTTTACCTCCTCGCCCTTAACCTACGTGCTCTCCTTAGCGGGGGAACGCTCTCAAAGCGTTTTTCCATTTCCCGCCTGCTGGACAAAAATGTATGGTCTGTGTCATGAAGGGCTGAAGGAGGAAAAGCTCATGCGAGGAGTTTCTCACGTTGCCATTGGTGTTAGTAGCATGGAGAAATCGCTTCCTTTTTATCGTGACGTGCTCGGTCTCCGTGTCACGCTCGACACGATGGAAGATGTCGGCGGTCTGCCGACGTTGTTCCGCGATCCTAAGAAGGGTAGGCGCCGCGCGGTATACTTGCGCTGGGAAGACGGACCGGAAGCCAGCTTCATTGTCCTGTCAGCGCCAGTCGGTCCAGTTTCAGGCGAACCGATTAAGCTCGATCAGGTTGGCATCCACCACTTTTCGTTTTGGGTGAACAATCTTCGCACGCGAGTCGAAAAGCTCAAAGCCGCCGGAGTCCCAATCCTCGTACCGCCGCTCGAGTCTGATACGACTGCTTATGGCGAGCCGCCGGGCAAGAAAGTCCTCACTTGTCTATTTCAGGACCCAGACGGCATTATTTTACAATTCGACGAACGGCTGTAGACAGGAGGAAGACTATGGCACTACGACCACCAACTACGGACGATCTTCATCGCCTCGCCGCCCTGAACCACTTTGAGCTGAGCGACGAGGAAATCACCGCCTACCAATCTTTGCTGCCGGATATGTTTGCGGCTCTCGATACACTTGACCAGCTGCCGACCAATCTTCCGTCTCTCACCTACCGTGAACGTAATCCTGGAAGACGACCGGGCCGGCAAGAAGATCCGCTGAATGCGATTGTACGCCGCTGTTCGGTGAAAGGGGCAAAATCTGGCAAACTCACCGGCAAACGTCTCGGTATCAAGGACAATGTGTGTATTGCCGGTATCCCCATGACCTGTGCTTCTCAGGTCCTCAATGGGTATGTGCCAGATATGGATGCGACCATTATTACCCGGATTCTCGGTGCCGGCGGGGAGATCACGGCAGTTCTCAACATGGACAACTTTGCCTTCTCTGGCGGCGGTGATACCAGCACCTATGGACCAACACGAAACCCGCATCACCCCGAGCATCTTGCCGGCGGGTCATCCGGGGGTTCCGGTGCGGCGCTCTATTATGACGACATTGACCTTACTATTGGTGGGGATCAAGGCGGATCGATTCGTATCCCAGCCTCCTGGTGTGGGGTCGTCGGCCTCAAACCCACCCATAGTTTGGTGCCGTATACGGGGATCGTCGGCATCGATGCAACGTTTGACCATGCCGGACCAATGGCGCGCTCGGTTGCAGACGTGGCGCTCTTGCTCGAAGTGATTGCCGGCAAAGACCCGATGGACCCGCGCCAATACGATGTGCCGGTGCAGGCGTATACGCAGGCGCTTGGCAAAGATGTTCGCAGCGTGCGCCTCGGCGTGGTGCGAGAAGGGTTCGGCACTCCGGTGTCGGAGCCAGACGTTGACGCCAAGGTCCGCGAAGCGGTGAAGGCCTTGCGTGAACTCGGGGCGGAGGTACAAGAGGTTTCGATTCCTGCGCACTTGGAAGCCGGTGGGATTGTGTGGGCATTGCTTGCCGAGGGAATGGCCGCGCTGGTCTATGGGCACGGTGTAGGGCATCATTGGAAAGGATTGCACAACGAGAGCTTCGCCAACGCGCTCGGTAAATCACTCCAAACGCAAGCGCAGGATCTTCCGTATCAAGTGAAATTTGTGGTGATGATGGGTACCTATCTGAACCAGGCTTATCACGGTCGTTTGTATGCGAAAGCACAGAACCAGCGCCGAGTGTTACAGGCCGCCTACGATAAAGTTTTAGAGCAGGTTGATGTTCTTGTTATGCCGACGACACCCAACAAGGCACATAAGTACGATCCCAAGCGGAGCATCCGCGACCTCATTGGTCACGGCTGGAATATGCTGGGCAATACCTCGCCGTTCGATATGACCGGGCATCCGTCACTGAGTGTACCCTGCGGAAAATCGCAGGGATTGCCGGTCGGACTCATGCTCACTGGTAGGCATTTTGAAGATGCAACACTTTTACGTGTCGGGCATGCATTCGAACAACAGATGCCATGGGAAAAAAGGTAAGAATGCTTGTCGGGGCGCACGGCTGTGCGCCCTCTTTGACTTGTATTACCGAATCAGTTTGCGTCGCACCGTTTCTTCAGCATACTGCACGTGAGGATTTTGATGGAGTTGCCTCAAGGCCGCTTTCAAGTTGGCAGGATCGACCTCAAGAATATACAGTCTCGACAATTCTTCATCAGTTTCATCTGGAAATGTTTGTATGACCGACTGGACTCCCGGTGTATTGGCGAGAACCTCGGTTATACGTCGCCGGTCAGTCCCCGGTGTAAGCTTTACGTTTAATCGTGTCCCTTGCGGGCTTTTTTGTTCTACGGACATCTCACATCCAGAGAACTCAGGATACTGCGATCTCGATATTGAGTAAACCATACCCATACTCACGCGTGTGCGGCTTCTTCCCCAGCGTTGAAAGCTTCGTTGCTGTAGACTTTAACCGGTCAGCTACCTGCTGTGGACTAAGATTTGGATGGCGGGCGATGATGAGCGCTGCCGCAGCACTCACATGCGGGGTGGCCATTGAGGTGCCGCTCCATACTGCATACTTGGTCTCACTTTTGTCTCGTGCGGCAGATGAGGTCATCGGCAGAGTCGAAAGGATGTTGAGCCCTGGAGCAGAAATTGCAATGTGAGAGCCTGTGTTGGAAAACGAGGCGCGTCGGTTAGATTTCCCTGTTGCTCCAACGGCGATAACGCCAGTATATGCGGCTGGATACTCAGTTGGATTTCCTTCCTGGAACTCATTTCCCATTGCTGCCACGACTGTGGTCCCGGCATTGAGCAGGCGCCGAAAGAGAAACTCTTCAGTCCGGCTATGTGCAGTGCCACCAATACTCAAGTTCACTACTCGCATTCCAGCATTTCTTGCCGCATTGAGTGCGCGCTGGTACATCACGTCGTCAACGTAGTATTCGCCATCAGTAGGGTCTGGGGTGTCACCGAAGATTTTCCAGACGCTGAGGTCGCAGTGGCAAACGCCTACGATCCCGATGTTGTTATTGATCTCCGCGGAGATGATACCTGAGACATGAGTTCCATGACCAACTATATCGCTACTGCTAGCTCCCTCGTGAATATAAACTTTGATGATGTTCTGGAGTTCAGGGTGCGTAATATCAACCCCGGTGTCGAGCACGGCGACTTTCACAGGGCTAGCATCGGGCAACGGGTTTGCTTTGAACCAGCGGATCGCGCCGAGGTTCCATTGTCGCTTGACCATCGGGTCATGTGGCAACGACTTCGACCCTGCCGTCATCCAACGCCTAGGAACACGATGGACGTACTCAATGCCTGGCGTGCGGGCTAACTCTTTTTCAACCTGAAGCAAATTCGCCGATCTGGATAGCCGCAACATATTGATGCCTCGCAAGTCCTCGTTTTCCGAGTCCCGTACGCTCATGGCAAAGGAAGCAGCAACCGACGTAGGTGCGACAGACAGTGAACGGCCTTGCGTCAGGCGAGAAAAGATCGGGATTACTTCTCTGATCAGCTGTTTCCGCGCCAGGTCTTGAAACGGATCTTCAACTGCCTGGGGGAGGCTCAGTGTTCGAACCGAAGCAAGACGCGCTGCATGAATATCGGGAACATTGGCTACGATATCCTCTTTGCATTTCACCACAAGAAGACCTGGAACATACTTTTGACGAGTAGCGGTTGCGTGCTCATGCGGCTGCAAATGAGCAATCTGTACAGGCTTGGCTGCACCCTTTTGCTTACGACCCTTCTTCGCCTGTAGCATACGTACCTCCATCGCTTCTTCGTCACAACGCTTGTATCGTGAGGTTTCCTCGCAAAAATTTGATATACGTCACACTTGTTGTTATTCCCTCTTGTTCTATCTTTCGTCTTTCATTTCTTGGGCATGTGGTTGCTTCTGTGATCGTTGGGCTTCGCACTGCTGAGCCCAGAGCGCTATGTCAGTCACCATAAGGATAGGCCCTTGGACCCAGACGCGTGCGCCTGAGGCACTGCAGTTCGCAGTCCCCTAAAGCCAGTTTCCATGGGTCCTCGCAATCAAGAATAAATCTACGACACCATCGCTACCGCTTCGATTTCTACTTTGTCACTGTCCTCGAACAGACCTTTTACCTCGGCCAGGGTCATAGCCGGGAAATGACGACCGAGATGCTTGCGGTACGCGCCGCCAATCTCTTTGCCTCGTTCGCGGTACTCTTTCTTGTTCACAACCAGTAAATTGATCTTGATGATGTCTTCCGGTTTGCCACCCGCGGCTTGGACAACTTTGACGACTGCTTCCAGGGCGCGATCAAATTGCGCGACCAGATCATCACCCACCGACTTGCCGGTCTGGTCCGTTCCGGTTTGCCCGGCGACATACAACAAACGGCCACTGCCGATCGCGCCGTGACTAAAACCACGCGCCGGCGAGAGTTCTGGGGGATTGAGTAATGTAGTTGCCATGAGTTTTCTCCTTTTGGTGTCTTCTCTTACGGTTTAGTGGCCGAGACCACGAATTGTGGCAAACAGAAAAAATACTCTCCATTCTTCACTCGTGCCTTAACATCGTCGAGCCAGGCATCCGCTTCGGTTTGGCTGACTTCGCCGGACACGGTGATGTATTGATACAGGTTGTTTTCCAGCATCGGTAGTGTCCAGCCGCTGAGGTCAGGGCTAGCGAAAATCTTGACGGAGATATTATCGAGTCCAGCCATCCGACAGAATCGCGCAAGCTTACGACCAATGCGCGGTTCATGAGTCGCCGTGGTCTTGACCGCACGTAGAACCCGGTCGTGCAGAGCCTCGTCGCTAATGTCGAGTGCTAGCATATCCCAGTCACTGTCGATCAAAAGGGTTTTTCCACCGGATTTCGTGACTCGAGCGATCTCGCTAATTGTGACCTCAGCGGAGTCAACATATTCGAGTACATTCTTGCAGAATACGCGATCGAAGGTAGTGCTGGCAAAAGGCAATGGCGGGAAAGCGGCATGCCGAAAGCTCACCTGCGCTAAGCCTTGTTCCCCGGCTCGTGCATTCGCGCGTGAGATAAAGGTTTGGTTAATATCGACGCCCGTCACATGCCCGCTCTGGCCGACGCGCCGTGCAAATTCGAGCGCGACATAACCGGGGCCGGAGCCGACATCAAGCACCGACAACCCAGCTCGCAGATCGAGCGGCGCGACCAGCGGCTCCATGCGAGGATGGTATTGCAGCAGAGTGTCATACACCGCCAAGCGGCTGTCGTCGATCTCGATCCAATGCTGTTTGTAATAAGGAGAGGTCATAGGGGAAGTACTGAGTTCTGAGGAATGAAAACTAAATTATGAAGGCAGTGAATCAGATAAATCGGAAATTTTTTTGCTCGCTCCTCAGTCCTATGATCTGCCTTGTCTCTTGCGGTGTGGCCGGTTCACGCCCGTGCGTACGAGCTACTTCGACTGCCCAGCGAACAAAGTCAGCGCTGCTTTGGGCGAGCGAGCCGTCGACGAGGGTGACACGATCTTCAAATCCCACGCGGACGTGCGCGCCAGTGGCGATGGCTAAGCTGGCAATAGTAAACACGCTGTCCTCGATTCCATGCGCAACCCAAATCGCATCGGGAAACAACTCTTTGACACAGGCCGTCAGATAAAAATAACTTCGCGGCGTACCCGGCATGATCTGAAAGCCGTCACCAAACCGCCCGGAGAACTCAACAAGTAAATAGCGCGGGGAAGGGAACACTCCATCTTCGACTAAGGTAACGACATTGGTGAGAAATCCAGTATCAAGTACCGCTGGCTCAGGCATAATTCCGCGGGCACGACAGACCATGATTGTCTGCCGGATATCTTCGTACGAATTGGGGATTGCCACCGTGTGGCGGGTGCCGCGTGATAGCGAAGAGTTAAAGACGATGTTGCCGGTATTGAGGGAAATCATGTCCACCGGTTGCGGCGTCTCCCACAGATAGCGCAAGACTTGATCAATGCTGGCATCGGGCATGCGTGCCGTCGTGTGGTTGAGGATAAGCTTCGTCTGGGCGCGGATTAAGCGGTCCGCCTCGCTATACCAAGCGGGATCATAACTCGTTCCTCCTTGGGGCGTACGAGCATGAAAATGAACGATTGAGGCTCCGGCGTCGGCGCAGCGTTTGGCCTCAGCCGCGACCTCGGCTGGGGTCCACGGTACCTGCGGATTTTGTTCGCGTCCGCGTGCGCCATTGAGACAGGCTTTGATGATAATTTTATCCACGTCGCATCTCTTTAAGGTGTAGGGGCACGGCAACGCTGTCCCCACTATTAGCGTAAACGTAAATACCGCATCGCGTTCTCACCGAGAATACGACGCTTGGCCTGCTCGGAGAGGTTTTCACGGTCGCTGATGGCCGAGACTGAACCCGGAAACATGGCATCCCAGTGCGGATAATCAGACGCGTAGACGATCTTGTCATCACCGAGCACTTCGACGACATGTGCGATCTCTGCTTCGTCAGGGTCGCAGGAAATGAAGCAGTTGCCATCGGCGAGGTATTCGCTCGGTTTCTTCTTAATGTGAGGCATTTCTTTGGTCCGCTTCTCGTAGTGTTCGTCAAGCCGCGCTAACCAGTAAGGCGCCCACCCGCATGCCGCCTCCAGAAAAGCCACCCGCAACTTGGGAAACCGCTCCAGGATCCCACCGCAGAGAACCGCAGACATGGCGAGCATGGTGTCAAACGCGAACCCACACGCATGTGCAAGAACGTAGTTGTTAACAAAGCGCTCGACGCCAGCACCCCCACCGCCAAAGTGAAATCCGATAGACACATCGAGATCCTGCGCCAGTTCGTACAGCGGATAATAACTGTGGTGGTCAGGATTCTTCCCCATCACATTAGTCTGAATTTGCAAGGCGACCATCCCCAATTCCGTCACCGCGCGTTGAGCTTCCTTGAGAGCGGCATTCATGTCCTGCAAGGGCAAAGTTGCGACACCTTTGAGCCGCTGAGGAGCAGCCTTACAGTAATCCGCGAGCCAGTTGTTATAGGATCGGCAAAGTGAGGCGCCAAACACATGATCTTCGATCCAACAGAATCCGAGGGCAGTCGTGCCATAGAGGACGGCGATGTCGATCCCATCCATGTCCATGTCTTTCAACCGGGCATCGGGATCATAACCGCCTTCTCGACGACAACCTGATTTGACAATACCTTCCGGGACCCACGCGCCGCGGCCCTCCGGGGTGGGCCAGAGGCGACCCTCGATCAGATAGCGCTCGGTGCCGCGGTTGTCGAGGACAATGCGCGGCCGGCGATCGCGGAATGCAGGCTCGGCATACCGCGCCCACACAGTGTCGGTTTCAAATACATGTCCGTCGATGTCGATCACGGTATATGCATTCATCACGCGACCCTCCTTTTTTCTGCTTGACCAGCGCCCGTTGCGAGCGCGACTCGTAGTTTCCCACAACGATCAAGTCTGGCATTCTTACGCTGAGGCTGTCAACCTGTTTTATGGCGGAAAACAACAAGGAGGGATACCACGATGAAAATGTCACTCTTGCCTGGGCGACGCGGACTGCTGGTCTGGGGTGCGGTGATAGGAATGGCCATCGGCTTGGCGCAAAGTGCCGCGGCGAAAGAAGATAAATCCTCACCTGTGACGACTCCGTCGGCCGCTTCGACGATGACCAGGGAAGCGATGCAAGCGTTTCTTGCCAAGCCGTTAGTTGCACGCTTGGCGACGGTTCGCGCTAACGGCACGCCACAAGTGACACCAATGTGGTTTCTCTACGAGGATGGGATTGTGTATATGAGCACCCGGCCCGAACGAGCAAAAGTCAAACACATTAAAGTTCACCCACAAGTAGCGGTCGTGGTAGATGTTATGGAAGCGCCACTCAAAAACAAAGTGGTCATCGTAGAAGGAACAGCCGAATTCATTACTACCGGGGTCAAAGAGATGACGACGAAGATCTATCAAAAATATATGGGGGTGGATGGGGCGGGTACTCCTCCGGCACAGCAAAGTATTAACGCACCCCGAGTTGTTCTCAAAATTACGCCGAAGAAAATTCAGACGTTGGATACGACACGCTAGAAGGTGAAAGGGCTACTGGCTCAACTAGCACCGGCACAGCCCCTCATCCTGACCTTCTCCCACTAGGGGAGAAGGGACCTGAAACCGGCGTGTGCTCTTAAGTTGACAGCAGATCACGGTATACGCGCATCAAGTATGACAGGCATTCCCTCCGAAGGGGCGAAAGTGATTGCACGTCGAACTACCCGAATCGTGTGTCCAGGGGCGGCGCGGAGTTGCGTGCGCAACAGAATCTCTGCCAGCACAATCTTCATCTCATAGAGTGCGAACGCTGCCCCGAGACAGTGACGGATGCCACCACCAAAGGGGAAAAATTCGTACGGACTAGGTTTCTTCCCCACAAATCGCTCCGGCATGAACTGCTCGGGGTTAGACCACAGGGCCGAGCGGCGGTGGGTTAAATAGATGCAGGGGGCAACGCTAATGCCAGCAGGAAGATCGCGCCCGCCAATACGAGCTGGCGATTTTAAAACGCGGGCCACGATCGGAAGAATCGGATTGAGCCGCTGTGTCTCTTTGATCGTGGCATCGAGGTATTCGAGCTTGGCAATGTGCTGAGGAGTGAGCGGTCCGGAACCAATTACTTGATGGAGTTCTGCACGGAGCTTTTCCAGCACATCGGTACGGTTCAAGACGCGATAGAACACCCAGGCGAGTGACGTCGCAGTGGTTTCGTGCCCTGCAACCAACAAGGTCATTAGCTCATCACGGAGTTGCAGATCAGTCATCGGCTGTCCAGCTTCGTCCTGCGCTTCAATCAACATGGCGAGGACGTCTTCGCGTCCTGCCCGTCCTTCGGCACGACGTTGGGCAAATTCGGCGAACAGGAGTTGGTTGATCTCACGTCTGAGACGTACGAGCTTTCCCCACGGTGAGCGTGGCCCAAGGTCGACTTGGAACCATGGGAGCAAAGTCAAGGGATTCGCTCCCCGAGCCAGGACCTCGGTGAGAAGGTCCCGCAAACGGGCGAGAGTTAGGCTCTCGTCGATGCCAAACACCGTCCGCAGGATCACATTCAGTGTAATTTGCTGCATAGGGGGGTGGATGGCGAACGGCCGTCCTACCGACCAGCGCTCAATAGCTCGATCCGTGATCTCACGCATCACCTCGCCATACACCTGCATCCGCTCGCCATGAAAAGGCGGCATCATCATGCGCCGCTCGTGGAGATGCCGCGTGCCATCCAGCAACAGCAGCGAGTTCTGTCCTAAAAATGGCCGCACGACTACATTTGCTTCCCCGGCACGAAGCTGATCGGGATCGCCGGTAAAGATCTCTTTGATCGCCTCCGGGTCGCTGAAAAACACTATGGTGCCCGGACCAAAGGGAAACCGTATGGTAAAGCAGTCACCGTAACGGCGCGCGCATTCTTCCATGAAGGGGATAGGTTGGCGAATCCAGCGGAACAACTGTAAGAACGTCGGCAGTTTTGGCCCTGGCGGCAGTGAAGGCGCAGACTGTGAGGAAGGAGTAACTAGGGAAGCGGACTGCATGGCTAATGGCTCCTTTTGTCGTTTCCCTATTGTTGCGTGAAATGGCGTGGTTTTGTAAGGGGGGATGCGCGCCTTTAGCGTAAAAGGATGAAAGTGTTGCGGGCCCTTACTCCAAGAGAGCTGGAGCCCGCAAATAGTGCATCGAACAGTAGTCGGGAGCCTACGCAGCTTGCTGCACTTTTTGTTTCAGAAGCTTGGCAATGATCTGGTCGATGACTTGATCGGCTAGCGCCCGGACCTCGTCTTGTGTCTTGGGCTGGATCGGGTGCTGCACCAGGATCGGCTCGTATTGCGGCATGCCTAGGGCCGAGCATTGTGCGTGGGCGGCCCCGATGAATTCTGTGGTCGTGATATTGGCGGTCGGGATACCCTGCTCTTCAAAGTAGACGACATCGTGCGAACTGCACGAAATGCAGGCCCCTCAATCGCTAAGGGCTTCGATGACCGCGTCGCACTTCTCCCGCAGCTCGGCTTTGATCGCCTCGGGCGCTGGGCGGGTCACGGTCGGCTTCATCCGGCGCAAGACGTCTTTCACGCCGTACTGCTGACGCAGCACTTCTTCCACGCGGTCGAGAAAGAAGGCCCCTTTTGATTTGCTGATATCGAGCAGGCCGATGGTTGCTCCAGCCAGCGTATCGAGCCGGGGAGCGAAGGTCTTCTGCGTCCGCTCCACCTTATCGGTGGGGTCGAGAAACATTTCTCCCATAGTGCACCTCCTATCTGTTATGCGCGAATTTCTTTCGTCGTAATCTTACTACCAATATCACCACCCGCCCAACCTTGCACTGCGGCCGAGAACCGGCCGGCGGTGCCACCTGCAACAATAATAATAATATTCTCAGGTTTCGCAAACTTGGGAAAGAGCGTGTCATCGGTCGGCGGCTCGCGGTCTTTCTTATCCTTGTCAACCCTCAACATGCTGACGCCGGCGCCTTCGCCGCCGTTCACTCCTGGCCGTAATTCACGTAATGGACGACGAATCTTTTCATACAAAAACTGCCGCAGGTCATGCTTTGACCAGCCATCCTGCGCGAAGGTCTTGGCATGCTCCGGGCAGACGACCAGAACAGTGTCGGAGAATAAGGGGAAGTTCTTATGGTTCCACAACGCGGCTATAGTCCAGCCAAGCGACAACGCCAGCTGCTCGGCGTCCCGACTGGCATGGTCGTTGATCTGCAAAGGCGAATGGCCACCAAACAGAGTAACCGTGCTCTGGTGAGGCTGGAATCCTCTCTCGACGTGGAGTGGCTCCCACGGGCTTTCTTCTTCATTCTCTCCCACACAAAATGTGTACTGTGCGGGATGCCCCATAGTCGCTTTGGTGATCTCGTGTGGCTTGGCGCCACCGATGTTGATAATCATCAGCCGTAATGCCCGCCCGATGGTGGCATTGGCACGGAAACCGTGCCCTAAGGCGTTATGGCTGCAGTTCACGCCGATTTTCTTGCGGATCGGGCCGTTGATGATCACCATCGGTGTCGCCGAGAACGTGGTCACGTTAATACCGTGGATACAGAATTGCTCTTCACACATAGCCTCAACCGCTGCCAGCACCGTCGGGAAATATGAAGGATGACAGCCGGCCATGACCGCGTTGATGGCAATTTTTGCGATGGTGGCACGGCCATAATTGGGACCGATGGCGCCAAGCAACGATTGCGGATCTCTCTCGGTCGCCGTCAACATGCGCTTCACCCGCGCCTCAGTAGGTGGAACGACCGGCAAACCATCTGTGACGCCACGGGCGTAGAGTAGCTCTATCGGATCTTCTTCTTGAACTTCGATTCGTTGGGAGTGTAACGGGGTCGTCTCAGGCATGACTTCCCTCCTTCGTGGCCAGCTCAGTCTGGCATTGTTACGGGCGGGATGTCAACCTGCGCGGCCGGTATTTTGTGCGCGCCCTTGCGTGTGAGTCTGGCTAGAGGTAGAGGGTGGAAAATCAGTCCCCGCTTCTTATCAAGGGGGCTCTGTCAAGGAGTCATGTATGCCACTGTCCATAGAGAGCCAGTTGCAATTCACGCCTGATCTGCGCATCTGCCGTATTCTTAACGGTCTGTGGCAGGTGTCAGGCGCGCACGGTCGTATTGAGTCAAAAACAGCAATCCGAGAAATGTTTGATTACGTTGATGCCGGGTTTACGACGTGGGACCTGGCCGACCATTATGGACCGGCTGAGGATTTCATCGGCGAGTTCCGGCGCCAGTTTGTCGCGGCGCGAGGGGAAGAGGCATGGGCGAACGTCCAGGCTTTCACCAAATGGGTGCCACGTCCAGGACGCATGACACGGCAAATAGTCGAGAATGCCATCGGCATCTCACTGCGGCGGATGGATGTAGAAACGCTCGACCTCCTCCAGTTCCATTGGTGGGAGTATGACGATCCTCGTTACCTCGACGCCCTGTTATATTTGGCTGAGCTTCGTGATGAAGGCAAGATTCGCCATCTGGCGCTCACGAACTTCGATACTGAGCACTTGCGCGTCATTACCGAGCGGGGCATTCGTATTGTCTCCAACCAGGTGCAGTTTTCGCTAATCGATCGCCGCCCAGAGATCGCCATGATTCCGTTTTGCCACGAGCATAATATCCAGTTATTGACCTATGGCACTGTCTGCGGTGGTCTGCTGGCGGAGAAGTATGTCGGCCAACCTGAACCTACCAGTAGAACACTTAATACCGTCAGTTTAGAGAAGTATAAGATGATGGTGGACGCCTGGGGTGGATGGAAATTGTTTCAAGAACTGCTCGCGGTTCTGCAGCTAATCGCTCACAAACAGAAAGTGAGTATCGCCAACGTAGCCGTGCGCTATATTCTCGACCACCCGGCTGTCGCCGGAGTAATCGTCGGGACTCGCTTGGGTATTGCCGAGCACCGCGTCGATAATGCGCGTGTCTTCCAGTGTACCCTTGAGGCGGAGGATCTCAGTCGCATTCAGGCCGTTCTTGATAAGTCGCAAGATCTCTATCAACGGATTGGTGACTGTGGGGACGAGTACAGAAGATAGAGAAAAGTAGGGGCGTATGGCCATACGCCCCTACAGACGGAGGTGCTAAGAAGCACGCGGCTTCGGTGCCGCATACACCTGCCGCTCAAAGGCGTCAGCCGCCCGCAACACAGCGGCATCCTCACCTAGCCGACCGACCAGCATCATACCGACCGGCAACCCTTCTGACATTCCGCACGGGACGTTGATTGCCGGATGTCCAGTGATATCAAATGGGCAGGTATTGGGAATCATTTCTAATGCTCGGGCGACGTACTCTTCACGGCTGGCATCCGGCGGCGGGATCTTGGTTGCTTTCAACGGCAACGTCGGCATGACGAGAAGATCGCAGTCACGCAGAGCGGCGTCATACGCAGCGGTCAATGAGCGGCCCAGGTTTTGTGCTTTAGCATAATAGCGCCCATGATATCGTTCCGAGACATAGCTCCCAAGCATCATAAACAGCTTCACTGTCTCCGAAAGGTCATTAGATCGAGTCAGGCGACCGCGGGCATAGGCATCGAGTAAGCTAGTTGTATAATGACCCTTCCAATTCGTTCCCATGCTGTTACCGAGTACCATCAGCATGGTCGCGCCTTCCACGGCGATCGGGGTAAAAATGTGTTGGCCGTCACGGTGCCAGGGAACGGAAATCGTTTTGACCTCCGCACCCAAGCGAGTAAATGACTGGGCGGCCTGTTTCACACACTCGTCAACGTCTTTTTCCGACAACCCTGGCCAGCCAAAACCTTCTTGCACGATGCCCAGGCGTAATCCACGGACATTACCGGTCAGCGCTTTGGTATAGGCTTCACCGGCGAGCCCTGCTCGCTGACGTGGGTCGAGCCCGTCGGGGCCGGCAATCGCTTCAAGCATCAGCGCGACGTCGGCGACCGTCCGTGCCATCGGCCCGACATGATCAAGCGTGAGTTCGATGGGGAACGCGCCGGTGTAGGGGACGAGCCCGTAGGTCGGCTTATGGCCATAGATCCCACTCCAACAACTCGGCATGCGAATCGAACCGCCCTGATCGCCACCGACCGCCATATCGACGATCCCAGCCGCTACGAGTGCCGCACTGCCACTCGAAGAGCCACCGGTCATCCGCGTCTGATCGTGAGGATTCCTCACCGCACCAGTTGCTGTCGTGTGACTGCCACCGGAAAGGCAAAGGTTTTCACACACCGCCTTGCCAAGGATGGTGCCGCCGGCATCAAGGATGCGGGTCACGACCGTGGCATCGATCTCTGGCACATAGCCTTCGAGTACCGCGCAGCCGTTCATCATCGGCACGCCTGCAACACAGACATTATCCTTAATGGCGAAGGTCTTGCCCGCCAGTGGGCCAGACGAGGCCCCCTTGATTTCCGTGCGCCAGTACCAGGCATTAAAAGGGTTGTCCTCAGGCTGAGGACGGAAGCCCGAACTACGCGGGTATTGCACCGGCAGCGTCGGTTCGGTGAGTTCATCGAGACGTGCGTAGGAAGCGAGCGAGCCGGTCATCAAGCCACGGAAAGATTCCAAATCTTGCTGCGTGACACTGAGTGAGTAACTCGCGGCGATGCGTGCGAGATCGTTTATCGTCGGAGCTTTGACTGCCATTGTTCGTGCCTCCTTCGCTCGTCCAATTTAGGATTGCTGAATCGCCTCCATCAGCGGTGTAATCGTCGCACTGTCAAAGTAATCGCACCAGCGAGTAATCTTGCCTTTGTCGAGGGTAAAAACGCCGAGGACCGGCAGTTCAAGTTTGACCTTTCCCTTCTCCCAGGTTTCAACTCGCTCATTCATGACGACGTTGCCGGCAGAAGTAGTATGCTTGATATCCATTTTCTGGAGGCAACAATTTTTCCCGTGGAGAAACGGGTCCAGCACTTTTCGCACCTCTGCGTGCCCAGTAACCGGCTGCCACGGCATGTTGTGGTAGTAGACCTCGGCGGACAAGTACGACACCACCTTGGTCATGTCCGCGCCGCGAAACGAATTGCAGAAGTCAGTAACCAGCTTTTCATTCTCAGTGCTCATGTGTGCCTCCTTAGGAATATATTTCTGCTCCTTACCACACTGTTGCTTCGGATTCGACCTGGGTCATTAGGGGCAAAAGATCTGGGATACGACGGATGATATGTCGTGGCCGGGCGGCTGCTAAAGAAGGATCACTATCGATGCGGTCCCAAATCAACACCGACTGCAAACCCATGCGATTAGCTCCCGGAATATCTTGCTGGAGCGAGTCACCGACGAAGAGCGCTTCTTCTGGCGCGCAGCCGGCACGTTGCAAGGCTTCGGTGAAAATCTTCAGGTCAGGTTTGCACGACTGTGCTTGTTCACTCGATAGGATGGAATCAAAGTATCGGTCCACCCGGCTTAGTTCCACCATATGGGTAAGTTGATCGTCGTCGATGTTACTTACGATACCCAGATGGCACCCATGATCGCGTAACGCCATTAGCGTATCCACTACTCCCTCGCGCAGCCCGAAATCTCGCGCTCGCCGTTGCCATTGTACTTCGCGGTAGCGAGCAAATTGTTCTTCAGCGAAGGTGAGGTCGAGTTCGCGCGCCATGGCTTGCAACACGTCGCGAAAGAGATCGCGGTGCAAGTAATACGGGCGCGGCAGGTATTCATAGAACACCAGCTTCAGCGCTCCACGATAGGCGCGGAGAATCTCACGGGGCTCTCGTTGAGAGCCGGCCCAGCGGGCGAGATCGATGATACTTTCCCGTTCTCCCGGTGCGACGGTTTCATAGTCAAAGAGCGTCCCGCCGAAGTCAAATAGGACGGCCCGAATTTTGGGCATAACTTCTTCCTCCTCTCGCCGTGCTGCCCCCAAGCCTATCGTTATCGTAGGCTGTTCAATGTACGTGGTTCAGCCGCGTTTGGCGAGATCGGAAAGGGGCGATAGAGTATGATCACGGCGTCGTGGGAAACATGTCAACAGCTTTCTTAGCCCGTGATGGATGGATTCTTTTTAGCGCTCGTATTGTACGTCTGTTTGCCTACGGCTTTCTCTCGATCATTCTCGCCTTGCATCTTTCCGCGGTGGGGATGACCGATGGCGAGATTGGTCTCCTGTTGACGTTAACCTTGATTGGTGATGCGACCCTCTCGTTGGTGATCACTCAAGTGGCCGATCGGCTCGGCCGACGGCGCATGTTAATCGCCAGTGCGAGCTTTATGATTCTGACTGGAGTGATTTTTGCGCTGAGCAAGAACCCCTTGTTCCTTATGCTCGCGGCATTCGTCGGGACTTTGAGTCCGACCGGGCATGAGGTCGGCCCTTTCCTCGCCATCGAGCAAGCTGCCTTGGCTCACCTGACCCCGGCTCAACAACGAACACGGATGTTCGCGTGGTATAACCTGACCGGCTCGTTTGCAACCGCGCTGGGGTCGTGGAGTGGAGGCGCGTTGGTGACGGCCTTACAAGGCGCAGGGTATGTGCCGCTAGCGAGCTACCAAACCCTCTTTGCTCTCTATGCTGTTTTTGGTGCTGTACTTGGCTTGCTGTTTCTTTTGCTTTCGCCCCGGATAGAAGTGGAACAGGCAGACAAGAGTTCAACTCCTACATTCTTAGGCTTGCATCAATCGCGCACGATTATCCGCAACCTGTCGTTGCTATTCATGCTCGATTCCTTCGCTGGCGCCCTGGTATTGCAAAGTTTACTCGCGTACTGGTTTCACCTCCGTTTCGGCGCCGAACCGGCGACGCTTGGCCGTCTGTTCTTTGCCGTGAATGTCTTGGCGGGATTTTCTGCGTTGGTTGCCGCGCGCGTCGCCGCCCGTATTGGGCTGATTAACACCATGGTGTTTACTCACCTCCCGGCCAATATCTTCTTACTGCTGACGCCATTCATGCCGACCTTTGCACTAGCTGTGACGATGCTGCTGCTCCGTTACTCTATGGCGCAGATGGACGTGCCTCCCCGCCAATCCTATCTCATGGCCGTGGTTGCCCCTGACGAACGCTCAGCCGCGGCAGGAATTACCATGCTGGCACGCACCGGTGCGAGCGCGCTCGGTCCGGTGGTGGCAGGGGCCCTGCTTAATGCATCACTGCTGAGTCTGCCCTTTTATCTGGCCGGAGGACTGAAGATTGTCTACGACCTGTCATTATATTGGCGCTTCCGGCGGGTCAGACCTCCGGAGGAAGAGGACAGAGAGTGAAAAAGTCATGGGAGGACGCATGCACGTGCCATTGGCCGGTGCGCAGTACGCGCTCTGCGATTGACGAATCTGGCATCCTCCGTGTGTCTATACCTAGCCTTTCCGTGACGGTCAAAAGCACGACTGATCGGTTGCCCTTCTATGATCATCTGGTAAGAAGAGAAGATTTTTATCGCTTCCCTTCAGTCAATTTGTTGAGATCGTAGAGATCGGCGACCTCCTCTGGCGTGACCTTGGGATAGCCCATATCAAAGGTCGGAAACAACGTTGCTTGCCCCCTTTTTATGTCAATCACCGAGATGCCTAAATAACGCGCGACCAACGTCCCTTTGTTCATCTCCGGGTGATCCTGGGCATCTTTTCTCGGTCGGCGGCAGTAACGGTGTCGCCTGGCTTAAACTGCGGTCGCGCTTCCCGATAACGCTCAACCCATTGCCGAATCGCCTCCTTCGTAATAGTTGACTATTCGTCATCGGCGGCCACACTACGATGTGGCTGCAGGAGGAACAGCGCCAGAACCAGGGCCATATTCTTCGTCCTTCACCCCTCACTATGCAGAGAATTATCTATACGTAACAGAGAAAGGTGTTGTGTAAAGACGGGAAATGGTGCTCACTTATGGTGACCAGCAGGAGAGGAGTGATTGCAAGAGTGTTCTCCTTATGACAGACAGGGAATCGTGACGCAACACTTTTGGGAGGAAAGATCTATGAAGCATGAGTTCGCTGACCTCGATGGCGTGGCCCAGGCTGCATTGGTGCGCCGTGGCGAGATCACCCCTCTAGAATTGGTTGACGCTGCTATCGCTCGCATTGAAAACGTCAATCCCAAAATCAATGCGGTCATTACCCCGCTCTTCGACAAAGCGCGCGCGCAGGCAAAGAGTAATGCCATACCTGACGGCCCTTTCCGTGGCGTCCCGTTCTTACTGAAAGATCTCGTCTGCGCCTCGGCTGGCGATCCTCTCCATAATGGTATGCGCCTCTTGCGTGAGGCCCGGTTCGTTGCCCCTGCCGATACCTACCTGGCGACAAAATTTAAGGCGGCGGGGCTCGTTTGTGTCGGGAAAACCAATACTCCCGAGTTGGGGTTAAATGCGACTACTGAGCCCGAAGCCTATGGCCCAACCCGGAACCCGTGGGATCTGAGTCGCTCTCCTGGTGGGTCGAGTGGTGGTTCTGCCGCTGCCGTTGCCGCGGGGATGGTTGCCGTTGCCCATGCGAATGATGGCGGCGGATCGATTCGGGTCCCCGCGAGTGAGTGCGGGCTGGTCGGACTTAAACCTTCTCGCGGCCGGGTCTCGCTAGGGCCTGACATAGGTGATGCGTGGCATGGCTTGGCGATCGAAGGCGTCGTGAGTCGTTCGGTACGGGACACGGCGACCGTGCTTGATGTGATCGCCGGGAATATGCCCGGGGACCCCTACGCCGCGCCGTCGCAACAACGACCGTTTACGCAGGAAGTGGGTGTAACTCCTGGGCGGCTACGCATCGGCATGATGAAACGATCGCCTGCTGGTGGCGCGCCATTGCACCCGGACTGTCGCGCGGCGGTCGAGGACGTCGCGCATCTTCTAGAGTCGATCGGGCATCAGGTGGAGGAGTCGCATCCGGCAGCACTCGATGAGCAGGAATATGGCGCGCATTTTATTACCGTGGTTGCGTGTCATACCGTGGCGACACTTGAGTTGATCGGGCAGCTTTTCGGTAAACCGATCACTAAAAGTGACGTCGAATTGTGGACGTGGACGTTTGCCGAACGTGGCCGTCCCCTGTCTGCCGCCCAGTATCTAGCGGCCATCAACTGGCTACAAGTGTGGACGCGGCGGGTTGCACAGTGGTGGACAGACGGATGTGATCTCTTACTGACGCCAACCCTTGCCGAACCTCCTCCGCCGCTCGGAACGCTCGCGGTACGAGCAGAAAATCCTCTGCAAGGGTGGGAGCGGTTACAGGCACTGATGCAGTTTACCCCGCAGTACAATGTTACTGGTCAGCCAGCGATTTCGTTGCCGCTGTTTTGGAATACTGCGGGCTTGCCGATCGGCACACAACTTGTTGCTCCGCTCGGGCGGGAAGATGTCCTCCTCCAAATAGCTGCCCAACTGGAACAAGCGCGACCCTGGGGAGACCGGCGCCCGCCGATCTCTGCGGAAGCGGTGTAATCTGTCCTGAGTTGAATCACGCGGACCCGAACGAGAGCGAAGGAGATGATGCTATGGCGGACACAATCTTCATGAAGATTATCGCTGGCGAGATTCCTTGTCTGCGTGTGTATGAGGACGATAGGGTTCTCGCCTTTCTGGACGTCAATCCTCTTAGTCGGGGACACACACTGGTGATTCCCAAAGAACCCGCAGAAACAATCGACCAACTCTCTGAAGAATCGGCCGCAGCCATCGGCCGTGTCCTGCCGCGGATCAGTCGTGCTATTCTGCAAGCTACTGGCGCGACCGCATTTAATCTGTTGCAGAATAACGGCCCTACCGCCCACCAAGCGGTGATGCACGTCCACTTCCACATTATTCCCCGGTATGCCGATGGTTCAGGTCTCGGCGTCGGATGGTCAGCGCACTCACTCGACACTGAGGATGGGAAGCAACTTGCTGCCTCCCTTGCCGCGCGATTGGGGAGGCAGCAAAAAAGCTAAATCTTTTTATTTTTCCGCACGCTTTCTTTTTTTGACAAGAACAGCTATAAACTTGCGACTAAGGGTGGACTGTAACAGCCTCGCTACGGAGCGAGGTGGAATAGAACGTTATCAATACTGGTTCAGACAGCGGCGCTCTCAGAGCGGCCTGTCGACGGCCTGGACGTGACGTTACGGTGGGATGGGCGTTTTCTTCACATCGGTAGAATCCAAGGTGTTAGGACATCGGCAGAAGAAGGACTCACTGCCAGTGTGAGAGATAACCCCGGGCGGGGTGCACTCCCCGCTCTTTTTTTTGCTTGCAAAACTTGCTACAAGCCTGTTCTCAGGAAGGAGGCGTGTGATGCGAAGGATTAGAGTAGGACTGGTGATGATGCTTGCGGTCGGGCTGTTAGTGGTCAGTGGGGGCCGGGCGCAGGCCGTGCTGGGGATACCGGACGACGTGCCGGCGGCGACGTTGTTGTATCCCTTCTTCAAGGTCAATCCGAATCCGACGGCGGAGAGTCGGCAAGACAGTTTGATGGTAGTGACCAACACGGCCAATCGCTCGACCTATGCGCACGTGACGATCTGGAGTGCGACCTCAGTGCACGTGTATGACTTTACGGCGTTCTTGACCCCGCACGATGTGGCGTCGTGCAGTTTGTTGGACTTGATTGTGAACCCCAAT